>Ga0073934_10006761_pt1 | contig 16437 bp, 20 predicted proteins | sample LarsenN4metaG_FD_76834 | JGI IMG/M metagenome (GOLD analysis project Ga0073934, IMG submission 76834) | Hot spring sediment bacterial and archeal communities from British Columbia, Canada, to study Microbial Dark Matter (Phase II) - Larsen... ...
CGCTATCTATCACAGCCAGTGCGGCGAAGTGGTCTTCACGCACTGCCCGGGCCTGCGCGTGGTGATGCCCTCGACGGCGCTCGACCTGTGCGGCCTGCTGCGCACGGCCATCCGCTCGGACGATCCGGTGATGTTCCTCGAACACAAGCACCTGTACCGCCAGCCGTACAACCGCTCGCCGTATCCTGGCCCGGACTTCACCATCCCGTTCGGCCGGGCCCGCCTAGCGCGCGCGGGCACCGACGTCAGTGTCATCACCTACGGCGCGGTCGTACACCGCGCCGAAGTGGCCGCGGCCGAGTTGGAGCGCGAAGGAATCTCCGTCGAGATTGTTGACCTGCGCACGCTCAGTCCCTACGACTGGGAAGCCATCGTGGCTTCGGTGCGCAAGACGAATCGCGTCATTGTGGCCTACGAGGATTCGCTTTCCTGGGGATACGGCGCGGAGATTGCCGCGCGCGTGGCTGATGAGCTCTTCAGCGAGCTCGACGCGCCCGTGCGGCGCGTTGCTGCGCTCGACACTTTCTGCGCCTACCAGCCGAAGCTCGAGGACGCCATCCTGCCGCAGAGCAAAGATATCGCCCGCGCCGTGCGCGAACTGGTGGCCTTTTGATCTGCCCCGCTTGCGGCCATTCGTCACCGGAGGAAGCGCAGTTCTGCGCCGCCTGTGGCTATTCGTTCGCTGCGAAAGAGGCACCGGCCAGCGCGCTTGCAACCGTGCCTGCTCCCCCGGTTCCTGCTCCGGCCGCATACGCCGAGGCGGCCGCAGCCGTCGAACCGCCGATGCGCTACGCCGGATTCTGGCGGCGCTTCCTGGCGCTGATCCTGGATATGCTGGTGTACCTTCTGGCGATTTTTGTGGTGTCCTTTTTCGTGGGGCTGGTGGTCGTGCTGGGCGTGGGTCCGCAGCTTCTGTCCAGCCTGCAAACGCGGGCTGAGGAGCTGCAAGTGCCCCTCGCGCTGCTCCACGTGTTCTGCCTCTGGTTGTACTACGCGCTGACGGAAAGCTCTCCCTGGCAGGCCACGCCGGGCAAAAGAGCGCTGGGCCTGCTGGTCGTTGACGCCCGCGGAAATCGCCTTTCGTTCTGGGGAGCCACGCGCAGGCACCTAGCCAAGTTTGTCGCCGGCACCTTCTGGACGGCGGGCCTGGGACTCACGGGCGCAGGGAACACCCTGCTGCAGGCGTTGGGCTGGGCTTCGCTGCTATTCGGCGTGAGCGGATTTCTGCTGGCCGGCTTCACGCGTAAGAAGCAGGCCCTGCACGACCTGTTCGTGGACTGCTTGGTGCTGCGGAAGTCGTAACCTAGGGCTGCGCGCGGGCAGGCGCCCGACGGAACATTTGACCGGCGGCCAGCGTATGATGTCTCGAGGAGCGATCCGTGCGCTTGAAAGGGGGAGGCTACCGTGATCTGCCCACAGTGCCAGAGAGAAATCGCCGATTACTCGAGCTTCTGCTACTACTGCGGCGCGCGGCAGCAAGCCGCCGCCAAGCCCGCAGGGCCACCGAGGCGGCTGCGCCGCTCCGCCACCGACCGCATGTTGGGCGGCGTCTGCGCCGGCGTGGCGGATTACCTGGACGTGGACTCGACAATTGTCCGCCTGGTGTGGCTGCTGCTGGTGATTTTCCCTGTGCCGCTGGTTCCCGCGATCCTCGGCTACCTGATCGCTTGGATGGTCATCCCCACGGCCGTGCCGAGCGAAGCACCGGCGCCGGCCAGGCGCCTGCTGCGCTCGCGTACGGACCGGCAGCTTGCCGGCGTCTGTGGCGGCATAGCCGAGTACCTGGGCGCTGATTCGACGATTATCCGCGTGGTCTGGGCCATTCTCAGCGTCGTACCCGGCGCAATTATCGGCGGCCTGATTGCCTACCTAGTGGCGTGGATCGTCATCCCCGAAGCACCCGCTGTGGCGCCCGTGGCGGCTGCGGTGCCCGGCCAGCCCGGCGCACAGTCCTGATCGTCCCTTCAGTCTGAATCCTTTGGGCACAATTTGAACCTGCCCCGCTAGTCCTTCTCTCCTAGCAGGACGCGGTCAAGGGAGAAGGCGCCGGCACCGGTAGCCGCTAGGGCAAACGCGGCCACAGCCAGCGCCAGCGGGAACTCATACTGATCCACGGCCAGCACGCCCTTTCCCAGGTGGACTTTCCAGATGGCAATGGCCATCTCGCCGGCCAGCAGCAGGCCCGCCATTCGCGTGAAGAGTCCCGCAAACAGCAGCAGCGCGCCGAAGAACTCGACGATGCCTGCCACATAGGCGAAATAAGCGGGAAATCCCATGCGCGGAAAGGCCTGCAAGTAGGCGTCGGTCTCCGTGAACAGCTTCGGATAGCCGTGAAAGATGAAAACCAAGCCCAGCCCCCAACGCAAGAGCAACAGAGCAACAGGCTTCAGTCGGCCCAAGGCTCGCATGGCAATCCTCCCGCTCGTCAGATAGCTGCCAGCGCATTCTAGTTCAAGCGGCCCCTTCGCAGGCGCGGCCAAGCCTCTCTTCTGCTTTTGGCAAAGCGACGGGAAAACAACCGATTCGCCGCTTGCGCGCGAATGGGCAGCCGAAATAGTCAAGCGGCGCTGGCAGGGCCTGCAGGAGCCCGGGACTGTTTCCCATGAGGTAAAATACTGCGTCTCGCTGTGGTGAGAACCACCGGAGTGGCTGCAGAGGCCTGCTCGTTCGTCGGCTGTGCAATGGTGTCTTGCATCCCCCCGGAGCGGACGGCGGGCGGGCCAAAAGTAGCAGCGGTGACGTATCTGGTCGGGGTCTGGGCATGACTTGGCGTGGTCGCGCGGTGGGGTTGCTACTGGTTCTGGTCGTTGTGCTGGGCGCTGCGTGGCTGTGGCACGAGAAGCGGCGCGTCGAGGAAGCCTACGTGGCTCAACCGCGCGTGACGCTGTGGAGCGGTCTAGGCCAGGTGCGCCAGTCAGTCGGCGAGCTTTCCTACGGCGCCCGCGTCACCGTGCTGGAACGCCGCAAAGAGAATGCTCGCGTGCTCGGTCCCGCGGGCGAAAAAGGTTGGCTGAGCGAGCAGTCGCTGATGGCTCCCGGGCTTTGGGGGCAGATCAGCGAGCTTCAGGAGCGCGTGCGCGGCCTGCCCGTTCAGGCGCGCGGCCGGACAGGCGCCATCAGCAATCTGCGGCTTGCGCCCGGCCGGGATCAGCCCCGCGTGTTCCAGCTTCGTAGCGGAGCAACAGTGGAGATCCTCGGCCGTGCCGTGGCCGACCGGCCCGCCCAGGCAGAACCCGGCGCGTCGCTGCCACATTCCCAGGACCCTCGCCGCGAGGACTGGCTGCTGGTGCGTGCGCGCCCGGATGGCATGAGGGAAATGAGCGGGTGGATCTTGGGCCGTTTTGTTCAACTTGATTTACCCCCGCCCTTACGGGATCTCGGCGCGGGGATTCGTTGGATGGCGTACTTCGAGTTGAGCCGCGTGCCCACCGAGGCCGGTGACGTCCCGCAGTATCTGGGCGCGGGTGTCGCGGGCGGGGAAGGGCAGCCATGCGATTTCACCCTGCTGCGCGTCTTCACCTGGGACACCCTTCGCCACCGCTACGAGACGGCCTACGTGGAAAGCAATTTCTGCGGCCGCCTGCCGATTCAGGTGGGGAGCGACCGCGGCCAACCGGTCTTTTGGTTTACCAACGTGCGCAAGGCTGGGGAGGAAGAGCGTCGCTATCGCATGCGCGGAGCGATCGTCCGCCGGGAGGCCGCCCCGCGAAGCTGAGCAATGCCCTTGACAGGGGCCTGCTCCCATGGGAGGATTGCCATACCCCTACGGGGTATGGGTATAGGACAAGGAGGACATGATGCGCCGCGTTTCCACTCTGCTGTGGGGGCTCGTCTTGTCTGCGGGAATGGCCCTGGCGCTTCCGCAGCAGGCCCAGGAAGAAAAGAAAGAGAGGCCGGTCCGCTGCACGCTGACCGAGAAACGCCTGGACAAGTGCTGCTGCGAGCAGCGCGAGGGCCGGCTCTACTGCCCGCTGGCAAAAAAGAGCGTCCAGAAGTGCTGCTGCGAGCCGGCAGAAGGCAAGAAGCCCACGAAAGACAATTCCTGACGCCCGCAGAATGCTGAAGCCGTGTCCTGACGCGATACCGCGGACCGATACTCGCTGGACACGGCAAAAGGGGGCGTGTGAAGAGGGCTGAGTTACCCATTTACAGAAGGGAGCGGGTGGAGAACTGCGTCCGCAGGCTGAAAGCCGCAGAAGGGCAAATCCGCGGCGTGCAGGAAATGATTGAAGCCCAGCGCCCCTGCCGGGAAGTCCTCACCCAGCTCGCGGCTGCGCAGAGTGCGCTGCGCCAGGTGAGCCGAATCATCCTGCGCAACTACCTGGAGAACTGCGCCACGCAAGCCATCCGCCGTTCGGAGCCGAAAGTCTACGACGAGCTGATGGATGCAATCTTCAGGTTCTCGCAGTAGCATCCGTCTCGTGCCGTCACCGTCCGTGGTCTGCGCAAGAGCGTGCCGGCTGCTCCTGCTGTTCGTCGGCGCCGCATTCTTCTTTGGTTGCTCGCGAAGCCAGTCGGCGTCGCCGCAAACCCGGCCGCCGGTTGAATTCCTCAGGGAGTGGGGAGCGCCCGGCGACGGCCCGGGGCCTCTGAGTTTCCCTGTTAGCGTGGCGACCGACGAGCACGGTCTCATCTATCTTGCGGACGCAGGCAGCCGGTTCATCCACAAATTTGACGCTCAGGGCCAGGCGCTGTCCCCCTTCACCGACGATCGGCTGCGCCGGCCTTCCGGCATTGCGGTTCGTGGCGGCTTGGTTTACGTGGCGGACTATTCCGCCGGCTTCGTTTTCGTATACGCGCATGACGGTCGCCGCCTGCGGCAGGTCCGCGGCGGTCCGGGACGCGGTTTTCACGGCCCTATCGGTGTAACCGCGGACGAGGAAGGAAATCTCTTTGTTCTGGAATTCGACGCTCATCGCGTGCAGCGATTCGACGCGCGAGGCCGCTTCCTGCGGGCGTGGGGCCAAGAAGGCAGCGCCCCGGGTGAATTCCGTTTTCCGGTTGATCTGGCCGTTGGCCCGGATGGAGATCTCTATGTGGCGGACGCGCACAACGAGCGGATTCAGAAGTTCACGCGGGACGGCCAGTTCATCGCTGCTTTTGGGCTGCGAGACGGCACCGAGGGAGTGCCGAGGCTTCCGGCTGGCCTTGCGGTGACCGCGGATTTTCTCTTGGTGGCTGACAGCCGCGGGGGTCGCCCCGAGGTCTGTTCGTTGGACAGTCGCCTCCTGCACGTCGAGGATCTCTCCAGCCGGCTGGCGAAGGAAACGGACACGCCGACGGACGTTGCCGCCGGGGCGCGCCAGTAGTGTTTCCTCGTGGACGGTGGCGTCCCCGTGTGTTGCGCTTTCGCGTCAACCTCGCCCCGAAGATTGCAATCGTTGGCACGCCTGTGGAAAGATTCCCGCCGTGGAACAAGCCAGCGAGTGAGTTATGGTTGCGCACCGCATCGGCGAAAAGGCCGGCCGCATCTGGCACACACTCGCTGCAGAAGGCCAGCCTCGCGTCTCTGCGCTGAAGAAACGACTGGACGCGTCGGACCCCCTCATCTACATGGCCCTGGGGTGGCTGGCCCGGGAAGACAAGCTGGAACTGGAACCCGAAGCGCGCACCTTCCGCATCCGGCTGAAGTAGTCGGGTTGCATCCTGCGTCCGGAGCCGTATGGCCCTTCTTCTCAGCGAAGCCGACGTTCGTTCCGTCCTGACCATGCCGCTGGCCCTGGAGGCTGTCGAGGAAGCTTTCCGGCGGCTGGCCGACGGCCGGGCGGAAATGCATGCACGACGCCGCCTGGAGATTTCCGAAAAAAGCTTCCTGCACTACATGGCTGCGCTGGACCGCGTGAGTGGCTGGGCGGGGCTGAAGGTCTACACCAGCGTGCGCGGCGGCCTGCGGTTTCTGGTGCCGCTGTACCGCGCCTTGACCGGCGAGCTGGTGGCGCTGGTGGAAGCCGACTATCTGGGACAGATGCGCACCGGAGCGGCCAGCGGCGTGGCTACCAAGTACATGGCGCGCGCCGAAGCTTCGCGCGTCGGAATCGTCGGCACCGGCTTGCAGGCGCGCACGCAGCTCGAAGCAGTGGTGGCGGTGCGTTCCATCCGGCGCATCCGCGCTTACGGCCGCAATCCCGCGCGGCGGCTGCAGTTTTCGCGCGAAATGACCGAGCGGCTGCAGGTGCCCGTGGAGCCCGTGAACTCGGCGGAAGAAGCTGTGCGCGAAGCCGAGATCGTCATTACCGCCACCACGTCTTCGACGCCGGTGGTCCTGGGCAAGTGGCTGCTGCCTGGCACGCACATCAACGCCATCGGCGCGAATTTCCCCCAGAAGCGCGAGTTGGACGAAGACGCCGTGCGCCGCGCCGGGCTGATCGTCGTGGATTCGCGCGAGCAATCCAAGATAGAAGCGGGCGACCTGATCCACGTGCTCGGCGACGCCGCTTCCCGTTCCTGGTCGGCGGTGCGCGAGCTGGCGGAGATTGTGGCCGGCCGCGTGCCCGGCCGCACGGACGACCGCCAGATCACTCTCTTCAAGTCCAACGGCGTGGCCCTGGAGGACGTCGCCGTGGCCGCTTGTGTATTCGAGCTGGCCGAAACTCGCCGGCTGGGCCAGCGCCTGCCCCTGTGGGAGCACTGCGGCTGAGCCAGCCGAGGAGGGTGAGGGAAGGCAGGCAGGCCTCCGCGCGTGCGGCCTGTATTCCTGAGGGCCTAAGTTGGCAAAACGTCCTACGGGGTCTTCGGGCTGGCCGCGGCTTTCCAGATCGCGTAGGCGGTTACCGCAGCGATGCCGGCGATGCCCAGCCAGAGTACCAAGAGGCGGTTGCGGCGCGCGTCTTCATCGTCGTCGTTGCGTCCGTTCTCGGCATCGACGAGCACGCGGTAGCTGTTGCCTTCCCTGATGGTGGCGGTTTCGTTGCCCAGCAGGACTTCCAGCTCCCCCCGGTAGCTGGTAACCACCAGCTCATTGGCGCCCAGCACGGTAACGCGCCCGTGCGTCAGCGACTTCGTCTTCGGACGCACAGTGACTTCGGACGCCAGGACTTCGATCGGTTCGCTGGAAGAAAAGCCGAGCGTGCCGCGCGCCACGGCGGCGCGAATCACGTCGCCTTCGGCCCCCAGCATGGCGTTGGTGCCGGCTAGCAGGTAAACCTGACCGCTCCCCACGCGCAGGCGCAGCGATCCGCTCTGGCGCGTAAGCAAGTTGTCTCCGGCGAACACCGTGGTGCCGCTGGTGGCTTCGGCCGCGCCAATCTCGGCCTGGTCAGCCAGGATCACTGTGCCGACCACACGCGACACGGAACCCGTTACCGGAGAATAGGCCAGCGAAAGCGCAAGAATGGAAACAAGGACCGCACGAAACAAAGTTCGCACGCAAGCCTCCGAGAGGTCTGTTGCAGTCTAGAACAGCTCTAGTACCCTGTCAACAGGTTCAACACGTTCGGGTTCATAAAGTTGCAAGCGCGGCCCATCCCGGCGGGCAGTGTGCAATCCCCTGCACAGCGGAAGAAAAGCAAAACGTCCCGTTCAGTCTAGTTTCCCCGCTTGGCGCAAGGAAGCCTCGCGCGTGGCCTTGAACTCCGCGCCGGGTTTCCATTCGGGTACCTTCGCCTCGTTGGCCAAGCGGTAGCCCACCAGAAAAAACAACCTGCAGTCGTCCACCATGCCGGACAGATCCCAGTAATCTTTCACCTCGTCGGAAGGCTTGTGGTAGTCCTCGCGCGTGTACTTCTCGCGCATTTGCAGTCCCCAGCCTTCGGGCTTGCCGATGAATTCGATGCCGGAGTTGGGATAGAAGGCAGGAACGCCCTGCTTGGCGAAGTTGAAATGATCGGAGCGGTAGAAGTAGCCTTTTTCCGGCTCCGGGTCGGGCTTGATGGTGCGGCCGAGTTCACGGGCCACGGCTTCTATGGTTTCGTCCAGCGTGGAGCTTCCGAGGCCGATGCTGACCAGGTCGCGTGTGCGGCCGAGCACATTGACGAGGTCGAGGTTGATGACCGCGGCGGTTTGCGCCAGCGGATGCAGCGGGTTCTCGGCGTAGTGGTGCGAGCCGAGCAGACCCTGCTCTTCGGCGGTTACCGCAAGGAAGAGCAGAGAGCGTCGGGGCGGGGTGCGCAGGCGCGTGAAGGCGCGAGCCAGCTCCAGCAGCGCCGCTGTGCCAGAGGCGTTGTCGCGCGCGCCGTTGAAGATGCGGTCTCCCGCAGCCGCTGGGCTTTTGCCGAGATGATCCCAGTGCGCGTTGTAGATGACGTATTCGTTTCTGAGCTTTTCGTCGCTGCCGGAAAGCTTCGCAATCACGTTGAGCGAATCCACGGTGCGCAGTTTGTTCCGGAAAGCGAGCCGGGCGCGCACGCCGAGCGGAATGGGCTTGAACGCGCGACTGACCGCAGCTTCTTTGGCGGCGGGAAAGTCTTTTCCCGCGAGCTTGAAGACCGCTTCGGCCTGTGCTGCGGTGATCCAGCCTTCCACCGCGGCGCGCTTCATATTCTTGTCCGGCGTAACCAAGTCAAACTGCTCGCCGCTCCAGCTCCCGCGCACCACCTCCCACGGGTAGCCGGCCGGGCCGGTCTCGTGAATGATGAACGCCCCGGCCGCGCCGAGTTCAGCTGCCTTCTCGAACTTGTAGGTCCATCGGCCGTAGTAGGTCATGGCCTTGCTGCCAAAGACCTTTTCGTCCGGGACAGGCGGGTCGTTCACGAGCACGACGATTACTTTGCCCTTGACGTCCGCGCCCTTGAAATCGTCCCACTGAAACTCCGGCGCCTGCACGCCGTAGCCGACGAAGACCATCTCCGCGTCCAAGGAGGTGGCCTCCACGACGCGTTTCGTCCAGGCCACAAAGTCTGTCCCAAACCGAGCCTGAAGGGCGCGCCCGCGCGCAAGCGTGAGGATCATCGCGGGGTCGGCGGTGATGCCGACCAGGGGAACCTTCTGCAGGAACGTGCCGTCTGGGTTGCCGGGCTCCAGGCCCATCTCGCGGAACTGGGTTTGCAGGTAGCTGACGGTCAACTGCTCGCCCAGAGAGCCCGGGGCGCGGCCTTCAAACTTGTCTGACGCTAGCGTGCGGATGTGCTCGATCAGCGCATTGGCCTGGAATGATTCCATTCCCGCTTGCGGGGCGCTGGGCCCTCGCGAGCAGGCCGCCAGAAGGCAGCCGCCGCACAAGAAAGCAGCGGCGAGCGTGCTTTTGTTGAGCATCGTTTCTCCTTGGGCTGCGGCAAGATTAAACGCTGTATCGTACACTCGGCCGCGCCCGGTGGGTAGCGCAACGAGGCCGGGCGCTGCGAGAGTTGTCAAAGCGTCAGCGCAGGCGGAGAATGTTTGCGTGTTCCAGCCGGGGCAGAGTGTGCGAATCAACCTCGCGGGGATGCAGGTGGGCAAGGTATTGTTTCACGCTGCGGTGACCGACGCCGTAGGCACCATCATCCGGCAGACGGCGCAGGATCCGCCCAAGTACCTTGTGCGGCTGCTGTTTTCTTTCCGCGGGGTCAGCGAGGTGGAAGTTCCTGCCGAGCGCATCAAAGCCGCGTGAGTTCGCGGGCCACGCTTCGTGAGTCGGATCAACCCGCGCCGGGGAAACACAGTAGGCTAGAATACACAGAAGTCTCTAGGGGGGTCGGATGATCCATCGGCACCTCGTGCACAATGACAAGCTCCTGCCCATCGAGCAAGTGCGGCTTTCTCCCGGCCAGGCTGGCCTGCTGAGCGGCTGGGGCCTGTTCACCACGTTGCGCATCTGGGAAGGCGAGCCCTTTGCTTTCGAGCGGCACTGGAAGCGCCTGCAAAAAGACGCGGCGCGTGTGCACCTGCCTTTTCCCTTCGAGGAAGAAAAGGTCCGCGGCCAACTGCGCGAGCTGCTGGGCATTAACGGCGTGAGGGAAGGCACGGCGCGCATCTACGCCGTGTATAACACCGTTGGCTTCTGGCGAAGCGAGGAAGACATGCCGGAAGTGGACTTGCTCGTTTGCACGGCGGGGTTGCCGCAGTACCGGGAGCCGACCCGGCTGGCACTCCGCGAGCATGGCCGACACGCCGCCTCTCCGCTTGCAGGTGTGAAGACGACGGCATGGCTGAACAACGTCTGGAACCTACACGAGGCCCAGGACAAAGGGTACGACGAGGTCGTGCTGCTGAACGAGCACGGCGAAGTGGCGGAATGCACTGCGGCCAATATCTTCTGTGTCAGCGGGGGAAAAGTTTCCACGCCGCCGCTCAGCTCCGGCTGCCTCGAGGGCGTGACCCGCGGGATCCTGCTTGAAATCGGCCCGCCTGCTGGCGTGCCCATCGAAGAACGCGTGCTGCGCCCGGTGGATCTGTTCGGTGCCGACGAAGTCTTCATCACCTCGACCAACCGCAGCGTGTTGGCTGTCGGCGAAATTGCCGGAAACAAGCTGCCGGCTGCCCCCGGGCCTGTCACGAAAAAGCTTGACCAGATTTTCGCCAGCTACGCCGCCGCTTACATCGCCCGCCACACATCCTCCGCCAAGGCCTAGCAGTCTGCCGAGAAACGCCTGAAGTGTGTCATTGGGGGTGCCGGCCTGCAGCGGGCCTCAGGTGGATTGCGGCTTGGAATCTGCTTTGCTTTCGCCGAAGCAACCACAAGCAGATCCTCGCTTCGGGAGGGATGTCGCGGTGGACGATTCCTCGCGCAGGGCAGGTATATTGCGCTGCATGCCGCAGTAAGTCAACGAAACGAATCGGCACCGCTCGAAGCAGCCTACCCGACCCGCCGCCCATGAAACCTTTTCGCGGCTCCCCGCGTCCAGTGTACAGCGCGCAGGCAGGCACACCCAGGTTGCCGGGTTCCGCGCGACGGCTTCGCAGAGACTCATAGGAAGGAGAAGGGGACGCGATGAGCAAGTGGGTGCGAATCACTGGAGTAGCGTGCGTGTTGGCCCTGGCTTTCGTCCCGGCGGCGGCAGCTCAGGAAAAGACCGCCAACGTTGCCGGGAAGTGGGAAATGACTTCGGAGGGACGCCAGGGGCCCGTAACCTCGACGCTGACGTTCGAGCAGACCGGTGAGAAGATCAAAGGCACCATCGTCGGCCAGCGTGGGGAAACACCCTTCGAGGGCACCATCAAGGGCAACAAGTTGAGCTTCACCGTGAAGCGCTCCATCACAGGCCCGGACGGCCAGACCCGGGAGTTCGTCCAGGAGTATGCGGGCACAGTGGAAGGCGACGCGATCAAGGGTACGGTCACATTCACCATGCAGGGCAACCCGGTCACCCGGGAATGGACGGCCAAGAGGCAGAAGTAAGCCTCAACCTCAGCAAGCGAGCGGGCGCTAGGGGTGCATCACCTCGGCGCCCCTTTCTTTTTCCCGCGCCATCGGCCGGCTGAATAGGCGTAAAATGACGCTATGGCGAAGAAAGCGAGTCCGGCCGTCGAGGTTACGTGCCCGTGCTGCCAGGCCAAGCTGAAGATTGACGCGCAGCTTGCAGTCGTTCTGTCGCACGAACCGCCGCCCCGCGCTGCTCCCGATGTAGACCTGACCGACACGGCCCGCATCCTGCGGGAAGAAGCGGAACGCCGCGAAGAGAAGTTCCGCCTGTCCGTTGAGGCAGAGAAAAAGAAGTCGGAAGTGCTCGACCGGCTGTTCGAAGAAGGGCTGCGCAAGGCCAAGGATCAGCCCGCTGAAAGGCCCCTGCGCGACGTGGATCTCGACTGAGACTTCTTCTGGCATGGGCTGTCCACTTTGCACGCACGCCTGAGGTGAGCCAGTTCCCTGCCGCGAACTACCTCCCCTGGATTCATCCGAACCACGGGTCCACGTTGGGAAAACTTTCGTACTAGGTGAATCGAACCCCCGGACCGGTACCACCTCGCCATTGGTGCCAACGAGCCGCAGTTCTACTCTCGCCACTGCCAAAGCAAGAGGGCACTACCCCACGGGGTGACTGAGGGAAATCGAATGACAACTGCGCTTGTTGCTGCGCTCCTGCTGCAATTCGGTTCGCCGCAGCCGGTCGCACTCACCGAAAAAGTCATGGAGCTGGCTCTTCTTCGACCGGAGCCTGCGCGAGCTGCCGGAGCGGACTTTGCACGCCTTCCCGTGTTTCGCGTTGGCGAATTGACAGGTGTGAACCTGCCGGACCGCACGGCCAGCAGCAGGAAGGCTGCTCAACTGCGCACGGCCCGCCTGCCGCTCGGAGCAATTGCGAGCTCCGGCTTGGCTGGCGATGCGGCGGCCAGTTCGGCGCCGGCCCCGGCCGCGTTCAAGCCGGTGCTCCGCGCCGAAAGCGATCGCGGCGCGCAGCGCAAGTGGCTCCTGCTCACGATTGCGCAGCACTCCGCCGCAGCCTTCGACGCCTGGACCACGCGGCGCGTGGTAGGCAACGGGTTAGGCTACGAACGCAATCCGCTGCTCCGTCCGTTTGCGAAGTCGGGCGCCCTGTATGCCGCCATCCACGTCGGTCCGCTGGTGAACGACTGGCTGGCGCGACGCCTGCAAAGGAGCCAGATCGCCTGGGTGCGCAAGCTGTGGTGGCTGCCGCAAACCGTTGGGGCAGCCCTGCACGTGTGGGGCGGGATTCACAACCTTGGCGTAGCGCGCGCGGCGCGCTGATTCCGCCGAGCCTGAGGCAGGGCAAGGCGAGGAAAAGGGCCACGGCAGGCACCGTGGCCCTTTCCCATTTCTGCTGCGAGCCCGCCCGGGGCCGCCGAGCCACCTCTACCGGGGCGGGGCAGCCCTGAAAACGATCGCGCGAAGAACGAAGCTGGGCGCCGCGTTGGGGTCCATGGTCCCGGTGAAGACCCGGTTGATGTGCTCGTTTTCTTCCGCCGTGCGCCGGTTCTGCAAAGCGTGGGAAAGGCCGAAGGCCGGGTCGCGGAAGGTCCAGTCGCTCGTCTTGCTCGTGTCGAAGGTTTCTTCGATGCGTTCGGCCGTGGACCTGGGCGGCTTCTGGTTTTTCTTGCGCGCGCTTGCGCCGCCGGGACTTGCCGCCCTCGGTTGGACCAGGGGGGTCTGCTTCTTAGGGCAAGATGATTCGCGGAGCCTGATCTGCGGCAACGGCCTGCGGGTACTGCGCGCGAAGGAATTCCAAAAACGCGCGGGAGCGCGGCCGGCCGTTGGTGTGGTGCCGGCCCACGCGCAGCAGGAATACCAGCAAATGGAAGGCTTCGGTGTCCTTCAGTTGCGGGAAGCCTGCACTTTCCGCCTGGCGCTTTTTCACTTCGCTGAGGAAAGCGGCCAGGCGCGCGTAAAGTTCGCGGGCCGGGCCAGGTTGGGGCGGCTTTTCATAGAGGATCCCCGAGCTGAGCGCGCGATAAGCCTCCGCGAGGGCTCGAAGCGCGGCCAGGGCGTCGGCATCCGTTGTGGTGCGGTCTTCCGCGGCCTGCTTCACCACCGCGTAGCCCAGGCCGCTGACCACGGCGCGCAGCTCGTGCACCAGGTCCGGGGAAACCGTGAGGTCAGGAAACGGAATCTCATCCGGTGGAATGGGTTTGCGGTGCTCGGCCTCGTAGCGCCGCGCCGCCAGCAGATAGGGGCACTCCGAGGGACAGTCGATCGTTACTTCGCGCTCGGTCCCGCAGCAAACGGCGCAGATGGCTTCGCCCTTGGCGGGACAATAGCGCTTGGCCGGGCGCTTCTGGCAGATGGGACAACTCATGCGGGCTCGTTACGGTTCAAGCCGAGCAGCCTACGGGAACTGCGCGTTCCGCGCAAGCCACTGGTTGCTCAGATCCGTCCCCGCAGAAGTAGCTACTCACGTTCCATGTGTGGTGCTCGCACGGGAAGGCAGCCGACGCGCTCCTCGTGGGCTCGCCGCTCGTAGCGCAGGAAGTCATCTTTATAACGATAGCGGAACTTTCTGTAAGCGTGCGCAAATCCGCGACGAATGATCTCAGCGTTGAGGAACGTTCCGTCTTCGAGAATCACGTACGCTAGGGTGCGGTGATTTCGGTCATATCGTTCCCAGTCATAAGCCAGTCGGACGCGTTGGCCCAGCGCGAGCTGTCGGACGAACGCCGTGGCCTCTGGCCCGCACGTCTCCTTTTCCCGGCTGCGGCTCCTCGTTTCCGGGGCATCCACGCCGATCAGCCGTAAGCGTTCCCCGTTGTCTAGATCAATGGTGTCGCCGTCCACAACGTTCACCACAACGTGCGAACCGGTTTCGGGCTGCGGGACATCGACCACGTCGCTCCTGCGCGGCGCGTACTTCAGCGCTACCCACACGAGCAGCACCAACAGCACAACCAGCAGAAAAGCCATCGTGCCGGGCTTCGGGCGGCGGGCAGACATGCGTGAATTCTTGTCGCTGAGCATATCCCGCGGGCGAATCCCCGGCAACAGGATGCGAATCTAGCTGCTGTCTACCTATCGCTATACTATACTGGAGCGGCGAATCCCCATGGCCGTTCCCAAGGAACAATTGCGCAAGCTGGACGACTACCGCTGGCTGGTGCCGCGGGGCACCAAGCCCGGCATGCACACTGACGCGCTGATTTACGCCGACGAGGGCCTGCTCGAGCAGATCGTCAAGGACCTTTCTATTGAGCAGGCCATGAACGTGGCCTTCCTGCCGGGGATTGTCGGCCGGTCGCTGGCCATGCCAGACATTCATCAGGGTTACGGTTTCCCGATAGGCGGTGTGGCGGCGACGGACTGGCGCGAAGGGGTGGTCTCGCCGGGGGGCGTCGGGTTCGACATCAACTGCGGGGTGCGTCTGCTGGCCAGCAACCTGGCCCAGGACGCGGTGACCCCGAAGTTGCGCGAGCTAGTCAACCAGCTCTTCCGCGATGTGCCGTCGGGCACCGGCTCAGAAGGCTTCATCCAGTGCACGTACCCAGACCTGGATCGCGTGCTTCAGTGCGGCGCCCAGTGGGTGGTCGAACAGGGCTACGGCCGGCCAGAGGACATCGAGTTCTGCGAAGAGTCTGGCCGGATGGCCGGGGCCGACGCCGCCAAGGTCAGCCAGCGCGCCAAGCAGCGCGGGCGCACGCAACTGGGCACACTGGGCAGCGGCAACCACTTCCTGGAAGTGCAGTTCGTGCAGCGCGTCTTCGAGCCGGAGATTGCGAGCCGCTTCGGGCTGCACGCCGGTCAGATTGTCGTGCTGATTCACTGCGGCTCGCGCGGACTGGGCCACCAGGTCTGCACCGATTATCTGAAGGTGATGGGCGAGGCCATGCGCCGCTACGGCATCTCGCTGCCCGACCGGCAACTGGCCTGCGTGCCCATCCACTCACCCGAGGGCAAAGACTATCTTGCCGCCATGGCCGCTTCGGCCAACTTCGCTTGGGCCAACCGCCAGGCCATCACGCACTTCACGCGCAAGTCGTTCGAGAAAATCTTTGGCGCGGCCGAGTTGCGCGTGGTGTACGACGTGGCGCATAACATCGCCAAGCGCGAGCGCCACCGCACCAATGGCGGCGAACAGGATGTGCTCGTGCATCGCAAGGGCGCCACGCGCAGTTTCCCGGCTGGCTCGCCCTTTATCCCCAAGGCCTACCTCGAAGCCGGCCAGCCCGTGCTGATTCCCGGCTCGATGGGCACGGCCAGCTTTGTGCTCGTGGGCACGGACAAAGCCATGGAGGAAACCTTCGGCACCGTCTGCCACGGCGCGGGCCGCGCCATGTCGCGGACGGCAGCAAAGAAAGGCCGCGACGCAAGAACGGAGACGAGGCGCCTGGAAGAGCAGGGCATCATCCTGCGCGCGGAAACCCGCGACGGCATCCTGGAAGAAATCCCCGAAGCCTACAAGGACATTGACGCGGTCGTGGACGTCGTCCACAACGCCGGCATCGCCCGCAAGGTCGCCCGCCTGCGCCCCATCGGCGTCATCAAGGGCTGACGGCCCTGAAAACGCCGCATTCCGTGATGCGCTCTTCGCTGCTCTCGCGCCGTGCGTTAGACTGGCGTCGGAGCGTCGCGTGAAAACCCCCGCGCTAGAGGGTGAAGTTCGCTGGCCGAAGGTTCGCACCGCGGACGATGCCGTGCGCTTCATTGACGCGATGGGTTTCTGCCTGCTGTTCCCGATCCGGGGTCTGGGGCTGCCTTCGCTTTACTACGCTGTGGCGCGGCGGGCGATTGAGCTTGGTCCCGGATGGGACAGCTACTGCGAGCTGGTCTGGCGCTGGAAAGACGAACTCCCGCGCCGCCGCCGCGCGTTTTACGCCAAGTACCTCAGGGGCCGGGGAACGTTCATTTCCCTGAGATTGCTGCCGCATTTCGTGGCGTGCGAGGCGACCGCAGCCGGAATCGCCGACTACGAGCGCTTTTACGCCGGCGGACGCATCAGCGCGGATGGCAAGGCCATCTGGCAGGCTTTAGCCGACCATGGCCCGCTGGCTACTCTGGAGTTGCGCCACGCATGCAAGATGGACTCGACTGCGGGCAACCCACGGTTCAAGCACGCCATGCTCGAATTGCAGCGGCTGCTGCTCGTCGTGCACTTCGGGGCTGAGCAGGAAACCGCAGCGTGGGCTTCCGGCCGGTTTGAG
>Ga0073934_10006762_pt1 | contig 16436 bp, 13 predicted proteins | sample LarsenN4metaG_FD_76834 | JGI IMG/M metagenome (GOLD analysis project Ga0073934, IMG submission 76834) | Hot spring sediment bacterial and archeal communities from British Columbia, Canada, to study Microbial Dark Matter (Phase II) - Larsen... ...
ACGAATCACAAGCATGTAAGCTTATCCACAGGTTTCCCACAGCCGGGGCGACGGGGGCCTGCCGGAGGATGCCCGATCGGTGACCGGTAAGAGCTTCGTCCACCTCCACACCCACACCGAGTACTCGCTGCTCGACGGCGCGGCTCGTATCGATGCGTTGGTGCGGCGGGCCGCCGGGTTCGGCATGCCGGCCCTGGCCGTCACCGACCACGGGGCGATGTTCGGCGCGCTCGGCTTCTACGAGTCGGCCACGGCCGCCGGCGTGAAGCCGATCATCGGCGTCGAGGCGTACGTCGCGCCGTCCTCGCGCTTCGAGCGCGCCCCCGGGGAGAGCGAGGAGAAGTATCGGCACCTCACGATCCTGGCGCGGGACGAGGTCGGCTACCGGAACCTCCTGAAGCTGGTGTCCGACGCGCACCTGGAGGGCTTCTACCACCGTCCGCGGATCGACAAGGAGCTGCTCGCCGAGCGGGCCGCGGGGCTGATCGGGCTCTCCGGCTGCCTCGCCTCGGAGGTCTCGCAGCTCCTGCTCTCCGGCCAGACCGCCAAGGCCGCGGAGACGGCAGCCGCGTACCGGGACGTCTTCGGGCCGGGCGCCTTCTACCTCGAGCTCCAGGACCACGGGCTGCCCGAGCAGCGCAGGATCCTGCCGGAGCTCGTGGAGCTCGGGCGGCGCATCGGGCTCCCCCTCGTCGCCACGAACGACCTCCACTACACGGAGCGCGAGGACGCCAAGCCTCACGACGTGTTGCTGTGCATCCAGCAGCAGAAGGTGCAGACCGACACGAACCGCCTGCGGTTCGACTCGGACCAGTTCTACCTGAAGACCGCCCAGGAGATGCGGGAGACCTTCCACGACCTCCCCGAGGCGTGCGACGCGACGCTGGAGATCGCCGACATGTGCGACCTGCGGCTCGTGTACGGCGATGCGCTCCCACCGGATCAGCGGTTCCACGTGCCGCGGTTCGAGCCACCGGACGGGATGGACCGCGACGCCTACCTGCGTCGCCTGGTGGAGGAAGGCGCCCGGGTGCGGTACGGGGAGCTCACCCCGGAGATCCGCGAACGGATCGACCACGAGCTGTCCGTGATCGCCTCGATGGGGTTCTCCGGGTACTTCCTGATCGTGTGGGACCTGATCCGGTTCGCGCGCGAGAGCGGGATCCGGGTCGGTCCCGGCCGCGGCTCGGCCGCGGGGTCGGTCGTCTCCTACGCGTTGCGGATCACCGACCTGGACCCGCTCCGGTACGGGCTGATCTTCGAGCGGTTCCTGAACCCCGGGCGGCTCCAGATGCCGGACATCGATATGGACTTCGACGAGCGCCGGCGCGACGAGGTGATCCGGTACGTGGCCCGGAAGTACGGCTCGGACCACGTCGCCCAGATCATCACGTTCCAGACCATCAAGGGGAAGCAGGGGATCCGGGACGCCGCCCGGGTGCTGGGCTTCCCGGCCTCGGTCGGCGACCGGCTCTGCAAGATGTACCCGCCGGCCGTGCTCGGGCGCGAGCACCCGATCGACGAGGCCCTGCGCCTGTCGCCTGAGCTCGGCGCCGCCTACGAGGCCGAACCCGAGGCCCGGGAGATCGTCGACACGGCCCGGGCGCTGGAGGGCCTGCGGCGCGAGGACTCCGTGCACGCCGCGGGCGTCGTGATCGGCGACGCGCCCCTCGTGAACTACCTCCCGCTGAAGCTCTCGAAGGACTCGCGCGACGACTCCCGCCGGATCGTGACGCAGTTCGACATGCACGGGGTCGAGAAGCTCGGGCTGCTCAAGATGGACTTCCTCGGCCTGCGGAACCTCTCGGTGATCGAGGACACGCTCGCGCACCTCCGACGCCGGGGGATCGAGCTCGACGTCGACCACGTGCCGCTGGACGACCCGGCCGTCTACGAGATGCTCGGCCGCGGCGACACGACGGGGGTGTTCCAGCTCGAGGGCGCCGGGATGCGGTCGCTGATCAAGCAGCTCGCCCCGGACCGGTTCGAGGACCTGATGGCCCTCGTGGCGCTGTACCGCCCCGGGCCGCTGAACGCCGGGATGCACGTCGAGTACGCCGAGCGCAAGCACGGGCGCAAGCCGGTCACCTACCCGCACCCGGACCTCGAGGACATCCTGGCCGGGACGTACGGGATCATGGTGTACCAGGAGCAGGTCATGCAGATCGCGGTGCGCATGGCCGGCTACTCGATGGCGGAGGCCGACATGCTCCGCCAGGCCATGGGCAAGAAGATCCGCGAGAAGCTCATGGTTCACCGCGAGAAGTTCATCCAGGGTTGCCGGGACAACGGGTACCCCGAGCGCCTGGCCCGGGACCTCTTCGAGCTGATGGAGCCGTTCGCCGACTACGGCTTCAACGCCTCGCACGCCTGCGCGTACGGGTACGTCGCGTACCAGACCGCCTACCTGAAGGCTCACCACCCGGTCGAGTACATGTCCGCGATCTTGACCAGCGTGAAGGACGACAAGGATCGCAAGCCCTTCTACCTGAACGCCTGCCGCCTGATGGGGCTCGAGGTGCTCCCGCCGGACGTGAACGAGTCCGAGCTCGACTTCGCGCCGGTCGCGAGCGGCGAGCCGCGGATCCGGTACGGGCTCTCGGCCGTGCGCAACGTGGGAGCGGGAGCGGTGCACCAGATCATCGACGCGCGTCGCGCCAAGGGCGGCTTCTCCGGGTTCGCGGACTTCTGCCGGAGAGTGGACCCCGGCGTCCTCACGAAGAAGGTCCTGGAGAGCCTGATCCTGTCGGGGGCGTTCGACTCGCTCGGCTACGCGCGCAAGGCGCTTCTCGAGAACCAGGAGAAGGTCTCGGCGCCGATCGCGTCCGAACGAAAGGCGGAGGCGGCCGGGCAGTTCTCGCTGTTCGGTGGCGGGGAGCGGGCCGCAACCGAGATCGACGAGGGGGTCCTGTCCGGGGGGGAGTTCGACAAGCGGACGCTGCTGCGCCTGGAGAAAGAGATGCTCGGGCAGTTCGTGACCGATCACCCGCTCCTCGGGATCAAGGAGGCGCTGGCCGCGCAGACCGACATGGAGATCGCCGACCTGGCCAACCTGGGGGACGGGGACCTCGTGCGGGTCGGCGGCATCGTGGCCGCGGTCGCGAGGCGCTTCACCCGGAAGGGGGAGCCCTTCGCGATGTTCCGGCTGGAGGACCTGGCCGGGGGCGTGTCCGTGATCGCGTTCCCGAGCGTCCACGAGCAGGTACCGCACCTGATCGAGGTCGACGCGATCGTCCTCGTGAAGGGCCGCATCGATCTGCGGGGCCGGGAGCTCCAGCTGCGCGCCGTCGAGATCTCGGAGCCTGAGCTCGGGGCGCGGCGCCCGCCGGCGAGGCCGGAGGGTCTCCTGGTGGTCGAGGTCCCGGCCGCCGCCTGCACGAACGGCGTCATCGCCAAGCTGAAGGATCTCCTCTCGGCCCATCCCGGGACGACGCCGGTGCAGGTCCGCTTCGTCGGCTCGCAGGGGATCCGGCCGCTGGAGGTGGGCGCGCTCCGCGTCCAGCCGGCCGCGGGGTTGCTCTCGGAGCTGCGGCTGCTGCTCGGGCCACAGGCGGCCCGGGTCGAGCCGCTCGCGGCGGGGCCCGAGGCCCCCGTTCGGGCGCTCGAGCCCGCGCCGGCGACCTCGGCGGGCGGCGGCTGACCGGGGCCGGCGGGTGGCCTTCGAGATCATCCCCGCGATCGACGTCGCCGGCGGGAAGCTGTGCCGCATGACGCCCGGGGGCCCCGTGGCCGTCGAGGCGTTCGGCGGGCACCCGCTGGCGGCCGCCTCCGCGTTCGTGGCCGCCGGGGCCGGCCGGCTCCACTTCGTCGACATCGACCTGGCCACGCGGGGGGAGGCGGCGAACGCGAGGGTCCTCGCGTCGGTGGTCGGGCTCGGCGTCCCGGTGCAGGCGAGCGGCGGGGTGGCCGACGCCGGCGAGGTGGATGCGTTGCTCGGCGCGGGGGCCGACCGGGTCGTGCTGGGCTCGGCCGCGCTCGCCGACCGAGGGGTGACCGAGTCGCTGCTCGCCCGGCACGGGGATCGGCTGGCGGTCGGGATCGAGGCCGACGGTCCGACGATCCGCCCCCGGGGACGGGGGATCGAGATCCCGCTGTGGGAGACGTTGGTCTGGCTCGCCGAGCTGCCGGTGCGGCGCTTCGTGTTCACCGAGGTCGGCCGGGTCGGGGAGCTGCGGGGGCCAGACCTGGACGGGATCTGGGCCCTGGCCACGCACACGGGGCGGCCGGTGCTCGCCTCGGGGGGGATCCGGGGGCTCGAGGACCTGCGGGCGATCGCGGGGCTCGGCGGCACCGTGGAGGGCGCGATCGTCGGGCGGGCCCTCCACGAGGGGCTGGACCTGGGCCAGGCGCTGCGCGGGATCGGCTGAGCGTCGACCGGTCCCCCCCTCCGCACGTCCAGCGCCCCGAGGGCCCGGAGGGCTCGGAGGCCGTCGCTGGACCCGTACACTTCCGGGCCACCGTGGGCTTCCTGACCGAGATCACGCAGGACGTCCGGCGCCGGCTCGAGCGCGAGCCGCTCGACGAGTCCGGGCTGATGGCCCTCGCGCTCCGCCTGCCCCCGCCCCGCCCCTTCGCCGAGGCGCTCCGGCGCGTCCCGGCCCCGGCGGTGATCGGCGAGGTCAAGCGGGCGTCGCCGTCCGCCGGACCGATCGCGCAGGTCGACCCGGCCGCCCAGGCGCGCGCGTACGAGGCGGGCGGGGCGGCCGCGATCTCCGTGCTGACCGAACCCACGAGGTTCGACGGGTCGCTCGCCGACCTGCGCGCGGTGCACCTCGCCGTGAGCGTCCCCGTGCTCCGCAAGGACTTCCTCGTCCACCCCGCGCAGATGATGGAGGCGCGTGCCGCCGGCGCCGACGCGGTGCTGCTGATCGCCGCCGCCCTCCCGCGGCAGGAGCTCGCCGCGATGCTGGCGGCCGCGGCCGACCTGGGGCTCGGCGCCCTGGTCGAGACGCACTCGGAGGACGAGCTCGAGGAGGCCCTGGCGGCGGGCGCCGAGGTCGTCGGCGTGAACGCGCGGGACCTGGAGACGCTCGAGGTCGACCCGGATCGGGCCCTCCGGCTGCTGGCCGAGGTCCCGCCCGACCGCGTGGCCGTGCTCGAGAGCGGGATCTCCTCCAGGGCGGACGTGGAGGCCGCTCGGCGCGCGGGCGCCCGGGCCGTCCTGGTCGGCGAGGCGCTGATGCGGGCACCCGACCCGGCGGCGGCGATCCGCGAGCTGCGGGGGGCCGCGTGAGCGCGCCGGCGGTCCCCGACGCGCGGGGGCGGTTCGGGCGGTTCGGGGGTCGGTACGTGCCCGAGGTGCTGATCCCCGCGCTCGACGAGCTCGCCGCGGCGTGGGCGGAGATCCGGGACGAGCCGGCCTTCCACGGCGAGCTCGCCGCCCTGCTCCGGGACTACGTCGGGCGCCCCTCCCCGCTCACCCTCGCGACGCGGCTGTCCGAGGGCCTCGGGTACCGGATCTGGCTGAAGCGGGAGGACCTGAACCACACGGGCGCCCACAAGATCAACAACACGCTGGGCCAGGTGCTGCTCGCGCGGCGGCTGGGCAAGCGCCGGATCATCGCGGAGACCGGGGCCGGGATGCACGGCGTGGCCACCGCGACGGCCTGCGCGCTGTTCGGCCTGCCCTGCGTGGTCTACATGGGCGAGGAGGACACGGTCCGGCAGGCCCCGAACGTGGCGCGGATGCAGCTGCTCGGGGCCGAGGTGGTGGCGGTGACCTCGGGGAGCCGGACCCTGAAGGACGCCATGAACGAGGCGATGCGCGACTGGGCGGCCTCGGTCCGCGACACGCACTACGTGATCGGTTCGGTGGCCGGCCCGCACCCGTTCCCCGTGATGGTCCGGGAGTTCCAGCGGGTGATCGGGGAGGAGGCCCGGGCGCAGGTCCGCGAGGCGGAGGGCCGGGACCCGGACGCCGTGGTGGCCTGCGTGGGTGGCGGGAGCAACGCGATGGGGATCTTCGCCCCGTTCGTGGAGGATCCCCGCGTCCGCCTCGTCGGCGTCGAGGCGGGGGGGACCGGGACCGGGCCGGGGGAGCACTGCCGGTCGCTCACCCTGGGTGAGCCCGGCGTGCTCCACGGGTCCTTCTCCTACCTCCTCCAGGACGCCGACGGACAGGTGGTGCCGACCCACTCGATCTCGGCCGGCCTGGACTACCCGGGGGTCGGTCCGGAGCACGCGTACCTCAAGGAGACCGGCCGGGCCGAGTACGTCTCGGCCACCGACGCGGAGGCGCTGGCCGGCTTCGTGGCCCTCGCCCGGCTCGAGGGCATCTTGCCCGCCCTCGAGCCGGCCCACGCGATCGGATGGCTGCTCGCGCGGCCTCTCCCCGAGGGATCGGTCGTGCTGGTGAACGTGTCGGGGCGCGGCGACAAGGATCTGGAGACGGTGCGGGCGGCGCTCGGTGCCGACGCCGGGGCGGCCGAGGGTGGCTGAGCCCGGGCGATCCGCGCTCGAGGAGGCCCTCCGCGCGCGCCGGGACGGGGGAGGGCGGGCCTTCGTCCCGTACGTGACCGGAGGCCTGCCCGGCGTGGACGCGGCGCTGCTGCGGGGGCTGGAGGAGGCGGGGGCCGACGCGATCGAGGTCGGGATCCCGTTCTCGGACCCGGTGATGGACGGGGGCGTGATCCAGGAGGCCTCGCGGCGGGCCCTGGAGGCCGGCGCGAGGCCCGCCGACGTCCTGCGCCTGGTCGCGGCGGCCGGGCTCGGCATCCCGGTGGCGGTGATGACGTACCTCAACCCCGTCCTGCGCGGAGGGGTCGGGTCGTTCCTCGCGGAGGCCGCGGCGGCCGGGGTGTCGGGCGCGATCGTCCCGGACCTGCCGGTGGACGAGGCCGGGGACTTCGCGCGGGCGGGCCGGGAGGCGGGGGTGGGGGCCGTCATGCTCGCGGCCCCCGGCTCCACGCCCGAGCGCCTGCGTGCGATCGCCGGCCTCGCGGGGGGGTTCGTGTACTGCGTCGCGACCTACGGGGTGACCGGGGAGCGCGACGCGCTCGCCTCCACCGCGCAGGAGGTGGTCTCCGCGCTGCGGCCGCTCACCGACCTCCCCCTCCTGGTCGGCGTGGGGATCGGGACGCCCGAGCACGCCTGGCAGGCCTGCCGGTTCGCCGACGGCGTGATCGTGGGGAGCGCCCTCGTCCGGCCGCTCCTGTCGGGGGATCGGTCCGGCGCGCTCGAGCTCGCCGGCCGCTTCCGCGCGGCGATCCCCGCGTGAATGCGGCTCGACCCCATCCGCGGCGGGTCCCGTCGCCGTATCTGGGAGGTAGCCCGGAACCGCAGGATGTGGTAGGTAGCACCAGTCACGGATGGGGGAGAGGAAAGGGGGGACGTTCCCGGCTGCTGCATGGTGGAGCCTGCCCGGATGGGCGAGGTGGCATCGGTTTGAGCGAAGGGGGGATCGATGAGGAAGCGGAAGCTGTATCAGCTCCTCGCGCTGTTCGCGGTGCTGTCGCTCGTCGCGGCCGCGTGCGGCGGGGAGGAGGAGCCGGTAGGCGACGAGACCGGGCCCACCGCTCCGACGGGCGAGACCGCGCCGGCGGTGGACTGCGAGGCGGACCCGTTCGGCTGCGTCGAGGTGGCGGCCGGCGAGCCGATCCGGCTGGGGTCGCTGCTCGCCATCTCGGGTGACGTCGCGTTCCTCGGCACCGACAGCAACAACGGGATCCTGCTCGCGATCGACTTCCTGGACGGTGCGCTGGACGGCACCCCGGGCCAGCTGCTCGGGCACGACGTCGAGCTCCAGCAGGAGGACGACGGCTGCTCGGCCGAGGGCGGTCAGGCGGGCGCGACCGCGCTGGTCGCCGATCCGTCGATCGTCGCGGTGATCGGGACGAGCTGCTCGAGCGCCGCGCTCGGCGTCGCCGACACGATCATGTCGGACGCCGGGTACCTGCTGTTCTCGCCCTCGAACACGAACCCGGGCCTGACGTCGGAGGAGGCGCACCAGCCCTTCTACGCGCGCACCGCGCACAACGACCGGATCCAGGGCGCGATCGCGGCCGAGTACGCGTTCAACGAGCTCGGCGTCACGACCGCGGCGACGATCAACGACGAGAGCCCGTACGCGGACGGCCTGGCGGCCGCGTTCCGCACCAACTTCGAGGCCCTCGGCGGCACGATCACCGCGATCGAGCAGGTGAACAGCGCCGACACGGACCTCGGCCCGGTGCTGCGGAGCATCGCGGAGGGCGAGCCAGGGATGGTCTACGGGCCGAACTTCAACCCCGTCTGCGCGCTCACGTTCGTGCAGGGCCAGGACATCCTGCCCGCCGGGACCGTGCACATGGGTGCGGATGGCTGCCTGGAGTCCGGGTTCCTGGAGACCGCCGCCGGCGCCGAGGGCGACTACTACGCCTCGTCGCCGGACGTGTCCGCGTTCCAGGAGGGCGCGTTCTACAAGGACGAGTTCCTCCCGGCCTACCAGGAGCAGTTCGGCACCGAGCCGACGTCCGTCTTCCACGCCCACGCGTTCGACGCAGCGAACGTCCTCTTCGACGCGATCGAGCAGGTGGCGGCCGACGACGGCAGCGGGAACCTGTTGATCCCGCGGACCGCCCTGAAGGACGCGGTCTTCGCGACCAGCGGCTACGAGGGCCTCACGGGGATCATCACGTGCACGCCCCTCGGCGACTGCGCGACCGACGTCACGATCGGGGTCTTCCAGTACCCGAACTGGCCGGTCGAAGGCGGCGAGGAGCCGTCCGATCCGGTCTACACCGACACGAAGTCGCTGGAAGAGGTCGCGTAGGGACGGTACGCAGCGGACGCTGCGGGTGGGCCCGAGGCCCACCCGCAGCGCCGCGTCCGGGGATGGGCTAGGCTCGCGCGACATGGGCACCGAGCAGATCCGGGAGGTCCGCCTCGGCCGCCTCGAGCGGCTCCCCTGGCGCCGCATCATCCTGATCGTCCTCGGCGCCACGATCGCCGCCACCGTCGGGATCGGCGCCTACCGAACCGTCACGCTGCCCGAGGGCCAGGGGTACTCCGCCGACGCATGGGCGGACTTCATCATCCTGGGCGTCGCGCAGGGCTCCATCTACGCGCTGATCGCGCTCGGGTACACGCTGGTGTACGGGATCCTTCGGATGATCAACTTCGCCCACGGCGAGGTGTTCATGTTCGGCGCCTTCGGGTCCTACTTCTTCGCGGCCGCCTACGAGGAGAGCGGGTTCCTGGAGCGTCAGCCGGTCCTCGCGCTCGCGATCGTCTTCGGCTCGGCGATCGCGATCTCGGTCCTCGTGGCCGTGCTCCTGGAGCGGATCGCGTACCGCCCCCTCCGGGGCGCGCCCCGGCTGGTCCCGCTGATCACGGCGATCGGCGCCTCGCTGTTCCTACAGAACACCGCGCGCGGGTTCTTCGGCGCCCGGTCTCGCGGGTACGCGAAGCCCGGCTTCCTGGACGGGCAGTGGGAGGTCGTGGGCCTGGGGTTCCCGCGGGTCCGCGTGGTCGTGTTCCTCGTGGCCCTCGTCTCCGTGATCCTCCTGACCTGGTTCATCGCGAAGACCACCACCGGGCGGTCGATGCGCGCGGTCGCGCAGGACAGCGAGATCGCGAGCCTGATGGGCATCAACGTCGACCGCGTGATCGTGATCACCTTCGCGGTCGGCGGCATCCTCGCGGGGATCGCCGGCGTCCTGTACGCGATGACGTTCGAGGCCGTGAACTTCTTCATGGGGTTCCAGCCGGGGATCGCCGCGTTCACGGCGGCGGTGCTGGGCGGGATCGGGAGCGTCGCGGGAGCCGCGCTCGGCGGCCTCACGCTCGGCCTGCTCGAGTCCCTGGGACCCTCGCTGGTGCTGACCGGCTACCAGATCCCCTCGCCGTTCCAGCTGAAGCCCGCGTTCACGTTCCTCGTGCTGGTCCTGGTCCTGATCTTCCGGCCGGGCGGGATCCTGGGGACCGGGGAGGCGGAGAAGGTGTGATGGGTCCGATCCCGGTCCGTTCGGTGGTCCGGGCCGGCCTCGTCGGCGGGGCGGTGCTCGCCTACCTCGCACTCGTCGGACTGGTCGAGCGGTTCGCGCACCTGCGTCTGGTGGGGGAACCGGTGACCCTCGGCCGGATCCTGCTCGTCCTGCCGCTGTTCGCGGCGGCGTTCGGGGTGGCGCGCCCCCGTGTCGTCGCCGGCGAGCGACGGGTCGCCGGCCCGCGGGCCGGCCTGGTCGCGGGTGCCCTCACCGGCGCGACCGCCGCCGGGGGGTTCGCCGTGGCGGTGATCCTGGCCGACCGGATCGACGTGGCGCGGATCCGGCAGGTCTTCATCGCCGTGACCCCGGGGCTGGTGGAGTTCGTGACCTTCGAGCGGGGACTCGTGCTCGGCGCCGCGATCCTCGTCGGTCTCGGACTCGTCGCCGGCGCGCTCGGCGGCCTCGCGCGGACGGGCGACCGTCTCGTGGTCGGCCCGGCGATCGCCGCGGTGACCACCGTGATCGTGATGGGGCTGCTCCAGCGGATCGTGCCGGTCGCGATGATCCAGCTGGGCTTCGAGCCGGACTTCCTCTACAGCCCGAGGACCCGGAGCCTCACCTGGGGCGGGGCGACCGGGCTGCTCGTCCTCGCGGCGGGCGCCGACGCCCTGTGGCGGCGCAGCGGCCCGGAGACGCGGCGGCGGGTCCGCGCCGCGATGGTGGAGCAGCCGGCCGCCCGCGCGGGCATCCTGCTGATCGCCCTGGCGGTGCTCGCGGTCCTGCCGCTCCTGGTCGGCTCGGTGATCTCGCAGGTCCTGGGGAGCGTGATGGTGTTCGTCCTGCTCGGCCTCGGGCTGAACATCGTCGTCGGCTACGCCGGGCTGCTCGATCTCGGCTACATCGCCTTCTACGCGTTCGGCGCCTACATGATGGCCCTGCTCACCGGCGCGACCCTGAACACCACGACCGGGTCGGCCGCCCCTGCGTGGTCCGTCGACCTGAACTTCTACCTCGCGATCTGGATCGTCGTGATCCTGGCGTCGGGCGTGGGGCTGATGATCGGCGCCCCGGTGCTGCGCCTGCGCGGCGACTACCTGGCGATCGTGACGCTGGGCCTCGGCGAGATCGTGCGCGTGCTCGCCGAGTCGCGCTGGCTCCAGCCGCTCGTCGGTGGGCCGCAGGGGATGCGGGGCGTGACGAACGCCGCGATCGGCAGCTTCGGGTTCCGGCAACCGCAGCGCTTCTACTGGCTCGCCCTCGCCTTCGTGATCCTGGCCCTCTTCGTGTCGTGGCGGCTGTCCTCGTCGCGGATCGGCCGCGCGTGGAACGCGATGCGCGAGGACGAGCAGGTGGCCGACGCGATGGGGATCAGCACGACCAAGTACAAGCTCCTGGCGTTCGCGATGGGCGGCGCGGTCGGCTCGCTCGGCGGGGCGTTGTTCGCCGTCCAGATCGGCTCGCTCACGCCGGCGAGCTTCCAGATCATCGTGTCGATCACGGCGCTCGCGGTGGTGATCCTCGGGGGCATGGGGAGCATCCCCGGCGTCGTGGCGGGGGCGGCGGTCCTGATCGGCCTGCCGGGGCTCCTGCGGGAGTTCGAGGAGTTCCGCCTGCTGATCTACGGCGCGGTGCTCGTCGCGATCATGATCCTGCGGCCGCAGGGCCTGATCCCGAGCGTCCGCCGGATGCGCGAGCTCCACGAGGAGGAGGCCGAACAGGACGCCTGGGTCAAGCGCTTCGCCGGCGAGGCCGCGGCGGTCGCGGCGGGGCCCGGGGGCGCCCTCGGCGTCGAGGACGAGGACCTGACGTGAGCACGGACGGCGGACCCCACCTGCTCGAGCTGCGGAACGTCTCCAAGCACTTCGGCGGCCTGTACGCGCTGTCCGGGCTCTCGATGCACGTCGACCGCGGCGAGATCGTGTCGGTGATCGGACCGAACGGCGCCGGCAAGAGCACGATGTTCAACGTGGTGACCGGCCTGTACGAGCCGGACGAGGGCGAGATCCTGTTCCAGGGGCAGGGCATCGTGGGCCTGCCGCCGAACGTGATCACGCGTCTGGGCATCGCGCGGACGTTCCAGACCGTCCACCTGTTCCCGAACATGACCGTGCTCGAGAACGCGATGGTGGGCCAGCACACGCGGTCCAGGTCGGGGGTGTTCGGCGCGATCCTGCGACCGCCCGGGACCAGGCGGGAGGAGGAGCGGATCCGTGAGCGGGCCAAGGAGTGCCTGGAGTTCTTCGGCTCGCGGCTGGCCGGGTACCGGCAGGAGCAGCCGGCGTTCGTTCTGTCCTACGCGAACCGGCGGCGTCTGGAGATCGCGCGCGCCCTCTCCACGGACCCGACGCTCGTGTGCCTGGACGAGCCGACGGCGGGGATGAACCCCCGCGAGACCCTCGAGATGCGCGACCAGATCGTGCGGATGCGGGACGAGCTGGGCCTGACGGTGCTCGTGATCGAGCACGACATGCGCGTGGTCAAGGGCGTCTCCGACCGCGTGGTCGCGCTCGACTACGGGCGGAAGATCGCGGAGGGCTCGTACGAAGAGGTTGCCAACAGCCCGGAGGTCATCGAGGCGTACCTCGGCACGAAGGCGGTCGGATGAGCCGGGAGATGGCGACCGAGCACGTCCCCGCTCCGGCGGAGGCGGCCGAGCGCGCGCCGGCCCCCTCGGCGGACCAGCGCCCGATCCTCGAGCTGCGCAACGTGAGCACCCACTACGGCATGGTCGCCGTCCTGCGCAACGTGGACGTCGAGATCTTCGAGGGCGAGATGGTCTGCCTGCTCGGCGGGAACGCGAGCGGCAAGACGACGACCCTCAAGACGATCCTCGGCTACGTGAAGCCCTCCGAAGGCCAGGTGCTGCTGGACGGCGAGGTGGTGAGTGGCCTGCCCACCGCGGAGATCGTCCGCCGCGGGATCTCGATGGTCCCGGAGAACCGCCGGCTGTTCCCCGACATGACCGTCGCCGAGAACCTCGAGATCGGTGCCTTCCAGCGCAGGGACAGGGAGAAGATCGCCGAGGACCGCGAACGGGTCCTGGACACGTTCCCGCGGATCCGCGAACGGCTGAAGCAGAAGGCGGGCACGCTGTCCGGCGGGGAGCAGCAGATGGTCGCCATGGGCCGGGCCCTGATGGCCGATCCGAAGGTGCTGCTGATGGACGAGCCCTCGATGGGGCTCGCGCCGATCCTGGTGGAGCAGGTCTTCGAGATCATCAAGACGATCCGCAGCCTCGGGCGCACCGTGTTCGTCGTGGAGCAGAACGCCAACATGGCGCTGTCGATCGCCGACCGCGGGTACGTGCTCCAGACCGGGCAGATCGTGCTCGCCGACACCGCCGAGAACCTCCTGAACAACCCCCTGATGCGGGAGGCGTACCTGGGGGAGCTCTGAGTGCCACTCCACGTGATCGACGCGGCCGAGCTGGAGCGGCTGCTGCCGATGGGGGTCGCGATCGACGCGTTGGGGGAGGCCTTCGGCGCGGGTCGCCTGCCCGAGGCGCCGTTGCGGAGCCACGTCGAGACGCGCTCGGGCTCGCTCCTGCTGATGCCGGCCCACGGCGATCCGGGCGTGGGGGTGAAGCTGGTTACCCTGACCGAGGCCAACCCCGGGCGGGGGCTGCCGTTCCTCCACGCCGTCTACGTGCTCTTCGAGGGCCAGACGCAGGCGCCGCGCGCGGTGTTGGACGGCGCGGCGCTCACCGCGATCCGCACGGCCGCGGTGAGCGGGCTCGCGACGCGCCACCTCGCGCGACCCGATGCGCGGAGGCTGGTCGTGTACGGGGCCGGGGTCCAGGCCAGGTCCCACGTGGCGGCGATGCGAGCGGTGCGTCCCCTCGACAACGTGGTGATCGTCTCGCGCGGGCGGGAGCGGGCCGAGCGCCTGGCCGACGAGGTCTCGGCCTCGGGGCTCGTCGCGTCGGTGGGGGAGCCCGGCGCGGAGCGGGACGCGGACCTCGTCTGCACCTGCACGACGAGCGCGACGCCGGTCGTGCGGGGGGAGCTCCTGCCCCCGGGCGTGCACCTGAACGCGGTCGGGGCCTACACGCCCTCGATGCGCGAGCTGGACGCCGAGGCGGTCCGGCGCTGCCGGGTGGTGGTGGAGACGCGCGAGGTGGCGATGGCCGAGGCGGGGGACCTGCTGCTCGCGATCGGGGAGGGGGTGGTCAGCCCGGAGCACGTGCTGGCCGACCTCGGCGAAGTCGTGCGGGGCGCGGCCGTGCGCACCTCGGCCGAGGACCGGACGCTGTTCAAGTCGGTCGGGGCGGCCTTCGAGGATCTGGTCGTCGCCGCGGCGGTCGTCGGGCGGGCATGACGCGCACCGCGGACGTCGTGGTGGTCGGCGGGGGTGTCGTGGGCGCGAGCGCCGCCTACCATCTCGCCGCCGCCGGGGTCGCGTCGGTCCTGCTGCTCGAGCGCGCCGACCGCCTGGCCGCCGGATCGACCGGCGCGTGCGCGGGCGGGTTCCGGGTGCAGTTCTCCAGCGAGGTCAACATCCGCCTCTCGCTCGCGAGCGTGCCGATGATCCTCGGGTTCTCCGAGGAGCACGGGCTGCCGCTCGACGTCGTCCAGCACGGCTACCTGTTCCTCGTCCGGGACGAACGGGCCTGGGAGGCGTTCGTGGCCGCCCACCGCCTCCAGCGCTCGCTCGGGGCCGATGCGGAGCTGCTCTCGGCTGCGGAAGCGGCCGTGCTCGTGCCCGGGATCTCGCTCGACGGGGTGATCGGCGCGGCGTACGGGCCCAAGGACGGGATCGCGGATCCCTCCGGGCTGACGCAGGGCTACGCGACGGCTGCACGGCGCGAGGGGGCCTCGGTCGAGCTCGGGGTGGAGGTGTCGGGCATCGTGGTGTCGGCGGGCCGCGTCGTCGGCGTCCGGACGGTGGGCGGCGAGGAGGTGTCGGCGCCGGTCGTGGTCAACGCCGCCGGTCCGTGGGCGGGGCTGCTCGCGGCCACGGCGGGCGTCGAGCTCCCGCTCGAGCCGATCCCGCGCCACGTCCTGGTCACGGGCCCGTTCCCGGGCGTCCCCGAGCGGCGGACCCTCGTGATCGATGCCGTGACGAGCTTCTACTTCCACCGGGAGGGCCCGGGCGTGCTGATGGGGATGGGGAGCCCGGACGAGCGCCCCACGTTCGACACGACAGCCGACGAGGCGTTCGTCGCGGAGCGTCTGCTCCCCACCGCGGTGCGCACCTTCCCGCCACTCGAGGAGGCCGCGATCGAGCACTCGTGGGTCGGCCTGTACGAGATGACGCCCGATCGGCACCCGATCCTGGGGTCGGCGCCGGGGGTCGAGGGGCTGTACCTGGCGAACGGGTTCAGCGGCCACGGGTTCCAGCACGCGCCGATCGTAGGCAAGCTCCTGGCGGAGATGATCGTGGAGGGGGCGGCGCGGACCGTGGACGTGTCCGAACTCGGGCTGGAGCGCTTCGCCACGGGGGACCTCGTCCGCGAAGCCCACGTCGTCTGATGCCCTAATGGTGACCGGTTGTCAAGCACCTCCTCGAGTCGGCTTGACCGCGCGGCTCGCGGCGTCGACGATTGCCTGCGGGGAAGGTCGCCTCGGAACTGCGCTTCGAGCGCGAGAGACATGTCCCGCGAGGACTTGGTGAGGGACCTTCCCCACCTTCTTCGACCGGCGCCGAGGGCGGACCTCCTCGGGCACCGTCCAGCGCTCGGCGATGATGGCCTTGGCCTCGGACCGACTCACCGGTCGCCCGTCGGTGTCGCGGAGCTCGTACGGCGTCCCCCGGGCGAGCACCGCCCAGGCCCGCTCCGCCAGGTGCGAGGCGACCACGCCCAGGGCCTTGAGGTGGTTGGCCCCTCGCTCGACCATCTGCGTGCAGTAGATCTGGGCGAGCTGGGGATCGATCGTGCCCGCCACGTCGGCCGAGCGCAGCAGCTGCGTGCGGAGCAGCGAGGATCCGGCCTGGACATCGGCTGGCCCTTGCGGTCGGTCTCCCCGGTCTCCGACGCCTTCGGGAGCCCGGTGAAGCTGTTGAACTGGGAGCCTCCCTCGAACCGGTGCGCCCTGCCGACGACGGCCTGCAGCACCGGGCCGCCGACCTCGGCGATGCCGGGAAGCGACCGGGCCAGCTCCTCGGGATCGACCCTCCGGTAGGCGTCCTCCCTGGCCTCGGCGTGATGCGCGAGCTCGTCCTCGACCGCGCGCAGCAGCCGGACCTCCGTGGCCACCTCGGCGGCAAGACCCGAGAAGGCCACCGCGCCGTCCCCGGCGTAGAGCGCCACCGAGGCCTTGGCCGCGGCCCGCCACCGCTCGGCCGGGATGCTTGGACTCCAGGGCCCGCGCGAGCGCGCGGAGCTCTCGCTCGGCCGCGTCAGGGTCCCTGTTGGACCAGGCGGCCCGGAGCTTGCGGGCGACGAAGGTGCGCTCGGCATGCGGCAGATGGTCGGTGACGTTATCCGTTAACCGGCCTTCAGCCGCGCGGTCATGAAAGCGGCCTGAAGAGCGATCCGGAAGTGTCAGAGGGGGGCGTCAGACTCCCGCCAACCCGAGTGCGCAGGAGAGG
>Ga0073934_10006763_pt1 | contig 16432 bp, 8 predicted proteins | sample LarsenN4metaG_FD_76834 | JGI IMG/M metagenome (GOLD analysis project Ga0073934, IMG submission 76834) | Hot spring sediment bacterial and archeal communities from British Columbia, Canada, to study Microbial Dark Matter (Phase II) - Larsen... ...
CACCGTGCCGTCGGCATCGAGCAGCAGGTTGGCCGGCTTGATGTCGCGATGGATCACCCCCCGCCGGTGCGCGTACTCCAGCCCCCGCGCCGCCTGCACGACGCACTGGATCGCCTGCTCGACCTGCAAAGGTCCCTTCGATTTCACCACGCTCGACAGGTCCTTGCCGTCAACGTACTGCATCACAAAGAAATGCGTGCCGTTGGCTTCGTCGGCGTCGTACGCGATGACGATATTCGGATGCTCGAGCCGTGCGGCCGCCTGCACTTCGCGATGGAACCGGGCGATGGCGTCCTTCGATTTGGTCACCGCCGGCGAAAGCACCTTCAGGGCAACGAGCCGCCTCATCCGCCGATGCTCGGCCTTCAGCACCAGCCCCATGCCTCCCTGGCCCAGCTTATCCAGGATGACGTAGTTGCCCAGGACCAGCGTCCTGGCCTTCCCGGAGTAAGCCTGCTGCGCCTGGTAGGCCGTCAGTTTCTTCTGCTTGACGAGCTCGCGGGCGAGGTGCTCGGCGTCGGCGGTCTGCAACCGCGCACGAACGGACGTCACGTCGTCCGCCGCCAGCAGTCCGCTGTCGATGAGCTGCTGTGCAAACTGGTCGAGAGAAAGCGGCATGGGACGGACAATCGGGAAAATATCCGGTCAGCACCGGGCGGTCAGCCACCGCCAAACTGTCCGCACAAGTCTACCAGTTGCTCCCCGGCCTTGTCCGCCCTGCCTGCACAATATCCAGGGGCTCAATTCTTCCCTGAAGGTTGAAGCAAGTCGGTAAGCTTCGACGCTAACTCTCTCCTTGCCGCAGGAACGCAGCTCGCCAACCTGCTTCATCCTGCATCATCACGACTCAGGCGGCGTGAACGACCGCTGGCCCGCCATGCCGCTCCATGCTCAGAACTCGCCGACCACTTCCCCACCGCCGCGGGTGCCGAGGCTTCGCCAGGCGTTGAGGTCGATGTTCTCCGAGATCGACCGGACGGCACCGTCCATAAGCAGCACGTGCACCATGCCCTCGTGCCAGCTCCGCGACGTGATGGCGGCGTAGGTCGACTCGGTGGTGCTGTTCCCTTCGCGGCGGCTGACGAAATCGACGTCGACCGTCGTGCCCGAGTTGTTGTGCGGGCAGATTGTGTTCGGCCCGAACGTGGTGGTGAACGACGACTGGTTGCTGCGCGCATCCCCCCATTCGTTGTGGCCGGAGTTCCTGAGCTCGCCGCTGGCGCCGAGGGTGGAAAGTTCGTTGGGACTGGTGGGTTGAGCAGGGCTGCCGCCGGTTTCGCGGAGGTACCATTGCCAGGTTTTCACTTCCGCAGCGGCGAGCGTGTTGCTGGTGCCGTCGGTGAAGTCGCGAGTGCTGGTGCGGCTGTTCGGTCCGAAGGCGCCGGTGCCGATCTGATTGCTCGTGGGATTCCAGACGAACCATTGCCCGTAATTCATGCCATAGTTGATCGGCACCCAGTTGACGGCGCCGTCGGGGTAGATCTGGTTGTTGGTTTCGCTGGGACAGGCAAAGATCGGCACGCGGGCCTCGGTGACCTGCGGCTGTGTGGAGTAGGTGCGGCTGAAATCGATCAGGTTATTGAGGTTGGCCTGGTCGACGTAAGGCAGGATCCGCGCCTGCACCGACCAGCCGCCATCGGAGCTGGTCACGTTGTAGCGGTAGCTTCCGCCGGGCGGAAAGACGGTGAACGAGTCGTGGTAGTTGTGCAGGGCGAGGCCGATCTGCTTGAGATTGTTCCTGCACTGCGTGCGCCTGGCGGCTTCCCGCGCCTGCTGGACTGCGGGAAGGAGCAGGGCAATCAAGATCGCAATAATCGCGATCACGACAAGCAGCTCGATGAGGGTGAATCCCCGAGACGATCGGGGACGAAGTCGAGATTGGGCATCGTTCATGGAACAGCTTTCTCGCAGGAGCCAAAGGGGGCGGACGACGGCGGCGTGACCATCACGCGGCCGGGGCGTCGGGTCCGACATGGCTGGCGAGGAGCTGGCGAGCCGGGGGAGCGACAGGACGCAGTGATATTGACACTGAGTCTCAATATCAGAATAATAGCCCCCGGCTCTCTCAACCGCAACCGCACTCCACTCGCTTCCCCACCCGATCCTTCAAAGGCCAGCAGCACCATGAGTTGCGACAAAGCAGACAACGCCGATGCAACTCAACCCCAACCTGCCCCGCCCAACCACGAGCCAGAAGTTCCAGAAGTTACGGTCGCCTCCTCCGAACTCCTGCGCGGCCAGCGCGAGATCCTTATCCGCCACGGTGACGAAACCTACCGCCTGCGTCTCACGCGGAATGGGAAGCTCATCCTGCACAAGTAGCAGACGTCACCGCACCCACTCCGGGACTTCGCCGAGCTTGATGCCCAGTTGCGGCGCGAGCAACACGTAGGTCGCAACCACGATCAACACCGAACCGAGCAGGTTCAAACCCAGGCCACAGCGCATCATTTCCGTCATGCGGATGCGCCCCGTGCCAAACACGATCGCGTGCGGCGGCGTGCTCACCGGCAGCATGAACCCGCAACTGGCGGCGAGCGCGGCAGGAATCATCAGCAACCGCGGATCGTAACCCAGCGCGACCGCGGTACCGGCAATCATCGGCAAGAGCGCGTTCGCCGTTGCCACGTTGGATGTCAGCTCCGACAGGAACGTCACCAACAGGCACACCGCCAGCAGCGTCAACCACACTGGCAGACCTTCCACGGCGTGGGCCAGGCCGCGGCCGCACCACTCGGCGAGGCCGGTGATTTTGCACGCGTCGGCCAGTGCGAATCCGCCGCCGAACAACAGCAGCACGCCCCACGGCAAACGCGACGCCGTTTGCCAGTCCATTAACATCTCCCAAGGGCCCTCGATGCGTCGATGCACGGGAATGAGAAACAGCGTGACGGCGACGAGCATCGCCACCGTCGAATCGTTGATCCAATCGCTCCAACTCGCCTCGGGCACGCCGAGATGGGCCAGCCAGGCCTCCGCCGCGCGCTTCCAGCCTGGCATGATCAGCGTGTCGCCGAAGACAAAATCGGTGCGGAACAGCCATCCCATCACAGTGAACAAGAACAATCCCAGCATCCAGCGCTCGCCGACCGACATCGTGCCTAATTCGGCCAGTTGATTGCGAAATAACCGCCGATCGAGCGGCTTGATCCACCGCGGATGGCCGCTGCCCCAGGTGAGCACGAGCCATGCGAACAGGAGGAACGCGAGCGAAAACGGCGTCCAGACGGTCATCCATTGGCCGGCGGAGACCTCCGGGCCCCTGGGGTACAGTTTGCCAAAGACGTCGAGGTAGACGAGGTTGGTTGGCGTGCCGACCAGCGTGGCCATGCCCCCGATGGTCGCCGCGTATCCAATGCCCAGCGTGGCTGCCATGTTGAGGTGGGCGAAATCGGGATCCTTCCCGCCGGTTGGATCGTGATACTCTTTCAGCGAATCGAGCAGCGCCAGACCGATGGGGATCATCATCAGGGCCGACGCGGTGTTGCTGATCCACATCGAAATCGTGAAGGTGGCCAGCATCAATCCCAGTACGATGCGGCGGGTGCCCACGCCGATGGCGGACACGATCGTGAGCGCGATCCGCCGGTGCAAATGCCATTTTTCGATCGCCAGCGCGATCACGAACCCGCCGAGGTACAGAAACGAAGCATCGCTGAAATAGTTAGCCGCAACGGCCTTCGCCGATTGAATGCCCAGCACGGGAAACAGCGCCAGCGGCAGCAGGCTGGTGACTTCGATGGGCAGCGCCTGCGTCATCCAGCACACCGCCATCAGCGCCGTCACCGCGGCCAGGCGCTGTCCGCTGGGCTGCAAACCTTCCAGGCCGGGCCAGAACCAGATCGCGGCGAACAGCAGCACCGCCGCCACGCCGCCGAGGCGACTGACGGCCACCGGCACCGGCTCTTCACTAGCGAGCGACATGCAACTCCTTTGGGAAAGTGAGGGGGAGATCTTAGCACGAATCGCAGAGCCGCAAGCGTTGTTCGCCGGCTGTTTCGCGATCCGCGGAGACTGGCCGCCTCGGGTTCGCCGCCGTAGCATCGTGCCGGAGGCCGCACTCATGCAAAATGCCGTCATCGCCGCACACTTCGATGAGCTGGCTGACCTCCTGGAGCTGCAAGGGGCCAACCCGTTCCGGGTGCGGGCGTATCGCAATGCGGCCCGCACGATCGAAAACGTTTCGCAATCCATTGCCGATCTGTGCGTGAAGCCCGATCACGACCTCACCGAGTTCGCGGGCATCGGCAAGGACCTCGCGGGAAAGATCGAAACTCTGGTTCAGACGGGCACCTTGCCGCAATTGGAGGAGCTACGCGCCCAGTTTCCGCCCGACGTCCTCAAGATGTTCAAGATCCCCGGCCTGGGACCCAAGAAGGTCGCAGCACTGATCGATCAACTCCACATCGGCAGCCTGCACGACCTGCGGGCCGCGTGCGAAGCCGGTCGCGTCGCCACGCTGAAGGGGTTCGGCAAGAAGACCGAGCAATCCATCCTCGCAGGATTGGAACAGGTGCAGCAGGCCGTGCAGCGCGTGCTGCTGCCCGTGGCCAAGACCGAGGCCGAGGCCATCGTGGCCGATCTCGCCAAGTCGCGGGAGATCCAGAAGGTCGAAGTGGCGGGCAGTTGCCGGCGGCTCAAGGAAACCTGCGGCGATCTGGACCTGCTGGCCACGTCGTCGAAACCGGAAGCGGCCATGGACCTGCTGGCGGCGCATCCGCTGGTCGAAAAGGTTCTCGCGCGCGGCGAAACGAAGCAGCGGGTGCGGCTGCGGTCGGGCATCGAGCTCGACCTGCGCGTCGTGCCGGAAGACTCTTACGGCGCCGCCCTGCAGTACTTCACCGGCTCGAAAGAGCACAACATCGTCATTCGGAAGCGGGCGCAGGAGCGCGGCCTGAAAGTGAACGAATACGGCGTGTTCCGCGGGGAACACTTCGTCGCCGGACGCACCGAGGAGGACGTCTACGCCGCGGTCGATCTGCCTTGGATTCCCCCCGAGCTCCGCGAGAATCGCGGCGAGGTGGAGCTGGCCGAGCAGCACAAGCTGCCGAAGCTCGTCGAGGTCGACGACATCCACGGCGACCTGCACATGCACACGACGGCGACGGACGGCACGGCGTCGATCCGCGAAATGGCCGAAGCCGCGAAGGAGCGCGGGCTCAAGTACATCGCCATCACCGACCACTCCAAGCGGGTCACGATGGCCAACGGTCTGGATGCGAAGCGGCTTCGGGCGCACTGGAAGGAGATCGACAAGGTCCGCGGACAGATGTCGGGCATCGAGATCCTGTGCGGCATCGAATGCGACATCCTCGAAGACGCCCGGCTCGATCTCGACGACGACGTGCTCTCCGAAGCCGACTGGGTGATCGCGGTGCTGCACTACGGCCTCAAGCAGCCGCGCGACCAGATCCAGAAGCGGCTGATGTGCGCGCTGACCAACCCGCACGTGGACATCATCGGCCATCCGTCGGGCCGGCTCATCGGCAGCCGCAACCCGGCCGACATTGTGTACGAGGAGATGTTCCGCGCGGCGGCCGACCACGGCGTGATGATGGAGATCAATGCCAACCCGCAGCGGCTCGACCTCGACGACGTGCACGCCGCGGCCGCCAAAGAGCACGGCATTCCAATCGTCATCAGCACCGACTCGCACAGCGTGAACGGGTTCGACACGATGCGTTACGGCGTATACCAGGCGCGGCGGGCGGGCCTGACGAAGCACGACGTCGCGAACACCAAGACGTGGGGAGAGTTCAAGAAGCTGCTGGCGCGGAGGAAGCCTTGACGTCAACATTCGCCCGAAGCGCCACCGAAGGAATCTGATCGCTCGAAGAACCGCTCGCTGGCGCGTTTTGATGTTGCACAGTTTGTCCTCCTCAGCCCCGAAGGGTTCGAAGGGGATGTACCACCCACGCGGCGACACCCGACCCTGCACCTCCCGGCTTGACAATCCTTTTCTCATAGATGGGCTGCTGAATCACGACGCGTTGCGGCTCAAGACACACCGAACTTGAACAACTGAATCGCCACGAATTATTAACGGCTACACCCCAGACGGCCCGCCACAAAATCTCACAGGGAGAACGGCCGCTGCGGATGGTATCATGTGACGAACCGTCGTATCCTCCCGCCATCATTGTCCAGCCTCGAAGTCTCTCCATGGTCTTTCCGTCCTCTGTCTCCATGCTGCCGGTCGTTCTGTGGACCATCGCTGCGACCGCCGCCGAGCCGACCGAGGCCGATTTGCAGCGGCAATTCGCGAACTCCGTGCGGCCGTTTGTGCAGACCTACTGCGTTTTCTGTCACGGCAGCCAAGAGCCGGAAGGCAAGTTGAACCTCGACGCGTTCACCACGGCGGCTCAAGCGGCTGCCGAATATCGAACGTGGCAATCGGTGCTGGAGCGGCTTGAGGCCCGAGAAATGCCGCCCGAGGAAGCGACGCCGCAACCGACCGCCGAGCAGCGCCGCGCGGTGGTAGAGTGGATTCGTGCCCTGCGGCGGCACGAAGCGAAGGCGAACGCGGGCGATCCCGGCCCCGTCGTCGCCCGCCGATTGAGCAACGCGGAATACGATCACACCATCCGCGACCTCACCGGCGAGGACATTCGCCCCACGCGGGAGTTTCCCGTCGATCCCGCCAATGAAGAGGGATTCGACAACTCGGCCGAATCGCTGACGATGACCCCCGCCCTCCTGCACAAGTATCTGGGGGCCGCGCGGTACGTCGCTGACCATCTGGTGCTCAAGCCCCACGGCCTGGCGTTCGCACCGCATCCGGTAGTCACCGACACCGACCGCGACAAGTACTGCGTGCGGAGGATCATCGACTTCTACCAGCGGCAACCCACCGACTACGCCGACTATTTTCAGGCGGCGTGGAGATACCATCATCGTGCGGCGCTCGGCAGGCCGAACGCCCCGCTGGCGGAAGTCGCCGCGGCGAGCGACGTCAGCCCGAAGTATCTGGAGCTGGTGTGGAGGACATTAACGGACACAACGGACAACGTCGGACCGCTCGCGAAGCTGCGGGAAATGTGGCGCGGGCTTTCCGATTCAGAAGCGGACGGCATCCGTCGGGGCTGCGAGCGGATGCGCGACTACGTTGTGCAACTTCGCAAAAAGCTGGAACCAACGTTTCCCGACCTGTCGGCGGCGGGCATTCACAAAGGCTCGCAGACGTTCGTGCTGTGGAAGAACCGCCAATACGCCGCGAACCGCCGCACCTGCAACCGCGACGCGCTGCAGGTCCGTGATTCTGAGAAATCGGACGAAGACATCGACGCCGATCTCGTCGTGCCGGCCGATCCGGCGGAACGGGCCCGGCACGAAGCGGCCTTCGCGCGGTTCTGTTCCGTGTTTCCCGACGCGTTCTCCATTTCGGAGCGCGGTCGCGATTACCTCGGCAAGCCGAAGGACGAGCAGGAAAAAGGCCGGCTGCTGAGCGCCGGATTTCACAGCATGATGGGCTACTTCCGCGACGACGGCCCACTTTATGAACTGATTCTCAATGACGCACAGCAAGCCGAGCTCGATGCGCTGTGGCAGGAGTTGGACTTCATCACATCCGCACCGATGCGGCAGTACGCGGGCTTTTTGTGGTTCGAGCGCACCGACTCGCGCTACCTGCGCGACGAAGTCTTCGACTTCGCCCGGGCCGAGGACAAGAACGCCGCGTCAGAAGCGATGATCCGCCGGCTCGGGGAAATCTATCTGGCCAAGGCCCGCGACAAGGGGGCGGAAGGCACGCCTCTCCTGGCGATCGAGGACTACTTCCGCAACATCAACTCGCAGATCCGCTGGGTGGAGCAGGCCCGGTTGAAGGCCGAACCGAGCCACGTCGCCGCCCTGGTGGAATTCGCAGAACGCGCGTATCGCCGGCCGTTGACGTTGGCAGAGCGCGACGATCTTGCCGCCTATTACCGCGCGTTGCGCCAGACCGATGAGTTAAGCCACGCAGAAGCTGTGCAGGATGTGCTGGTATCGGTGTTGATGTCGCCGCATTTTCTGTATCGCATGGACCTCGCTGCCGCAGAGGGCGAACGGCGTCCGCTCACCGACTACGAGCTGGCCTGCCGGTTGAGCTACTTCCTGTGGTCGAGCCTGCCCGATGAGGAATTGTTGGACCACGCGAGGGCCGGCGATCTGCATCAGCCGAAAGTCTTGCTCGCCCAGACGCGGCGAATGCTGCGCGATGATCGCGTGCGCGGCCTGGCCACCGAGTTCGCTGCCAACTGGCTCGACTTCCGCCGCTTCGAATCGCACAACAGCGTCGACCGCGAGCGGTTCCCCGGTTTCACCAACGAGCTGCGACAGGCCATGTTCGAAGAGCCGCTGCGGTACTTCATCGATATCGTGCAGCACGATCGGTCGGTGCTGGAATTCCTCGATGGGCGGCACACGTTCGTCAATGCGCAGCTGGCTCAACACTATGGCATCCCGCTCGATGACGTTGCCGCGGATGAGTGGGTGCGGATCGACGATGCCGCGCCGTACAACCGCGGCGGGCTGTTGCCAATGGCGGTCTTCCTCACGCAGAACTCGCCGGGCTTGCGCACCAGCCCGGTGAAGCGGGGCTACTGGGTGGTGCGGCGATTGCTTGGCGAGCGCATTCCCGCGCCGCCGCCGAACGTGCCCGAACTGCCCTCAGATGAGGCGAAATTGGGCGACCTGACGCTGGCGCAGTTGCTGGCCCGCCACCGCGAGCACAAGGCGTGCGCGGGTTGCCATCAGCGGTTCGATTCCATCGGCCTGGTGTTCGAAGGCTTCGGCCCCATCGGCGAGCGCCGCGAAAAAGACCTCGGCGGCCGGCCCGTACAAACCAGCGCGACGTTCCCCGACGGCACCGAAGGCACGGGACTGGAAGGACTGCGCGGTTATCTGCGAGAACGACGTCAGCAGGATTTTGTGGACAACCTGTGCCGCAAACTCCTCGCCTACGGACTGGGCCGCACCTTGCTGCCCTCGGATGACGATACAATAGAAGTCATGCGACAGAAACTTGCCGATGATGGCCATCGCTTCGGGGCGCTGGTGGAAGCGATCGTCACAAGTCCGCAGTTCCTGACGAAGCGCGGGAAGAGCGAGGCGGTCCATTGAAACGGTTCACATGAGTCCTGGAGCGGTCGCCAGAATGACGCCGATTTCAGCCGACCCGAACGAGGCAGTATGCCAACGTGGACCAATCAAGTGCCGAATGGCCTGCGTCGAAATCAGCTCGCCACGATTGCGCAGATTGTGGAATGAACAATTGACGTGAGTGTCGGTTGATGGGTTAATACCGGCTGGTCCCGGAGATCATCTATGCACGTTTTCGATTCTCCCATCTCCCGCCGCACGCTCCTCCGCGGCGCCGGCGTCACGATGGCGTTGCCGTGGCTGGAATCGCTCCCCGTGTGGGGCGTGGAGCCAACGGTTGCCGGCGTTCCCGGACCGTTCCCGAAGCGCTTTGCCGCGCTGTTCATGGCGTGCGGCATCAACTCGAAACACTGGTCGGCCAGCGGCTCGGGCGCCGCCATGGAGCTCAGCAAATCGCTCGAGCCTATGGCACCGTTCAAAGCGAAGCTCAACGTCATCAGCGGCCTGTTCAACAAGGCGGCCACGGGCGTCGGCATTCATCCTGGGCAGACGGGCAACATTCTTTCCGGTGCGCGGCTGCAGAAAGGGGCCGAGTTGAAGGGCGGCATCAGCATCGACCAGGTGCTGGCTAACCGCATCGGCCAGGACACCGCCCAGCCCAGCCTGGTCCTCGGATGCGAGCAGCCCACCACCGGCTACCACGAGACCAACTTCTCGATGGCGTACAGCTCGCACATCTCGTGGCAGAACTCGACCAGCCCCGTGCCGATGGAAGTCTACCCCGCCCTCGCGTTCGACAGCCTGTTCGACAACCGCGGCAGCCGGCGCAACCAAAGCGTGCTCGACCGTGTGCAGGAACACGCGCGCAGCCTCAGCCGGCAGGCGAGCGCGGGCGACCGGGCCAAGCTCGACGAGTACCTCAGCAGCGTCCGCGAGGTCGAGCAGCGCGTGACCCGCATGCGCGGCGACCAATCGAAAGCCGAGGAACACGCCAAACATCGCGGCCAACACGTCGCAATGATGCCGCGGCCCGACAACGGCTTGCCCGAAGACATTCGCGAGCACATGCGGCTGATGTGCGACATCGTGGCGCTGGCGTTCCAGACCGACAAGACCCGCGTGGCCACGCTGCTGTTGTGCCGCGATATTTCTGGCCTGTTCTATCCGTTTCTCGACGCCCGCAACGCGCACCACTCGGCATCGCACGACGATCTGTCCGACGAATACGAGCGAATCTCGCGGTACTACGTCAGCCAGTTGGCGTACCTCGCCGGACGGCTCGAACAGATGCCCGAGGGCGAAGGCACCGTGCTCGACCATTCGTGCCTGATCTTCCTGTCGAACATGTGGTCAGGGAGCCGGCACGACAGCACGAAGCTCCCGCTGTTGCAGGTGGGCGGCCTCGGCGGCACGATCGAGACCGGCCGCGTCATGGATTACCTCGAACAGGACGATGACGAGCGCAAGCTGTGCAGCCTGTACCTGTCGATCGCGGACCGCATGGGGGTGAAGCTCGACCGCTTCGGCGATGCGGAGACGGGGCTCGCCGGCTTGTGATCTTCCCGTTTAGCTGCGACCCGCAGGAAAGCGCTCTGTGCGCTGGAAGCATCGACGTCAAGCGCTCCCCTGCGGGTCGCGGCTAAATGGTGCGCGCTCACGGCCAGCGGCGTTTGGCCCTCGCGTCCGCGATCATCTCGTACTGCGTGACCAGGCGGATCAGCTCGGCCAGCGAATGGACTTCCAGCTTGCGCATGATCGATGCGCGGCGCATCTCGACGGCGCGCTCGGTGATCTCCGTTTTGGCGGCAATGGCCTTGTTCGGCGCGCCGTCGAGAATCATCCGCAGCACCTCTCGCTCTTTCTCGGTGAGGGACTCCATCCGAATGCCCACCTCCTGCCAGCGGGCCGACTCTTCGCGGCGACGGCGGTCCTCGGCGATTGCCTGCTGAATGCGCTCCAGCATGGTCTGTGCGTTAAACGGCTTTTCGACGAACTCCACCGCGCCCGATTTCAGCGCCCGCACGGCCATGGGCACATCGGCATAGGCCGTCATGAAGATCACCGGAATCTGCAATCCCGCCGTCACCAGCCGCTCGTACAGCTCCAGCCCGCTCATATCGGGCATGCGGACGTCGCACACCAGGCACCCCGGCTGGTCAGAACGGTACTCGGCGAGGAACGCGGTCCCAGTCGAAAACACGCGCGTGGCGATCCCCACCGATTGCAGCAGGAACGCCAGCGATTCCCGCATGTCGGTGTCGTCGTCGATCACGAACACGGTGGGCGGTACGTCATCCATGCACCAGCTCCGCGATTTGTGCGTGCGGTGCTTCCAGTGTCCCGGTCACTCGGAAGTGACCGGGACACTTTGCTGGCTCCAGCGGCAGCGTGAAACGGAATGTGGCGCCCCCTTCGGCGCGGCGTTCGGCCCAGATCCGGCCGCCGTGCGACTCCACGATGCCGCGCGCAATCGCCAGGCCCATGCCCGTCCCTTCCGCGCGGGTGGTGACGAACGGCTCGAACAGCCGCTCCGCGTCGTCAGTGGCGATGCCCACGCCGTTGTCCGAAACCACGACTTCTACGGCATCGTCGTCGACCAGTGCCGTGGCGATCGTCAGCCGCCGGCGGAATGCCTCCGTCTCGTCGAGCGCCTGGAAGGCATTCTGCACCAGGTTCGTCAACACCTGCTGGATCTGGATCGCATCGGCCGGCACGCGGGGCAGGTTGGGGGCAAGCTGAAGTTGCAGGGCCACGCTGCGGCGGCGGGCTTCCGGCAGGCACAACTCTTCGACCTCGCGGACGAGGTCGTTGATCGACACCGCCGCGAGGCTGAAGGGACGCAGTTGCGAGAATGCGCGGGCTCGGCGGATGATCTCGCCGCCGCGCAGCGCCGCCTGCAGAATCCGCTCCAGCGGTTCGTACAGCTCGACCGACGCGGTTTCGAGGCTGTCCAACTGGGCCAGACAGCCTTCGGCGAAGTTGGCAATGGCGCCCAGCGGCTGGTTGATCTCGTGGGCCAGCCCGGCCGCCATTTCGCCCATCGACTTCAGGCGGTTGGCGTGGGCCAGTTGTTCGAGCAGTTGCCGGCCGTGCGCTTCGGCAGCTTTGCGGGCGGTCATGTCGGTGAGGACCAGCAGCAGCCCGGCGGAAGTGCCTTCCAGGTCGTTGAGCGGCCGCGGCGAGACCAGCGTTTCGATCGTGCGACCGCTGCGATGCTTCAGCGCAATCTCGGTGGGGGAAATGGCCGACGCTTCCCGCCGCAGCATGGCGTCGAGCCGGATGCGATCGGCATCCATGACGAGGATCGACATGGGCTTGTGCATAAGATCCGACGCCGTGCAACCTACCATTTCGGCGAACCGTGGACTGGCAAAGTTGATGCGTCCTTGCCCGTCGAGCACGATCACGCCGTCGTTCATCGATTCCACCAGCCGGCGGTACTGCTCCTCCGACAGGGCGAACTCGCGGTCGACCAGTTGCACGGCGGGTCGCACCACCACCATCTGCACGATCAGCAACAGCAGCAGGATGGCCGCCATGATGGCCAGTCCCAACGCCTGCAGTTGACTGACGCGGCCGCGGGCCTCCGCCTCGAACAGACCCACAATGCCGTGCATTTGCTCCACAAAGTGCAGCTCGTGATCGAGGATGGCCTGCACGGAAGCGCGGCGGGCCGCCTCAGCCGCGCCATCGGTCCGTGCGACGTCAATTACCAGCAGCGATTCGGCGGCGGCGACAATCGCGGCGAAGTGCGGCTCCAATTCGAGGAACGCCTGCCGAATCGCCGGCGTCGTCAGCACGGGCAACCGCAGATCGGCGTCGCCGAACTGCAAACCGCGATGGGCCCTTTGCCATTCGGCGAGCATGTGCTGCAGCTCGTCGCGGCGGGCTCGGCGGACCTCGGTGGTCGAGGCATACTCGAGCGCCAACGCCGCCTTCGCCAACCGCTGGCTGAGCATGCGCTGACGACCGGAGAGGTTGATGACCGGCGCATCGGACGTCAGCCGCGCCAGGGACGGCTGCAGCAGCACCTGGTGCAGCACAATCAGCGCTGCAATGCACGCCAAGGCCACCCACGAGCGCCGCGAAAACCACGGGGCGGGATTGTGGGGGCCGTGCTCGATGGTCGTGGCAGGTTGCGAAGGCGCAATCACAGCATGTACCCGGAACGGCAGCGATTACCCTGGTGGCAACGCGGGCGGGGGTCTCGTACCGGGCGAGTCGCAATGCACCGCGCACTGCGGCCTGTGGGACTCAAGCAAACCCCGTACCTCGTCTGGCTGTGCACGCCCTTCGTTCAAACAACACGTGTCGCGAGTTGAGGTTAGGACTTCGTCGCCGGTGCACGGTGCCGCACTTTTCATCCCTCTTGCCCACGCTCCGTGCAGGCGGCTGTCGGTTCGACGGGCAGCCCAGCGCCGATGGCTTCGGGTTCGATCGTCGGAGCGGGTTGTTCCGAACCGGCGCTTCGCGATCTCGAACGGGTTGTCCGCACACCGGCCTTCGGGTCTCCGAAAATTCGAGACGCGTTTGACAAAGCACGGACCGACCGGCGTGTGGCTTGCTTGTGAGGAAGCTCTCTACGCCGAAGCCCGCGGATCGACGTCCACGGGCTTCTTGGAATTGAGATTGGAGAGCCCCAATGATTGCCCAGAGACCCATCAGCGGCCGCCGAACTGTGGTGGTGGTCGGCAACGGCATGGTGGGCCACCGCTTCTGCGAACGCCTCGTTGAGTTCGATACCGACAACCAGTACCGCATCGTCACGTTCTGTGAAGAGCCGCGGCCGGCATACGACCGCGTGGGCCTCAGTAAATACTTCACTCACCGCGACGCGAAGCAGCTCGCGCTCGCCGATGCGGAATGGTACGCACGGAACGGAATCGAGCTGCACGTGGGGGATAAGGCAGTCGAAATCGACCGCTTCGCCCGCATGGTCAAGTCGCAACGGGGATGCGAGATCCACTACGACGTGCTCGTTCTGGCCACGGGATCGTCGCCGTTCGTCCCGCCGACGCCGGGGATCGATCTGCCCGGCGTGTTCGTCTACCGCACCATTGAAGACCTCGACCGCATGCTGGCCTGGGGCGGCGCAGCTCGCCGCGCCGCAGTGATCGGTGGCGGACTGCTCGGACTGGAAGCCGCGAAGGCGGTGATCGACATGGGCCTCGAGGCCCATGTCGTCGAGTTCGCCCCGCGGCTCATGCCCCGGCAGCTCGACGACCGCGGCTCGCAGGTACTGGCCTCAAAAATCGAATCGCTCGGCGCGAAGGTGCATCTCAACAAGAACACGAAGCAGATCCTCGGCGAGTGCAGCGTGTCGGGCATGCAGTTCGCCGACGGTTCGGAACTGGCGGTCGATATGGTGGTCGTGTCGGCGGGCATCCGGCCGCGCGATGAGCTGGCCCGACAATGCGGACTCGACCTCGGTCCCCGCGGCGGCGTGATCGTCAACGACGCGCTCCTCACCAGCGACGCCCACATCTACGCCATCGGCGAAGTGGCGCTGCACCGCGGCATGATCTACGGCCTCGTCGCCCCCGGCTACGACATGGCGGAGATTCTCGCCGCGAATCTCACCGGCGATCACCGAGAATTCAAAGGCGCCGATCTGTCGACGAAGCTCAAGCTGCTCGGCGTGGATGTGGCCTCGTTCGGGCAGTACGAAGCCGATGCCGACGTCGCCAAGTCGCTCACCTTCGAGGATCCGGTCGCCGGAGTCTACAAGAAGCTGCTCGTCTCGTCCGATGGCAAGCACCTCCTGGGCGGAATGCTCGTCGGCGACGCCGCCGACTTCACGCGGCTGTTGTCGCTATGCCGCAGCGGCAAACCGCTGCCGGGGCCAGCGTCAGAGCTCATCACGGGGAAGCCCAGGGAAAGCCTTCCCGAGGTCTCTTCCGGATTGGACGACGACTGCCAGATCTGCTCGTGCAACAACGTCACCAAAGCACAGCTTTGTCAGTCGATCCGCGACGGCGTGGCGACCATCGGCGAGTTGAAGAAGTGCACGAAGGCCGGCACCGGCTGCGGCGGCTGTCTGCCGCTCGTCACGGACCTCCTCAACGCCGAGTTGAAAAAGTCCGGCCAGAAGGTCGACACGTCGCTGTGCGAGCACTTCCCCTTCACGCGGCAGGAGCTGTTCCAGATCGTCAAGGTGAAGGGCTACCGCACGTTCCACGAGGTGCTGGACGGCCACGGCCGCGGCAACGGTTGCGAGATCTGCAAGCCGGCGGTCGCGTCGATCCTCGCCAGCCTGTGGAATGAGGCCATCCTCGAAAACGGCCGCGACACGCTGCAGGACACCAACGACCGCTTCCTGGCGAACATTCAGCGCGGCGGATTGTACTCCATCGTGCCGCGCGTCCCCGGCGGCGAAATCACGCCCGACAAGCTGATCGCGCTGGGCATCATCGCGAAAAAGTATGGACTGTACACCAAGATCACCGGCGGACAGCGGATCGATCTGTTCGGCGCCCGCGTGCACCAGTTGCCGGAAATTTGGGCCGAGCTGGTCGATGCCGGCTTCGAGAGCGGCCACGCCTATGGCAAAGCACTGCGGACGGTGAAGAGCTGCGTGGGCACCACATGGTGCCGGTACGGCGTGGGCGATTCCGTCGGTTTCGCGATCCGCATCGAGAACCGCTACAAGGGCCTCCGCGCGCCGCACAAAATCAAGGCCGCCGTCTCCGGCTGCGTCCGCGAGTGCGCCGAAGCGCAGTCCAAAGACTTCGGCTGCATCGCCACCGAGAAGGGCTACAACTTGTACGTGTGCGGCAACGGCGGCGCGAAGCCGCGCCATGCCGACCTCTTGGCCTCCGATCTCGATGAAGATACCTGCATCAAGTACATCGACCGCTTCCTGATGTACTACGTGATGACGGCCGAGCGGTTGCAGCGCACCGCCCCGTGGCTGGAGAAGCTGGAAGGGGGCATCGAGCACCTCAAGCAGGTGGTGGTGGAGGACAAGCTGGGTCTCGCCGCCGATCTGGAAGCGATGATGCAGCGCGTGGTCGACACCTACCGCTGCGAATGGAAGGACGTGGTGGACGACCCCGAGAAGCAGCGCTTCTTTCGGCAGTTCGTGAACACCGACGAGACGGAGTCGTGCATCGAGATCGTCGACGAGCGCGGCCAGAAGCGCCCGGCAGACTGGGAGATTGTGAAGCCAGGCTCTTCCGAAAGCCTGGCTTCCAGCCGAGGCAATGGTGCAAATGAAGCGCGGCTTTCGGAAAAGCCGGGCTTCGAGAAAACGTGGGTCCGCGTTGGTGCTGTTAAGGACTTCCCGGTCGATGGCGGAGCGTGCATCCGGTATGGCTACGCGCAGATTGCCGTCTACAACTTCGCCAGCCGCGGC
>Ga0073934_10006765_pt1 | contig 16429 bp, 14 predicted proteins | sample LarsenN4metaG_FD_76834 | JGI IMG/M metagenome (GOLD analysis project Ga0073934, IMG submission 76834) | Hot spring sediment bacterial and archeal communities from British Columbia, Canada, to study Microbial Dark Matter (Phase II) - Larsen... ...
AGATCCACTGGTATGGGCTGATGTACCTCGTCGCCTTCGTGCTGTTCATGCTGCTGGCGGCGCAGCGCATCAAGCTGCCGCACTACGCCGCGCAGGGCTGGACGCGGCGCGACGTGGACGACATGCTGTTCTGGGGCGTGCTCGGCGTGATCATCGGCGGCCGCCTGGGCTACGTGCTGTTCTACAAGCCCGGCCATTACCTGGCCAACCCGGCCGAGATCATCGCGGTGTGGAAGGGCGGCATGTCGTTCCACGGCGGGCTGCTCGGCGTGGTCGTCGCGATGGCCGCCTACGCGAAGGTGCGCGGCCGCCATTTCCTCGACGTGATGGACGTCGTGGCGCCCTGCGTGCCCACCGGCTACGCCGCCGGGCGCATCGGCAACTTCATCAACGGCGAGCTGTGGGGCCGCGTGGCCGATGCGTCGCTGCCCTGGGCGATGGTGTTCCCGCAGAGCGGCACGCCCGATCCGCGCCACCCGTCGCAGCTGTACCAGTTCGCGCTCGAGGGGCTGCTGCTGTTCGTCATCCTGTGGTGGTACGGGCGCAAGCCGCGCCCGCGCGGCCAGGTGGCGTCGGCCTTCGTCGCGCTGTACGGCGTGCTGCGTTTCGTGGTCGAGTACTTCCGCGAGCCCGACCGCTTCCTCGGCACGCTCGCGCTCGGCCTGAGCATGGGCCAGTGGCTGTGCGTGCCGATGGTCTTGGCCGGCGCGGCGCTGTGGTGGTGGTGCGGCCGCGCGCCGCAGCCGCGGACGGCCTGAACCGCGCATGCGCCAGCTCTTCCTCGACACCGAGACCACCGGCCTGGCCGCCGCGCAGGGCGACCGCATCATCGAGATCGGCATCGTCGAGATGGTCAACCGGCGCCTCACCGGGCGCACGCTGCACCACTACGTCAATCCGGGGCGCGCCAGCCACCCCGACGCGCTCAAGGTGCACGGCCTGACCGAGGAGTTCCTGGCCGACAAGCCGGCCTTCGCGCAGATCGCCGACGAGATCGTCGCCTTCGTCGCCGACGCCGAGGTCATCATCCACAACGCCGAGTTCGACGTCGGCTTCCTCGACGCCGAGTTCGCGCTGCTCGGCCGCGGGCGCTTCGCCGACCACGTCGCAAGCATCGTCGACAGCCTCATGCTGGCGCGCGAGGCCTACCCCGGCAAGGGCAACTCGCTCGACGCGCTGTGCCGCCGGCTCGAGGTGGACAACACACACCGCGAGCTGCACGGCGCGCTGCTCGACGCGGGCCTGCTGGCCGAGGTGTACCTGCGCATGACGCGCGGGCAGGGCTCGCTCGTCATCGACGCCGGCTCCGCGCTGCACGAGTCGCGCGATGGCCCGGCGATCGACCTGCGCGGCTTCGAGCTGCCGGTGATCGAGCCGAGCGACGCGGAGCTGGCAGCCCACGAGGCCCTGCTGGCCGACATCGACAAGGCCAGCGGCGGCAAGCTGGCCTGGCGCACGATGGCATAATCCGCGGCCTCACCCGGTTACCGGGCGGTTAGCTCAGCGGTAGAGCACTGCCTTCACACGGCAGGGGTCGCAGGTTCGAACCCTGCACCGCCCACCAAGAAGAAGTAGAAGAATCAATGACTCGCGGCGCCTTCGGGCGCCGCGGTCGTTTCTGGTGCGGCACGAGTGGGGCCAAGTCGTCCGGCCCGACTTCCCGCGCATCGACGAGGCGGGATTCCCTGCCGTCCGGCTAGCTGGCAACCTTCATGAAGAGTTCGCGGTCGGGCGCGAAGTTGGCGTACAGCGGCAGCAGCGCGCCGCCGAGCGCGCGCGCGTCGGAGCCGATGGTTCCCGGCAGCAGAAGCGGCTGCGCCACGCCCTCCCAGCTGTAGCGCGGCAACGCCGCCTGCGTGGAAGCGAGCAGGGCGGCGAGCAGCTCGCGGCTGAACGAGCCGTCGACGATCACGCCCTCGAGGTCGAGCAGGCAGGCGGCGCTGTTGACGGCCTGTGCGATGGCCGGGCCGGCCTGCGCCAGCCAGCGCTCGGTCTGCTCGCGCCAAGGGCCGGCCAGCGCCACGCCGCGCGCGTCGGCATCGATGTCCAGGCCGGCGCCGGCCCAGGCCTGCTCGAGGTTGAGGAGCGAGGCCACGCTCAGCAGCTGGGCCGGCATGGGGTCGTTGGCCTGGCGCGCCAGCCAAAGCGGCAACGAACCCACGGCGCCGGCGTTGCCACTGGCACCGCTGCGCAGCTGGCTGTCGAGCACGAGGCCGCCGCCGATGAAGGTGTCGACGAAGATGTAGAGGAAGCTCCTGACGCTGCGGCCGCGGCCGGCCACCAGTTCGGCGACGCAGGCGGCCGCCGTGTCCTTCATCAGCGAGACCGGCCAGGGCGAGAGCGCCTGCACCGCACGGTGCAGGTCCAGCGCGTTCCAGCGCGCCGTCAGTTCGGGCGGAAAGCCGAGCAACTGCTGCCAGCCGCCGATCGACAACGGCGCGGCGACACCCACGCCCTGCACCAGCAGGTGCTTGCCCGTGCCGAGCTTGCGCCGCAAGGCGGCGAGGCGGCGGCCGATCTCGCCCAGCAGCACATCGGGGTCGGGCAGGCGGTACTCGAGCGTCGAACGCTCGCGCACGGCGCCGGTGAAGTCGGTGAGCAGCACGTCCATGCTGCGCCGGCCGACCTTGATGCCCACGGCGTAGGCGCCGTCCGGGTTGAGCGACAGCGGCACCGAGGGCTGGCCGACCTTGCCGCGCTGGGCGGCGCCCTTGACGAGCAGGCCGTCGTCCAGCAGCCGCTTGGTGATGAGCGAGATGGTCTGCGCCGTCAGGTGCGTGAGCCGCGCGATCTCGGCCGCCGGCAGCGCGCCATGCAGGCGCACGGCCTGCAACACGACGCGCTCGTTGTACTGGCGCAGCCCGCCCTGGCTGCTGCCGCGCGGGCGCAGGTGTGCGGGCTCCTGCGCCGCATCGGGCGCGGGCTCGGCGGCATCCATGGGGGCCTTGTCGCGGGCGTTCACGAGGCGGTCGACGGCGCTCAGGGTTCGCTTTCGGGGTCTCGGTGCGCGGGCAGGCCGGGCGTCTTCGGGCAAGGCGTCCTCAGGCGAGGCACTCGGCCGGGATGTCCTCGGGCTTCATGGCCCCGGTCATCACCGCCACCGTGTCGCTCATGCCGATCTTCCTGGGGTTCAGCACCGCGGCGCGCTTGCCGAGGCGGGCGACGTGGATGCGATCGGCGATCTCGAACACATGCGGCATGTTGTGCGAGATGAGGATCACCGGCAGCCCCTTGTCGCGGATGCGGCGGATGAGCTCGAGCACCATGTTGCCCTCCTTCACGCCGAGCGCGGCCGTGGGCTCGTCGAGGATGACCACGTGCTCGGCGAAGGCGGCGGCGCGGGCCACCGCCACGCATTGGCGCTGGCCGCCGGAGAGCGTCTCCACGGCCTGCGTCATCGAGCGGATGCCCACCTTCAGGTCGGCCATGCGCGCCATGGCGGTCTCGAGCATGCGCTTCTTGTCGAGCATGCGCAGCACGCTGCCGAGGAACCCCGGCCGGCGCAGCTCGCGCCCGAGGAAGAGGTTCTCGGCGATGGTCATGGCCGGCGCCACGGCCAGGTCCTGGTAGCAGCACTCGATGCCGGCGTGGCGCGCGTCCATGGGGCTGCGGAAGTGCACCGGCCGGCCGTCGAGCAGGATCTCGCCGGCGTCGGGGACCACGGCGCCCGACAGCGCCTTGATGAGGCTGCTCTTGCCGGCGCCGTTGTCGCCGATGACGGCGAGGATCTCGCCGGCGCGCAGCTCGAAGTCGGCGCCGTCGAGGGCGGTCACCTGACCGTAGCGCTTGACCAGGTTCTTGGCCTGCATCACGAGCGGCGTGACGGACGATGTGGTGGCCATGATCAACGACCTCCCTTGCGTGACAGCTGATCGGCCGCCACCGCCAGGATGACGAGCACACCGGTCACCAGCACCTGGTAGATGCTCGACACCCCCATCAGCGTGAGCCCGTTGCGGAACACGCCCACGACGAGCGCGCCGACGAGCGAGCCGATGACCATGCCGCGGCCGCCGAAGAGGCTGGTGCCGCCCAGCACCACGGCGGTGATGGCGTCGAGGTTCTCGGTCTGGCCGGCATTGGGATCGCCGACGCCCGTGCGCGCCACCGACAGCAGCGAGGCGATGCCGTAGAAGAGCCCGGCGAGCACGTACACGCCGAGCAGCACCTTCATGGTCGGGATGCCGACCAGCCGCGTCGCCTCCGGGTTGTTGCCCACCGCGTAGACGTGGCGACCGGCGGCCGTCTCGCGCAGCACGAACCAGGCGAGTCCGTACAGCACGATCATCAGCACCGTGCCCCACGCGACCTGCGTGCCGCCGATGGCGAAGGTCTCGCCGAGCACCGTCATGAACGCCGGCAGGTCGGTCACGGTCTGCGAGTTCGAGTACAGCTGCGTGATCGCGAAGGCGATGTTCATCGTGCCGAGCGTGACGATGAACGGCGGCAGCTTCACCCTGGTGACGAGCAGCCCGTTGGCCAGGCCGAAGAGCGTCGTCACGCCGATGCCGCACAGCACCGCCAGCGGTGCCGGCATGCCGAGCTCGACGGCGAACTTGGTCATCACGATGCCGCCCAGCGCCATGACCATGCCGCACGAGAGGTCGATGCCGGCGGTGAGGATGACCAGCGTCTGGCCGATGGCGATGACGCCCACCACCGCCACCTGCTGCAGCACGAGCGAGAGGTTCTCGCCGGTGAGGAAGCGGTCGCTCTGGCTGGCGAAGAACAGGCAGGCCGCCAGCAGCGCGATGAACGGGCCGAGCGTGGCCAGCGGTGGAAGCTTCATGGCGGCGACTCCGGGGACCGAGAAGACCGAGACGAACCGAGAGGAGTGGGCTACTTCTTGCCCCAGCACAGATCGGTGCCGACCTTCACGTCCTTGCTCTCCACGCCGGTGACGGCCTTTGCCGCGATGAGCGTGACGCCGGTGTCGGTGTAGCCGCTCGGCTTCTTGCCGGTCTTGGCGTACTCGACGCCGGCCTCCACGCCCATGGCCGCCATCTTCAGCGGGTACTGCTGGCTGGTGGCGGCGATCTTGCCGGCACCCACGTCCTTGACGCCCTGGCAGCCGCCGTCGACGCTGACGATGATCACGCCCTTGTCCTTGCCGGCCTTCTTCAGCGCGTTGAAGGCGCCGGCGGCAGCCGGCTCGTTGATCGTGTAGACGAGGTTGACGTCGGGCACCTTCTGCAGGCAGTTCTCCATCGCCGTCTGGCCCTTGGCCTGATCGCCGTAGCTGTCGGCGGCGCAGGCGATCTCGGGCGCGGTGCCGAGCGCGTTGCTGGTGGCCTCCGGCGCTGCCAGGCCGAGGCCCTTCATGAAGCCGTTGTGGCGCTGCGCGCCCACCGGGTGGCCGGGGAAGAGGTCGAGCGTCACGATCTTGGGCGCCTTGCCGGCGAGCGCCGACTTGGCGTACTGGCCGATCAGCACGCCAGCCTTGTAGTTGTCGGTGGCGAACAGCGCGTCGGTGGCGTCGGTCGGGTCGGTCGGGCTGTCCAGCGCGATCACGAGCACGCCCTTGTCGCGCGCCTTCTTGATCGCCGGCACGATGGCCTTGCTGTCGCTGGGCGTGATGAGGATGGTCTTGGCGCCGGCGGCGATCATGTTCTCCATCGCCGTCACCTGGCCGGCGTTGTCGCCGTCGGCCTTGCCGGCGCCGGTGAGCAGCTTGGCGCCCTTGGCCTTGGCGGCCTCGGCGGCACCTTCCTTCATCTTCACGAAGAACGGGTTGGTCTCGGTCTTGGTGATGAGGCCGATCACCGGCTGGCCTTGCGCGAACACGGCGCTGGCGGCCAGCGCGAGGGCGGCGGCAATGAAGGGGGTGCGGGTCATGGCTGTCTCCTCTTGGGGGGTGCGGGTTCCGCCTCGGGCGGATGGCTTCGGGGCGACGGGGCGTATTCTGCAACCGGATCGATTAATAAATCAAGTAGAGTGATTAATGGAAAACCCTGTGGTCAGCGTCCGCGGCCCGGCCCCATGCTTGCCGGCAGCGGCGGCCGTTGACTGCCGTGGAGCAAGCCATGATCGTGGTCAGCGGCGAAGCGCTGATGGATGTCTTCGATGCCGGCGCCACGCCCACCGGCCAGAGCCTCGATGCGCGCATCGGCGGCTCGCCGCTCAACGTGGCGATCGGCCTCGCGCGCCTGGGTCAGCCGGTGACCTACTTCGGCGCCATCGGGCGCGGCTTCCTCGGCGAGCGGCTGCTGCAGGCGCTGCGCAGCGAGGGGGTGGACACGGCGGCCGTGGTCCGCGTGGCTGCACCCACGACGCTCGGCCTCGTCGGGCTGGACGCGGATGGCGTGGCCGACTACGCCTTCTACGGCGAGCGCGGCGCCGACCGCCAGCTCGGGCTCGACGACCTGCAGCGCGTGCCGCAGGCCGCGGCCTACCACTTCGGCTCCTACGCGATGGTGGTGGAGCCGGTCGGTGCCACGCTGCGTGAACTCGCCCGGCGCGTCAGTGGCCACGCGCTCGTGAGCTACGACATCAACGTGCGCACCAACGTCGAGCCGGACCTCGCCCGTTGGCACGCCCTGCTGGAGACCCTGCTGCCGAACGTGCACCTGCTGAAGCTGAGCGACGAGGACCTGCGCCACCTGCATCCGCGGGAAAGCGAGGCGGCGTGCGCGCAGCGCTGGCTCGCGCAGGGTCCGGCCCTCGTGCTCGTGACGCATGGCGGCGATGGCGCGCGTGCCTTCTCGGCGCAAGGCGTGCTCGAGGTGGCGCCGGTGCCCGCGCGCCTGGTCGACACCGTGGGCGCAGGCGACACCTTTCAGGCGGCCGTGCTGACGGCACTGGCCGAGCGCGGCCAGCTCACGCCGGCCGCGGTGCGTGCCATGCCGCTCGACGCGTGGTCCGAGATCCTCGCCTTCGCCGCGCGTGCCGCGGCCCTGACGTGCAGCCGCCGCGGCGCGGACCTGCCGCGGCGCACCGACCTGGGCTGAGCGCCTTGGTGTGCCGGTCGCCTCGCCCGCGCCCAACGTCAGCCCCGTTGCCATCCCCTGGTGAGCGGGCTCATGAATCTGGGCGAGACTCCGCTCCTTCGCCGCCGAGCCCACCCCGATGAATCCGACCGTCTCTTCCGCCCCGCCCCAGGTGCTCGTGATGGGCGCGACGGGCTACGTGGGCAGCCACCTCGTGCCTTGGCTGGCGGCGCGCGGCCTGCAAGTGCGGGCTGCCGCACGCCGCGCCGACGCGCTGGCCGCGCGCGGCTGGCCCGGCGTGGAATGCGTGGCCGCCGATGCGCTGGATGCTTCGAGCCTGGACCGCGCACTGCAGGGCATCGAGACCGCGTACTACCTCGTGCATTCGATGGCGGCGGGGCCCGACTTCCCGCGCATCGACCGCGAGGCTGCCGCCAACTTCCGCGACGCCGCCGCACGCGCCGGAGTGCGGCGCATCGTCTATCTCGGCGGTCTGGTGCCACCCAGTGCGGCCTCGGCTCACCTGGCCTCGCGCGGTGAGACGGGGGACCTCCTGCGCCAGGGTTCGGTGCCGGTGACCGAACTGCGCGCAGGCATCATCATCGGGCCGGGCTCGGCCGCCTTCGAGGTCATCCGCGACCTCGTGTTCCATCTGCCGGCGATGGTGACGCCGCGCTGGGTGGATTCGCGCTCGCAGCCCCTCGCGCTGGAGGACGTGCTCGAGTACCTGGCCCGCCTGCCCGAGCATGCCGAGGCCGCGGGCCGCGTCTACGACGCCGGCGGGCCCGAGGTGCTGACCTATCGCGACCTGATGCACGGCTTCGCTGCGCTCGTCGGCCGCCGGCCGCTGATCGTGCCGGTGCCGGTGCTGACACCCAAGCTGTCGTCCTACTGGCTCAACCTCGTCACCTCGGTGCCCACCAATGTGGCACGGGCGCTGATCGAGGGCTTGGAACACGACGTGCTGGCCGACGACGCCGCCTTGCGCGCGCTCATCCCTCTGCAACTCAAGCCCTACCGCGCTGCGGCGCTGGCCGCCCTCGAGGCCGAGCGCGCCGCCGCCTCGCCTTCCGGCCGCTGGAACCCCGGCTCGATGCTGTACCGCCAGAACCGGCCCGACTTCGCGTTCTACGCCAAGCACATGCACGGCGAGGCCGTGGCGCGCGCGCCTGCCGAAGCGGTGTGGCGCGTCGTGCAGGGCATCGGCGGGCGCCACGGCTACTACTTTCTCGATTCGCTGTGGTCGCTGCGCGGCTGGCTCGACCGCCTGGGCGGCGGCAGCGGGCTCACGCGCGGCCGCCGCGACCCCGACGAGCTGGTGCTCGGCGACACCATCGACTTCTGGCGCGTGGTGTCGCTGGAGCCGGGCCACCGGCTCACGCTGCTGGCCGAGATGAAGCTGCCGGGCTCGGCGGCGCTCGAGTTCGTGCTGCACCCATTGGACGAGCGGCGCACGCAGATCAATGTCACCGCCACCTTCCACCCGGCCGGCGCGACCGGGCTGCTGTACTGGCACGCACTGACGCCGGCGCATGCGCTGATCTTCCCGGGGCTGGCGCGCGCGATCGCGGCGCGCGCGGAAACGGCGGCCGCACGGGGTGTCTCGGGAGTCGCTGGCACCTGAGGCAGCGCGGCCTTTCCGCCGTCAGCGCGCAACCACGCGCGCGGACTGGCGGCCGAGGTACCCACCTCGAGAACGAGGTGGCTGGCCCGCGCGCCGGCCACCTCCGGATGGCGCTCGTGTTTCTGTCGCTCGAGGCGCGCAGTCTGTGTCTGCCCCCGCGGAAAAGACAAAGCCCCGCCGCAGCGGGGCTTCGGGGAGAACGAACGTCGGTCAGCGACGCTGACGGCGCAGGCCGGCCAGGCCGACCAGCGCCAGGCCCGCCAGAGCCAAGGAGCCCGGCTCGGGCACCTTCGACTCGAGCACGATGTTGTCGAGCAGCATGCCGATGTTGTCGCCGCCAGCGCCTTCGAAGGACAGGCTCAGAAGACCGGACGTGGTGGCCGTGAAGGTATTGGTGAACGTGGTGAAGGGCGCGGACTGGGTGAGCGAGATCGTCTCGTTGACCAACGACCCGAAATTCACCTGAACCTGCACCGCCTCGTTCGCGCCGTTGCGCCGATTGCCGGCAAGCTGGTAGGTCAGCGAATACGTGGTCCCCGCGGTGACGGCGATCGGGGCGCTGCTCAGCATGCGACCGGCATTTCCGGTCGAACCGTCCATGTCGACGTACAACCCGTTGCCGGGCAGGAAGTCGAAGAAGCCATTGCCGATCAGGTCGACGGTGCCGTTGCTGACGGTCCAGTTGGCAAAGCCGTTGTAGTTGAGAACGCCGGTGCCGCCGTTCTCGCCGTTGAAGTTGTCGGAGAAGATGATCGCGGCGTTGGCCATGCCGGTGCCCGCCACCATCGCCGCGGCCAGGAGTGCACTGCGGATCGCGCCCAGCTTGAATTTCGTGCTCATACCCATCCCCGATTCTCGAAAACCAAGACGGCTTCGCTGCAGCACAAGTCGGGCCTGAAGGGGAAAGGTGAGGAGCGTTAAGGAGTTAGCCGCCGCAGCCTCGTCTGACGTCGCGGCGGTGTAAAGATCGCCGACAGCGGGCGGCGAGCTCTGCTGAACCTTGGACGTGAGATTTGGATCGTCGGTGCCGGGACGCCGGCGCCGATCAGATCGTCGTGCGGCAAGCCTCAGCGCGCAGCGCGGCGTGCGGGGGCCTTCTTGGCCCCGGCCTTGCGGGCGGCCGCCTTCTTCGCCGCCTTCTTCGCCGCCTTCTTGGCAGCCTTCACGGCGGGCTTCTTCACGACGGCCTTCTTCGCGGGCGCCTTCTTGGCCGGGACCTTCTTGGCGGGACCCTTCTTCGCTGGAGCCTTCTTGCCGGCTGCCTTCTTCACGGCCGCCTTCTTCACGGCCGCCTTTCCGGCAGCGACCTTCTTCGCGGGCGCCTTCGTCGTACCAGCCTTCTTCACGACCGCCTTCTTCACCGGCGCCTTCGCCGGCACCGCCGGCGCCTCGTCCGGCGGCGCATCGTGGCTCTCCTCGAACACCATCGGCGCGGCGCGTTCGCGCAGCACCGGCTCGCTCATCGCCAGCGCCGCCTCCTGCGTGATGCGCGTGTAGGTCACCTTGCCGCCGGCCTGGAAGTTGGCGACCATGATCTCGCCGCGCTGGCGCGCGCTGTCGTGCGACACGTGCACCCACTTGGACTGCGGCGACTTGGCCTCGTAGATGATCTGGTCGAAGGGCAGGCCGAGCTGGATCACGCGCTTGAACAGGTCGAGCACGCTCATGCCCGAGGTCACGATGTCGGCCGCCTTGCCCTCCAGGTGCTGGCTGACCTTGGCCGAGCCGGGGATGGCGTCGTTCACGCGCTGCGCGCGGAAGCCCGAGTTGATCTTGATCGGCATGCCGATCGCCTCGCGCAGCGGGTCGAGCACGGCCTCGCACAGGGCGACGAGGTTGGCGTGCTGCGTGGCATCGGGCGTGTTCGGAATGCCCAGCCGCGTGGCGGTGTCCGAGCGCGTCAGTTCCTCGAGCGTGAAGAAGCGCGAAAGCGTCATCGGGGTTCCCTCCGTCGTGCCCGCGGCGGGAGCGCCGCGGTGCGCGGTTGTAGCGCGGGATCACCGGGCGCCGCAATCGCGGCATCCCCCCTCCGGCCGATTTGGCACACTCTCCCGCCATGGGACCGCTTGAAGGCCTTCGGGTCATCGAACTGGCGGCCATCGGCCCGGTGCCGATGTGCTGCATGCTGCTCGCCGACCTCGGCGCCGACGTGATCCGCATCGACCGCCTCGAGCCCAGCGGCCTGGGCGTGACGATGGCGCGGCGCCACGAGGTCAACGCGCGCTCGCGCCGCTCGGCCGCCATCGACCTCAAGTCGCCCGCCGGGCGCGACGCCGTGCTCGCCCTGGTCGCCGGCGCCGACGTGCTGGTCGAGGGCTTCCGCCCCGGCGTCACCGAAAAACTCGGCCTCGGTCCGGCCGACTGTCTCGAACGCAACCCGCGCCTCGTCTACGGCCGCATGACCGGCTTCGGCCAGAGCGGGCCGCTGGCGCAGGCCGCCGGCCATGACCTGAACTACATCGCGCTCACCGGCGTGCTGCACGCCATCGGGCCCGCCGGCGGCAAGCCGGTGCCGCCGCTGAACCTGGTGGGCGACTACGGCGGCGGTGCGCTCTACCTCGCCTTCGGCGTGCTGGCCGCGCTGTTCGAGCGCCAGCGTTCGGGGCGCGGGCAGGTGGTCGACGCGGCGATGGTCGACGGTGCCGCCTCGCTGGCATCGATCTTCAACGGCCTGGCCGCCGGCGGCACCTGGAACCTGGCCGAGCGCGGCGCCAACCTGCTCGACGGCGGCGCGCCGTTCTACGACACCTACGAGACGGCCGACGGCCGCTGGGTCAGCATCGGCGCGCTGGAGCCGAAGTTCTTCGCCGAGCTGGCGCGGCGCATCGGCCTGCCCGAACGCTTCGTCGGGCGCCAGTACGACCGGCGCCTGTGGCCCGAGATGCGCGAGGCGATCGCCGGCCTCGTCAAGGCGCGCACGCGCGACGCGTGGAGCGCGCTGCTCGAAGGCAGCGACGCCTGCTTCGCGCCGGTGCTCACGCTCGAGGAGGCGCCGCGCCATCGCCACGCGCAGGAGCGCGGCGGCTACGTCGAGCTCGAAGGCGTGGTGCAGCCCGGCCCGGCGCCGCGCTTCGACCGCACGCCGCCCGGCGCGCCACGCCCGGCGCCGGAGGTGGGGCAGCACACCGAGGCCGTGCTGCGCGAGGCCGGCCTCGATGAAGCAGCGCTGGCCGCGCTGCGCGCCGCGGGGGCGATCCGATGAGCGGGCCGGCGGGCCGCGGCTACGTCGCGCCGCCCGACGCGCGGCGGGCCGCCTCGCTGCTGCTGCTGCGCGACGGCGACGACGGCCTCGAGGTGCTGATGCTGCGCCGCGCCGAGCGCAGCGGCGATCTGCGCAGCGGCGCCGCGGTCTTCCCCGGCGGCGTGCTCGATGCACGCGACCGCGAGGCCCACGCCCACGCCCACGGCCCGAGCGACGAAGAGGCGAGCGCACGCCTGGGCGTGGCCGGTGGAGGGCTCGACTACTACGTCGCCGCGGTGCGCGAGAGCTTCGAGGAGGTGGGCCTGCTGCTCGCCCGCGAAGCCGTCGACGTGGCCGCGCTGCACGCCTGGCGCGAGCGGCTGCAGTCGGGCCAGGCCTCGCTGGCCGAGCTGTGCCGCGCCGAGCGGCTGACGCTCGACCTGAGCGGACTCGCCTACCACAGCCACTGGCTCACGCCGCCCGGCGTGCCCAAGCGCTTCGACACGCGCTTCTTCGCCGCGCTGGCGCCCGCCGGGCAGCAGGCGGTGGCCGACTACGGCGAGGCGGTGGAGCTGATGTGGCTGACGCCGCGCGCCGCGCTCGACCCGGAGCGTGCGCTCGTGCTGCTGCCGGTGACGCGGCGCACGCTGCAGGACCTGGCGCGCTTCGGCAACGCCGCCGACGCGCACGGCGAAGCGCGCGAGCGGCGCGAAGTGCGCCTCGTGATGCCGCGCCGCGCCGCGTCGACCAAAGGCCTGCGCGTGGTGCTGCCCGACGAGCTGCCCTACGCCGAGGTCGCGCGCCTGGACCCCGAGGGCCGCGGCGACGTGCACGCCGACATCGTGCCCGGCCGCGCGGTGCGGCTGTCGCCGCGCGTGATCCGCGTCACCGCGCCCAACCCGGGGCCGATGACCGGGCCCGGCACCAACAGCTACCTGGTCGGCGCGGGCGAGCGCTGGACGGTGATCGACCCCGGGCCGGCGATCGACGGGCACCTGCAGGCGCTGATCGCGCAAGCGCCGGGCCGCATCGAGCGCATCCTCGTCACCCACACACACGGCGACCACTCGCCCGGCGCGCTGCCGCTGGCCGCGGCCACCGGCGCGTCGGTGTTCGGCCGGCGCGCGCTGCATCCTGAGTGGCAGGACGCGAGCTTCGCGCCCGCACGCGAGATCGAACATGGCGAGCGCCTCGCGCTGGCCGAGGGCGTGACGCTGCGCGCGCTGCACACGCCGGGCCACGCCAGCAACCACCTGTGTTACCTGCTCGAGGAGGAGAAGACCCTCTTCACCGGCGACCATGTCATGCAGGGCAGCACGGTCGTCATCAACCCGCCCGACGGCGACATGGCCGCGTACCTGCGCACGCTGGGCGAGCTGCTGCACGAGGACATCGAGTGGCTGGCACCGGGCCACGGTTTTCTCGTCGCCGAGCCGCAGGCGGTGCTGCGCGGGCTGATCGCGCACCGGCTCCGGCGCGAGGCCAAGGTCGCGGACGCCCTGCGCGCCAAGGGGCAGGCCGAAGTCGACGAGCTGCTGCCGGTGGTGTACGCCGACGTGGCGAGCGCGCTGCATGCGATGGCGCGCCGCTCGCTGCTGGCGCACCTGCTCAAGCTCGAGAGCGACGGCCGGGTGCAACGTCGGGATCCGGCGTGGCACTGGCGCGGCGACTGAACGACGAGGCCGCACCGCCGAGCGCACCGCTGGCCAGCACCACGCCCAGCGTGGTGCAGCCCACCGCGAGCAGCGTGCCCGCGCCGAGCGGCTCGTCGAGCCACCACCAGCCGCCGAGCGCCGAGACCACCGGCGCCAGGCCGCCGAAGGCCGCCGCCTGCGCGGCGCCGAGCCGCTCGATCGCGATGGCGAAGGTGGCCAGGCCGAGCAGCCCGGCGACCAGGCCCTGCCACACCGCCTGGGCCACCAGCGTCGAGGCCGGTGCCGACCACAGCGCGCCCAGGTCCAGCCAGGGCAGCAGCGGCACGAGCAGCAGCAGCGACATCGTGTTGAGCCACGCCGCGGCCTGCCACGGCGTGAGCCCGCTGGCGCGGAACGAGAGCGTGAAGCCGGCCCACAGCGCGGCGGCGAGCAGGAACAGCGCGTCGCCGCGCCAGCTGCTCGCGCCGCCCTGCACGATCGATCCCGCGCCGAGCGCGACGAGCCCGAGCGTCATCACCGCCAGGCCGATCGCCTGCGCACGTGGCGGCGGCCGGCGCCACAGCAGCCAGGCCAGCAGGGCGGCGATGAGCGGCGAGGCGCCCGCCATCAGCACGCCCATGTGCGCCGCCGGCGCGAACTGCGTGCCGCTGATCGCCACCAGCCCGAACGGCGCGCCGGCGCCGAGCAGCATGAAGAACAGCAGCCGCGCCGGCACGCCGCGCGGGCGCAGCGTGAGCTTGAGGAGCAGCGGCAGCAGCACCAGCGTGGGGATGCCGTAGCGCAGCAGCGCGAGCCCCGCGGGCGGCAGGGCGGCCAGGCTGCCGGCGCGCGTGGCCACCTGCCAGCCGCCGCCCACCAGGGCCGAGGCCACGCCGGCCGCGAGACCTATGAGCAGTGAATTGCGAATCGTCGGAACCCCACGGCGCCCACCGGGGCGCCCGGGTTCAACTGTGGCGCGCGGCGCGCCGCGGCGCTGTCAGGATCGTGCGCATCGCGCTCGGGCTCGCGCCGTGCACGGCGCGGAAGGCGGCGCTGAAGTGGCTGTGGCTGCTGTAGCCGAGCTCGAGCGCCAGCGCCGTGAGGTCGCGCTCGCCGCGCTGCAGCCGCACGAGCGCCCGCGCCGCGCGCAGCTCCTCGCGGTAACGGTGGATGCTGCGCCCGGTGCGGGCGCGGAAGCGCCGCGCCAGGTGGAAGGGCGAGCAGCCGACCTCGCGGCCAATGGCCGCCAGCGTGAGCGCACGTTCGGGCGCGGCGGCGAGCAGCGCGCGCGTGCGCTCGACGGCGGCGTGCGGCGTGGCCGCTGCCGTCGACGAGGTCGCGGCGAGGCCCAGCACCGCGTCCAGTTCGCCGACCAGCGCCTCTTCCACCGCCACCGCGTCCAGCCTGCCGGCCCGCCAGGCTGCGGCCAGGCGCGCCAGCCGCGCGTGCGCCGCCGCGTCGAGGTTGAGCGCTTGCGCGTCGGCCTCGCCGGAGCCGGCCAGCGCGATCAGCAGCATCTCCTGCGGCACCGGCAGCGCGGCCGGCCGCAGGCGGTAGCCGCGCTCGGGCGTGAGCCACAGCGCCGCGCCGGCGTCGCAGGCGAAGGTGGCGCCGCGCAGGCGCGCCAGGAAGGCCGCCGACAGCGGCACCAGCAGGCGCGCGCTCGCCGCGTGGTACTCGTCGCTCCAGTCGCGCCGCGCCGGCTCCTGCACTCGCAGGTGCTGCCACTCGAGCAGCGGGCTCGCGAAGAGGGTGGTGCGGGTGTACGGCACGGCGCGAGCCCGGCTCCGGGAGCCGGGCGTCAGACCGGGGTCGGCGCGTGCGGCGGCGACTGCCAGCGCCCGTCCACCAGGATCTGGTGCGGCCCGAACTTGGCCTTGTAGGCCATCTTCGGGCTCTGCGCGATCCAGTAGCCGAGGTAGACATGCGGCAGGCGCAGCTGGCGCGTCTGCTCGATCTGCCACAGCACGCTGTAGGTGCCGTAGCTGGCGCCGGCGTCGGGCTCGTAGAAGGTGTAGACGGCGGAGATGCCGTCGTTGAGCACGTCGAGGATGCTCACCATCTTGAGCACGCCGGCCGAGCCGTCGGGGTTCGGCTCGCGGAACTCCACCAGGCGCGAGTTGACGCGGCTTTGCAGCAGGAACTGCGTGTACTGGTCGACGCTGTCGTGGTCCATGCCGCCGCCGCTGTGGCGGCCCGACTGGTAGCGCAGGTACAGCTGGTAGTGCTCGGGCACGAAGCCCAGGCGCAGCACGCGCGCCTTCAGGTTGCGGTGCCGCTCCTGCGCGCGGCGCTGGCTGCGCGTGGGCTGGAAGGTGGCCACCGGCACGCGCAGCGGCACGCAGGCGCGGCAGCCGTCGCAGTAGGGCCGGTAGGTGAACATGCCGCTGCGCCGGAAACCGTTGGCCACCAGGCCGGAGTAGGCGTCGGCGTGGATCAGGTGGCTCGGCGTGGCCACCTGCGAGCGCGCGAAGCGCCCCGGCAGGTAGCTGCACGGGTAGGGCGCCGTGGCGTAGAACTGCAACGACGCGAGGGGGAGCTCTTTCGGATGCGTCAAGCGGAGTCGGACAACAGGCCCAGCGTGGCCCAGGCCCGTTCATCATAGGTCCAATCGCCGGCGCTGTCGGCCCCCGGAGCAGGCGGCAGCACCTGCGCCAGGTGGCGCTCGAACTCGCGGCGCGGGATCTCGCGCGCGCCCAGGCGCGCCAGGTGGGCGGTGTGCTGCTGACAGTCGATGAGCGGCACGCCGCGCGCGCGGCAGGCCGCCACCAGCGCCGCCAGCGCGATCTTGCTGGCGTCGGTGCGGCGCGAGAACATCGACTCGCCGAACACCATGCGGCCGATGGCCACGAAGTACAGGCCGCCGACCAGCCGGCCGTCGACCCAGGTCTCCACGCTGTGCACGCGGCCGGCGCGGTGCCAGGCGCAGTAGGCCTCGAGCACCGCCGGCACGATCCAGGTGCCGTCCTGGCCCTCGCGCGGCGTCTGCGCGCAGGCCTCGATGACGGCGCGGAAGTCGTGGTCGAAGCGCACCGCGTGACCCGGCGTGCGCAGGAAGCGGCGC
>Ga0073934_10006767_pt1 | contig 16428 bp, 14 predicted proteins | sample LarsenN4metaG_FD_76834 | JGI IMG/M metagenome (GOLD analysis project Ga0073934, IMG submission 76834) | Hot spring sediment bacterial and archeal communities from British Columbia, Canada, to study Microbial Dark Matter (Phase II) - Larsen... ...
CGGATCGTAGGGCGCGGCACGGTCCGCACTGCACATCCCCGCCCGGTCGGCGCGACCGGCTTCCGCGGCGCCGATACGGTCGCGAGGTGCCCCACCCACGTGAGGAACGCGTCGAGCCGGTCGACGGAGTCCCACGGCGACGGCAGCACCTCGTGCACGCGGCGATTCTGCTCGCGGGCGCGGCGTTGCTGATGGCCGCCTGCAGCGCGTCCGGTGAGGAGACCGGACGCTCGAGACCAGGATCGGCCACCACGGCGACGTCAGCCGACCCCGCCACGATTCCCGCAACGACCGCGACGGAACCCGCCACGACGACGACCTCGTCGTCCTCGTTCACCGCCATCGTGGAGCCGGTGGACGCGGCCGCGCTGCCGGCGTCGTGGCGGCCCGGCTGCCCGGTTGGGCCCGACGACCTGCGGCGCCTCGTCGTCGCGCACTGGGGATTCGACGGCACCGTCCACACTGGCGAGTTGGTCGTGCACGCCGACGTCGCCGGCGACGTCGTGTCGGTCCTCGGGACGTTGTTCGAGGCGCGCTTCCCGATCGAGCGCATGGAACGCGTCGACGTGTACGGCGGCGACGACGACGCATCCATCCGAGCGAACAACACCTCCGCCTTCAACTGCCGCGAGGTGACCGGGGGCGATCGGTGGTCGGAGCACGCGTACGGCCGGGCGATCGACGTGAACCCGCTGCAGAACCCGTACGTGTACCGCGACGGTTCGGTCCTCGACCCCGCGTCGGGCCCTTTCGCCGACCGAACGCGCGGCGATGCCGGCATGATCCATGACGGCGACGTGGTGGTGCGGGCGTTCGCGGCGATCGGCTGGGAGTGGGGCGGGTACTTCCGCTCGATCAAGGACTACCAGCACTTCTCGCAGTCAGGCCGATAGCCGGCGGGACTCACTCGCTCATGAAGGCGAGGGGAACGGGGATACCGATGTCGCGATGACGCAAGGACGCGATCCGGCGACCCGGCTGCACCGCGGCGCGTACGGGCGACAGGTGCTCGCCGAGGAGGGCCGCGCACTCGTCGAGGTCGCGAACCGTGCACGCGAGCCCGAAGAAGCGAGCGGGCGCCGAACGGTCGGCGGGTGGCTCCGCCGGCGCGACGACCTCGACGATCAGCTCATCGGCACGCAAGAACGTCTGCCGCAGGCCAGGGCGAGCGTCGTCGCGCACACGCCGCACGACCATCCCGAGGGCGGCGAGCGCGTGCGTCGTCCGGTCGCCGTCGGGCGTGGCGATCACGACGTGGTCGATCCGAACGACGCCGTTGGGATGCCGGCCCGCTGGCCCGCCGCTCGGTGCGGCGGCCCGCGTGACGAGACCGTCGACGTAGGCATCCCGGTCGATTCCGGCCAGGCTCCATGCAGCGATGCCGCCGGACGCGGCATCGCAGCGCACCCGCACACCGCCCATCCGCATCTCGTCGTCGACGACGTCGAAGCCCGCCGCGCGCCAGGCGCGTGCTGCGCCGCCGACCTCGAGCCCGACGACGACCGGGCTCATCCGACGAGCGCGGCGTACTCGTCGAGCACCGGAAGCACGGCGTCGCGAGTCCCGCCAGGCACGCGCAAGACGACCTCGTCGATGCCGATCGACGCGTAGTACTCGAGCTTGCCGGGTGCGGGGATCGTCCCGAACGGCACGATACGCACAGTCGAGGGATCGCGGTCGTGCCGTTCACACGCCCGGCGCAGGTCGTCGAGCGCGGCGCGCACGCCGGCACCGCCGATGGGTATCCACCCGTCGGCGTACTCTGCGACGTGGTCGAACAGCTTCGGCCCCGGGGCGCCGCCGACGAGCACGGGCGGCCCGCTCAGCGGCTTCGGCCACGACCACGACGGGCCGAGCTCGACGAACGAACCATGGAACTCGGCGACGTCGTCGCGCCACAACGCCTGCATGGCGAGCACGTGCTCCCGTGCGCGCTCGCGGCGGGTCTTCATGTCGACGCCGTGGTGCGCCGCTTCGTCCTCGTTCCAACCGAAACCGACTCCGAGCACGAAACGGCCGCCCGCCAGGCGGTCGAGCGTCGCGATCGCCTTCGCGGTGACGATGGGGTCGCGCTGCGCGACGAGACAGACACCGGTGCCGAGCAGCAGCCGCTCGGTGACGGCAGCCGCCACGGCGAGCGCGACGAATGGATCGAGCGTGCGCTTGTACTCATCGCGCAACTCGGCGTCACCGGTCGGTGGCGGTGTCGTGCGGCTCGTCGGGATGTGGGTGTGCTCGGGCACGTAGAACGAGAAGAAGCCCCGCTCTTCGGCGGCACGCGCCAACTCGGCCGGCGCGATCGTCAGGTCGGTCGTGATCATCGTCAGCCCGTACCGCACGCCCGAAGGGTAACCGCGCCCTCGGGATATCGTTCCCGGCCATGCTCTGCGAAGGTCGGGTGGTCGTCGTCACGGGTGCAGGCCGAGGCATCGGCCGCGAGCACGCGCTCGCGTTCGCCCGTGAGGGCGCCCGCGTCGTCGTGAACGACCTCGGCGTCAGTCGCGAGGGAGAAGGACGTGACACGTCCACCGCGCAGCAAGTCGTCGACGAGATCGAAGCATTCGGTGGCACCGCCGTCGCCAACGCCGACGACATCGCCGACTGGGACGGTGCGCGGCGGCTCGTGGAACAGGCCGTCGACACGTTCGGCACGCTCGACGTCGTCGTCAACAATGCCGGATTCGTGCGCGATCGGATGTTCTTCACGACGAGCGAAGACGAGTGGGACGCGGTGATCCGTGTCCATCTCAAGGGTCACTTCGCGACGGCCCGACACGCCAGCGAACTGTGGCGTGCTCGGTCGAAGGCGGGTGAGGCTGTCGATGCCCGCATCGTCAACACGTCGTCGGGTGCAGGGCTGATGGGAAGCGTCGGGCAGAGCGCGTATTCCGCCGCGAAGGCGGGAATCGCCGCGCTGACGCTCGTGCAGGCGGCCGAGCTGGCGCGCTACGGCGTCACCGCGAACGCGATCGCTCCGTCAGCGCGGACCCGCATGACCGAAGAGGTCTTCGGCGAACGCATGAGAGCGCCGGACGACGGGTTCGACGCGAACCACCCGGGCAACATCTCGCCGCTCGTGGTGTGGCTCGGCAGCGCCGATTCGCGCGACGTCACCGGCCGCGTGTTCGAGGTCGAGGGCGGCATCATCTCGGTGGCCGACGGCTGGCAGCACGGCCCACGCGTCGACAAGGGTGCCCGCTGGGAGCCTTCGGAGGTGGGCGCCGCTGTTCGCGACCTCATCGCGAAGGCGCCCCCGCCCGCGCCCGTCTACGGCGCGCAGTGAACGTCGACGAAGGAGGACGGGATGGCCGACATCGTCGTGTGCGGCGGAGGAGTCATCGGGTTGGCGTCCGCGATGATGCTCGCACGCGACGGGCACGACGTCACCGTGCTCGAGCGCGATGCCGCCGACGTTCCCGCATCGGCAACCGAGGCGTGGGATCGGTGGCAACGTCACGGCGTTGCGCAGTTCCGCCAGCCGCACAACCTCTTCCCTCGCTATCGCCAGATCCTCGAACAAGAGCTCCCGGAGGTGCTCGAACGGCTCGTCGAGTGCGGCGGCACGTGGATCGACATCCTCGCCGGGCTACCACCGTTCATCACCGATCGAGACCCGCGACCCGGCGACGATCGATTCCGATTCGTCACGGGTCGCCGGCCGGCCGTCGAGTTCGCGCACGCGCGCGCAGCCGAGGAAGAACGCGGCTTGACCGTGCGCCGCGGAGTGCATGTCAAGGGCTTCGTGTCCGCGGCCGAAGCTCGCGCCGGCGTTCCACACATCGCCGGCGTTCAGACGGATGAGGGCGACATTCGCGCCGATCTCGTGGTCGACGCGATGGGACGCCGTTCGCCGTCGTCGAAGTGGCTGAGCGCGCTCGGTGCCCGGGAGCCGACGACGCGGTCACAGGAGTGCGGCTACACGTACTACACCCGCTACTTCCGCGGTCCGCAACTACCGGCCGCGCTGACGCCGGCCGCGTGCCCGATCGGCAGCTTCATGATCCTGACGCTGCCCGGCGACAACTCGACGTGGTCGGTGACGCTCTGGGCGCCTTCGGGCGACCAGGCACTCAAGGAGTTCCGGCACGCGGACAAGTTCGAGCGCGTGGTGCGGGCGTGCCCGCTCCAGGCGCACTGGCACGACGGCGAGCCGATCACCGACGTGCTTCCGATGGCGGGCATCCTCGACCGGTACCACCGGTTCGTCGTCGATGGCGTTCCCATCGCGACCGGTTACGCGGCCGTGGGCGACGCATGGGCATGCACCAACCCATCGGCGGGCCGGGGCCTGTCGGTCGGGTTGATCCACGCGCAGCGGCTTCGCGACGTCGTTCGATCATCGCTCGACCAACCGGCGGCGTTCGCCGACGAATGGGACGCGGTGACGGAAGCGGAGCTCGCACCCTGGTACTGGAACCAGCTCGCGGCCGACCAGGCTCGGCTCGAGAAGCTCGCCGCCGTCCGCGAGGGCCGGGCGCAGGCGGTCGACACCATCCCGCCGTTGCCGCCGCAGTTCGAGCTCGCCGGCCGGGCGATGCTCTACGACGCCGACGTCTTCCGCGCCGTGCTCGAGACGGTGACCTGCCTTGCGCTCCCGCAGGAGGTCTTCACGCGTTCGGGCGTCTGGGAGAAGGTCGAGCGCAGCGCCGGGGAACCGCTGGCGCTCCCGGGGCCGACGCGCGAGCAATTGCTCGGGCTTCTCGCGTGACACTGCGGCGCGTCGACAGGCTCCATGATCGGCCGCATCCTGTGCCGCCCGAGGTGCAGGCGCGGTGGCGGGCGTCGGGTGCGTGGACCGACGAAACGCTGCTCGACCGGTTGGCGAGTGCGGATCCGGAACACGTGGCCCTCGTCGACGGCGACAGGCGGCTGAAGATCGGCGAGCTGCGCGCCGTTGCGCGCGGCTACGCCGCAGACCTCGCCGCCCGCGGCGTCGGCACGGGCGACATCGTCTGCTGGCAGCTCCCGAACTGGTGGGAGGCGGTCGCGTTCTGTTGGGGCGTGTGGCTGCGCGGCGCGGTCGCGAGCCCCATCACGCCGACACTGCGCGAGCGTGAGGTCGGCTTCATCCTCGACCAGACTCGAGCCAAGGTGGTCGCGGTGCCGCACGCGTTCCGTGGCACCGACTACGGCGCGCTGGTGCGGCGCGCCGGGTTCGACGGCGAGGTCCTCGTCGTTCGGGGCCGCGATCCGCTGCCCGAGGGCGCCGCACCTGCCGCCCGAGTCGGCGTCGACGACGCGGCCGTCGTGCTGTGGACCTCGGGCACGACCTCGGATCCCAAGGGTGTCGTGCACACGCACCAGTCGATGCGCCACGAGGCCGACACCATCGCGGCCGCGCACGCGATGGTTCCCGGCGAACGGCTGCTGCTCCCGATGCCGGTCACCCATGTCGCCGGGCTCACGTACGGCGCCCTGCTCCCCGTCACGTCGCGCATCACGACGGTGCTCATGGACACGTGGGAACCGGGCCGCGCGCTCGAACTCGTCGACCGCGATCGCATCGGGGTGATGATCAGTACGCCGGTGTTCATGCGCACGATGATCGACCATCCCTCCTTCACGACGAGTGACGTCTCCAGCGTGCGGCTGTTCTCGCTCGGCGGTGCCGGTGTCGCTCCCGCGATGGTGCGAGAAGGCGCCGCGCGCTTCGGGTGCTGGTGCAAGCGCACGTACGGATCGACCGAGTACCCGACCCTGACAACCGGCCGCGCCGGCGACGATCCCGAACGCGACGCGACCACCGACGGACAGCTCATCGGCGACGCCGAGCTGCGGATCGTCGATCCCGACACGCTGACCGACCTGGCACCCGGCGCCGCCGGTGAGCTCGTGGTGCGGGGGCCCGAGATGTTCAGCGGCTACCTCGACCCGGGCGCGAACGACGGCGCGTTCCTCGACGGTGGGTGGTTCCGCACCGGTGACCTCGCCCGCTACGACGGGAAGTACCTGACGATCGTCGACCGGTTGAAGGACGTGATCATCCGCGGCGGCGAGAACATCTCCGCGCAGGAGGTCGAGGCGCTGCTGTCCATGCATCCGGCTGTCGCCGAGGCGGCGTGCATCGCGATGCCCGACCCGACGATGGGAGAAAAGGTGTGCGCGTTCGTGATCGTTCGCGACGGCGCCGTCGTCACACTGGCCGATGCGCGCGATCATCTCCTCGCGGCCGGGCTCGCCCGGTTCAAGCTGCCCGAGCGGCTCGAGGTGCGCAGCGAGCTCCCGCGGACCGCGAGCGGCAAGGTGCGCAAGGCGGCGCTCCGCGAGGAGATCGCCCGGTAGACCGAGGTCGCATGAGATGACGACGGAGGGCTTCGCCGAGTGGGTGCGGTCGGAGCTCGCGACCCGGCTCGCCCCTCGCGACGCCGGCAGACCCCCGACCGTCCTGGGCGCGGGCAGCGACGACCTCGGCGCCGGCCGGCGCTACCTCGAAGCGCTCGCCGGCACCGGCCTGACCGTTCCCACCTGGCCACGCGAATACGGCGGCCTGGGCGCGTCCCCCGCGGACGCCGCAGCCGTCCGGCGCGAGCTCTCGGCGTTCGCGGTTCCCGACCTCTACCCCTACCTCGTCGGGCTCGAGCTCGTCGGGCCGACCGTGCTGGCGCACGGCACACCGGAACAGTGCGCCCGCTGGCTGCCCCGCATCGCGACCGGCGAGGAGATCTGGTGCCAGTTGTTCTCGGAGCCGGACGCCGGCTCCGACCTCGCCGGAGTGGTCACCACCGCGCGCCGCGACGGCGAGCAGTGGCGGGTGCACGGGCAGAAGGTCTGGACGAGCCGCGGTCACTACGCGCGGCGCGGGCTGCTGCTCGCGCGCCACGACCCGACTGTGCCGAAGCACCGGGGGATCACCGCGTTCGGCGTCGACATGCACGCGCCTGGGGTCGAGGTCCGCCCGCTGCAGCAGATGAACGGCGACGCGCACTTCACCGAGGTGTTCCTCGACGACGCACCCGTACCGGACGGCGACCGCATCGGTGCGGTCGGCGACGGCTGGCGCGTCGCCATCACGTGCCTCTCGCACGAGCGGGGAGCAGTGAGCGGCGGTGGCAGCCCGATGCTCGACCCGGACCGGCTCGTCGCACTCGCGCGCGACCGAGGGCTCGCCGACGATCCGCTCGTACGCGACGCGCTCGCGCGGCTGATCTGCGAGGCGCGCATCATGGGCTGGACGGCGCGCCGGCGCGTCCACGGATCGGGGATGAAGCTGCGCGGCACCCGCATGTTCCGCATGTACGCGGACCTGGCGGCCCGGCTGCTCGGTCCGCATGCGACCTGCGAGCCGACCGGCGCGTGGCAGACGCTCGTGCTGACCGCCCCGTCGCTGTCGATCAGAGGCGGCACCGACGAGATCCAGCGCAACATCCTCGGCGAGCGCGTCTTGGGGCTGCCGCCCGAACCCCGACTCGACCGCGACGTTCCGTTCGACCAGTTGCCGCGGTCGCGATGAAGCATCTCGACGATCCGGGAGAACCGCTCGACGTCGTCGACCTCCTCGCCGACGACGAATCTCGCTCCGCCGACCGACCCGGCGACCGGGACGAAGGCGATCGCCGGCGCACGCGGCGGTCGCTGGTCGTCGTGGTCGTCGGCGTCGTGGTCGTGACCGTCGTCGCCGCGTCGCTCGTCTTCGGAGGCAGCGGTGACGACGAGGACGTCGGCATCGCGGCTCCGACCACACGCGCCGGTACGCCGACCACCGCGCGCCGCGACGCGAGCACGCCTCCCTCGTCGCTGCGCGTGGAACGGCTGCCGTTCCTCGGCGCGCTCGGCGGACGGATCGCGTTCACCGTGGGCTCGGACGTGTACACGCTCGACCGGGGTGCCGGCCAGGAGGCTCGCCGCATCGTCCTCCCCGAAGGCGGGCAGGTCGTCGACGCGAACGGTCGCGCGCTCCTCGTGGTGCAGCGCAACGGCGCGTACGTCGTCGACACGACCGGCGGGATCCACGCCTTCGCGAATCCCGCGGCATTCGCTGCGGCCGACGATCCGGGCTTCTGGCGAGTCGACGAGCACGTGCTCACCGCGGTCGGGTTCGACGCCGCAGCGGTGGAGCTGCCTGGCGAGTCGGAGCCGCTCGGCGCCATCCGCGACGGGTTCCTCCTCCGCCCCGACGCGCAGGGCGCGCTCGCGACATGGACACCAGGGTCCGACGCGGCACCCATTCCCGGCACCGAGAGCGCCACGCTCGTCGCGCTGCACCCGGACCGGATCGCCTGGTACGCACCCTGCGACGACGGCGCGTGCCGGCTGCGGGTCACCGACATCGAGACACAGCGCACGGTCGACGTCCCGAATGCCCTGTCGCTCTTCGGGCGCGACCGCGCGTTCGGCCGGTTCAGTCCCGACGGAGACCGCCTCGCACTCCTCGTCGACGGCGCCAACCGGAGCGAGCTCGTCGTGGCGGACCTGACCGCGGGAACGATCTCGGTGCGCGAACCGCTCGACGAGTCACCCGTGCCGATCGCGGACCCCTCGTACATCCGACCGTTGCCGTTCGACTTCACCCCTGACGGTGACGTGCTGCTCGTCGCGGCGGGGACAGGCCGCCGTCGCGATCTCGTCGCAGTCAACCTCGTCGACGGCACGCGGGAGGCGTCGGGCGGGCTCCACGGTACGACATCGGTCGTCGCGCTCGACGCTCGCCCGAGCGCGCCGTCGACGCCACTCGCCGAGGGTGTCGTGGCGGCGTTCGATGCAGTGATCGCGGGCTTGGACGAGCGGTTCGCGGTGGTCATCGATCTCGAGACGGCGACGTTCCGGCGGTACGAGCTGCCGGTACCGGCGCCCGGCGCCACGGACGGAGCGGAGCTCGTGTCATGGTCGCCCTCACTCGTCGCGCTGCACGGGGGCTTCGTGGCGTCGAACGGCTCGAACGCGTTCTGGCTCCCGCTCGACGGCGACCTCGTCGACCTCGGTCCCGCTCAGGTCGTCGTCGGCAGTGCCGACCGCGAGCAGGCGTGGACGTTCATGCTGCGAACCGACGGCGCGTACGACGTCGTGCGTGTCGACGGCCGCACCGGCGAACGCCGCGCCGAGCGCGTCGTGTTCTCGGTGCCGCAGGTGGTGGTGGGCGAGTACTTCGTGCGGACGGTCCCCGCCGGGTTCGCGTTGCCCGGCGGCATCGAGTTGTGGCACAACGCGACGGGCGAGACCCGATCACTCGGCGCCTCCGGCGCGGAGTACGCGTTCGCGGCGACGCGCCGCCACGTGCTCTGGCAGGACTGCTCGGCACGCGTACAGGTCCGCTGCGCCGTACGTGCCATCGACGTCGAGAGCGGCGAGGCGGCGCTCATCGACGCGCCGGTCGACGGGTACGTCCCGCCGAGTGCCGCCGCGAACGACGTCGTGTACCTGCCTTCGTTCGACGGTGGATCGCTGTACCGGTTCGACGCCGCCTCGGGCGAGACGGTCGCCGTCCCCGGCTCGAACCAGGTCGTGACGCTGGTCGCCCTACCGTCCGGCGGTGTCATCTTCGAGACGAGTGACGGCATCTCCTACTGGGCATCGGACCTGCTCGCGCCGGTGCCTGTCGGCTCGGGGAGCCTCGCTGGGTACGCGGCGGTCGCCGCACTCTGACGCCTCACCCGGGCATCGCGAGCCCGCCGTCCACCACGAGCACCTGACCGGTCACGAACCTGGCGTCGTCACTCGCGAAGAACACGCACGCACCCGCGAGGTCGTCGGGTTCGAGTGTCTTCTTCATGGCGGTCATTGCTGTCATCGAATCGATGAACATCTCGGGAACGATCTTCTTGGTCGCCTCGGTCATCGTGATGCCCGGAGCGATGCAGTTGACCGTGACGTTGTACTGCCCGAGCTGGCCCGCGAGGAACTTCGTCAGCCCGACGATTCCCCACTTCGTGATGGAGTAGCTGAAGTTGCCGAGACCACTGAACGGCATCTCGGGCATCATCGTGTACGCGTATGCGGCACCCGACGACTGCATGATCACGCGTCCGTACTGCTGCTCCACCATCACCGGCGCCGCCGCGCGAGTCATCAGCCACGAGCCGTGCTGGTTCACCGACATCACCCTCAGCAGGTATTCGTAGCTCGGGTCGAAGTTGTCGATGTCGTGGTACAGCGCGGCATTGTTGACGAGGATGTGAACCGTCCCGAACGTGCCGACGGTCTCGTCGACACAGCGCTGCGCGGAGTCCGGACTCGAGATGTCGGTCCGTATGAACACCGCGTCGCCCTTGCCGTCGAGCTCGCGCATCGCCCGCTCGGCGCGCCCCTCGTCGATCTCGGCGACGACCACCTTGGCGCCCTCGGCGAGAAACCGGTGTGCGTACGCGAGCCCGATCCCCTGCCCCGCGCCGGTGATGATGGCGACCTTGTCCCGCAGGCGACCCATCAACCCTGCTTGCGGATACGGGCGATGAGGTTGAAGCGCTCCGTGACCACCGGCTCGCCACCGGACGCGTCGCGCCACCGCGTCTCCATGACCACGAACGTCATGTGCGCGGTGTCCGTCTCCTTCTCGTAGATGTCGGTGATCCGTTGGTCGCCGTCGAGCACGTCGCCCGCGCGCGGCATGCGGTGGTACTCGAACTCCTGCTCGCCGTGCAGCACGAGCGCGCCCTTCGCGAACAAGTCGCCCATGATCGTGTGCATCGGGTTCGCGCCGCCGCGCGTCGGGTCGGGCGGTTGAGCCTCGGGGAAGTACGCCGACCAGTACGGCGCCGCGAACGTGAATGTCGGCGGCGCGGGCGCGCCGGCCGAGCGGTACTCGGGCCGCTCGTCGCGTACGGCGCGGGCGAAATTCGCGAGCACCGAACGCTCGAGCGTGATGTGCCAGGCGCCCGTCTGCGCGCCGATCGCCGTCGTGTCGACCGCCACTGAGCCTCCGATATAAGGTGACGCCAACGTCAGTTTTCTCCCGGGGAGGAGCACGCGCAAATGGGGATGCTCGACGGCAAGGTGGCGATCGTCACCGGAGCGGGCAACGGTGTCGGTCGCGGTGAGGCGATCATGCTCGCCGACCACGGCGCGAAGGTCGTCGTCAACGACCTGGGCGGTTCGGTCACGGGCGAAGGGGAAGGCGACAAGCGCGCCGCCGATGCCGTCGTCGACGTCATCACGAGCCGCGGCGGCGAGGCGGTCGCCAACTACGACAGCGTCGCCGACTTCGAGGGCGCGCGAAACATCGTCAACACCGCGCTCGACGCGTTCGGACGCCTCGACGTGCTCGTGAACAACGCGGGCGTCCTGCGCGACCGGATGATGTTCTCGATGACGCCCGAGGACTTCGACACGGTCGTGAAGGTGCACATGTACGGCACGTTCAACACGATGCACCACGCCTCCGTGTACTGGCGCAACGAGTCGAAGGAGGGACGCCAGCCCCGCGCCTCGATCGTCAACACCGTCTCCAGCGCCGGGCTGCAAGGCCAGGCGAGCCAGATCAACTACGGCGCGGCGAAGGCGGGCATCGCGGCGATGACGATCATCGCGAGCCTCGAGCTGAAGCGCTACGGCGTGCGCGCCAACTGCATCGGCCCCGGTGGCGCGACCCGCATGGTGGCCCAGGCGGTCAAGGGCATGGAGGTCAAGAACCCCGAGGACTACGAGTCGTTCGATCCCATGAACCCACAGAACTCGGCACCGGGTGTCGTCTGGCTCGCCTCCGACGAGTCGCTCCACGTGACGGGCCAGGTGCTTCGCCTGGTGGGAAACAACCTATGCGTCTACCGCCCGTGGGAGATGGGCGAGCAGTTCTTCGCGACCGAGCGCGACGGTTCGCCGAAGCAGTGGGATCCCGCCGACATCGGCCGCATCCTCAACCGGTACCACTTCGGAAGCGAGAACCCGGGCATCGACGCCCAGCGCCGCGCGTGAAGAGGTTCACGTTTCCCGAGTTCCAGACGATCGCGTACGACGAGCGCGAGGATGGCGTCGCCACCGTCACGCTGAACCGGCCCGACGTCCACAACGCGTTCAACTCGTTGATGCAGCGCGAACTGCACACGCTGTGGCGGGGGCTGCGCCGGCACGATCCGGTGAAGTGCATCGTGCTCACCGGGGCCGGAGAGAAGGCGTTCTGCACCGGCATCGACCGGATGGAGCAGATGGGCGGCGAAGGCGACGAGACCACCGACCCCGACATCGTCGGCTCGGGAGGCGTCACGCCGTTCATGTTCAACGATCCCGGCGACAACATCGGACCGAAGTCGTGCGATCTGTGGAAGCCGGTCATCGCCGCGGTGAACGGGATGGCGTGCGGAGGGGCGTTCTACATGCTCGGCGAAGTCGAGTTCATCATCGCCGCCGAGCACGCGACGTTCTTCGATCCGCATGTCACCTACGGGATGTGCGCGGCCTTCGAACCGATCCACATGTCAGGGATCATGCCGTTCCCCGAGATCATGCGGATCTCGCTCATGGGCAACTACGAGCGCATGTCGGCCCAGCGCGCGCACCAGATCGGGATGGTCAGCGAGGTCGTTCCCGGCGACCAGTTGCTCGCGCGGGCACAGGAGGTCGCCGGCGTGATCGCGTCGCAACCCCGACTCGCGATCGAGGGCACGGTCCGCGCCATCTGGTCGACGCGCGAGATGCCGCAGCGCGAGGCGGTCCGCCTCGGGTACGCCTACGTCGCGATGGGCACGAGCCAGGAGTCGATCGCGGAAGGCCAGAAGCTGTTCGCGTCGGGCAAGCGCGTGGAGTGGAACTTGCGGTGACGCGGGTCGCGATCGTCGGGGCGGCGCTCTCGGACATCGGGCGCGTCGACACCAAGACGCCCTACGAGCTGCACTACCAGGCGGCATCGCGCGCGATCGCCGACGCAGGGCTGACGAAGGCCGACGTCGACGGGCTGGGGTCGAGCGGCCTCGGCCTGCTCATGCCGATCGAGATCGGGGAATACCTCGGTCTCCGGCCCACCTGGGTCGACGGCACCGGGGTCGGCGGGTCGACGTGGGAGTTCATGGTCGAGCACGCGACCGCCGCGATCCAGGCCGGCCACGTCAACACGGTCGTGCTCGTGTACGGCTCGACCACGCGCGCCGACCTCAAGGCCCGGCGCCGGACCGCCAACCTCGGCTTCGGCGCGCGCGGGCCGGTGCAGTTCGACACCCCATTCGGGCACTCGCTGATCTCGAAGTACGCGATGGCGACGCGCCGCCACATGTACGAGTACGGCACCAGGATCGAGCAGCTCGCCGAGATCGCGGTGTCGACGCGCTACAACGCGTCGTTCAACCCCGACGCGTACTATCGCGAGCCGATCACCATCGACGACGTGCAGAACAGCCGGATGATCGCCGATCCGTTGACGAAGTTGCACTGCTGCATCCGCAGCGACGGTGGTGGCGCGGTCGTGCTCACGTCAGAAGAGCGCGCGCGCGACCTCGCGAAGACGCCGGTGTGGGTGCTCGGGACCGGGGAGGCGACGTCGCACACGACGATGAGCGAGTGGGAAGACTTCACGGAGTCGCCCGCCGCGCGCAGCGGGAAACTGGCGTTCGAGCGCGCCGGGGTCACGCCCGACGACATCGACTGCTGCCAGATCTACGACGCGTTCACGTCGATGGTGTTGCTGTCGCTCGAGGGACTCGGGTTCTGCAAACCCGGCGAAGGCGGGCCGTTCGTCGAGGACGGCAAGCTGCGGCTCGGCGGGGCGCTGCCGACCAACACCGACGGCGGCGGCCTGTCCCACTGCCATCCCGGCATGCGCGGGATGTTCCTGCTCGTCGAGGCGGTGCGCCAGCTTCGCGGCGAGGCGCACGGCCGCCAGGTCGAGGGCGCGCGCCTGTGCTGCGTCAACGGCACCGGCGGCTGGTTCTCGTCCGCCAGCACGGTCATCCTCGGCACCGACTGAACGACCCTGGTGCGTCGATAGCTGCCCTATGAGGGAAGCTATCGACGCATGATCAGGGTGGTGTCGACGGCGGAGGACTGGGCCGCGTTCCGGGCGCTGGTCGAGGAGTACTCGCAGTGGCTCGGGGTCGACCTGTGCTTCCAGGGGTTCGACGAGGAGATCACCCACCTCCCGGCGCACTACGGCCCGCCGCACGGCGTCGCGTTGCTGGCAGACGACGCCGGCTGCGCGGCCGTGCGGCCGTTCGACGACGCGGGCACCTGCGAGCTGAAGCGCATGTACGTTCGCGAGCGCGCGCGTGGCCGCGGCCTCGGGCGCGCGCTTGCCGAGCGCGCGGTCGCGGAGGCGCGTGCGCTCGGGTACCGGACGATGCGGCTCGACACCCTTGCGACGATGACGGCGGCGATCCACGTGTACGAGTCGCTCGGGTTCCGCGAGATCGACGCGTACCGCACGAATCCACTCGACGAGCCGCGCTTCTTCGAGCTCGCGCTCTGATCGTTCGCCTACGACGCTTCGTCGCCCACGAGTGCATCGGCCACCTCTTCGGGTCCGATCTCCTGGACGACCGCCACCACGAGGATCATGCCGAGGAGCAGCAGCAGCGCGCCCATGAAGCCGTACAGCTCGAGACCGGCGAACACTGCGAGACCCGTGAGGAACGGGCCGAGGTGCATCGCGCGGCGGGACACCTCCCGGTTGACGAGCCACTCCCCCACCGCGATGGCAACGAACGCGGCGCTGACGAGCACGGCCTTGCCGCTCGAGTCGGCCGCCGCGAACACGACGATCGGAACCGCGCCGATGAACAAGCCGGCGATCGGCAGCAAGGTCCACAACGCCACCCACACGCCGAGCGCGGCCGGTCCGGGAACGTCGGCCGCTCGTGCGATCGCGTAGGCCGCCAGACCCTCGACCACGACCTCCCCGACGCGGATGCGGGCGAACAGCAGGCCGCGCCGGGCACCGGCACGCAGGCGCGACTCGGTACGCGCGCGCCCGTCGGGGTCGCCGATCTGCGCGAAGGCGGCGTCGACGAGCCGGGGACCGTAGAGGACGAAGAACAGCGTCAGGATGACGCCCGCCACGAACGCGAGCCCGCGGTTCGCGGCCGAGCGGATCGCTTCGGCGGTCGTGCCTCCCCGCAGCCGTTCGGGGATGGCGTCCACCAGCCGCTCCACACGTTCGGTGAGGTCGATCTCGCGCAGCAGCTCGGAGTCACGCTCGAGCTCCGCTGCGCGCTCGGGCGCCAGCTCCTGCAGGCGGTCGGTCTGCTCGGAGATGTCGTCGACGAGACGGTACCCGACGTAACCCACCGAACCGAGCAGCACGACGACGACCGCGAAGACGGCCAGCGCGCGCGGCATGAACCGATCGAGGTACGCGACGGCCGGATGGACGACGGCGGCCACGGCCATCGCGGCGAGTGCCCACGCGATCACCCGACGGGCGTCGTGCGCGACCTCGAGCACCAGGATCGTCGCCGCGAGGGCGAAGACGATCGCGAGCGCGGTGCGCAGCGAGACGCGTACGTCGGTGGGGACCGCACCTCCGGTCCGCGAGGCTGCCGGCATCCGCCCGTACGCTAGCGACGTGCCCGCCGCCGGCGACGGACCTGGGAAGGCTCCGGCCGCGAGCCCACGCCGGACCGACGTCGACCCGCGTTCGGCGCTTCCGATCGCGGTCGCGTTCGCGGCACTGGCCGTGACCGTGTGGTTCGTCAGATCGGTCCCCCGCACGCTGACCGCGCTCGCGATCGCGACACTCCTCGCGCTCGCACTGAACCCGCTCGTCGAAGCGCTCAAGCGCCGAACCGGCTGGCAGCGCGGGCCAGCGGCCGCGGTCGTCCTCGCGGGGTTCGCGGTGCTGTTCGCGCTCGCGCTCGCGCTCGTCACCGTGCCGACGATCGAGCAGGCACGCGACCTCGACGACGAGATCCCCGAGGTAGTCGACGATCTCGGGGAACTGCCCTTCGTCGGCAACCGGATCAGCGAGGATGAGGTCCGCGCCGACGTCGAGGAGTGGCTGGACGAGCTCCCCGACCGGTTGGGTGGCGAGGACACGCCGATCGACGACGCGCTCGGCACAGTGGCCGACGGCATCGCGGCCGGCTTCCTCACGCTCTTGCTCGCTGCTGCGCTCCTGGTCGACGGCGAGATGCTGCTCGCGCGTGCCCGCCGTCTCGTGCCGCGGCACCGACAGGACGATGCCGACAGGCTCGGCCAGCTCGTCTACGACGTCGTCGGCCGCTACATCGCGGGGTCGCTGCTCGTCGCCGCGCTCGCGGGCACGGTCATGCTGAGCGCGTCGCTCGTACTCGGCGTCCCGCTCGCACCGCTCGTCGGCGGATGGGTCGCGATGACGAACCTCATCCCGCAGATCGGCGGCTTCCTCGGCGCCGTACCGTTCGTGTTGCTCGGCACGACCCAGAGCGCAGGCGTCGGGCTCGCGTGCGTCGCGGTGTTCCTCGTGTATCAGAACATCGAGAATCACGTCATCCAGCCGCTCATCGTCGGCCGCGCGGTGAAGCTGTCGCCACCCGCGACGATGGTCGCCGCGCTCGTCGGCGTCTCGGCCGGCGGCGTCGTCGGCGCGCTCCTCGC
>Ga0073934_10006768_pt1 | contig 16426 bp, 14 predicted proteins | sample LarsenN4metaG_FD_76834 | JGI IMG/M metagenome (GOLD analysis project Ga0073934, IMG submission 76834) | Hot spring sediment bacterial and archeal communities from British Columbia, Canada, to study Microbial Dark Matter (Phase II) - Larsen... ...
CGCCTCGCCCGGCGCCAGGTCACGCTCGAGATGGTGCCCCGTGCCCTCCAGCGCCACGGACTCGCTGGCCACCATCACGTCGCCGCCCTCGCCGCGGCCGAAGCACAGCGGCCGGATGCCGAAGGGGTCGCGGAAGGCGAGCAGCCCGTGCCCGGCGATGAGCGCGATGACCGCGTACGAGCCCTTCACGCGCCGATGCACGGCCGACACCGCCGCGAACACCTGCTCCGCCTGCAGCGGGAGGTCCCGCGCGGCGATCTCGAGCTCGTGCGCGAGCACGTTGATCAGCACCTCGGTGTCGCTCTCGGTGTTGATGTGCCGCCGGTCGACCTCGAAGAGCTCGGCCTTCAGCGCCGGTGCATTCGTGAGGTTGCCGTTGTGCACGAGCACGATGCCGTACGGCGCGTTCACGTAGAAGGGCTGCGCCTCCTCCTCGCTGTAGGCATTGCCGGCCGTCGGGTAGCGCACCTGTCCGAGCCCCACCGCGCCCGGCAACGCCCGCATGTTGCGCGTGCGGAAGACGTCGCGCACCATGCCGCGTGCCTTGTGCATGAAGCACTTCGTGCCCATCATCGTGACGATGCCGGCGGCGTCCTGCCCGCGGTGCTGCAGCAGCAGCAGCGCGTCGTAGATCAGCTGGTTGACGGGCGCCTTCGAGATGACGCCGACGATGCCGCACATGGGTTGGACGCTTCGAGCGGGGTGCCGGGCACCCCTGAGGAACGGAAGACGAGTCAGCCCGGCAGCAGCCGTGCTGCCGGCGCCGGGAGGAGAGGCTTGAGCGTCACGAGCAGCCGGGTCAGCCCGCGCGCGCCCATCGAACTCTGCCAGGAGTCCGATTGTGCCGCCGGCGTGAGCGTCACCACCGTCGCCAGTGCCAGCAACAGCACCAGCGCCCTTAGCGCGCCGAAGGCGCCACCCAGGATGCGGTCGGCCACGGACAGCGGCGAAGCCTGGATGGCCAGGCGCACCAGCCGGGACAGCAGGGCCCAGACGACCAGCGCGAGCACGAAGGCCACGACGAAGGCGACGCCGTGGTTCAGGCCCCCACCGGGCGTGCCCACCGGCAGACGAGCCGCGAGCGACGGGGCAGCCCACTGCGCACCGAACCACGCCACGACCCAGCCTGCGAGCGACAGGCATTCGAAGACGAAGCCACGCACCAGGCCGACGACGACGGAGACCGCCCCTACGAGCAGGATCAGCCAGTCCAGCCATCCGAGCGACTCGACGAAGGACATCACGGCGGCCAACGACGGGGCGCCTTTCTCAAGTCGAGCTCACAGCGTCAGCAGGTTGGCCGGAAGGCCGGCCGCCTTCAGCTTCGCGACGGCAGCCTGCGCCTCGGCCCTCGACGCGAACGGGCCGACCCGGACCCGCGTGCGGCGTCCGGCGTCGCCTTCGATGACCTGGGTGTACGTCTTAAGGCCGAGTTTCTCCACCTTCTGCCGGGTCTCGCGCAGCGTCGCGCTATCGGAGTAGGCCCCGACCTGGACCACGTAACGTCCCTCGGGGGCCGCCGGCTCGGCTGGTCGCGGCGGTGCGGCGGGGCGGGTCGAAGGGGCTGTCGCGGCGGCCTGGGAGGCCGCTGCGGCACGGCCCCGTGCCGGCGTGGCCGCGGGCTCGGCAGACGATGGCGGGCCGCCCCCCGCGGCCGCTGATGCCCGGGCCGACGCGGCCGGGGGCGTGGCCGCCTGCGGTTCGGCAGAGGCCGGCCCGGCGGAGGCACCTCCGCCGGCGGGTGACGATGACGGCACGGGCGGCGGGGCAACGCGCCCGGAGGACGGAGCGGAGCCGGCCGCCGGGGCCGCGGCGGGCGTGGCCTCTGCCGTTGCGCGCCCATCGGGCGTCGAGGCAGGTGCGGGCTGCGGCCTCGCCACAGGCGCAGCGTCGGGCGCCGCCTGCGAGGGACGCGTGGGCGCACCCGGCACGCGAACGGACTCGTTCTGCGCGCTGACGATGGGCAGGTTGGCCGACAACGGCCGGGGCTCGGTCTCGAAAAGCAGCGGAAAGCCCGCGACGCCGATCGCCAGCAGGATCACCGCCCCGATCAGACGGCGTCGCGCCGACAGCCGCGCGGTCGCCAGGGCGTCATCGCTGGCTTCACCGCCCACCGAGCGTGCCGGCGCATCTCGGGAGTCTCGTTGTCGATCTCTCTGGAAGGGCAGGCGCATGCGCAGTCGTGGAGGCAGCAACTCGGGCGTCGCTCTTCAACGAGTCGAACGGGCCTACAGGCCCTCAGCGACGAGGCTCCCGGTCGGCCGGCGCCTCCGCAGTGCGCCCATGCGGCGACTCGAGCCGCGGCAAGCCGTCCTTCAGCACGCCGCCCACGGTGAAGAACGACCCGAACACGACAATTCTATCGTTCGCATCGGCACCGGCCAGCGCGGCGCGCAGTGCGGTGGCGGGGTCGGCATGCGTGTGGACCTGCACCTCATGCGTGGCGGCGCGCGGCCCCGAACCGCTCGCCCCGAGCGACGTGCACGCCGAGCGCACCTGTTGCGCCAGATCGTCCGCCGTGGCGGCACGCGGCGTGGGCAGGCTGGTGCAGTGCCACACATCGACCAGCGGCAGCATCGCGGGCAGGAAGTCGCCGATCGCCTTGTCGCGCATCGCGCCGAAGACCGCGTGCGTGCGCGGGTAGAAGCCCATCGCGTCGAGATTGCGCGCGAGCATCGCCACCGATTGCGGGTTATGGGCCACGTCGAGCACCAGCGAAGGCTGGCCCGGCACGATCTGGAAACGACCGGGCAGTTCGACGAGCGCCAGCCCGTTGCGCACGGCCTGCGCATTGACCGGAAGCCGCTCGCGCAACGCCTCGAAGGCTGCCAGCACGCCGGCCGCGTTGTACAGCTGGTTGGCGCCGCGCAATGCCGGGTAGGCCAGGCCGCTGAGCTTCTGGCGGCGGCCGCTCCAGTTCCACTGCTGCCGGTCGCCGGTGAAGTTGAAGTCGCGCCCGAGGAGCCACAGGTCGGCACCGATCGACTTGCCATGCTCCAGGAGCCGCGCCGGCGGGTTCGGGTCGCCGACGACAGCCGGCCGGCCCTTGCGCATGACGTGCGCCTTCTCCCAGCCGATGCTCTCGCGGTCGGGGCCGAGATACTCCATGTGATCGAGGTCGATGGTGGCGATGACCGCACAGTCGGCATCGATCACGTTCACCGCGTCGAGCCGCCCGCCGAGGCCGATCTCGAGGATCACCACGTCCGGCGCGGCCTCCGCCAGCGCACACAGCACGACCAGCGTCGTGAACTCGAACCACGTGAGCGGCGTGTCGCCGCGCACCGCGTCCACCGCCGCGAAGTGCGGCAGCAGCCGGGCGGCCGGCAGCGGCACGCCGTCGACGCGGCAGCGCTCCTCGAAGTGCACGAGGTGCGGCGAGGTGTACAGGCCCGTCCGATAGCCCGCCTGGCGCGCGATCGACTCCAGCATCGCGCAGGTGGAGCCCTTGCCATTGGTGCCGGCCACCGTGATCACGGGCATCTCGAAGCGCCGGCCGAGGCGGCCCCACACCTCGGCGACGCGCTCCAGCCCCATGTCGATCGACTTGGTGTGCAGCCGCTCGCAATGGGACAGCCACTCTTCGAGCGTGGTCTGGGCAGTCATCTCGGCAAGGCGGGCAGATGGCGCCGTCCGCGGCCCTCGCGCAGCGCCGGGTCAGGTGGGGCCGGGAACGGCTTCAGGCGACTGCGTCGGCACTCTGACGCTGCAGCATCGCCAGCATGCTCGCAATCGTCGGGCGCAGCTGCCGACGGTCGCAGATCATGTCCAGCGCGCCTTTCTCGAGCAGGAACTCGCTGCGCTGGAAGCCCTCGGGAAGCTTCTCGCGCACGGTGTTCTCGATGACGCGGGGACCGGCGAAACCCACCAGGGCCTTCGGCTCGGCGATGACGATGTCGCCGACGAAAGCGAAGCTCGCCGAGACGCCGCCCATCGTCGGGTCGGTGAGCACGCTGATGAAGGGCAGGCGTGCCTTCGCCAGCAGCGTCAGCGACGCGTTCGTCTTGGCCATCTGCAGCAGGCTGAGCAGGCCCTCCTGCATGCGCGCGCCACCGGTGGCCGTGAAGCTCACGAACGGCACCTTCTGCTCCAGCGCCGCCTCGACGCCACGCACGAAGCGCTCGCCGACGACGCTGCCCATGCTGCCGCCCATGAAGTCGAACTCGAAGCAGGCCGCCACCACCGGCACGCTCATCACGGCACCGCCGACGACCACCAGCGCATCGGTCTCGCCGGTGGCCTCGAGCGCATCCTTCAGGCGCTGCGGGTACTTCTTGCTGTCCTTGAACTTCAGCGCGTCGACCGGCATGACCTCCTGCCCGATCTCCCAGCGGCCCTCGGGGTCGAGGAAGGCATCGAGCCGCGCACGCGCGCCGATGCGATGGTGGTGGTCGCACTTCGGGCAGACGTTGAGGTTCTTCTCGAGGTCGGTCTTGTAGAGGACGGTCTCGCAGCTCGGGCACTTGATCCACAGCCCCTCGGGCACCGCGCGGCGCTGCTCGGGGTCGGTTTGCTGGATCTTGGGCGGCAGCAGCTTTTCCAGCCAGCTCATCGGGGGGCTCCAGGCTTGACGGTGGGCAGGGAATCGAGGGCGGCGCGGATCTCGGCCATGAAGGCGCGCGCGGCCGGGGGCGCATTGTCGCGCGTCTGGCCCTCGAGGATCTGTATCAGGCGCGTGCCGATCACCACCGCGTCGGCCACCTCGCCGACCGCCCGGGCACTGGCCGCATCCCGTATGCCGAAACCCACCCCGACGGGCACGCGCACGTGCCGGCGGATGCGCGGGATCATCCCGGCCACGGCACCGGCGTCGAGGTGTCCTGCCCCGGTCACTCCCTTGAGCGACACGTAGTAGACGTAGCCCGTGGCGACACGGCCCACCTGCTGCATGCGCTCCTCGGTGGAGGTGGGCGCGAGCAGGAAGATGAGGTCGATGCCCGCCGCCTTGAGCTGCGAGGCGAAGGCCTCGCACTCCTCTGGCGGGTAGTCGACCACGAGCACGCCGTCGACGCCGGCGCCGGCGGCATCGCGGACGAACGCACCGGCGCCATGGCGCTGGTCGTAGCGCTCGATCGGATTGGCGTAGCCCATCAGCACGACGGGCGTGGCCGCATCGAGGGCGCGGAACGCCTTCACCATCGCCAGCACCTGCACGAGGCCGATGCCGCGCGCGAGCGCGCGCTCGCCGGCCTTCTGGATGACGGGCCCGTCGGCCATCGGATCGGAGAACGGCACGCCGAGCTCGATGACGTCGGCGCCGCCCTCCGCGAGGGCGCGCATGATCTGCGGCGTGAGGTCGGCGTACGGATCGCCGGCGGTGACGTAAGGAATCAGCGCCTTGCGGCCACGGGCCTTCAGCGCGTCGAGCGTGGCGGCGATGCGGCTCATCGCGCCCCCCCCTTCACGCTCTGCCCGCGGCACGAGGGCCGGCAGTAGAACTCGGCGCCTGAGAGGTCGGCAACGGTGCCGATGTCCTTGTCCCCGCGGCCGCTGAGGTTGACGAGCAGGTGCTGGTCCGGGCGCATCGTCGGCGCGAGCTTCATCGCGTAGGCAACGGCGTGGCTCGACTCGAGCGCGGGGATGATGCCCTCGGTGCGGCACAGGCGATGGAAGGCGGCGAGCGCCTCGTCGTCGGTGATGCCCACGTACTCGGCCCGACCGAGGTCCTTCAGGTACGCGTGCTCCGGCCCCACGCCGGGGTAGTCGAGGCCGGCGCTGATGCTGTGCGTCTCGATGATCTGGCCGTTGTCGTCCTGCAGAAGGTATGTGCGGTTGCCGTGCAGCACGCCGGGCGAGCCGGCCGAGAGGGACGCGGCATGCTTGCCGCTGCCCAGCCCCTGCCCGGCCGCCTCGACGCCGATGAGGCGCGTGCTCTCGTGCGGGATGTAGGGGTAGAAGATTCCCATCGCGTTGCTGCCCCCGCCGACGCAGGCGATCACCGCATCGGGCTGTGCGCCGGGGCGGCCGATCATCTCCGGCATCTGCTGCAGGCACTCGTCGCCGATGACGCGCTGGAAGTCGCGCACCATCGTCGGGTACGGATGCGGGCCGGCGACGGTGCCGATGATGTAGAAGGTGTTCTCGACGTTGGTGACCCAGTCGCGCAGTGCCTCGTTGAGCGCGTCCTTCAGCGTGCGGCTGCCGCTCTCGACGGGCACGACCTTGGCGCCGAGCAGGTGCATGCGGTAGACGTTCGGGCTCTGGCGCTTGACGTCCTCGCTGCCCATGTAGACGACGCATTCCATGCCGTAGCGCGCGCAGACGGTGGCCGTGGCCACGCCGTGCTGGCCGGCACCCGTCTCGGCGATGACGCGCGGCTTGCCCATGCGCCGCGCGAGCAGTGCCTGGCCGATGGTGTTGTTCACCTTGTGCGCGCCCGTGTGGTTCAGGTCCTCGCGCTTCAGGTGGATCTGCGCGCCGCCCAGTTCGCGCGAGAGGCGGGCCGCGTGGTAGACGGGGCTTGGACGGCCGACGAAGTGCTCGAGTTCATGGCGGAACTCGCGCTGGAACTCCTCGTCGGCCTTGAACCGGGCGTAGGCGGCCTCGAGTTCACGCAGCGCGTGCACGAGTGTTTCGGCGACGAAGGTGCCGCCGTACGGGCCGAAGTGCCCGCGGGCATCGGGTTGCTGGTAGGAAAGCATGCTGATCTCTCGCTGGTGCCACGACGCGGCCGCGCAGGGCCGCCGCCGCGGAAGGTCTTGTTCAGCGCGCCACGGCAGGCCCGGCATCGAGCCGGGCATCGGCCTGGCGCACCGCCTCGCAGAACCGGCGCATCAGGCCGGCATCCTTGATGCCCTTGGCCCGCTCCACGCCGGAGCTCACGTCAACGGCAAACGGCCGGACGGTGAGCACCCCATCGATCACGTTGGCAGGACTCAACCCACCAGACAAAACGACCGGACAGGGCACGCTTGGAGGAATCCGTGACCAATCGAAGACCTTTCCCGCGCCGCCGTAGCCCTCGACATGTGCGTCGAGCAGCAGCGCCTGCATGTACGTGCTCTGCGCACGCCAACGGACGGCGAAGTCTAGCAAATCGAACCCTTCGGCCATGCGCGCGGCGCGCAGGTAGGGGCGACCCGCGGCCTCGCACTGCGTGGGAGTCTCGTCGCCATGGAACTGCAGCAGTGCCTGCGGCACGGCGGCCGTGGCCGCCGCCAGTTCGCCGGCCGTGGCGTTGACGAACAGCAGGACCGGCGTCACGAACGGAGGCAGGCGCTCGGCGAGCGCCGCCGCGCGCGCATGGCCGACATGCCGAGCGCTGCCCGGCCAGAGCACGAAGCCCACCGCGTCGGCCCCGGCCTCGACGGCCGCATCGACGTCCTCCTCGCGCGTCAGGCCGCAGATCTTGATGCGGGTACGGGTCATCGCGACCGGGCCGGCCGAGGCGCGCGTCCGCGGCGCCGCTCAGGGCAGCCAGTGCATCGCGACGTTGGTGCCGGGCAATCCATGGCGGGCATCGTAGTACGGCCCGATGAAGTAGAGCCCTTCCGGAGGAAACGTCGGCGCGGCGGTCTCGCGCCGACGCGAGGCCAGCACCTCACCCATCCACGTGGGCGGGCGCGTGCCGCTGCCCACGGCCACGAGGCAGCCGACGATGTTGCGGACCATGTGATGCAGGAACGCGCTGGCGTCGAAGTCGAAATGCCAGTAGCCCGCCAGCGGCTCGCCGCGGAACGCGATGTCGATCGACCGCAGGGTCTTCACGGGCGTCTTCGCCTGGCACTGGGCGGCGCGGAAGGCGCTGAAGTCGTGCTCGCCCACGAGCATCGAGGCCGCGTCCTGCATGGCCTGGCCGTCCAGCGGGCGGAAAACCCAGCCACAGGCGCCGACCTCGAGCGCGGGGCGCACGGGCGATTCGCGCAGCACGAAGCGGTACCTTCGGCCGCGCGCACTGTTGCGCGCGTGAAAGCCCGGCTCCACCTCCCGGCACCACTGCACGGCCACGTCGGCCGGCAGGTACCGGTTCGTGCCACGGACCCACGAGAACGGCTCGCGCTGAACCGGCGGATCCAGGTGCACGACCTGGTTCAGCGCATGCACGCCGGCGTCGGTGCGCCCCGCGCAGAGCGTGCGCACCGGCGAGCCGACGAACTGCGCCAAGGCGCGCTCGAGCACGTCCTGCACCGTGCGCCCGCCCGGCTGCGACTGCCAGCCGGCATACGCCTGCCCGCGGTAGGACAGGCCCAACGCGATGCGGCGGGAGCCCAAGCCGGCCCCGATGCCGTGCGCGGCTCGCCGCTCAGGCGAGCGCGTCGAGCATGGCCTTGGCCTTCGTGCGCAGGGCGCCGTCGGCCTTCGCCATCACCTCTTCGAGCAGGTCGCGGGCACCTTCGGTGTCGCCGATCTGGCGGAACTCCTCGGCCAGTTCGAGCTTGCGCGAGAGCGGGTCGCCGCCGGCGTCGCCGCCTCCGGTGATCGGCGGCAGCGCGATGGTCGTCGCCGACTGCGCGGCCAGCGCCGAGGCCGGCGTCGGCGCGGGCGAGGTCGGCGGCACGTCGAGCGTGAAGCCGCTCACGTCGAAGTCGAGGCTGCGGCTGTTGGGCTCGTCGAGCGCTCCCTCGCCGGTGTCGAGCGGGAAGTCGATGCCCGACGGGCCGGAGAGGCTGGCACCGGTGGCAATCGGTGCCGTCCGCTCCATCGGAGAGATGGGGGACTCCTGGAAGTCGCCCGGACCGGAGATGTCCAGGTCGAGATCGACGCTCTCGCTGTCGGGGCCGCCGTCGAGCGTCGCCGCATCGTCGGCCGGCTTGAAGGCCGGCGGCGCCACCGGAGGCTGGTAGGGCATCGTCGAGGCGCCCAGCGGCTCGACGGGTTGGCCGCTCGCGCCCATCACGGCGTCGGGCTGGCCACCGGGCTGGTACAGCGGATTGTCCGGGTCGATGGTCTGGCCCAGCGCCTGCGCCTTCGCCCAGTCTTCGCCTTCGCCGCGCGTCAGGCTGTGCAACTGGGTCGCAAGCAACTCGAAGCCCTTGGCGTCGCGCCGCTTCGCGTAGACCTCGAGCAGCTTGGTGCGGATGGCCATGCGCTCGGGGTTCGCGCGCATGGCCTCCTTGAGGATCTCCTCGGCCTGCAGGTCGCGGCCGTACGCGAGGTAGACGTCGGCCTCGGCGACGGGATCGACATCGCCGATGGCGTCGAGCTGGCTCAGCGAATAGCTCATCGACGATGAACTCGTCGTCGAGGACGCCTCGCGCGTGTCGATGCGCTGGCCGCCGCTGGCACCGAAGAAGGAGTCGGGCTGCAGGCGGCTTTCGAGGAACGAGGTCTCGTTGCCCGACTTGCGGCCGCCCTTGCGCAGGCGGTAGATGCCGAGACCGGCGAGCAGGGCGACGAGCACGCCCGCGCCCGGCAGCACCATCGGGTTCTCGAGCAGGCTGTCGAGGAAGCTCGGTTCCGCCACCGGTGCGGGCGCAGGGGGCTTCACCGGCGGTGCCGCCGGGGCAGGCGGCGGCGCAGCCGCCGAGGCGGGCTCGGCCACGGCCGGGGCTGCCGCGGAGGCACCATCGGCCGGTGCCGAGGCCGCCGGTGGCACGCCCGGCGTCGCCGTGGGCGCGGTCACAGGCACCTGGATGGGCGCCGAGGCCGCCGGTGATTCCGGCGCCGGTGCGGGCGCCGCGGCCGGCGGGGTGGCCGCCGGCGCGGGCGCCGCCGCGGGCGGGGCAGCCGGGGCCGGCGCCGGCGCAGCCGGAGTGGCAGGCGCGGGCGCCGGCGCTGCGGCCACCTGCGTGCCAGCCCCGGGGGGGTTGACGGACTGTCGCAGCTTGTTCAGTTCGGCCACGTTGCGCGACAACTCGGCCTCGCGTGCGCTCGCAGCACGGCGCTCGGCTTCGGCCGAGACCCTCGCCTCCGGCGCGCCCGGGCGTGCCGCGCCCTGCGAGAGCCGCAGCTTGTCCGGCGACGAGGCTGCCGCCTGGCGCCGATCTTCCACGCGCGTCTGCACCTGCCCGCCGGCCTGGCGGGCCGGGGCCTCGTCAGCGGTGGCGGTGGTGGCTCCGGCAAGGCGCTGCCGGTAGCTGGCGAAATCGGCGCTCTGGGCCTGGATCACCTCCCGCGCTTCCTGCGGCGTCACCTGCGCCGCCGCGTCGGCACCGGGCACGGACAACACGACGCCGGCGCGCAGCCGGTTCATGTTCTGGCCCATGAACGCGTCCGGGTTGGCGCGATACAGCGACACCAGCATCTGGTCCAGCGACACGCCCGGCCGCTGCACGCGGCTGGCGATGCGCGAGAGCGTATCGCCCGAGCGCACGCGGTACTCGTCGCCCGATGCGGCCGTCGCCGGGGCCGGCGCGGGCGACGGGCGCGTGGCCGACGCGCGTGGCGCCGGAGCGGTGATGCCGGGCATCGACGGCGGCGCCACCGGTTCGGCCGGCGCCGGCGAGGGCGCCGAGGGCAGCGACGGGGCGGGGGCCGGCGTGATGACAGGTGCCACCGCCGGCGGCGGCGCGGGCGGTGCGCTGCGCGCACCCGGCGGATCGAGCAGCAGCGTGTACTCGCGCACGAGGCGCCCGGTGGACCACGTGGCTTCGATGATGACGTCGACGAAGGGCTCGGTCACCGCGCGGTCGCCGGTGATGCGCAACACCATGCGCCCATCGGGCCGGCGCACCGCCTGCACCTGCGCCGTGGTGAGAGCCGCGTTGTAGTCGACGCCCGCCGCGCGATAGGCCTCGGGCGGCGCGACACGCAGCCGCAGCGTGGAAGCCTCTTCGGACGTGATGCTCGTGACGTCGATCTCGGCCTTCAGCGTCTCGCCGAGGGCCGACTGCACCGTCAACCGACCGAGGCCGAGCGCCCACGTCGGCGATGTCCACAAGCAGGCGCAGGCCGCGGCAATGCCGGTCAGCGCAAATCGCAGGGCAGTGGTCGGGCGGTGTTTCAAGGCGAGTCCCCCATACATCGTTCCCACGTCGCGGCGCAACCGGCAAGACCGAGGCTTCGCGCGCATAGGCCGGACAGGGCCGGAACCCCATCTTGCCCCCGAACGGGGTGGGATGGGGTGCCGAACCCTGAAATTGCAACAGTATCAAGCATATAGGAGCCGAAGCTCATGCAAAAGCTAACGAATGTGTCTCAAAACATTCGCCCCGGCGCCCAGGCCGGGCTGTTGCCAGCAACCAACGGCCCCGCGGCGAACGGCTTCTTGCGGCCCCGCGGGGGCAGGCGTGCACCGCGACCGCCCGACCTCATTGCTCCAGCAGGATGCGCAGCATGCGGCGCAACGGCTCGGCGGCGCCCCACAGCAACTGATCGCCGATCGTGAAGGCGCCGAGGTAGGTCGGCCCAAGAGCCAGCTTGCGCACGCGACCCACGGGAATCTGCATCGTGCCGGTCACCGCCACCGGCGTGAGCTGGCGAACGGTGGCCTCGCGGTTGTTCGGCACGAAGCGCACCCACTCGTTGTCGCGGGCGATCATCTGCTCGATCTCGGGCAGAGGCACGTCCTTCTTCAGCTTGATCGTGAGGCTCTGGCTGTGGCAGCGCATGGCGCCGACCCGCACGCAGATCGAGTCGATCGGCGTCGCCGGCGTGCCGAAGCCCGGCCCGCGGCCGAGGATCTTGTTCGTCTCGGCGCCGCCCTTCCACTCCTCCAGGCTCGTGCCGTCGCCGCGGTCGACGTCGATCCACGGGATCAGGCTGCCGGCCAGCGGCACCATGAAGTTCTTCGTCTCCTCGGCCGAGAGCCCGCGCTGCGTGGCCGCCACCTGGCGATCGATCTCGAGGATGGCGCTGGCCGGGTCGTCGAGCAGCGAGCGCACGCTCGCGTTCAGCTTGCCCATCTGCGTGAGCAGCTCGCGCATGTGCTGCGCGCCGCCGCCGCTGGCCGCCTGGTAGGTGGTGGCCGTCATCCACTCGACGAGGTCGGCCTTGAAGAGCGCGCCGAGGCCCATCAGCATGCAGCTGACGGTGCAGTTGCCGCCGATGTAGTCCTTCACGCCCTGGCGAGCGCGTTCCTGATCACCGGCATGTTCACCGGGTCGAGGATGATCACCGCGTCGTCCTGCATGCGCAGCGTCTTGGCGGCGTCGATCCAGTAGCCCTTCCAGCCGCTGGCGCGAAGCGGGGCATACGCCTCCTTCGTGAAGTCGCTGCCCTGGGCGGTGATGACGATGTCGCAGGCGGCCAGCGCCTTCAGGTCGCTGGCGCTCTGCAGCTTGCGCTCGTTCTTCGCGAAGCGGGCGATCGACGCCGGCAGGTCGCCGCCGGCATTGCTGGTGCTGAAGAACACCGGCTCGATGTGCGCGAAGTCGCCCTCGGCCTCCATGCGCTGCATGAGCACGGAGCCCACCATGCCGCGCCAGCCGACCAACCCGACGCGCGGATTGCTGGGGAGTGCCCTGGAAGATGCCATTTCAGTCTTGCCTTTCCGTGATTCCGGACCCCTGGTGGCTCCCGGCTCGTTTCGCCGGGGTCCAGTGGGAGGAGTGGGGGCGAGACGAACCGAGAGCGTCAGCTCTTGGTGGTAATGGTTTTGCCGGTGATCGCGGAAACGACCGCGTCACCCATCTCGCGCGTGCCGACCTTCCGGGTGCCCTCGCTCCAGATGTCCGGCGTGCGCAGGCCGGCCGAAAGCACGGCCTTCACGGCCGACTCGATGCGGTCGGCCGCGGCAGGCTGGTTGAGCGAGAAGCGAAGCATCATGGCAGCGGAGAGGATTGTAGCCAGCGGGTTTGCAACACCCTTACCGGCGATGTCCGGCGCGCTGCCGTGGCTCGGCTCGTACAGGCCCTTGCTGTTCTTGTCCAGGCTCGCCGAGGGCAGCATGCCGATGGAGCCGGTGAGCATCGCCGCCTCGTCGCTGAGGATGTCGCCGAACATGTTGCCGGTGACGACGACGTCGAACTTCTTCGGCGCCCGCACCAGCTGCATCGCCGCGTTGTCGACGTACATGTGCTCCAGCTCGACGTCCGGGTACTGCGCGTGCACCTCGGTGACCACGTCCTTCCAGAACTGGAAGGTCTCCAGCACGTTGGCCTTGTCGACGCTCGTCACCTTCTTGCTGCGCTTCCTCGCCGCCTGGAAGGCGACGTGGGCGATGCGCTCGATCTCCGGCTTGCTGTAGCGCATCGTGTCGAACGCCTCCTCGGCGCCCGGGAAGTGCCCGTCCACCGCGGTGCGGCGGCCGCGCGGCTGGCCGAAGTAGATGTCGCCCGTCAGCTCGCGGATGATGAGGATGTCGAGACCCGCCACCAGTTCCGGCTTCAGCGAGCTGGCGTGCGTCAGCTGCTCGTAGCACAGCGCCGGGCGGAAGTTGGCGAAGAGCCCCAGGTGCTTGCGCAGGCCGAGGATGGCCTGCTCGGGGCGGAACTGGCGCTCCAGCTTGTCGTACTTCCAGTCGCCGACGGCGCCGAAGAGGATGGCGTCGGCCGCCTTCGCGAGGTTGAGCGTCGATTCGGGCAGCGGGTGGCCGTGTGCCTCGTAGGCCGCGCCGCCGACGAGCGCCGTCTCGCTCTCGAACTTCAGGTCGAGCACGTTCAGCACGCGCACGGCCTGTTCCACGATCTCGGTGCCGATGCCGTCGCCCGGCAGGATGGCGATCTTCATGGTTCGCTTTCGTCGATGAGCCCGCATCGCTGGCGGGCCAAGGCGCCGGGCACCGGCCCGGCGCGGGTCTCGGAGACCGGGCGATCAGCCCAGCTGCGTCTGCGCCAGCCAGGGCATGCGGGCCAGCCGCTCGGCCTCGTAGGCGCGGATCTTGTCGGCGTGCCGCAGCGTCAGGCCGATGTCGTCGAAGCCGTTGACGAGGCAGTACTTGCGGAACGGCTGCACGTCGAAGGGCAGCTCGGCGCCGTCGGGCTTGACCACCACCTGCCGCGGCAGGTCGATGGTGAGCGAGTAGCCGGGGAACACCGCCACCTCGTCGAAGAGCCGCGCCACCTGTGCCTCGGGCAGCACGATGGGCAGGAGGCCGTTCTTGAAGCAGTTGGTGAAGAAGATGTCGGCGTAGCTCGGCGCGATCAGCGCCCGGAAGCCGTACTGGTCCAGCGCCCACGGCGCATGCTCGCGGCTGGAGCCGCAGCCGAAGTTCTGCCGCGCCAGCAGGATCGAGGCACCCTGGTAGCGTGGCTGGTTCAGCACGAAGTCGGGGTTCGGCTTGCGCGCGGCCGGGTCCTGGCCGGGCTCGCCCTTGTCGAGGTAGCGCCACTCGTCGAAGAGGTTGGGCCCGAAGCCCGAGCGCTTGATCGACTTCAGGAACTGCTTCGGGATGATGGCGTCGGTGTCGACGTTGGCCCGGTCCATCGGCGCGACCAGGCCCTTGTGCACGGTGAAGGCTTGCATGGGGGTGTCCTCGTGGGCAGTCGTCGGTGCGGCGGCGCCCTCAGGCGAAGCGGCGGACGTCGACGAAGTGGCCGTGCAGCGCCGCCGCCGCGGCCATCGCCGGGCTGACGAGATGCGTACGGCCGCCGTTGCCCTGGCGCCCTTCGAAGTTGCGATTGCTGGTGCTGGCGCAGCGCTCGCCCGGCTCCAGCCGGTCGGCGTTCATCGCCAGGCACATGCTGCAGCCGGGCTCGCGCCACTCGAAGCCGGCGGCGCGGAAGATCTCGTGCAGGCCCTCGCGCTCGGCCTGCGCCTTCACCTGACCCGAGCCCGGCACGACCATCGCCAGCTTCACGTTGGGCGCGACGCGCGCGCCGACGCGGCGCACGATGGCCGCGGCCTCGCGCAAGTCCTCGATGCGGCTGTTGGTGCACGAGCCGATGAAGATCTTGTCCACCGTGACGTCGGTGATCGCCTTGTTCGGCTGCAGGCCCATGTAGCTGAGCGCGCGCTCGATGGCGCCGCGCTTCACCGTGTCCTTCTCCTTCTCGGGATCGGGTACGCGGCCGTCCACCGGCAGCACCATCTCCGGGCTCGTGCCCCAGGTCACCTGCGGCAGGATCTGCGCGGCGTCGAACTCGACCACGGTGTCGAACTTCGCGCCGGGGTCGCTGTGCAGCGTGCGCCAGTGCGCCACCGCCTGGTCCCAGGCCACCCCCTTGGGCGCGAAGGGCCGGCCCCTCACATACTCGATCGTCTTGTCGTCCACGGCCACGAGGCCGGCGCGCGCCCCGGCCTCGATCGCCATGTTGCACACCGTCATGCGCCCTTCCATCGAGAGCGATCGGATGGCGCTGCCGGCGAACTCGATGGTGTGCCCGGTGCCGCCCGCGGTGCCGATGCGGCCGATGATGGCCAGCACCACGTCCTTGGCGGTGACGCCGCGGCCGAGCGTGCCTTCCACCTTCACGAGCAGGTTCTTCGCCTTCTTGGCCAGCAGCGTCTGCGTGGCCATCACGTGCTCGACCTCGCTCGTGCCGATGCCGTGCGCCAGCGCGCCGAAGGCACCGTGCGTGCTGGTGTGGCTGTCGCCGCACACCACCGTCATGCCCGGCAGCGTGGCGCCGTTCTCCGGCCCGATGACATGCACGATGCCCTGGCGCTTGTCGAGGAACGGGAAGTACGCCGCCGCCCCGAACGCCTTGATGTTGGCGTCCAGCGCGACCACCTGCTGCTTGCTGGTGGGGTCCTCGATGCCGTCGTAGCCGCGCTCCCAGCCGGTGGTGGGCGTGTTGTGGTCGGCGGTGGCGACGATGCTGCTCGTGCGCCAGACCTTGCGCCCGGCCAGGCGCAGGCCCTCGAAGGCCTGCGGGCTCGTCACCTCGTGCACGAGATGGCGGTCGATGTACAGGACGGCGGTGCCGTCCTCCTCGGTGTGGACGACGTGTTCGTCCCAGAGCTTGTCGTAGAGGGTGCGCGGGTTCATGGCTCTGTCGCTCGGGCCCCCCGGGGCGGGGGACCTTCGATTATCCGGCCGGTTGGCGCGAGAGCCGGCCGGAGGGCCAAGCGAAGAGCCAGGCGGCGGCGCGACGAGGGTACCGGCAGGGCCCGCAGAGTACGACCCGACTGCGCCGACTCTGCCCGCCTGTGCGGCGAGCGGCGCGTGCGCCCCCTCAGCTGCGCTGCGCCTGCGCCCGTGCCTCGAGCTCGCTCTTCAGCCCCGGCGCGAGCTTCAGCTGCCGCGCCAGCTCGTCGAGGTAGGCACGCTCCATCGTCGTCGTCTCGTCGGCCATCAGCAGCGACGCGAGGTAGATCTCGGCCGCCATCTCCGGCGTGCCGGCGGCCGACGCCACCTCGGCCGGGTCGATGGGCCGGCGCAGTTCGGCCTCCACCCAGGCCTGCGTCGCCGCGTCGGCGCCGGTGCGCACCAGCTCGGCACGCACGAGTTCGTTCTCGCGCTCGTCCATGTGGCCGTCGCTCTTCGCCGCAGCGATCATGGCCTTCAGCATCGCGCGGCTGTGCTCTTCGAGCTGCGGCGCCGGCAGCGCCTCGAAGCGCGCCGGCGCGCCCGGCACGGCGGGCGCGGTTTCTGCGCCACCCGCCGCAGAACTGGCGCCGCCGCGTTGGCCCGCCTGGTAGTCCTGGTACGCCTTCCAGGCCAGCG
>Ga0073934_10006769_pt1 | contig 16425 bp, 20 predicted proteins | sample LarsenN4metaG_FD_76834 | JGI IMG/M metagenome (GOLD analysis project Ga0073934, IMG submission 76834) | Hot spring sediment bacterial and archeal communities from British Columbia, Canada, to study Microbial Dark Matter (Phase II) - Larsen... ...
ACCGATGGGAGCGTCGCGTGCTACCGCGTCACGTGGAACAGGATCGTCCCGGCGAGCATGGACTTCTTCGGTGTCGTCGCCGCAACGTCGCCCGAGTCGGTGACGCTGATCACGGGCGGCAGTACGGTGGATGAGCGCCGCATCGTATGGGGACCGCGCGCATCGTGCGCGGATGAGCCACCGCTGCCGCCGACGCCCGCGCCTCCGACGGGGCACCAGAAGGTGCTGATGCACGTCGAGGGCCTGCGCATCATTGTCGACTCCGGCGGGACGGTGGCGCCCGACGTACACACGATCGACTTCACCATCCAGATCCCGCCCGACGGCATGACGCACTGGATCAACCTCTACGCACCGAACGGGAGCGCCGTGACGGACTTCCCGCAGTTGGAGAGTCCTACCACGATGACGGGAGCGTTCGGTCGCCTGGAGGGAGCCGGCACGTACATAGTTAAGTGCGCGATCCATGCCGGCATGTCGGCGAGCATCGTCCTCCAGTAGCCCAATACTCCCGCGCTGTTCTCCGATCATCGGGCGAGTACGGCTACGTCCATCGTTTTGAGGCGCTGCTCACCGGCGATCAGTTCGATGCCGGCGACGGCGCCGTCGCTGATCGTGAAGGCGAAGGCGACGCGCGGCCGGCCGCCGGGCGCCCATATCCCTCCCGGCATCCCGTCGAGCAGCGCCAGCCTCGCCGCCCGCGCGCGGCCGGCCAACGTCTCCGCGATGGCGCGGGCGCCGCGCACCTCCGCCGCCGCGCCGAGCTGCACCGCCGCTGCATCGGCGCGCAGCACAGCCTCCGGATGGAGCAGCGCCAGCAGGGACGTAAAATCGCCCTCGCGCGACGCCGCCAGAAAAGCGTCGACTACCTCGCGGCGGCGCGCGAACTCCGCATCGGGGACGGCGGCACGCGCCGCACTCGCTGGCGCGCGCGGCTCGCGAGCTTGCGCGTCGCCGCCGGCGTGCGGTCGACGATCGGCGCGATCTCGTCGAAGGGCACGCCGAACATATCGTGCAGCACGAACGCAAGCCGCTCGGCTGGCTCGAGCGTGTCGAGCACGACGAGCATCGCCAGCCCGACGGCGTCCGCGAGCACGGCCTCATGCTCGGGGTCGCGCCGAAGGCAGGCGTCTTCGCCGAGGGCACTGCGCGCACCGCCGCGGAGCAGGGTTCGCTGCTACTCCGGAAGGCGCAGCGCGACGATCTGCGTGCGCGCGCTCGGCGCCGGCGTCGAACTGTCATGTTCGGCGAACGTGTCCGTCGTCGACCGGCTGTTCAAGTTGCGCGCTGACGCTGAGCGGTGACGGATCGTCAGGACCTCTTGCTCGGGTCCCAGCCGGGCAAGGCGGCGGCCTGCTTCACCCACGCCGCCATCTGCGCCTCGTCGAAGCCGCCCTCATGGACGTCGATCCAGCGCGAGTCGCCGCTGCGCGACGTGCCGCCGGGCGGCAGGGGCCGCAGCGACGCGCCGTTGAAGAACGTGACTTTGACGTAGCGTGCGAAGACGTGGAACGACAGGAACCATCCCCGGCCCTCGACGCCGTAGAACGGCGAGTTCCACTTCACGGCCTTGCGCACGTCAGGCACCGTCCGCACGATGAGCGCGTCGAGGCGCTTGCCGACGCTGCGCTTCCAGTCCGGCATCGCGGCGATGTACGCCTGCACGGACGCGTCGCCCTCCGCCTTCGCGATTTGCGGATTGCCGCCGGACAGCAGCGCGGCCTTCCCGCGCTTTCGCTCGCTGACCGGCTTCGGCCCGCTCGCGCGTGATGTCGCGCGCTTCACCTGCGCGCCGTTCAGGGCGACCGCCGCCTTTACGAGCGTCTTGAACGCGCGCGCGTCGAGCTTCTCCCCTTCGCGGATGTCGATCGCCCGCCGCGTGTTGCCTTCGAGGCTGGAGTTGAACAGCCGCGACGGGTCCGGGACGCTTGCTCCCCGCGCGAACGTGAGCTTGACGGCGTTCTTGTACGCCTCGCCGGTGCAGACGATGCCGTCGTGCGACCAGACCGGGTTGTTCCACTTCCACTCCTCGGTCATCGCGGGGACGGCCCGCAGGATCAGCGTGCGCATGCGGGCGAGCGTCTCGCCCCGCCATCCCCCCAACTCGCGGATCCGCGCGTCGATGAGGCGGGATGCCGCCTTTCCGGTGGCTTGCTGAGCGCCCTTCTTCCCACTGACCCCCGCCCCGCTGGTCGTCCCAGTCGCGCGTGCCCGGCCCGTCGCGCGTGCGTTCGCCGCGCGCTTGCTCTTCGCTGCCGGCCATCGTGGTTTCGTGGCACGAGACGTGCGCCTGGACGTCATGGGACTGTCCCTCCGAGGATCCTATTCTAATGTGCCGCCCGAGCAGCGACCGCCGGCCCGATCTCGCCGGCTCAGCGTTGCTCGATGCCAGTGTTACGCGCTCGCGAGAGGTCGTGCAGCCGCCTTCTGGAACAACCAGGCCGACGCGAGCCAGAGCGCGACGAAGAATGCCGTCAACCCCAGAATGTCCCGCGGCCATTCCGGGTCGTTCGAGGAACCGAGTCCGCCGGCGAGCGCGATCACGCCGACCAGCGCCTGAGCGAGCGCGGCCGCGAAGAGCGCGCGTGCCATGCCATCCGGCCGGAAGCGCGCGATGACCGCGCCGATCACGAGCACGGCGAGCACGCCGCCGTACATCAGGTTTGCATCGTCATCTTCGGTGCCGATGATGCCGACAGCGCCGTTCACCCAGACGAGGATCAAGATGCTTGCGACCGCCACGCCGGCCCCAACTCGATACGCCCAGTTGTCAGTCACGCGCAGCGCCAGCTCGCAGGCGACGCCGGCCGCGATCAGGAGCGCGCCCGCGAACGCGAAGTCAAAGGCGCTCCAGTCCACGTCATCGGTGACGTGCATCGCCGACAAAGGGAGCATCAGGACGAGCGCGACGATGATGGCCCACACTGCGATCCGCCAAGTGCTCCCTCGCCTCCGGGCGCGGCGTTTCATGGTTACCTCCGGTGCGTCGCTTCACTGCGTGAGGCTTCTACCGTATCGGTGGCCACCGGGCGCGCGCCACCATCGTCATGCAACGAGCGCATGAGCAATGTGGGACGGACGTCGTCCCGATGTGCGGCGCGCGATGATCCTGGCCGGCTATGCGCGTCTCTTCTCGGTGAGCGTGCGCAGCCCCCAGCCGGCGACGAGCGTGAACGCCCCCATCGCGAGCAGGATCTCCGGCAGCCACGACGTGGCTTCGCCACCCGGGCCGGAGCCCGTGTCAGGCGGACCGATGACGCCGGCGCCCCCGCCACCGGTTGGCCGCGTCGACGTGGCCTGCGGCATGCCCAGACACCGGCGCGAGCGCAAACGACACACACGGGGAGCCAGCCGCACGGCCGTCAGCCGAAACTGCCATCAATTACGCTTGATTAACCAATCTGGCTTGATGTATAGTCTCCGCATGAGTACGGGCATCCGCCCTCGGACGGCGCCGCCGGCGTTCCTCCAACTCGCGGGGCACCCGCTGCGCTGGCAACTCCTCCGCGAGCTCGCGCGCAGCGACCGGCAGGTGCGCGAGCTTACGCAGACCCTCGGCGAGACCCAGAGCCTCGTCTCCTATCACCTCTCCCGCCTGCGGGCAGGCGAGCTGGTGTCGATGCGCCGCAGCTCAGCCGACGGGCGAGACGCCTACTACCGCATCGATCTCGCGCGATGCCGCGAGCTGCTGACCGAAGCCGGCGGCGCGCTCCATCCGGGGCTCGCCCTCGTCCCGCCCCACGGCGACAGCCGTGCGCCGCGCCGTGGCCGCGTGCGCGTCCTGTTCCTGTGCACGGGCAACAGCACCCGCTCGCAGATCGCCGAGGCGCTGCTCGAGCGCCTGGCTGGCGATGCCATCGAGGTCCACAGCGCCGGCAGCCATCCGAAGAGCGTGCATCCCGACGCCGTCCGCGTGATGCGCGAGCGGGGCATCGACATCAGCGCCAAGCGGTCGAAGCACCTGAGCCGGTTCGCCCGGCGGCGCTTCGACTACGTGATCACGCTCTGTGACCGCGTGCGGGAGGTATGCCCGGAGTTCCCCGGGAGTCCCGAGCGCATCCACTGGAGCATCGCCGATCCGGCGCAGGAGAGCGGCAGCGACGAGAAGACCTACGCGTCGTTCGAGCGCACCGCCGCCGAGATCGACGAGCGCGTCCGGTTCCTGCTCCACGTCATCCAACAGCAGCCACAACTCAGGAGGTAAACACATGTCCGAAGACACCGTCAGCGTCCGCTACATGGTCAACGACGTCCCCAGCGCCGTCGACTTCTACACGAAGCACTTCGGCTTCACTGTCGGCGCCGCCGTGTCGCCGGCCTTCGCCGACGTCTACCGGGGCAATCTGCGCCTGCTCCTCAGCGGCCCGCAGAGCTCGGCCGGCCGGCCGATGCCGGACGGCACGCAGCCGGCCCCCGGCGGCTGGAACCGCATCCACTTCATCGTCGATGACATCGCGTCCGAAGTCGACCGGCTGCGATCCGAAGGTGTGCGCTTCCGCAACGACATCGTCACCGGCCCCGGTGGGAAGCAGATCCTGCTGGACGACCCGTCGGGGAACCCGATCGAGCTGTTCCAGCCGGCCGCCCGCTAGGTGATGCACCGGAACCTGCGCCGGTCGAACGCGCTTCCCGCGGCCGGCGCAGGCTTCATCCTCCATCTGCATCGAACCGGTGGTGGGACTGACATGCGCCCGCGATGTGGCTAGATTGATGATCTCAATCGAACCGGACGATGCGGAGGAGCGCGATGCGCACAAGCGACGATCTGGTGGTCATCCATCCGGGTGAGGGGAAGCGGTACGGACACATCCTGCAGCTGGTCGAGGCGAAGGAAACTGACGGCCGCTGGGGCGCTGCCATGGTCGAAGGTGCGCGCGGAGCTGGTGGCGCGTGGACGCACCTTCACCGCGGCGAGGCGGAAGGCCTCTTCATTCTCGAGGGCGAACTGGACCTGTGCGGGGCTGAAACCGTCACAAAGATCGGCCCGGGCACGTTCGTGCTCGTGCCCGCGGGCGTCGAGCACACGTTGCTGGTCTCGAGCGAGACGGCGCGCTGGCTCGCGATCTGGCCGGCGGCGCTCGACGGCCTCCAGGAGGAGCTGGAGCAGGCGGCTCAGGAGGGACGAAAGGACCCGGAGGTAGCGGTGCGCCTCCGCGCCGAGCACGGGATGGAGCCCGGTCGCCGGCTCGGGTAGTCGACCGCGTTCGTCATCCGCTCAGCGCGCGTCGGGCTTGACGCCGGCGGCGGTGAAGAACTGGTGGATCTGCGCCGCGTGGTCGACAACGTGCCGCGGGATGTTGCCGATAACCAGCCCGTACGGCGCGCCGCGGTATCGATGCGCGTCGGGCAGCGGCCGCGCGGCCATCTCCTCGGTGAGCACGCCGAGCGTCCGCCGCGCCCTTTCGCGGCAGTAGTCGACGTAACCGAGCAGTTCCGCCTTCGTGAACATGCGGTTGGGGTAGGATCACGTGCTCTCGTCAAAGGGCTGCGGCGGCTCCCGCGGCTCAAACTCGCCGACAAGGTCATAGTCGAGGCACGACAGTGCGTGGTAGCCCAGGAACCACGGCGCTGAGCCGTGCAATCCCCCGTGCGGGCCGGGACCGGTGGGCGCCTCGTCCGGCCAAAGGTCCGTCTCCCACAACGCATCGGGACAGTCCGCGAGCGCCGCCTCCATGCGCCGGAGCGCATCCTCGAAGTTGAAGGCCATGCTCTTTACAAACGCGTTCGTCACGCCGCCAGTGTAGCCGCATCGACGGCGTCTGGCTGATCCTCGGGCGACGCGCCTCGCATCGGACGGCGTAAGATTCGCCGACGATGGTCGCGGCTCACCACTTCCCTCCCCTACACTCCGAATCATGGCGAGATGGAACGACGTAGCGTCGGAGGCGCCTGACTTCGCGCGGCGCGTGGAGCAGGCGCTCACACGGAACAAGCACATGACGATGGCGACGCTCCGCGCCGACGGCAGCCCGCGCATCAGCGGCACCGAGCTGGAGGTCAGCGGCGGCGAACTGTGGCTGGGGAGCATGTTGAGGGCGCGCAAGGCGCTCGACCTCCAGCGCGACCCGCGCGTCGCCATACACGGCCCCACCGCGGATCCTCCAGAGGACCCGAAAGGCTGGACCGGTGAGGCGAAGGTCAGCGGGCGCGCCGTGGAGGTGCCGGGCGACGGCGCCTCTCACCGGTTCCGCATCGACATCCAGGAAGTCGTGTTCACGCACCTCAACGACGCCGGCGATCGCCTCGTGATCGAATCGTGGCACCCGGGGCGCGGCGTCGAGGTGTTCGAGCGCGAGTAGCGACGCCGGCCTCGGCCGTGCGGCATCGAACCGGTCCAGCAATCGCGCGATGATGCGGAAGCGGCGGGATCGGCGGCCGAGGCCGACTGCGACCGTCGGCTCCGAAGGCTCGCGGTGAGCCTCGTGTCTGGCGGGCAGCGTCCGAGTCTGCACGAAGGACCGAAGAGCGTGCAGAACTCAAACGAGTCCCTCGATGCGTCGCAGGCCAGACCCCAGACGGCATCCCTGACGAGCGTCCCGTCGAAGTTGTCCATCGACCATCAGCCGCCCGCAAGCGCCCGCCCTGATGGTCGAGATTCGCGCTAGAACGTTAGCCGCCGCCTGTCCGATACTGTTGCCACCAGTACGAGGGATGGGCCGATGTTCGACCTGGCGCCGGAGAAGGCAGGGTTCGCGCCCGAGCGGCTCGAGCGCATCACAGAGCACCTGGAGCGCAACTACATCGCGCCCGGGAAGATCGCGGGCTGTCAGACCCTGGTGGCGCGGCACGGGCACGTCGCGTACTTCCGCTCGCAGGGCCACATGGACCGCGAGCGGCGCCGCCCGATGGCGGACGACACGATCTTCCGCATCTTCTCGATGACGAAGCCGATCACGTCGGTGGCGCTGATGACGCTGTTCGAGCAGGGCCACTTCCAGCTGAACGATCCGGTGCACCGCGTGATCCCCGAGTGGCGCGACATGCAGGTGTACGTCGCGGGCGAGGGCGAGCAGATGCAGCTCCGCGCGCCGAAGCGGCCGATGACGTTCCGCCACATCCTGAGCCACCAGAGCGGGCTGTCGTACGGCGGCGGGCTGGCGCAGCTCGTCGGCGTCGACTTCAAGCTGCATCCGGCGGATGAGGCGTACGTCGCCGCCGGCGTCCAGCGCAACCGCAACGAAACGCTGCGCACGTTCATCGAGAAGTTGGCGCACGTGCCGCTGCGCTTCGACCCGGGCGACCGCTGGATGTACTCGTACTCGACGGACGTCTGCGGGTACCTCGTTGAAGCGCTCTCGGGGAAGCCGTTCGACCAGTATCTGGAGGAGACGATCTTCGGGCCGCTGGGCATGAAGGACACAGCGTTCCACGTCGCGCCGGAGAAGAAGAGCCGGCTGGCGGCGAACTACCGGCGCGCCGCCGACAAGTCGCTGCGCCTCATCGACGACCCGGAGACGAGCCCCTACCTCGAGAAGCCGGCGTTCCTCTCCGGCGGCGGCGGGCTGACGAGCACGATGGCCGACTACGCGCGCTTCTGCGAGATGCTGCGGCGCGGCGGCGAGCTGGACGGCGCGCGCGTACTCGGGCCGCGCACGCTGCGGTTGATGACGATGAACCACCTGCAGGGCGGGCCCGACCTGGCGGCGACGGCGATCGGCGCGTTCTCCGAGACGGCATATGAAGGAGTGGGCTTCGGTCTCGGCTTCGCGATGACGCTGGGGGAGGTGGAGGCGGGCTCGATCGCGGCGGGCGACTACTACTGGGGCGGCGCCGCCTCGACGATCTTCTGGGTGGACCCGCGCGAGGACCTGTTCGTCATCTTCATGACGCAGCTGATCCCCTCGGCGACGTTCAACTTCCGCGGGCAGATCAAGAACATCGTGTATTCGGCGATCGTGGACTGACCCGCGGCCGGACGCGCCCCCTGAGTTCCGCGTACATTTGCCCGGCCCTCGCATCGCCGATCGCGCGCGGTCTCGCTACGCTGCATCAGCAGCATATGGAGGAGGTCCGCATGCGTGTTCCCATCCCGCGCCGTTCGCTCATGCGCGTGATACCGACGGCGGCTGCCGCCGTCGTAACGGCCGGTCTCCTCGTCGCATGCGACGGCGACCGCGATACGTCCGGCGACCCGCTGACGGTCGGCGGGATGGAGGAGACGGTGGTCATCGAGGACTTCAAGTTCAAGCCGGGCAACCTGCAGGTGCCCGCCGGGGCGAGCGTCACGTGGGAGAACCGCGACTCGGCGCCGCACGACGCCACCGACGACGACGGCGAGTGGGAGACGGAGCGCCTCGGCGAGGATGACGCCGACACGCTCACGTTCGACACGCCGGGCGAGTACACCTACCACTGCAGCATCCACCCGAACATGAAGGCGAAGCTGACGGTCGTGGCGGAGTAGTGTCTGGTCGCTGGTGTCCGCCCGCTGGCTGACCGCTGATCGCTGACGCTGACGGCTGACCTCTATGCGCCGAGCGTGTCCAGCTCGTCCAGAAGCGCGCGCTTTTCCGGCTCCTCGAAGACCTTGCGGGCGGGCTCGAGCGTTTCGACGAGCCACTCGGCGACGCCGTTCTTGAGGTCGGCGGGGTGCAGCTTGCCGCCGATGAAGGCCTCGTCCACCTCTTCGGGGGCGCCGAAGCGCATGTCGCCGCCGTGCTCGGGCTTGCGCTGCACGCGGAACTCGCCGTCGCGGGGGAAGATCAGCTTGCGCACCCAGTCGAGGATGGGGTTGAACTCGACGGAGTCGGGCGGGCAAAACGCGCGGCGCACCTTCTCGCGGATCTCCTCCGGGGAGTCGTGGACGAAGACGGCAGAGAAGCGGTCGGACTTGCTCATCTTCATCGACGCCCAGTAGTCGCTGAGGTCAGACTCGGGCGGCGGCCAGACCGAGGGCTTCTTGATGCCGAGCAGGAGCGGGTGGTGCACCGTGACGGGCTTCAGATGCTGGCCGTCCTCGCCGAGCAGCGGCGACACCTTCATCTTCAGCGCGACGTCGCGGGCGATGACGTGCGCCTTGCGCTGGTCCATGCCCGAATGGGCGAGGTTCACGCCCATGATGAAGATGTCGGCCACCTGCATCGACGGGTAGATCAGCTTCGCGAAGTCGACCGCTTCGCCCTCGCGGCGGCCGAGGATGGTGATGCTGCGCTGCATGCGGGCGAGCGAGGTGTTCTTGCTGACGTCGATCAGCGTCTCCCAGTACCTGTCGTTATGGTGGTAGAGGTCGCTGCCGAGCACGAAGTTCAGCTTCGAGGGGTCGCCGCCGAAGCAGCGGAAGGCGGCCTTCATGCCCTCCATGAAGTAGCCGCCAGCCACGCGCCGGATCGTATCGCGGTCGCCGCCGAGCTTGTCGTTGATCCACGTGTGCCAGTCGGCGAGGAACACCGTGCACTCGACGCCGGCGTCGACGAAGTCCTTGATCTTGGACATCGCCATCAGGCCGGTGCCGAGATGGATCTTCCCGGAGATCTCGAAGCCAATGTAGTGGCGCAGCGGCGCGCGCGTGGCGACGAGGCGCTCGAGGTCCTCGCGCGTGAGCACTTCTTCGAGGTTGCGGGTGATCAGCGAGACGGCGTCGGGCATTGGAACTCCAGCGTGACGGTCGTGTATACCAGCGCCTGAGGTTACAGGTTACAGGCGGTTGGATGCGAGAGGCGGGATAGCTGGAGGCGTCATGAAGCGAGATCGCTAGCTGCCGCGGCCGTTCCGCATGCACTGGGGCGGCGGGCAGATCGTCGAGGAGGCGGCGTACCTGGGCGAGCATCACGAGCCGGCGGTCCAGCTCCTCGAGTACACGGACGGCGAGGCGGCGGGCAGTCTCAGCCTGCGCTTCTGCTACTACAGCCGCGACGGCCGCTTCCAGCGCAGCCCGATGATGCTGGGCGAGGACGAGATCGCGGGCCTGCGGGAGGCGCTCAAGTCGACCCCGCGTCTGCGGGCGCTGCTGCGGAAGCTGGTGCAGTAGCCGCATCCGCTATCGATGCGCATGCGGTAGTGTTCGAGCATGCACCACGCGCCCACCGCGCTCGACATCATCAGCGGCCGCGACTTGAGCGGGAAGAACGCGATCGTGACGGGCGGCGCTTCGGGCATCGGCGTGGAGACGGTGCGCGCGCTCGCGCGCGCCGGCGCCACGGTGACGATCGCGGCGCGCAACGAACACCAGATGCGCGAGGCTGCTACGGCGCTGCTCGCCGATCTCCCTGATGCGCACATCGAGACGTCGCCGCTCGACCTCGCATCGCTCGCGAGCGTGCGCGGGTTCGTAGAGCGATACCTGGCGATGGGGCGGCCGCTGCACCTGCTGATCAACAACGCCGGCGTCATGGCGACGCCGTTCTCGCGCACGGCCGAGGGCTTCGAGATGCAGTTCGGTACCAACCACCTCGGCCACTTCGCGCTGGCCGCCGGGCTGCTGCCCGCGCTGAGGGCGGCAGGGCCGGGCGCGCGCGTCGTCGCGTTGACGTCGATCGGCCACCGGCGGTCGGACGTCGACTTCGACGACCCGAACTTCGAGCGCCGGCCGTACGACCCGTGGCTCGCGTACGGGCAGTCGAAGACCGCCAACGCGCTGTTCGCGGTCGGCTTCACGCGGCGATATTCATCGGAAGGCATCACCGCGAACGCGGTGCATCCCGGCGGCATCCTCACCGGGCTGCAGAAACACATGTCGAGAGAAGAGCAGATGGCGCTCGGCTGGTTCGACGAGTCGGGCAAGCTGAACGAGCGCTTCAAGACGCCGGCGCAGGGCGCCTCCACGACCATCTGGGCCGCCGTCGCCCCCGAGCTCAACGGTCGCGGCGGGCTGTACCTAGAGGACTGCCGCATCGCGTCGCCGTGGTCAGCCGACCGCCCGATGGAGGGTTACCTGCCGTACGCCCTCGATCCGGCGAACGCCGAGCGGCTCTGGGACCTCTCGGAAGCGCTGATCAGCAATGCGTGACTGGAGCGCGGACCGACGAAGACGAGCGCGTCACCCGCGCGAGGGCTCGCTCAGGCGGCGGTCTGATTCGACCGACGTGAGCAACAGGCGGGATGACGCGGGCCACGTCACGCGCAGCCCCGCCCATGACATCACCGCAAAGCCGACGAGGAATACGCCCCACGGGAAGTCGGACGGGCGCACCTGCTCGACCGCCTCGCGCCCGTCCGGCAGCGCCGCGATCGCGTCGGCCATGAACGCGTAGAGCACGATGGCGATGCCGGTGGCGGCGATAGCGACGTTCGCCCAGTTCATGCGCCACTCGATGCCCGCGTGCGCCTGTACGGCCGCCGCGGCGCCGCCGACGCACATCATCGTCGCGATCATCACGGGCGCGATCACGGGTCCCCACCACGGCAGCGGAATGAGGAAGAGGATGTCCCATTCGAACGGGGAGTTGGGCCAGCCCTCGAAGACCATGAGCCAGCCGTAGTAGGCGATGTCCCAGGCGCCGAAGGCGAAGACGAAGTAGCCGATGCGGTCCTGCAGCCGATGGCCGGCGACGAGACCGACGCTGAGCAGCATCACCATCGTCGCCGCCTCGCGGCTCAGCTCGATGGCAGCGATACGGTCGAACTCGCGCGGCATGTCGCGTATGACGTCCTCGATGCCGTAGATCTCGCGCAGGTAGGCGACGACGGCCGCCTCGACGTTGGCCATGGCGATGGCGAACAGCGCGATGAACGAAAGCCTGGCGACGACTCTGCTCATGTGGCGTCGGGATTATAGGGATCGCGGCCGCTGGGGGCACGATCGACGCGCCGGTGCCGGCGTCAACCCGCGCGCGCGAGCTGCAGCGCGGCCTCGAGCGTAAGGTCGCGGCCTGCAGCGATCTCCTCGGCGAGCGCGTCCGAGCCGATGGCGTCGCGGATCACCGCCAGATCGCATTCACGCTCGCGAGCGTCGGCGGGCCACAGCCCGGCGCCGATTTCCTCGATGAGTCGATCGCCGGCGCCGATGAGGCGCGCCGCGCGTTTGTGTTGGCCGCGCGCCGCCGCGACGGCGCCGATACCGATGATCGCCTCGGCCATGCCGCGGCGGTGGCCCAGGCGCTCGAACGACGCGAGCGAGCGCTCGAACCCGTCGGTCGCGCCATCGACGTCGCCGCCGCGCAGGGCCACGTACGCCAGCGAGTGCGTGGCGCGCGCGATGTCGCTCGCGGCGCTCAGCTGTTCGAGGATCTCGAGAGCTTCGCGATAGCGGGCGCCTGCCTCCTCGTAGTCGCCCTCCATGCGTTCGAGCTCGCCGAGGCTGTTCAACACCGCCGCCGCCGACCAGACAGCACCGATTCCCCGCTCGATATCAAACGCCTCGAGGAGGTAGCGGCGCGCCGCCGCGATATCGCCTTCGCGGCTGGTGATGTCGCCGAGGTGCATCAGGCAGATGCCGAGCGTGGCGACGTAGGGTGTGCCCCGAAAGATCGCCGCGGCTTCGGCCAGGCCAGTCTTCGATGTCACGGCGTCACCTTCGTTCAGCGCGTTGATCGCGCGGGTCATCAACACCCGCCCGAGCCGCTGAGTGTCACCCAACCTGCGCCAGAGAACGACGCTCTCGTCGAGGAACGAACGCGCCTCGGCGTACGATCCTTGCCACATGGCCTGCGTCCCCAGCGCGAACAGCGCCTGCGCCCGTGCGCGCTCGTCGCCCGCCGCCTCGGCGGCGGCGAGTGCTCGTTCGCTCCACTCGCGCCCCTCGCTGCGCGCCGGCTGACCTCGCACACCCTTCGCGCCGTCAGGGCGGGCGATCGAATCCGGCACAGCTTCGTGATGCCATACGCCCGCGACATAGGCGCTGCGGCCCGACATGTACCAGTAGAAGTAGAGCGTGCCGAGGAGCTTCTCGCACCAGGCCGTCGCCTCCGCCTTCGCGCCCAGGCGCTCGAGCGACCAGGCGAGGGCGTCCCGCATGTTCGCGTACTCGAGGTCCAGCGGCCGCCGGTCGCGATCGTCGCGCGAGCGAGCGAGCGTCTCCTCGTGGCGGTCGGCGAACGCCGCGAAGTGGTCCGCATGATCGTCTCGGGCCGCAACGAGATCGCCCCGCTCCTCCAGCTTCTCAAGCGCGTACGCGCGCACGACGTGCAGCAGCCCGAAGCGCGGTTCGCCGTCCTCGGTCGAATCGGCGCGCAACAAGCTCTTCGCGCAGAGCGACGCGAGCGCGTCGAGCACGTCGCCGTCGTACGCCGCGCCGCACACTCGCTCCGCGGCTTCGACGTCGAGGCCGCCGGCGAAGACGCCAAGGCGCTCGAAGACGCGACGCTCGCGCTCGTCGAGTAGCTGGTAGCTCCATTCGATCGTCGAGTGCATCGTCCGGTGCCGCTGCGGACGGTCGCGCTCCGGCGCAAGCAGGCCGTCGAGGTGCAGGCCGAGGCGCTCGCGTATCGCCCGGGGGGGAAGGACGCGCGCGGTGGCGGCCGCCAGCTCGATGGCCAGCGGCAGGCCGTCGAGCCGGGCGCAGATCTCGTTCACGTCGGGAGCATTCGCCGGCGTCAGCGCGAAGTCCGGCCTGACCGCCCGCGCGCGCTCGACGAAGAGGCGCACCGCGCTCGACTCGGCCGCACCGTCGGCGTCGCCCGCGAGCGAGAGCGGCGACACGGGAAACTGGCGCTCGCCGTAGACGCCGAGCGGTTCGCGGCTCGTCACGAGCACGGTCACGCCGGGCGCGCGCTGCACGATCTCCGCGACGACGGGCGCGGCATCGACGACTTGCTCGAAGTTGTCGAGGAGGAGCAGCATCTGTCGCTTGCGCAGCTCGTCGATGAGCGCGTTCGCGGCCTCGCCCTCGGCCTGGAGGCCGATCGCGGACGCGATCGAGGGCGCCACGAGCGAGGGATCACGCAGGTCGGCCAGCCCCACGAAGGTGGCGCCATCTCGAAAGCTGTCCCACACCTGCCACGCGGCGCCGACGGCGAGGCGGGTCTTACCGGTACCGCCGGTCCCAACCAGCGTCACCAGGCGGGTGTCCGGATCGACGAGGAGCCGCGTCAGCTCGCCGATCTCCCGCTCGCGCCCGATCAGCGACGTCGGGTACGACGGTAGCAGACAGGCGCTCGCTTCGCGTTCAGGGGCGCGGGCGAAGCGCTCGGTGAGCAGCGTCGCGAGATCGTCGGCGACCATGTCGCGCAGCTCCTCCCCGGACTTGAAGCGCCTGTAGGAGACGGCACCCTCATCGGCGATGCGAGCGAGCATGTCGCGTAGCCGCTCGTGACGCTCGGGCACATCCTTCACGTAGAGGAGCTGCGGCATCCCGCGCGCCAGCGTGTACTCGTCCTCGATACCGGATATGGTCATGTCGGGCGCGACCCAGCCGTACTCGCCCGCGTAGATGCCGATGAAAATGTCGCTCTGGCGCAGGTAGGCGCGGTACAGGTCGCGCGGCGGGTGCGGGCGGGCGCCCAGCTCGAAGAGCACGGGTGCCAGCCGCAGCGACGAGACAGCTTCGCGCACGGCCGCGCGCTCCGCCGCCAGCTCCTTCATCGTCGAGCTGACGAATACGCGCAGGCGCTGATCGGGCGTGCGGATGGCGCGATCGGCCGCGTGTGAGGTCACTCACGCAGTATAAGATGCGCCGAAGCGCCGACGCCGACTCAGGCGCTCATGCGCGGCGGGCGGTGATCAGCCAGGCGTTCGATTCAATGAGCACGCCTTCGTTCGACTCGTGATCCCGCAGCGTGGCGTGGAAACGGTCGAGCGCGTCCTGCCTCTCGCCCTCGTCGAAGTTCAGCGCCTTCGCGAGACCGCGCACGAGGCCCATGTCGCGCAGCGCCGCGAACGCATCGGCGGCGGTCCGGCCGAAGTACATCGGCTCATGCACGCGCTCGACGTTGATGTCCGTCCAGCCGCCTTCGCCGAGGACGCGGCGGATGTGCGCGTCCGTCGCCAGGCCGAACGGGCCGGGCGCGTCGACGGGCTCGGGCGGCAGCGGCCGGCCGAGCGAGAGCGCGGCGCGGAACTCCTGCAGCCACGGGTTGTGCTCGACGCCCTGCCAGGAGAGCATCGCCAGCCGCGCGCCGGGCTTCGCGGCGCGCGCGAGGTTGCGGTAGCCGGTCACCGGATCGGCGAAGAACATGCCACCGAAGCGGCTCATGACGACGTCGAACGAGCCTGGCGCGAACGCATGCACCTGCGCATCCGCCTGCTCGAACGAAACGTTCGTCAGGCCTTCTTCCTGTGCGCGCTCGCGCGCCCGCTCGAGCATGCGCGCCGAGAGGTCGACGCCGAGCGCGCTGCCGGACGATGCCGCGCGCGCTGCGTCGCGCGTCGAGAGGCCGCAGCCGCAGCCGACGTCCAGCACGCGCTCGGACTTGCCGATGCGCAGCGCGTCGACGAGGTGGCGGTAGTGGCGCTCCGTCGCCCCGTTGTACATCTCCTCGTGCTCGGTCCAGTGGTCACCGTCGTCGCCGTCCCACGACCGGACTTCCTGTTCGTTGGCGATGTTCTTCAGCATCTGGCCTCCTCTGGCGCCAGGAGCGATGGACGCTCTATACTCCCAAAGAGACTACGACTATAGTCCCAAGGGGATGATCGTGTCAAGGGGTGACGGGCCGCTCACCACGACGTCGTACGCCATCCTGGGGCTGCTGGCCATCCAGCCGTGGACCACGTACGAGCTGGCGCAGCAGATGGACCGCAGCCTCGGCCGGCTGTGGCCGCGCGCGCAGAGCAAGATCTACGAGGAGCCCAAGAAGCTCGTCGCGCTCGGCCTGGCGACCGCGACGCCGGGCGCAACGGGGCGCCGGCCGCGGACCGTGTACGCGATTACGCCCGCCGGCCGCCGCGCGCTGCGCGCCTGGCTGGCGCAGCCGGCGGCGCCGCCGTCGCTCGAGTGGGAGCAGCTCCTCAAGGTGTTCTTCGCGGACCACGGCACGACAGCCGACCTCACCCGCACGCTCGAGAGCATCCGCGACTGGTCGGACGACCAGCTCGACCTGCACATCGCGGTGGGACGCTCGTACCTGGCGGGGGAGGCGCCGTTCCAGAAGCGCGCTGCCGTGAACCAGTTGCCCGGCACGTTCCTGCTGCTGTTCGCCGAACTGGTGGGCGAATGGGCGCGGCACGCGCTCGAGACTGTGGCGGCATGGCCGGACGACCCGCGGGAGGCCCAGCCCGACTACGCCTTCATGGCCGAGTTGCTGCGCGGGGCGGAACGCGGGCGCGCGCGGGAGGCGCTCCGCCGCCCGGCGCGCGCTGCCGCCAATGGGGCGAAGGCGGGACGCCGGTAGTCGACGGCGCTCTTTACTCTGGACTGAGCAGGGCCGGTTCGTGACACGTAGCGAGCCGTCACGCGCGCGTTAGTCAGCGGGGGCGCGGCCAGCGCCGGGCACGGCCACGCTCTCGCCGCTCATCAACTCCTCGCGGATCACGCGCGCCGACGCGGGCGCGGTGATGCCGAGCTTCACGCGCTCCGGCGTGATGTCGAGCACGCGGATGCAGATCGTCTCATCG
>Ga0073934_10006770_pt1 | contig 16424 bp, 10 predicted proteins | sample LarsenN4metaG_FD_76834 | JGI IMG/M metagenome (GOLD analysis project Ga0073934, IMG submission 76834) | Hot spring sediment bacterial and archeal communities from British Columbia, Canada, to study Microbial Dark Matter (Phase II) - Larsen... ...
CGACGGCGTTGATGATTCCGGTAAAAGACGCATGGAAAAGTCGAGTCCGATGCTCGGTCTCACTTATCACGCGCATCCCTTCATCACTTTTTATGGCAATCTGGCGACGGCTTTTCAAACGCCGACCACGACGGAGTTGAGCAACAGGCCAACCGGCGAAGGCGGTTTGCATCCCACGCTGCAGCCGGAGCGAATCATGAGTTACGAATTTGGCTTCAAAGGTATGTGGCCAAAAATTCATTGCCAGTACGAGGCGGCGTTTTATCGCTTTCGTGTCAAGGACATGCTGATTCCATATCAAATCGCCGGCCGCGCCAGCGAAGAAGTTTTTTACCGCAACGCCGGCCAGGCGCGAAACCAAGGCCTCGAAGCCGGTTTGCAGTGGGCACCCTTCAAAAGCCTGCGAGCCACCGGCGCTTATACTTTCATGAATTTCGTGTTCGATGATTTTCTGATTGAGACGATCACCGGAAATACCGTCACGCCCGTGCAATTGGCCGGGAAAAAGATCCCCGGCGTTCCGGCTCATCGCCTGTTTGCCAGCCTGCTTTACGAGCATCAAACCTGCGCTTTTGCCGAAGTTGATCTGCAATATGTAGTTCGATATTTCACCAACGATTTCAATGGCCCTCCGCAATCTAGCAGCAAGCCTCTCGACGACTTTGCGAACGACGCTTATCGCACCGTTGATTTTCGCGTAGGCTTCCAGCCTCGATTTAAAAATTTCCGCGTCGATTTTTTTGTGGGGATCAATAATCTTTTCGACGAACGTTATGCCGGCTCGATCGTGCCCAACGCCGCCGCCGACCGCTTTTTTGAGCCGGCGCCGGAGCGGACTTGGTACGTGGGAGGCAGAGTAAAGTGAAGTCCAACTTGGGCTTAATAATTTTTGAAATTTTATAAAATTTCCCTGCCCAAGTTGGACTTCATGCATAAAAGCCGACACTTTTCCTCCCAACCTCACTGAACGATCTGCCGCCATCCAACGTCTTTCCAAAAAAATTTCTTTGCACTCCAGCGTTCACGACAAATGTGATGATACTGCCATGACGTTAAAACCATCATCGTCTGATCGCTCGGCAGCGCCAAGCAGCGCACAAGACTCTCTCCTCGCCGCGCTGGAAAAGAAGATTGCCGGACAAGAGCAGAAGCCGGCGGAGGAAGTTTTCAAAAACATTCAGCTTTTCAAAGGGCATCTTTAACGACGAAAACCGCACGATTAACTGCTACTCGTGCCATCGCGGCGCCGTGAAACCGGTGTTGAGTCCGCCGGCCAGGTAGGCAAAAAATAGATTTTCACTTTTCTCGCACCCACACCAACATTTCCCCCGGCGCGCGGTTGTCCCACGCGAAATACGGAATGGCCTGGAAAGAGATGTTTTCAATTGTAGAAGCCTCTGTGCGATACAATTGATCGTGCCATTCGTCGAGCCGCCGGCGCTTCGCTGTGCCGGTGATAATGCTAATGCCGCCAAGCAAATCCGCCTCGAATTTGACGGCGAGTTTTTCATCGCGCGGCAGGATGAGATCATTTAAATTTTTGCCGTTGTCAGTTTCTTCGAGACAATACACCAGCGGCCCGCGCTGCAAAGCCACCCGGCCGCAGTTGGCGCGAACCTGAGGATGCGCCTGCACGCGCTCAACCGGCATCGGCAATTGCAACTCGATTTGGTCGCCGGATTGCCAGGGCCGGTTAATTTTAGCATAGCCTTTTTGTAAAACCGGCGGAATTGCAACCTCCTCCCCATTCACTTTGATCTGAGTCTTCCGGCACCAGCCGGGAATGCGCACGGCCAGCGTGAGATCAACTTGTCGTTCGGCTTCAATTTGAAAAAGAATTTTTTCATCCCACGGATAATCCGTTTTCTGGGTGAGCTTAACACTTTTTCCATTAAAATCAGATTCAATATTCCCGCCAATATAAAGATGAACATAAAGCTCGCTCTCGTTACGCGAGTAAATGTACTGTCCCAACGACGCCAGCAAGCGCGCGATATTGGGCGGACAGCACGAGCAGCGATGCCATTCCCAGCGGTGATGGCCGCCTCGGCTCTCGAGCGGATTCTCATAAAAAAAGCGATCGCCGTTCAGTGACAAGCCGCTGAGACAACCATTGTAAAGCGCGCGCTCCATCACGTCGGCGTAACGGCTGTCCGGCTCGATTTGCAGCAAACGATGCGAGAATAAAACCAAGCCAATCGCGGCGCAGGTTTCGGCGTAGGCGGTTTCGTTGGGCAAATCGTAATCCGTGGTGTAGCCTTCATTGGCGGCCGAAGTGCCGATGCCGCCGGTGAGATACATGCGTTTGTGCACGAGATGCTGCCAGAGGCGCTTGCAAGCAGTGAGCAATTCAGGATCATAATACTCCATCGCGAGATCGGCCATCGCGGCATAAAGATACATGCCGCGCACGGCATGTCCGACCGGAATGGTTTGTTCGCGCACGGGAAGATGCGACTGCGTGTACTCGTGAGTCTTCGCCCAATAACCGGCAGGATCTTCGCCGCGCTCGCGCGCTTCGAGATCGAAATAATGCGGCTGCCGCCCGCGCTCGTCGATGAAATATTTGGCAAGCTGCACATAGCGTCTCTCTCCGGTCGCCTGATAAAGCTTCATCAGCGCCAGCTCGATTTCTTCATGCCCGTCGTAACCGCGTTTTTTGCCGGGCGCGGCGCCGAACACACTGTCGATATGATCGGCGTAACGGCAAACGACATCGAGAAATTTCTTTTTGCCGGTGGCGTGAAAATGCGCGACCGCCGCTTCGATCAAATGCCCGGCGCAATACAGCTCGTGCCAATCGCGCAAATTCTTCCACCGCATCTCCGGCCGGACGACGGTGAAATGTGTGTTGAGATAACCGTCCGGCTGCTGCGCTTTGGCAATCGTGTCGATGAGATCGTCGAGCCGCGCTTCCAATTTCGGATCGGAATGCGTCGCCAGACTGTGCGCCGCAGCTTCGATCCATTTAGCGACGTCCGAATCCCAAAACACGTGCGGCTCGTTCGGCAGGCCGGGCTGCCAATTCAATTTCCACGCCTCGAGGCGGCCGGTCTCTTGAACGCCGGTAAAGAATCGGAATCGTCACCTCGCGATTGATTTTCAACTTCGGCGCCCAGAAGCCGTCGTTGATTTCGACTGACGGCAACGGCATCGGCATGAGTTTTTGCAGGTTGGCTTGATTCACCGGAAATCTCCTTTCGCTACTCAGTTGAAAAAATTCTTGTTTTTACGGCCAGATTTTTTTATATTTATAAGCACGGTTTGATTCGTAACTTTCTGGCTCTTCATTCCGAACCAGAAAAATTGCTTCAAAATACAAATTGATTCGGGGCATAGCGCAGTCCGGCTAGCGCACCTGGTTTGGGACCAGGGGGTCGCAGGTTCAAATCCTGCTGCCCCGACCGTAGAAAAGCAAAAAACACTCGCGCCAGTAGCTCAAGCGGATAGAGCAGCAGCCTTCTAAGCTGCGGGCTGGGGGTTCGAGTCCCTCCTGGCGCACGGGATGAAAGATGAGAATCAGTCCTCGCCGACGGGTTCTCATCTTTCACCCCAAACGGTGGGTGTAGCTCAGTTGGTTAGAGCACCAGATTGTGGCTCTGGTGGTCGTGGGTTCAAATCCCATCACCCACCCCAGTTCATACGAGCCGAGGGCCTAGAGTCTGGCTCTCAAGTGCATAATCATTTGCATTGAAAATTGCAAATTGAAAATTTTCAATTTAAAATTTTCAATGATGTCACCACAGATAATTTTATCCGTCCCCATCGTCTAGAGGCCTAGGACACCGCCCTTTCACGGCGGTAACACGGGTTCGAATCCCGTTGGGGACGCGCCAAGCCAAAAGGCAATAGCCTCTTGGCTTTTTTATTTTATTCCAGCACGATTTCGATCACGTGGCGGGCATAGCGCCGGGAACCGTGCTGGGAAAACGCCAACGCAACGCGGCCGCGTTCTCCGTCGCTTGCGACCAGTTGGCCGCCCTTGACCTCTTTCACTTGATAACCCCAAACCACAAATTCAAGCTCGGCTTGATTCGCCGGCTCGCCCTCAACTTCAACCGTCACGGTTTTTCCTTTGATGTGCTGATCTAAAATCACGCAACCGCCCGTTGAGCCGGATCCGCCGGGCTGCACCTCGGCGAATGGCGGAATAACTGTAAAAAATTTGGCCAGGCGCAGCGTGAGCGTCACCGGCGTTTCGCCGACTTCAAGCGAAATGGGCCAGCGAATCAGATCAGCGCGCTCATCAGGCTTGACCTCGATGAGATGATGATCGCGGCGCATTTCCGCAAGCTGCGCGGTCGAAGGAAAAATCGGCTTGAACTCCACGTGCAGCGGCGGTCGGGTTTCCCTTTTGGCGCGGCCGGGAAATGGCCGGACTTTGAATTGAAACGTCAACACATTCGCTTCGCGGTGGAAAAAGAAAAGAAGCTGTTGCTCGTCAATAGAAATCGGGCCGGCTGCAAAAAACGGCCAATGCAGCGGAATAGACGGCGCCATGTCGAGGCGACGCGCGAGCGCATTCGGCTTCAGGCCCAGCAGCCCTTCGTAAAGCGCCTGCAAAAACGCGCTCTGCGACCAGGCTTGATGCGCACAAACGCCGGCGGGCTGATAAATTTCGCCGTGCAACACCTCCTCAAGGCAGCCCAGCGCGCCATGCTGAAAATTTCGCATCGCGTTTTGCAGGTGCATCAAACCTTGCAGCCAGCGGCCATACCGAAATTCCGCCAGCGCCGTCCAGCCGGTGAACAGCGGCCACACGCTACCGTAATGATAACCTTGCGGATTATAAAACGGATGATCGTCGGCGACGAGGCGGACACCCCAATCGGCGTTGAACGCCTTGGTCGCCAGCCGGCGCAGCGCCTGAACGCCGTCTTCAGGCCGGCCATAACCGAACAACAGCGGCACCGCGGCGAGCGCGGTGACATTGGCATCGAACGCGCCGCCGGCATTTTTGCCGTGATAAAAATAGCCGGCCTTTTCATTCCAAAAATCCTGCTCCAGCAAGTTGACAGCTTTCTGATGCGGGATAATCCAACGCTCCGCGAGATCGGTTTTGCCGAGCACGCTCGTGAGTTGTATCGCCGCATGAAGCGCCTCGGCCCAACAGCCGGCGAGATAATGCTCGACGTGCGCGCCGAAAAGCTTGCCGCCTTCGATCCAGCCGTGGCCGGTGCCGGTATTCTCAATCAAACCGTCGCCGTCGCGGTCGGTTGTTTCGAGAAACGCCATCGCTTTCTCAACGTGCGGCCATTCTTTTTTGACAAACGCCAGATCGCCGGAATGATTCAAATAGCGTCCCATCAAAATCACATACAGCGGCGTGGCGTCGGCGGCGTCATAATGCGCCGCGCCGCTGGTGGTCAGCTCGTGGAGAATTTTGCCGGTGATGTCCTGGTGCCGTCCTAAAAAACGCAAAACCTCTTTCACGTTTTCAAAATCGCCGTAGTGCAGCATCGCGAACGCCGTCCAGCACGCATCACGGCCGAAGAACCACGCGTAGCCGGGCCGGCCCGCGTTCCAGCCCTCGCCGGTGTTCGCAAAGCCGGCCAGCAGCGAGCGGCCGAGCGAGGGAACGTGGCCGACAAAGGCCTCGGTTTTGAGCTTCGCCCAGCGCGCCGCCGTGTTGAACCGCGGATCCGGCGTGTCGATCTCGGCGAATTTTTCCAACACGTGATAGTGGCGGCCGACTTGTTGCGCGTATAATTTCGGCGTTTGCTCGGGGAACGTGGTCAGCAATTCTTGCAACGACGAATCATTCGCTTCGCCGCCGAGGGCGATAAATCGCGCCGCCTGCTTGCCCTTCACTTCCAGAGGCCAATGAAAAGTGACGCGCGCTTTCGAGGCATTTTGCACCGAAATATCCTCGACGTCGACCGCGATGGCAGGCGCATCGAACCACGTTTCGGTCTGCCAGCGCGATCGCGCTTTTGGCTCCCGCTCGAAAGCGACGGCGAAATGCGCGCGAAAGAGCCGGCGAAAATCTGAAAAATGCGCCTGACTGTGGCAAACGCGCCCGCGCCGGTCCTGCGTTTGATATTCGATTTTCGACAGCGCCCCCTCCGGATACGGCCACATCAAACGAAAATCAACTTCAAAAGAAAGCTCGAAAAATAATTCCCCCTTCCCTTCGAATTCCCATTCAACACAGGCCAGCGGCGCGTCGTGGCCCACCCAAATCCGCTCACAGATCGATAGGCGCTCGGTTTGGCGGCGGCGCTCGATTTGATGCGGGCGAATCAAAACCTCGGCCTCGGCGCCGTTTTCCCACAGCGTTTCGCCGGCGGCGTTTTGGATGCGCAAGGACACCTCGCGGCTCAAGCGCAGCGGATGGCTCCAAATTTCCGTGATCGGCCCGCGTTCGTTGCCCATGAGCAAAATGCGCTCGCCGCTGAGATCGAAAAAATGATTGCGGCCCGCCTCGACGTTTAAATACGGGCTGACCTCGAGCGATTTGACCGGCGTCCAGATTTCCCATCGCGGAAACTCAATCAACCGGTTGTTCTTTTTGACTTCCGCGAGCGGCGGCTGCCAGATTCCTTCCCACCTCTTTTTTGCCTGCCTCTTTTCCATAAGGCGGCGCAGGCAGGACTCGGCAAAGGCCTCGAGCTGCGGGCGAAAGAGATTCTGCTCGTCGGAGAAATAAAGATACGCGCCCACGCACAACACGTTCGGCGACTCGTATTCCCAGGCCAGTTTTTGGCCGGGATCGAAACCGATGTAATACCGATGCACGCCCCAAACTTTTCCCTTCGGCCATTTATTGGCGCCGTAACCGAAACGCCAATACGGCGCGCCGGCTTTGGCATTCCACAAATAAATCCCGCCGCCGAAAGGCGACAGCGGCGAGTCACTCGCCGGCAGATGCGCCAGAAATCCCATCAACCCGCGAATCTCAAATCCCTGTGACGCCACCCCCTCATTTTCAGGTTTGTTTTGCGGATCATAATTTCCCGACTCGGCCAGATCCGGTCCGACTTTCTCCAAACCCAACGGCACGACCGCCTGCACCGCCGCCAGCGAGAGAAACAATTTCCCCCCGCTCTTCAAAAAACGCCGCAAACTTTTCCAATTTATCTCTTTGCCCCATGCCCCATGCCCTTTGCTCTTTGCCCCTTGCCCTTTGCCCCTTGCCCCGTGCCACCACAAAACAAAGTGCTGCCCACAGCTTGGAACTTGCTCCGGAAAAATCCGCTGCGCCGCCGGAAAACGCGTTCTCAGCCACTGCCACGCGGCTTCGACTTCGGGATCGCTGGCGCCGGTGTCGAGAAAAAGAATTTGGGACGGAGGAGTTGAGGGAGGCAAAAGGGATTTTTTACGACGACGGGATGTCTGGCGCACGGGTTTTTATTTTTATTGAATTTCTTTTTCAACCAAACGGGTGATTTCTTCAATTTTGAAATTTAGGAAAATCGTTTTTGAATGTCAATCTCAAAGTCGCAATGGCGCGAATTTTTCATTGTTTCTTAGAGAAGTGAAGCAGTCGGACTTGGGCAGCGCGATTCTTCAAATCTTACCCACTCCTGCTCGCCCAAGTCCGACTGGCCTGCAATTTTTATTTACGAATCACCGCTCCAAACTTCTCCCACACCTCTCGCAACGCCGTGAGAATAGCCTCACGGTTTTCGCCTTCCATAGCTGCAAAGAATTGCAACAGCCACTCGCGGTAGCGCGTTAGTTTCGGCTCTATGCTGATAAAATGCTTCGTGCCTTCGAATGACCAACCGACTTGGAACGTGTCGGCTTGGGCGGCGAGGTTCTGCTGCAAGGTTTCTAATTCTGCCGGAAGCTGCGGCGTTTTGTTCTGCGCCAGCGCGATGGCAACGCCAATAGCGCGCAGAGCGATTTTGACCCGTGGCTCAACTCTTAAGTTGAGCAACAGCGTGGCGAGGCGTTTTTCTGCTGCGGGAAATCGGCCGGTGGTGAAGTGCTTTTCGGCGAAATCAGCTTGGAAAGAAAGGTCGGTCGAATCCAATTGACGATAACCAATCTCACGAGCAATCTTGAGCGCGGCTTGATGATACACCCGGCTACTGTCCGGCTGACCGAGATCATTGAACACCAGCCCGAGATTGCCGAGCGTAGCCGCCTCATTGGCCGTGGCTTTTCCAAGACTCGCACGGCGATAAATCGTTAGCGCCTTTTGCCAATTTTTCATCGTGCCTTTGGCATCACCCATGACATAAAGCACTTTGGCCAAATGAAAATAACCTGCGGCATCATCCGGCTTCAGCGCGATAGCTTTTTCATAAGCCGCCACGGCCTCGTTGAGCTTGTGCTCGCCGGCGCGGGCATTGCCAAGGTTCAAATATTTTTCGGGCAGCAGTTCCTCTTCGCGTTTCCCTTCGCGGATTTCTTTCTCGGCAGCGGTAATGGCTTTTTCAATCAACTGCGCGGCTTTGCCGTAGTGTTTGTCATACAAAGCGGCCAAGCCGACGTCGTAAGGATTCTCGCTCTCCTGCAATTGGGCTTTGAGCTTTTCAATCGCGGCCAGCAATTCCTCTTTGCTGAAGCCCAGCCGTTGGAAAAAACACTTGCGAGGCAAAAGCCGATTGGCTATCTTATGGTTTCAGAATATTGATCGTAAGGCGCTCGCGCAAAATGACGATGACAAATTTAAATCGAAAGTGGAAACTCCCATGCCCACAACACCTTCCCCCTCCCTCATCGAAAAAATCGCCGAAAAGCTTAGGCTCATTCCGAATCTTCACCAGGATCTCGGCGCGACGGTTCCGCGCTTGACCGAGCCGGGAAAACTGACTGATTACCCGCCGCCGGAGAAATGGGATGATTGGGTGGAATACGAAGCCAAAAGCTGGCCGCGGCGAAACGCCAAGCATTACATGATCGTGCCGACCACGTGCTTCAATTGCGAGGCGGGTTGCGGACTGTTGAGCTACGTCGAAAAATCGACGCTGCAAGTGCGCAAGTTCGAGGGCAATCCGTATCATCCCGGCAGTCGCGGCCGTAATTGCGCGAAAGGGCCGGCGACCATCAATCAAATTACAGACCCCGATCGCATTCTCTATCCGCAAAAACGCGCGGGCAAACGCGGCGAAGGCAAATGGGAGCGCGTGTCGTGGGATAACGTTCTCGATGACATTGCCGGACGCATTCGTCGCGCGCTGCAAGAGAAGCGGCACAACGAAGTCGTGTATCACGTCGGTCGCCCCGGTCACGAGGGCTACATGGATCGCATTCTGCAATCGTGGGGCGTCGACGGGCACAACAGCCACACGAACATTTGCTCGGCGGGTGCGCGTTTTGGTTATGCGATCTGGCAAATGTATGACCGGCCTTCACCGGATCATGCCAACGCCAATTTCATTTTGCTTATCAGCGCGCATCTCGAGTCCGGGCATTATTTTAATCCGCACGCGCAGCGCATCATCGAAGGCATGATGAACGGCGCGAAGCTGGCGGTTATGGACCCGCGCCTTTCGAACACCGCGAGCATGGCGGATTATTGGATGCCGACTTATCCCGGCAGCGAAGCCGCAGTACTGCTCGCAATGGCGAAAATAATTCTCGACGAGAGACTGTACAACGAAACGTATTTGCGCGATTGGGTGAATTGGCCGCAATATCTCCACCATGAGCGGCCGAACGACGAAGCGACATTCGACAATTTTATTTTGGCATTGAAGGCCGCCTACAAAGATTACACGCCCGAATTTGCCGAAAAAGAAAGCGGCGTGCCGGCCAAAACCGTTGTGGAAGTTGCTCGGCAAATCGGTCGCGCCGGAACGCGCTTCGCGACGCACAATTGGCGCAGCGCCGGCAGCGGCAATCTTGGCGGCTGGGCGGTGGCGCGGTGTCTGCATTTTCTCAACGTGCTCACGGGCAGTGTCGGCACGGTCGGCGGCACCTCGCCGAGTGCGTGGAACAAATTCAAGCCCAACGTTCCGCACAAACCGCCGGCGCAAAAATTTTGGAATGAACTGCATTTTCCCAACGAATATCCGCTGGCGCATTACGAGATGAGCTTCCTTCTCCCCCACTTTCTCAAAGAAGGCCGCGGCAAACTCGACACGTATTTCACGCGCGTGTTCAATCCCGTGTGGACGTATCCCGACGGCTTCTCGTGGATTGAAGCGCTGTCGGATGAGAGCAAAGTCGGCTTGCACGCGGCGCTGACGCCGACGTGGAATGAGACGGCTTATTTTGCTGATTACGTTTTGCCGATGGGCCACGCCAGCGAGCGGCACGACATCATCAGTTACGAAACGCATTCCGGTTTGTGGATCGCCTTTCGCCAGCCGGTGCTGCGCGAGGCGCGGCGCAAGATGGGCCCCGATTTTCCTTTAAAAAATACTAAAGGAGAGTCGGGGGTGCAATTCACCTACGAAGCCAATCCCGGCGAGGTGTGGGAAGAAGACGAGTTTTGGATCGAACTGTCGTGGCGCATCGATCCCGATGGCAGTCTCGGCATCAAGCCGCATTTTATTTCGCCGTATCGCCCCGGTGAGAAAATCACGATTGACGAATACTATCAATATATTTTCGAGCGCACGCCCGGTTTGCCGGAGAAAGCGGCGGAGCATGGTCTCTCGCCGCTGGAATACATGCGCAAGTTCAGCGCGTTTGAAGTCGAGCAAACCTCATACAACAAACATCTGCGCTCGCTCTCCCCGGCGGATTTGCAGGGCGCAGAAACCGATGCGCAAACCGGTCTCATTAAAAAAGCCGGCAAAAATATCGGCGTGCTGGTGAATGGCGTCGCGTGTGAAGGATTTCCCACGCCCTCACGTAAGCAGGAATTTTTCTCGCAAACCATGATCGATTGGGGCTGGCCGGAATACAAAATTCCCACGTATATCAAAAGTCATGTACACCCCGACAATTTTGATCGCAGCAAAGGCGAGTTTCCGCTGGTGCCGACGTTTCGCTTGCCGACGCTCATTCACTCGCGCTCCGGCAATGCCAAATGGCTCTACGAAATTTCCAACCGCAATCCGGTGTGGATGCACACTTCCGATGCAAAAAAACTCGGCATTCAAACCGGCGACCTGTTGCGCGTCACCACCGACATCGGTTATTTCGTCGACCGCGTGTGGGTCACCGAAGGCATCAAGCCCGGTGTCGTGGCGTGCTCGCATCACCTCGGCCGCTGGCGCCGGCCGCAGGATGCCCCCGGAAACCGTTGGGCAACGTCGTTGGTGGATGTGAGCGCAGAGGGCAGAGCGCATAGCGCAGAGAGCAAGCCGCGCGGAAATAAATGGCGAATCAGAATCATTGACTCGATTCGGCCTTTTCGCAGCAACGATCCAGACACCTCGCGCATTTTTTGGAGCGACGGCGGGGTGCATCAGAACATCACGTTTCCGGTGCATCCCGATCCGATCAGCGGCATGCACTGCTGGCATCAAAAAGTGCGCATCGAAAAAGCGCATGCGGAAGATCACTACGGCGATGTGTTTGTCGATACGCAAAAATCGTTTGAGATTTATCGCGAATGGTTGAAAATGGCCCGCCCCGCGCCGGGGCCGAATGGATTGCGCCGGCCGTTGTGGTTGAATCGACCGCTGCGGCCTGTTGATGAGATGTTTTATCTTTAACTCGAAGATCACTTTGCCGGCGCCGTCAAAATGGTCGAGTTGGCAAATAAGTGCGCACCACGATTCGGCGCATCGGCGGTGCCATGCCAGAGGATGTACCGCCGGTCGAACATATCAAGCAAGTGGAGAAGCGCCTCAAAAGTTCGCCGCCGAAATTGAAATTGGAGGATTAAGAATGCGAAAGGGTTGGCTGGAAGTGAAGAAAGCAAATGAGTCATGACGAAGGAAAAGATTTGGCAGGCAAGAGATGCGCAAAAAGATCATCGAAAAAAACCTGAAGAAGAGGCTGCTCGAAGGTGACGATTTCAGCGCGCGCTCGGGTGAAGACCAATGGCGCACCGCGGTCGCATTGTTTCATCGCCACAAGGTTTTGCTGGTGTGGGATAATTTTGAATCCACCTTGCCGGCGTTTCAGGTCGGCGAGGAAACCGAACCGGCGGTAGAGACGTCCCGCCGGAACGTCTCTATCCTGGATTATTCACAGATTTTACCACGAGCAAAAGAAAAAAACTTTGCGGTGCCTTTGCGTCTCCTACGGACGTCTGCGTCTTTGCGTGCGCTTTTGCTTTTTTGGTTCCGGCTTTTCTCCGGGTTGGGGTGTTTCCAAAATGACATGATAGTCATCCACCGAAGACTGAGGAATTACACACACCGTCAGTCTTTAGTTGCAATTTTCTTTTCGCTTGTGTAAATTATGCAGACGATTTCAATTAAAAAAGATTACGTTTACAAACTATCGGAGTGCATGATGAAACGAAAAACAAAAGTGTTCATCGGGATATGCTGCTGGGCGGCAGGGTTAAACGTTGTGCAGGCGCAGGAACTCGAGGATTACGTTTCCAAATACACCTCAACAAACGGCGCCGGGTACATGCAGCCGCTGGCCGACGCTTTCGGGGCCAACCTCAACAGCGGTTTTTATCACGGGGCGCGCATCAGCACATTCGGATTTCACATTTATGTCGGCGTCGAGGCGATGACGGCGCTGATTGCGGATGATCAAAAAACATTTACCGCCAAAACCGAAGATCCGTTCAGCCCGGCGCAAACGGCGCCAGCCCCGACGATTTTCGGCAGCGGCCAGGGCGCGGCGGTGACCGGCACGGGCGGCACGGTGTTCAATTTTCCCGGCGGCCTCGACATTGCGAAACTTCCGCTGGCCGTGCCGCAGGTGACCGTGGGGTCGATTCTGGGCACGGAAGCCACCGTTCGCTATGTCAAAGCAAAAATCGATGACAATATCGGCGAAGTCAAGCTTTTCGGTTTCGGCGGCCGGCACAGCCTCAGCCAATATTTTAAAGATTTTCCCCTCGACCTGGCGGCCGGTTTTTTCATCCAAAAATTCGAGATCGGCGACATCGTTGAGGCCAACACCAAACACTTCGGCTTGCAAGCCAGTCTGTCCCGCAGCATTTTGACGTTGTACGGCGGCGTTGGTTACGAATCCGCCACGCTCGATATTGCTTATGATTATGAATCCGGCGCCGGCACGGAGAGGATTGCCTTCGATCTCGAGGCGGAAAATTCGGTTCGCTTCACCGCCGGGGTGGCGCTCAATCTCCTCATGCTTAAGCTCCACGCCGACTACAATTTCGGCTCACAGAATGTGATTGCCGCCGGCTTGGGGTTCGGCTTTTGAAAATTTTTCCATCGGAGAAAAATCATGAAAAAAATCATCATTTGCCTTCCGCTGCTCGCTTTGCTTCTGCTCACCGGCTGCGAAAAGCGGCTGTTTCATTTCATCGCGACGATCGACCAGACGCCGGTGTTTACCTTTGACAGCACCGGACCATTTGTGCAAAGAGTGGTGATCACGAGTGATCGTGTGAAAGCCGCGCTCGACGTGCCGGAAGATGCTCGTGTCACCGGCGTTGACATCGAGAGCCTGTCGCTGCGCGTCGCCGTCAAGCCGGAAAACCGTGCCCCGGCGCTCAATGTATCCGGCACGATTATCAATGCCAGTCAAACCCGAAAAAAGATGTTTGAAAATTACCCCGTCGTGCTGGCGGGCGTTAACACGCCCTTCGTCGGCCTCAATTCGCTCATCGCCGACGGCATCAGTGAATTGCGCAGCAAGCTCAACGGCTACGTCAAAGATATCGACAACGCGGCGTTTGTCATCGAGGTGAACGGCGATACGGCGCCGGCCGGTCAACGCGTGGCCATCGATCTGCATCTGGTGATCAAAGCCACCGTCAAGTACGATCAATGTGTCGAAGTGCCGCAGCTTTTTTCGAGCGGCGAAGAATGCACGCAGTAGTTGTGGCGTTGTAGTTGATTTTTGAAATGTCGAATGGAGGAGGTGAGCATGGCGAATTCCAACGGGTCCGATTCCCGTGCAGCGCTGCTGCAAAAACTGGCGAGCGAGGTGATCGGCTTCGACACGCACTACACCCTGGCGACCGGTGAGCGCAGCCGGCGGATTTATCTCGACAGCACGGCGAGCACGCTGCGTTTGCAAGTGGTTCAAAAAGTGTTGGATAAATTCCAGCCTTATTATTCCAACACCCACAGTTTGCTGCATTTCGGCGCCAAGATTTCGACGAAGGAATATCAGTGGGCGCACGAGATGGCGCTGACGTTCGTTCGCGCCAATCCTGAAATTTATACCGCCTTTTTCGTGGGCAGCGGCACGACGGCCGGCATGAATCGCGTGGCGCGCACGCTGCGAGAAAAACGTCCGGACCGCGATGTCGTCATCACTTCCATCATGGAACATCACTCCAACGATCTTCCCCACCGCAAACATTTTCGTGAAGTCGTGCATATTCCGGCGGCGATGGCCGCGCATTCGCTGGGCTGCGTCAACGTACAGCGGTTGGAACAAGCGTTGCGCGAGCATGCCGGCAAAGTGAATTATGTGGCGATCACCGGCGTTTCGAATGTGACCGGCATCATCAATCCGATTTACGAGATTGCCGAGATGGCGCATCAACACGGCGCGCTGATCGTTGTCGACGCGGCGCAAATGGCGGCGCACGTGCCGATTCACATGAGCGGCCACGACAATCCGGACCGCGATCTCGACGTGCTGGTTTTTTCCGGGCACAAAATTTACGCGCCCGGCTCGCCCGGCGTGGTTATTACACGCAAAGATTTGTTTGCCGGTTTGGAGCCGCAGGAAGTCGGCGGCGGCATGGTCGATCAGGTTTATATCAACCGCTATACACAATCACAAAAATTTCCGGATCGCGAAGAAGCCGGCACGCCGAACATCTGCGGCGCGATTGGCTTGGCGGCGGCGCTGTACGCGCTTCATAAAATCGGCATGGATTTCATCGCCGAAGAGGAGTGCAAGCTCATCGAGTATGCCATCGAAAAACTCAGCGCCGTCGACGATCTCATCATTTACGGTGAAACCGATTGCAGCCAGTGCCAACGCTCCGGCGCGATTTCATTCAACCTGAAAAACATGGATCACGGCTTGACGGCGGCGGTGTTGAACGATTATTTCAACATTTCCGTGCGCAACGAGTGTTTCTGCGCGCATCCTTACGTGCGCGAGATGGTGTCGATGAGCCTGGAGGAGGAGGCCGACCGCCTGACCGACGAAGAGCTGGAGCAGCTCGCCGAATTGCATCGCGGCATGGTGCGCGCCAGCTTCGGCGTTTACAGCACGAAAAAAGACGTCGAGGCCCTGGTTGCCGCCTTGAAGCATATCACGGCCAACAAGGCGTTTTATCAAAGCCAATACAACCGCCTGCCGAACGGCGACTACGAGCACAAAACTTTCAAGTTCGATCACAAAAAAATTTTTTGCATCAAAGAAGAAATCGAGGCGCTGCTTGCCGCCTAGAAACAAAAGCGCACGCAAAGACGCGGAGCCGCAAAGACCACGCAAAGAAAATCTTGGCGATAACTTTGCGTCTTCGCGTCTTTGCGTGAATTTTTTTTGCTTTTTGCAATACTCTTCAGTTGGAGTGCACCCATGCCTGAAAATTTTGTAATGGGCCCGATTTGGTACGTTGTCTTTCTGCTTTCGCTCACCTGTCACGAAGCCGCGCATGCGCTGGCCGCGAAATGGGGTGGCGACCTGACCGCTTTTCATGCCGGCCAAGTAACGCTCAATCCGATGCCACATATGCAGCGCGAGCCTTTTGGCACCATCGTGGTTCCGATTTTATCTTTTCTGTTGAGCGGTTGGATGATCGGCTGGGCCAGCGCGCCGTATGATCCGAGCTGGCAGCAACGCTACCCACGCCGCGCCGCGTGGATGGCGTTGGCGGGGCCCGTCGCCAACTTCATTATAGTCGTCCTTGCCGCGCTGGCGATTGGGATTGGCATCGGCGCCGACTTCTTTCACCGGCCTGAGGCGATCAATTTCACGCAGGTCGTCGCGCCCAACGCCAAGGGCCTGCCGCACGCTCTCGCCACCTTTTTCAGCATTTTATTTTCCCTCAATCTTTTACTGGCCACTTTCAATTTACTTCCCGTTCCGCCTCTCGATGGCAATACCGTCGTCGGCCTTTTCCTCAGTGAAAAAGCCGCGCTGAAATTTGCCGAGTTGAGTCACAACCAAGCTTTTTCGCTCATCGGCTTGTTGGCTGCGTGGAAAATTTTCGACGTCGTTTTCCGCCCAGTTTTTACTTTCGCGCTGAATCTGCTTTATCCGGGCGCGAATTACCACTAACCACAAAGAATAACATGATGAGTCACTGGTCTTACGATACGCCGAAAAATTGGACGCGCCGTGATTTTTTAAAAACGCTCTCGCTCGCACTGGCGGCTGTTCCACTTCGCTCTGCTTTGGCGACACAAGCCGCAACGACGCGGTTCTTTTCACGGCAAAAAACCGATCATCCTCAAAAGATCATCGTCATCGGCGCGGGTTTGGCCGGCCTCACCGCGGCGTATGAGCTTACG
>Ga0073934_10006771_pt1 | contig 16420 bp, 18 predicted proteins | sample LarsenN4metaG_FD_76834 | JGI IMG/M metagenome (GOLD analysis project Ga0073934, IMG submission 76834) | Hot spring sediment bacterial and archeal communities from British Columbia, Canada, to study Microbial Dark Matter (Phase II) - Larsen... ...
CGCTGGCGCGCCGCGCCGCGGGCCGGCGGCGGCGACTGCCAGCCTGCGGGGCGGCGCCGACGCGCTCGAAGAGCTCGATGACGTCCATCAGCGTCACCCGGCGCGCGTTGCCGGCGAAGCGGTAGCCACCGCCCACCCCGCGCGTGGATTCGACCAGACCCGCGCGCGCGAGCGTCCTCAGCACCTTGGCGAGGTGGTGCGGCGAGATGCCGTAGGCGCGCGCGATCGCGCCCGCGGGCAGCACCTCGCCGGGGCGCGAGGCCGCTTCCAGCACGCTGCACAGGGCGAACAGCGTGTTCTTCTGCAGCCTCACTCGAGGTCCATTTCCAGGGGAATGAAGGGCGCCGCCATCATTCCCTGGCTGCGGAAGAACGACAGCACGAGGTGGTTGTCGCGCGCAAGGAGCGTCCGCACCTTGGTCACCCCGAGGCTCCGGAACCCCTCGACGATCGCGGCGAGCAGGCGGCTGCCGATTCCGCTCTGGCGGACCGCCGGCCGCACCCCGATCGCGAATACCCAGCCGCAGCGCGGCGAGCCGAACTCCCAGTCGCGCACTTCGCCGACGATGTAGCCTTCGACCCGGCCGCCCGCCTCGGCGACGAGGAAGAACCGCCCCCGCCTGCGACCGCCGCCGTAGCGGCGCAGGATGTCCGCCCAGTATTCGGGCTTGGGAAGGCGCGTCGCCTCGGCGTCAATCGCGACCACCTGCGCGAGATCGCCCGGCTGCACGGTGCGCACCTGCACGTGCTCCGGATGTGCGTTCTTTTGAGGCAGATCAAATCCCTGCGCGATGCCTGCGCCTAGTTTAATCTGGTATTGTGATACGTAAATACCGCAAAAGGAGGGAGCCATGCTGAAAGGACTGGCGGTCGCAGCGTCCGCGCTCGCGTTCGCGGCCGGGGCCGCGTTCGCCCAGGAGCCGATCCGGATCGGGTCGTTTCTCGCCGTCACCGGCCCGGCCGCGTTCCTGGGCGACCCGGAGCAGAAGACGCTGGAGCTGTACGTCGAGAAGCTGAACGCCGCCGGCGGCGTGCTCGGGCGCAAGATCCAGCTCACCGTGTACGACTCCGCGGGCGACGCCGAAAAGGCGCGCGCTTTTGCCAAGCGGCTCATCGAGCAGGACAAGGTGGACGTGATCGTCGGCGGCTCGACCACCGGCGAGACGATGGCGGTGGTGCCGCTGGTGGAGCAGGCCGGCATTCCATTCATCTCGCTCGCCGGCGCGGTGGTGATCGTCGAGCCGGTCAAGAAATGGGTGTTCAAGACCCCGCACTCGGACCGCCAGGCCTGCGAACGGATCTTCGTGGACATGAAGGCGCGGGGGCTCACGAAGATCGCTCTCATCTCGGGCGCGGGCGGCTTCGACAAGTCCATGCGCGCGCAGTGCATGCAGGTGGCGAAGAACCACGGCATCGAGATCGTCGCCGACGAGTCCTACGGCGCCGGCGACACCGACATGACCGCGCAGCTCACCAAGATCCGCTCGGCGCCCGGCGTGCAGGCGGTGCTCAACTGCGGCTTCGGTCAGGGCCCGGCGATCGTCACCAAGAACTACCGCCAGCTCGGCATCACGCTGCCGCTGTATCAGTCCCACGGCGTCGCCTCGAAGGAGTTCATCAAGCTCGCCGGCGGCGCGGCCGAGGGCATCCGCCTGCCGGCGGCCGCGATCCTCGCCCCGGAGACGCTGCCCGACGGCGATCCGCAGAAGAAGGTGCTCCTCGCCTACAAGCGCGAGTTCGAGGGCCGCTTCAAGCAGGACGTCTCGACCTTCGGCGGGCACGCCTACGACGGCCTGATGCTCGCCGTCGAGGCGATCCGGCGCGCGGGCTCGACCAACAAGGAAGCGGTGCGCAGCGCGCTGGAGAGCATCCGCGGCTTCGTCGGCATTGACGGCATCTTCAACTTCTCGCCGACCGACCACGTCGGGCTCGACGTCTCGGGGCTGCGCATCTTCGAGGTGCGCAACGGCAACTGGACGGTGGTGAAGTAGGGCCGCGCGCGGCAGGCGCTCGGCGGCCCGGGCAGGTGCGCGAATGTCCGCCGAGTTCCTGCAGTTCCTCCTCGCCGGGCTGACGGCGGGCGCGATCTACGCGCTCGTCGCGCTCGGCTTCACGATCATCTACAACGCCAGCCACGTCATCAACTTCGCCCAGGGCGAGTTCGTGATGATCGGCGGCATGGCGACCGTCTCGCTCGCCGCCGCCGGGCTGCCGCTGCCCGCGGCGATCGCCGCCGCGGTGCTCGCCGCCGCCGCGGTCGGCCTGGCGCTGGAGAAATTCGCGGTCGAGCCGGCGCGCGGGGCGCCGGTGGTCACGCTCATCATCATCACCATCGGCGCCTCGATCCTGCTGCGCGGCCTGGCGACGCTCGTCTGGGACAAGAAAATCCACGCGCTCAAGCCCTTTTCGGGCGATGCGCCGATCCGCATCGGCGGCGCGACGCTCGCACCGCAAAGCCTTTGGGTGCTCGGCGTCACCCTCGTCATCGTGCTCGTGCTCGCCTGGTTCTTCAACCGCACGCTGCTCGGCAAGGCGCTGCTCGCCACCTCGCACAACCGCCTTGCGGCGCAGCTCGTCGGCATCAACGTGCGCCGCGTGCTGCTCGTCTCCTTCGGCCTGTCGGCGGCGCTCGGCGCGATCGCCGGCATCCTGACCGCGCCGATCACCTTCACCTCCTGGGACGTCGGCATCATGCTGGGCCTGAAGGGCTTCGCGGCCGCGATCCTCGGCGGCCTGGGCAGCGGTCCGGGCGCGATCGTCGGCGGACTTGCGCTCGGCATCGTCGAGGCGATGGGTGCGGGCTACGTCTCCTCGGCCTACAAGGACGCGATCGCGTTCGTCGTGCTGCTCGCGGTGCTTTTCTTCCTTCCCGGCGGGCTCCTCGGGCGGGGCGGCGCCGAGCGCGTGTAGCGGAGCGGTGCGGATGCTCGCGCGACTGGCCTCGGCGCGCACCGGCGGCCTCGGCGCGCTCATTGTCGTGCTCGCACTCGCGCCGCTGGCGTTCACCAACAACTACCATTACGAGATCGCGATACTCGTCGCGCTCAATGCGGTGACCTGCGTCGGCCTGAATCTGCTCATCGGCTACGCAGGGCAGATCAGCCTGGGGCACGCCGGCTTCTTCGGCCTCGGGGCCTACGGCTCGGCGATCCTCACCGCGCGTTACGGCTGGCCGCCTCTCGCGGCGCTCGTGGCGGCCACCGCCGGCACCGCGCTTCTCGCCTACGTCGTCGGCCGGCCGATCCTGCGCCTGAAGGGCCATTACCTGGCGATGGCCACGCTCGGCATGGGGATCATCATCTCGATCATCCTGGTCACCGAGGAGCGCTTTACCGGCGGCCCGGACGGCATGGCGGTGCCGCCGTTCTCGGTCGCAGGCGTTGCGCTTGCGGGCGAGCGCGCCTGGTACGCGGCGTGCGCGGTGATGCTCCTCGCCGCGGTGTGGCTCGCGCTCAACCTGATTGATTCGCCGGCGGGCCGGGCGCTGCGCGCGCTGCACGGCGCCGAAATCGGCGCGCAGGTCTCCGGCGTGGACGCCGCGCGCGCCAAGCTCGCGGTGTTCGTGCTCTCGGCGGTGTTCGCCTCGGTCGCCGGCAGCGTTGCGGCGCATTACGCCGGCTTCATCACGCCGGCGAAGGCCGGGTTCTTCCACTCGATCGAGCTGGTGACGATGGTGGTGTTCGGCGGCATGGCCTCGACCTTCGGCGCGGTGGCGGGCGCCGCGGCGCTCACTCTGCTGCCGCAGCTTCTCACCGTATTCAAGGAGTATGAGATGGTGATGATGGGCGCGGTGATGATGGGCACGATGATCTTCATGCCGAAGGGCCTGGTGCCGACGCTCGCGGCGCGCTTCGGCAACGGGCGGCGCACGTGAGCCTGCTCGTCGCACAGGGGCTGTCGAAGGCGTTCGGCGGCGTGCACGCGGTCGAGGAGGTGAGCTTCGCCGTCGAGCCGGGCGCGGTCGTTTCGATCATCGGCCCGAACGGCGCCGGCAAGACCACGCTCCTCAACCTGCTGTGCGGGATCTACCGGCCGAGCGCCGGGCGCATCCTCGTCGAGGGGCGCGACCTCACCGGCCGGCCGCCGCACGAATTCGCCGCGGCGGGGGTTGCGCGCACGTTCCAGAACCTGCAGGTGTTCTTCAACATGACGGCGCTGGAAAACGTGATGGTCGGACGCCACCGGCACGAGCGGCGCTCGCTCGCGGCGGCGATGCTGCGGCCGCCGGCGCTCGCGCGCGAGGAGCGCGCCGCGCGCGCCGAGGCCGCCGAGCTGATGCGCTTCGTCGGGCTCGCCGACTGGCTCGAGGCGCCGGCGGACGCGCTTCCCTACGGGGCGCTCAAGCGCCTGGAGATCGCGCGCGCGCTCGCCGCGCGCCCGAAGGTGCTGCTGCTCGATGAACCCGCCGCCGGCCTCAATCCGGTCGAGACGCAGGAGGTGAACGCGCTCATCACGCGCCTTGCCGCGCGCGGCATCACGGTGCTGCTGGTCGAGCACAACATGCGGCTGGTGATGGGCGTCTCCGACCGCATCCTCGTGCTCGACTACGGCAGGAAGCTCGCCGAAGGCGGCGCCGCGGAGGTGCGCACCGATCCGCGCGTCATCGAGGCCTACCTCGGCGCCGAGGAGCCCGCTGATGCCGTCTGAGCTGCTCGAGGTCGAGGCGCTGGAGAGCCGCTACGGGCGGATTCCGGCCCTGAAGGGGATCAGCCTGCGCATCCGCGAAGGCGAGCTGGTGGCGCTCGTCGGCGCCAACGGCGCCGGCAAGTCCACGCTGCTGCGCGCGCTCTCGGGCGTGCAGCCGGTGGCCGCCGGCAGCGTGCGCTTCGCCGGCGCCGACATCACGCATGCGCCGGCGCAGGCGCGCGTGCGCGCCGGCATCGTGCAGGTGCCCGAGGGCCGGCAGGTGTTCGCGCCGCTCACGGTCGAGGACAACCTGCGCCTTGGCGCCTACACGCGCCCGCGCGAGGAGGCGGAGGCGCAGCTGGCGCGCGTCTACGAGATGTTCCCGATGCTGCGCGGCAAGCGCCACGAGCCCGCGGGCACGCTCTCGGGCGGCCAACAGCAGATGCTCGCGATGGGCCGGGCGCTGATGGGCAGGCCAAGGCTCCTGCTCATGGACGAGCCGAGCATGGGGCTCGCGCCGCGCCTTGTGCGCGAGGTGTTCGCCTTCATCCGCACGCTGAAGGAGTCGGCGACCACGATCTTCCTCGTGGACCAGAACGCACGCGCGGCGCTCGCGGTCGCCGACCGGGCTTATGTCCTGGAAACCGGCAGGATCGTGCTGGAGGGCACAGGGCGCGAACTCGCGCAGGACGCGCGCATCCGCGAGGCATACTTGGGGTTGTAGCGGCACCGGTGCTTTAATCTGGATCAAACCGCTTTGCGAACGCACATGATTGGATCGGCAACATGAAACCAACACTTGCCGCAGGACTGACCGCAAAGCGCCGCATCACGGTGGACCGCGAGCGCACCATCGGCTTCATGGGCGAGGCGGCGCGCGTGTATGCCACGCCGATGCTGGTGCGCGATGTCGAGATGACCTGCCGCGAGCTGCTCCTTGAGCACCTCGATCCGGGCGAGGACTCCGTCGGCACGAGAGTCGAAATTGACCACCTCGCCCCCACGCTCCTTGGCATGACGGCCGAGATCGCGGTGACCGTCGCCGAAGTGAAGGGCCGCGCGGTGGTGTTCGACGTAAGCGCGACCGACGGCGTGGACCAGATCGCGCGCGGGCGGCACTCGCGGTTCGTGGTGGACGTGAAGAAGACCGAGGAGCGGCTCGCGGCGAAGGCGAAGAAGGCGGGGCTCGCATGAAGGTGAAGACGTACTGCTACCAGTGCGTCGCAGGGCCCGATCTGCTGGAGGTCGAGGTCGAGGACGGCGTCGCCGTGCAGGTGACGCCCAATTTCGACGCCGCCGGCATCCATCCCGGCGGCGGGCGCGTGTGCGTCAAGGCCTACGGGCTCGTGCAGAAGGTGTACAACCCGAACCGCGTGCGCTCGCCGATGAAGCGCACGAACCCCAGGAAGGGCCGCGACGAGGACCCCGGGTTCGTTCCGATCTCCTGGGACGAGGCGCTCGACACGATCGCGGCGAAGCTGAAGGAGATCCGCGCCAGGGGGCTGCTCGACGAGTCGGGGTATCCGCGAGTCGCGGCGAGCTTCGGCGGCGGCGGCACGCCACAGTCGTACATGGGCACGTTTCCGGCCTTTCTTTCGGCGTGGGGCCCGGTGGACATGGGCTTCGGCTCGGGGCAGGGCGTCAAATGCGTGCACTCGGAGCACCTCTACGGCGAGTTCTGGCACCGCGCATTCACGGTGTCGCCGGACACGCCGCTTTCCGAGTACGTGATCTCCTGCGGCGCGAACACCGAGGCCTCCGGTGGCGTGGTCGGCGTCTGGCGCCACGCCGAGGCGCGCGTGCGCGGCATGAAGCGCGTGCAGGTCGAGCCGCACCTTTCGATCACCGGCGCCTGCTCGGCCGAGTGGGTGCCGATCAAGCCGAAGACCGACGCGGCGTTCCTGTATGCGCTGATTCACGTGATGCTCTTCGAGCACCCGCGCGAGCGGCTGGACCTGAAGTTCCTGTTCGAGCACACCTCCTCGCCGTATCTCGTCGGGCCGAACGGTTTCTTTTTGCGCGATCCGGCGACGAAAAAGCCGCTCATCGCGCCCGCGCTCGAAGGCATGTTCCGCATGAACGCCGTCGAGATCGGCGCCGACGAGGAAGTGCTCGCGCAGGGCGAACTCGAAGGCCGCACCGCGTTCAGCGCGCTCGTCGAGCACATGCGCCCCTACACCCCGGAGTGGGCCGAGAGAATCTGCGACGTGCCGGCGGCGACGATGCGCCGGATCGCCGCGGAATATCTCGATCATGCCCGCGTCGGCGCGACGATCGTCATGGACGGCAAGACGCTGCCGCTGCGGCCGGTGGCGGTCGTGCTCGGCAAGACGGTCAACAACGGCTGGGGCGGGTTCGAGTGCTGCTGGGCGCGGACCATGCTCGCGGCGCTCGTGGGCGCGCTCGAAGTGCCCGGCGGCACGCTCGGCACGACGGTGCGGCTGAACCGGCCGCTCTCAGAGCGCCACGCGAGCGTCAAGCCGGGCCCCGACGGCTTCATGGACTATCCGCTCAATCCGACGGACAAGGCGCACTGGAGCGCGCAGCCCAACATTCGCAACGCCTACCGCACGCTCGTGCCGCTCGCCGCCGACGGGCCCTGGAGCCAGGCGCTCGGACCGACGCACTTTTCGTGGATGTTCCTCGGCGAAACGCCGCCGGGATTGCCGCGCGTCACGTATCCCGAACTCTGGTTCGTGTACCGCACCAACCCGGCGATCTCGTTCTGGGACACGCCGCAGGTCGCCGAGCGCATGGCGAAGTTCCCGTTCATCGTCGCGATGGCCTACACGCGCGACGAGACCAACCACTTCGCCGACATCCTGCTGCCCGACCAGGTGGACCTGGAGAGCCTGCAGCTCATCCGCGTCGGCGGCTCCAAGTACATCGAGCAGTTCTGGAAACACGAGGGCTACGCGCTCAGGCAGCCGGCGGTCGCGCCGGCGGTGGATGCGCGCGACTTCACCGACATCGCCACCGAGCTCGCGCGGCGCACGGGGCTCCTTGAGCGCTACAACGCCGCGATCAACCGTGGCGCGGCGGGAGTGCCGCTGAAGGGCAAATCGTGGGACTTCTCGCTCGATACGGCGAAGGCGCACTCGCGCGAGGAGATCTGGGACGCGGTCTGCCGCGCGGCGAGCGCCGAGGTCACCGACGGGCGGGAAACCGACGGCCTGGACTGGTGGAAGCGGCACGGCCTGCGCGTCAAGCCCTTCCCGCAGTCGCTCTGGTACCTCTTTCCGACGCTCGCCGAGAAAGGGCTGCGCTTCGAGCTGCCGTACCAGGAGCGGCTCCTGCGCGTGGGCAAGGAGCTCGCGCGCCGGCTGCACGAGCACGGCATCCACTGGTGGGATACGCAGCTCGCGGAGTACCAGGCGCTGCCGGCGTGGAAGGAGTTCCCGAGGCTGTGGGAAGCGGAGGTCGCGCGCGAGGGCGGAAAGCCCGAGGACTATCCGTTCTGGCTCCTCACCTCGCGCAGCATGCAGTACGCGTGGGGCGGCAACGTCGGCGTGCAGCTCATGCGCGAGGTCGCTTCCAACGTCGCCGGCCACGGCGGCGTCATCATCAACGCGAAGCGCGCGGCGGAGCTGGGCATCGCCGAGGGTGACGTGGTGGAGATCGCGACGCCGCGCGCACGAGTGCGCGCGCGCGCCGTGCCGCGGCAGGGCATCTGCCCGGACACGCTGCTGCTCGTCGCGCAGTTCGACCACTGGGCGACGCCGTTCGCGAAAGACTTCGGCGTGCCGAGTCTCAACCGGCTGGTGCCGATGTCCATGGCGCTCACCGACGCCACCGGCTCGGGCGCCGACGTGGTGCGTGTCGCGCTGAGGAAAGCCGCATGACGCGCTGGGTGATGGTCGCGGACCTGCGCCGCTGCGTCGGCTGCCAGACCTGCACCGCCGCGTGCAAGCACGCCAACGCCACGCCCCCCGGCGTGCAGTGGCGGCGCGTGCTCGACATGGAAGTCGGCGAGTATCCGGACGTCAGGCGCGTGTTCGTGCCGGTGGGCTGCATGCACTGCGCCGATCCGCCGTGCATGCACGTGTGCCCCTCGACCGCGACGCGCAAGCGCCCCGACGGCATCGTCACCATTGACTACGATCTGTGCATCGGCTGCGCGTACTGCGCCGTCGCCTGCCCGTATCAGGCGCGCTACAAGACCGACGAGCCGACCTTCGCCTACGGCGAGCCGATGGCCTCGGAGGCGAAGCGCTTCGATCCCCGGCGCCTCGGGGTCGCCACCAAGTGCACCTTCTGCGCCGACCGGGTGGACGCGGGCCTCGCGAAGGGCCTCAAACCCGGCGTGGATCCCGAGGCGACGCCGGCGTGCGTCAACTCCTGCATCGCGCAGGCGCTTCACTTCGGCGATCTGGACGATCCGGCGAGCAACGTCTCGCAGTTGCTTGCCGAGAACCACTTCTTCCGCATGCACGAGGAGCTGGGCACCGAGCCCGGCTTCTATTACCTGTGGGACCGCAAGGAGGCAGGGACATGAGCTTCGGCCCGCGCCCGTGGCTGCAGCAGCACTGGGACTGGCGCGCCGCGTGCAACTTCATGTTCGGGGGCTGCGGTGCGGGGCTCGTCGTCGCCGCGGCGCTCCTCGACGGCCCGCACGCGCTCGCGGCGCTCGGCGCCGGCCTTGCGCTCGTCGCCGCGGGCCTTGGCGCCGTGTGGCTGGAGATCGGCCGCAAGCTGCGCGCGGTGCACGTCTTCTTCAACCCCTTCACCTCGTGGATGACGCGCGAGTCGTTCGTGGCCGTGCTGCTCTTTGCGCTCGGCATCGCGGCGCTCGCGACCGGCGCGCCGTGGCTGCGCTACGCCGCGGCGGCGGCCGCCGCGGCGTTCGTCTTCTGCCAAGGGCGCATCCTTCACGCCGCCAAAGGGATCCCCGCCTGGCGCCAGCGCGAAGTGGTGCCGCTCATCGTCGCCACCGGCCTCGCCGAGGGCGCGACCGCGGCGCTCGTCTTCGAGCTGGCCGTCGCGCCGCTCGCGCTCGCCGGCCTCGCGCTCGTCGCGCGAGCGCTCGCCTGGATGCGCTACCGAGCGGCGCTCGAAGGCACGAGCGCCCTTGCGGCGCTCGCCCCGGCGGGCCGGGCGCTCGTGCCGCTCGGCACCGTCGCGCCGCTCGCGCTGCTCGCGTTCGCGTTCGTGATGCCGGAGAGCGCGTGGCTCGCGGCCGCCGCCGCGATCGCCGCCGGCTGGCGGTTCAAGTTCGCGCTGATCACGCGCGCCGCGTTCAACCAGGGCTTCGCGCTGCCGAAGGTCCCGGTGCGCGGCGCGCGCACGCAAGGAGGGAAACCATGACCTGGCGCTACGACCCGCAGGCCGAGACGATGCCGCGGGAAAAACTCGCCGCGCTGCAACTGGAGCGGTTGCGCGAGACGGTGAAGAACGCGTACGACAACGTGCCGCTGCACCGGGAACGGATGAAGCAGCTCGGGATGGAGCCGGGCGACGTGCGATCGCTGGAGGACGTCGCGAAGCTGCCGTTCACGCTGAAGACGGACCTGCGCGATCAGTATCCGTTCGGCATGTTCGCGCGCCCGCGCGAGCAGCTCCTGCGCCTGCACGCCTCCAGCGGCACCACCGGCAAGCCGACGGTGGTCGGCTACACCGCGCGCGATCTGGAAACATGGGCCGACCTGATGGCGCGCTCGATGGCCTGCGCCGGCGTGCGTCCCGGCGACGTGGTGCACAACGCCTACGGCTACGGCCTGTTCACCGGCGGCTTGGGCGCGCACTACGGCGCCGAGCGGCTCGGGGCGACGGTGGTGCCGATGTCGGGCGGCGCGACCGAGCGCCAGATCGTGCTGATCATGGACTTCGGCGCGCGCGTGCTCTGCTCGACGCCCTCGTACGCGCTCGCGATCGCCGAGGTGGCCGAGAAGCAGGGCGTGGACCTGCGCCGCTCGAAGCTGGAGATCGGCCTGTTCGGCGCCGAGCCCTGGAGCGAGGCGATGCGCAAGGAGATCCAGTCGCGCCTCGGCCTGAAGGCGGTGGACATCTACGGGCTTTCCGAGATCCTCGGGCCGGGGGTGGCGTGCGAGTGCGAGGAGGCGCAGGCGGGGCTGCACGGCTGGGAGGACCACTTCCTGTTCGAGGTGATTGATCCGGACACCGGGCGGCCGGTCGCCGAAGGCGAGCGCGGGGAACTCGTCATCACCACGCTCACCAAGGAAGCGCTGCCGATGATCCGCTACCGCACGCGCGACGTCACCAGCGTCACACGCGAGCCCTGCGAATGCGGCCGCACGCACCTGCGCATCCGGCGCATCACCGGCCGCAACGACGACATGCTGATCATCCGCGGCGTCAACGTCTATCCGTCGCAGATCGAGGCGGTACTGGTCGGGCTGCCGGACATCGCGCCGCACTACCAGCTCGTGGTCGAGCGCCGCGGCAGCCTCGACCATGTCACGGTCGAGGTCGAGGCGGCGCCCGAGGTGCCGCAAAGCGCCGACGCCTACGCGCGCATCGCCGAGGCGGCGCGCCACCACATCAAGTCCATGATCGGCATCACCACCGATGTGGCGGTCAAGGCCCCCGGCGAGATCCCGCGCTCGCAGGGCAAGGCGGTGCGCGTCCGCGACCTGCGACCGCGCGCGAGCTGACATCTCCCGACCCGGAGGCAGTCATGGAATATCGCCGCCAGATCAGCCGAAAACTGCACGAGGAGCACGTCAACGTGCTCGCGCTGCTGGCGCAGTTCGGCGCCGCGCTCAGGCGCCTCGAGGGCGAGCCGGCGGCGGGGGACGCGCTTTTTCCCGCGCTGCTGGAACGCGTCGCCGGCGCGCTCGAATACGAGATCACGCGCCACTTCGACCTGGAGGAGACGCAGCTCTTTCCGCGGCTGCACGAGCGCGGCGAGGGCGATCTCGCCGAGCTGCTGTTCGAGGAGCACGAGCACATCCGCTCGGTGGCGCGGCCGCTGCTCGAGCAGATCGCGCGTGCGCGCGCCGGAACGCTGGACGCCGCCGGGTGGCAGGCGCTGCGGGCGAACGGCCTGGAGCTCGTCGAGCGGCTCTCGTCGCACGCGGAAAAGGAGGAAGGGGCGCTGGTGCCGCTGGTGGACGAGATGCTGGATGAGGCGACCGACGACGCGCTATGGATGGAGTACGCGAACTGAAGCTGAGGCCGCTCGCGCGGAGCGACCTCGACGCGGTGGTGGCGCTCGATGCGGCGCTCGCCGGGCGCGCGCGCCGCGCCTATTTCGAGCGCCGGCTCGCCGCCGCGCTGCGGCATCCCGATCTGCACATCCAGTTCGCGATCGAGTCGGCCGGTTCGCTCGCCGGGCACGTGCTCGCGCGCGTGCTGGAAGGCGAGTTCGGCCGCGCGCGCCGCGCGGTGCGGCTGGAGGTGATCGGCGTCGCCGCACCGGAAAGAAACCGCGGCATCGGACGCGCGCTGCACGCCGAGCTGGAGGAGGAAGCGGCGCGACGCGGCGCGGCCGAGATCCGCACCAGCGCCGGCTGGCGCGAGCACGGCATGCTCGGGTTCCTGGACGCGCTCGGCTACCGCCTCGCCCCGGTGGCGGTGCTCGAATGCGGCGTGCGGGAGGCCCCGCTCGGGATGAACGAAGCCCCGGTCGAATCGCCGGCGCGCGAGCCGCGGGGCGACCCCAACGACTGGAGCGCGCCGCAGGCGAACGACTTCGAAGCGCTCGCGCGCGACCGCGCCGAAGTGCGCCAGCTCGTTGCCGCGGATCTGGAGGATCTGGTGCGCGTGGACCGGCACATCACCGGGCGCGAGCGGCGCGAGTTCATCGCGCACGCGCTGGAGGAGGCGCTCGCCGATTCCGGCGTGCGCGTCTCGCTCGCCGCGCGGCGCGAAGGCATCACCTGCGGCTACATCATGGCGCGCGCCGACTACGGCGACTTCGGCCGGCCGGAGCCGGTGGCGGTGATTGACGCGGTCGGCGTCGCGCCGGAGTACGCGCGCCAGGGCATCGGCCGGGCGATGCTGTCGCAGCTCTTTCTCAACCTCGCCGCCCTCGGCATCGAACGCGTCGAGACCGTGGTGGACCTGACGGACGCGCCGCTGCTCGGCTTTTTCCGCGCTGCGGGCTTTGCGCCGGGCGAGCGGCTCGCGTTCGTCAAGCCCCTCGCGGGCTGACGTCGCGCCATCAGTGCAAGGGAGAAACAAGGCATGAGAGGACTCAAGGGCAAGACCGCGATCGTCACCGGCGGCGCGGCGGGAATCGGCGCGGCGATCGTCTCGCGCTTCCTGGAAGAAGGCACGCGCGTCGTCGTCTTCGACCTCAACGCCCCGCCGCACAAGGAGGCGGTGTTCCTCAGGACCGACATCACCGACTACGAGGCGGTGAAGCGATCGGTCGCCGAGGCGGGCGCGGTGGACATCCTCGTCAACAACGCCGGCTGGGACATGTTCCGGCCGTTCCTCAAGACCGATCCGGCGTTCTGGCAGAAAATCATCTCGATCAACCTCGTCGGCACGATGAACGTGCTGCACAACGTGCTGCCCGGCATGGTCGAGCGCGGCGGCGGCAAGGTGGTCAACATCGCTTCCGACGCCGGACGCGTCGGCTCCTCGGGCGAGGCGCCGTACTCGGCCTGCAAGGGCGGTATCATCGCGCTCACGAAAACCCTTGCGCGGGAGCTTGCGACCAAGGGCGTGCGGCTGAACACCGTCTGCCCGGGGCTCACCGAGACCGGGATGCTGGAGCAGTTCATGCAGGGCGCGGGCAACCCGGAGAAGCTGCGCGAAGCCTACCGGCGCGCGATCCCGATCGGGCGGCTCGGGAAACCGGAGGACATCGCCGGCGCGGTGCTCTTTCTCGCGAGCGACGACGCCGAGTTCATCACCGGGCAGACGATCAGCGTCTCGGGCGGCCTGACGATGCACGGCTGAGCGGCGCCGCGCCGGCGGCCGTCAGCGGCGCGCGAGCGCCCGCGCCGCCATCGTGGCGATGAAAAGTCCGATCGCGGCGGCGTTGCCCGCGGCGCCGGATTCGCGCAGCGCCGCGGCGCCGGCGAGGTCGCCGGCGACGCGCAGCGCGAGCGTCGCGTGCAGGAGCGCAAGCGGCGCATAAAAGAGCGGGTGGTAGGCAAGGGCGGCGCGCAGGACCGCGGGCGCGATGATCGGCGCGTGCCCGAACACCATCGAGAAGACGAAGCCGAGGAACCACGCGTGCAGGGCGGCGTCGTACGCCGGCCGTCCGGGGAGGAACTCGACCGCGCCGAGCGCGACGAGCGCGCCGGCCGCAAGCCACGCATAGCCGGCGAGCAGCGCCCATGCGATGTAGCGCGGCAGGCCCGACTCGCGCACCGTGCGCCGCGCGATGTCGTTCGTAAAAAGCCATGCCGCGAGGGCGAGCATCGCCGCGGCGAGCGGCTTCCACCCGAGGCTGGGCGCGAACGCCGCGAGCATGCAGGCGCCGAAGAGCGCGGCGGCGATCGCCGCGAATGCGAGGCTGGCGGCGGGGGAGCGCGGCATGAATCGGGAAAGCTCCAGCCGCTCGCCTGCGATCGTCAGGGCGAGAAACCCGAGCCACGCCGGGGTCGCCGCCTGCGGATCGCCGCCGGCGAGCACCGCGCCGCCCGCCGGCAGGCACGCGGCGCCGAGGGCAAGACAGGCGTTGGGCAGCTCCGGATGACGCCGCCACAGATCGAGCGAGGCGGCGAGAAGAACCAAACCGCCGCCGGCGAGCAAAAGAGCGCCCGGCGCCGTCCCGGCGCCGAGGATCCACGCAAGTCCCGCCGATGCGCACGCAACAGGCGCCGTCCATACCCACGCGCGCCCGAGCGCGATGGCGCGCTCGATGCCGATGACGGTGCCGAAGAAGGCGCCGCCGAGGAGCGGCCCGTGCAGCGCCACCGCCGGCCCTGGCGGGAGCTCGATCGCGAAGCCGAGGCGTGCAAGGCCGGCCGCGACGCCGGCAACGAGGCTCGCGAAACCGCAGGCGAGAAGCGCCAGGCGCCAGGGAACCTTCATCCCCGGCGGTCTAGGTGTTCCAGCCGAAAAAGCCGCGCGCCTGCTCCGACATCCGTTCCGGTGTCCACGGCGGATCCCAGACCATCTCGACCTCGACCTCGGCGATCTCCGGAAAGCGCGCCCGCAGCGCCTCGCGCACCGCGTCCGCGAGATGGTCGCCGAGCGGGCAGGCGGGCGAGGTCATCGTCATGCGCACGCGCGCGCGCAGGCGCCCCGAGTCGCTCTCCTGCGGCAGTGCCTCGACCCCGTACACCAGGCCGAGGTCCACGATGTTGAAGCCGACCTCCGGATCGTTCACCTCGCGCAGCGCGGCGAGGAGCTCGCCTTCGTCAGGCATCAGTGCGGGGCGTTGCGCGCGATGAACGCCGCGTTCGGACAAATGTGCAGGAACCCGCGCCATGCCGCGAAGAGCACCCGGCCGGTCGCGGCGACGAGGGCGAGCGCGCCTGCGACGATCGTCGCGTCCGCCACGTCGGTCATGTGGCCCTACCTTCCCCGTTGCCGGGGTTCTGATGTGTCAGGATGGATCTCCGGCGGCGGGAGGGGATGGTTTTCATGCTGGCTGCCCACGATGGCTCCGGAGGCAATTCCCCCCTCTCTGCCTTCCCTTTTCGACCGCTGATTAGGCTCCGCGACCCATCGCTTTGTAGGGCGTCGTCGGCGAAGAAGGGTTGCCGTTCACCATCGGGAGAATCGTCATGAGCACTTCTGTAGGCATCGACATCGCCAAGGAACTGCACTGGGTCTCGGCGATCGGCGAGGTGGGCGAGGTCCTGCTCGATCGCAAGCTCGCCAATACGCCTGGGGACCTGCTGCGCCTGGTCGATGAGCTGAAGGCGCTGCCTGCGCCCGTACGCATCGGCATCGACGTGATGGGAGGCATCGCCACGCTCACCCAAGCCGTCCTGCTCGAAGCCGGCTTCGAGCTGGTGCACGTCTCGGGGCTCGCCGTGAACCGCGCCCGTCAAGGCACCGTCGGCGGCGAATCCAAGAGCGACCCGCGCGACGCGCGCGTCATCGCCGATCAGGTCCGCACCCGCCGCGATCTGCGCCGCGTCGAGCCCTACTCGCAGATCGATGTCGAGTTGCGGCTGCTCGTATCTCGCCGGCGCGATCTCACCGAGGACCAGACCCGGCGCCTGGCGCGCATGCACGATCTGCTCGCAGCGATCTTCCCTGAGCTCGAGCACGCGCTCGATCTCACCAGCAAGGCCGCGCTCACCCTGCTGAGCGCCTTTGTGACCCCGACCGAGCTGCGCCAAGCGAGCAAGGCGCAACTTCGGGCACTCTTTGCCTCGCAGTCCAAGCGCACCCACGTCACCGAGCTGATCGCCACCGCGCGCGCCTGCGCCCAGCGCCAACCCATGCAACTGCCCGGCGAGGCCTTGAGCGCCGAGCTGCTGCGCGAACTGGCCGCCGAGGCTCTCGGCACCCTCGGGCGTCTGAGCGCGCTCGACGCTCAGATCGAGCAGCGCCTTGCCCGCCACCCTGATGCGGCCCTCATCCGCAGCCTGCCCGGCATGGGGGCCGTGCTCACCGCCACCTTCATCGCCCAGGCAGGCTCCATCCAGCGCTTCAAGTCCTCCGACGCCTTGGCCGCCGCCGCGGGCCTCGCCCCGGTGCTGCGCCAGTCGGGCAAGGTGCGCTTCCTGCGTCGCCCCAGCGGCGGCAACAAGGACCTCAAGCGCGTCTTCTACCAATCGGCCTTCGCCTCGCTGCGTTGAACCGCCCCGGGATTCCCGGAGACTCCATTTCTTGAGAGGATGGAGTCATGAACACAAACAAGAGGTATTCACCAGAGGTACGGGAGCGGGCGGTTCGGCTGGTCTTCGAGCACGAGGCCG
>Ga0073934_10006772_pt1 | contig 16416 bp, 13 predicted proteins | sample LarsenN4metaG_FD_76834 | JGI IMG/M metagenome (GOLD analysis project Ga0073934, IMG submission 76834) | Hot spring sediment bacterial and archeal communities from British Columbia, Canada, to study Microbial Dark Matter (Phase II) - Larsen... ...
CTCGATGGCAACCTGGGCCTCGTGCCCGCCGTGGGAACCGCGTCGGTGGAGCCGGAGAAATCACACACCTTCGAACTGGGCAGCAAATGGGATTTCTTCAACGAGCGCCTTTCCTTGAGCGCCGCGATCTTTCGCACGGAAAAGACCAACGCCCGTACGCCCGGCGTCAATCCCGGCGATCCGCCCATCGTGCTTCAAGGCGAGCAAATCGTGGAGGGCATCGAACTGGGAGCCGCCGGGAACATCACCAAGGACTGGCGGGTGATTGCCGGCTACACTCATCTCTCCAGCGAGATTTCTGCGTCCAACACGCCGGCGGAAATCGGCCAGGCGCTGGCCAACACGCCGGAGCATTCGTGGAGCCTCTGGACCACTTATCAACTGCCCAAGGGCTTCGACATCGGCTTCGGCGGCTCGTATGTCAGCGACCGCAAGAACAGCATCAGTGGCGCCACCGTCCGCGTGGCCCCGGCCTATGCCATCTGGGATGCCATGCTGGGATACCAGGTCAACGAGCACGTCTCGCTCCGGCTGAACGTGTACAATCTGGCGGACGAGCGCTACATTGACCGCGTGGGCGGCGGGCATTTCGTTCCTGGGGCGGGCCGTTCGGCCACGCTGACCGCCAGTTTCAAGTTTTAGGCACCGCAAGCGACCGGCAGGTTTCCGCAAGCCACCGCAAGCGGGTTGGGCCGGATCGGCGCAAGGTTCGCGCGTGCGGGCGGCATGGTGTTGCCCGGCCGCGAACCTTCAACAAGTGAACCATGCTCATCACCATTCCCGACGTGTTGACCGCCGGACAAGTGGCCCAGGCCCGGCAAGTCCTTGAGGCCGCCGAGTGGGTGGACGGCCGCGTCACCGCCGGCCACCAGGGCGCGCGGGTGAAGAACAACCAGCAGATCCCCGCCGAACATCCCGCCGCCCGGCAAGTGGGCGAGATGATTTTGCGCGCGCTCAGTCAGAACCCGCTGTTCATGTCCGCCGCGCTGCCGCTGCACGTCATGCCGCCGTTCTTCAACCGCTATTCCGGCGGGCAGCACTTCGGCACGCATGTGGACGGCGCGATCCGCACCCTGCCCAACGGCCAGCGCATCCGCACGGACCTCTCGGCCACGCTCTTCTTCGCCGCGCCGGAGGAATACGACGGCGGCGAGCTGTGCGTGGAGGACACCTACGGCGTAAAGAAGGTCAAACTTCCGCCCGGCCACATGATCCTGTATCCGGCCACCAGCCTGCACCACGTCACGCCCGTCACGCGCGGCGCGCGGCTCTCGGCCTTCTTCTGGCTGCAAAGCATGGTGCGCGATGACATGCAGCGTTCCCTGCTTTTTGATCTCGACCTTGCCATCCAGCGCCTGAGCGCCGACCACCCGGACCATCCCTCCGCCGTGCAGTTGACCAACGTCTATCACAACCTGCTCCGCCAGTGGGTGGAGATGTGAATCCAAGCTCAATGAGCAAGCTCCGCCCGATCATCTTCTGGCTTCACCTCGCCGCCGGTGTCGTGGCCGGCATGGTCATCGCCATCATGTCCTTCACCGGCGTGGCGCTGGCGTTCGAGAAGGAAATCATCGCCTGGGCCGAGCGGGACGCGCGCCGCGTCACACCGCCCGCCGACGCCCAGCGCCTGTCACTGGACGCCCTGCTGGCCAAGGTGCGCGAGCAGCATCCCGAGGCGCGCCCCTCCGGGATCACCGTTTCCGCCGATCCGCGCGAGGCGGTGTTGTTCAGCCTCGGCCGCACGAACGCGATCTACGCCAACCCTTACACCGGCGAGATCCGGCCGCCAGGGGCCGCGCGGACGCGCGCGTTCATGCACGCGATGATTGACTGGCACCGCTACCTTGGCGCGCACGGGGACCGCCGCCCGGCCGGCAAGGCGATTACCGGCGCGTGCAACGCCGCCTTCCTCGTGCTCGCGCTCACCGGCCTCTATCTCTGGTGGCCGCGCAACTGGACGAAGAAAGCCGTCCGCGCCGTCGCGGTGGTCAGCCTCTCGCTCCACGGCAAGGCGCGCGACTTCAACTGGCACAACGCCATCGGCTTTTGGTGTGCGCCCGTGCTCATCGTGCTGACCGTCACTGCCATGCCCATCTCCTACCGCTGGGCGGGCGACCTGATTTACAAGCTAACCGGCACCGAGCCGCCGCCAGCGGGAGCCAGCCCCGCCCAAGGCGGTCCGCCTGTGGAAGCGCCCAAGCCGCCGCCCGGCGCGAGACCCCTTGGCTACGATGGACTGCTTGCCGCCGCGCAGAAGGGAATTCCCGCGTGGGAGCAAATCACCTTCCGCATGAGTGGCGGCAGTCCGCGCGGCGGTGGCGCTCCCGCCTTAACGAACGCCGCTCCCGCCCGCGGTGAGGGTCGCGCCGAATCACGCGGTGGCGGTGGCGGCGCGCCAGCCGTGACCGTCAGCGTGAAGGAAATGGATGGCTGGCCGTTGTTTGCCAGCACCCAGATCACCCTGGACCCGTTCACCGGCGCCGTGCTGCGCCGCGAGGGTTATCAGGATTACAACCTAGGCCGCCAAGTGCGTTCCTGGACGCGTTTTCTCCACACGGGCGAGGCGCTGGGCCTGGCTGGCCAGACGGTGGCCGGCATCGCCTCCCTGGGCGCGCTTTTCCTCGTCTGGACCGGCTTCGCGCTGACGTGGAGGCGGTTTTTCGGGCGGAAAGGCGCTGCGGAGCCACTCACTCAAGACGCATCCGGCACGCGAACCTCCGGCAACCAGCTTGCCTGATCTGTTCTAACGCGGACGGGCCAGTGGGATTGGAGCCAGCGCAAGCGCGGTGGGGCGTAACCGCGTGGTTGCACGAGAGCCGATTTCGGGCATGTTCTGTGCGCCTTGAAACCGAAGTTGAAACGGCGATTCCTGAACCGCCGCGCGTTCCTCGCCGGGGCGCTGCTTTCCAGCGCCACCGGCGCCTGGGTGGCCACGTCGTCCTCGTGGACGGCCCGCTTCTTCCGGGAGCGCTTCAAGGAGATTGGCCGGGCCATCCCGCCCGCGCCGCACAAACCCGATCCCGCGCATTGGTCGGACAACGCCATCACGCTCGCCTGGCTCGGCCATGCGACGGTGCTGATGAATTTCCACGGCGTGCGCATCCTCACGGACCCGGCGTTCTTTCCCCGCGTGGGGGTGGACTTGTGGCTGGGTTCACTTGGCCCGAAGCGCCTGACCGGCTGCGCGCTCGAGCCGGTTGAACTGCCGGAGATTGACCTGCTGCTGGTTTCGCACGCGCACTTCGACCACCTGGACATTCCCTCGCTCCACGCCGTGCCCGGCAAACCGCCGGTAATCATGTCACGCGACACCGCCGATCTGCTGCCGCGCAAACGTTTTGCCTCCGTGCAGGAACTGCGCTGGGGCCAATCCGCGACCGTCAAGACACGCCACGGCGAAGTCAACGTGCGCGGCATCGAGGTGCGACACTGGGGCGCGCGCGTGCGACGCGACACCTGGCGCGGCTACGGCGGTTTCATCGTCGAGCGCGAGGGGAAGAAATTGCTCTTTGCCGGCGACACCGCGGACACGCCCTTGTTCGCCGAATATCGCCAGCACGGTCCATTCGCGGCGGCCATCATGCCCATCGGCGCTTACGATCCGTGGATTCGCAGCCATTGCACGCCGGAGCAGGCGGTGGCACTGGCGCGCGCGGCGGGGGCGGAGCGCATCGTGCCCGTGCATCACCAGACTTGGAAACTCAGCAACGAGCCGTTCGCCGAGCCATTGGAGCGTTTGCAAGCCGCGCTGGCGAAGGAACCGGAGCGCCTGGCGCTGCGGGAAATCGGCGAGACCGCCGTGCTGTGAAGACACGAACTCCACGAATTCACACGAATTGCCTGCCGCCTGCCTCATTGTCCTCAATTCGTGCCGATTTGTGACATTCGTGTCTCATCGCCTTCCGATCCCCGTCGCATGAACCCGGCCCCTCAGAAGGAACGCTCCCGCTTCTGGCGTTCGCTGGGCGCACAATCGTCGCGCCGGGAGCGCACGCCGTTCTATCTCTTTTCCACCGTCCCCATCGAAGGCGCTCTGGCGGAGCTGGACCGTCGCTTCGGCCATCTGCCCGTGCGGCACTGGCTCTCGTTTAAGACTCAGCCTTTGCGCCCGCTCGTGCAGTGGTGGCGGCGCGGCGGTCGCGGCGTCGAGGTGGTGAGCGAGTTTGAATTCCTCGCCGCCCGCGGGGAGGGCTTTCCGCCGGAGCGCATCCTGGTGAACGGCCCGGCCAAGCACCACTGGCTGTCGCGCCATCCCGCGCGCGGACTGCGGGTCAACTTCGACTCGCTCGTTGAGGCCCGCGCGCTTGCCCCGATGGCCCGGAAGCTTGGCTGGTCAACGGGCGTGCGCATCCACACACGCGAGGAATTCGATCCTGAAACGCCGGAGCATCCCACACCGTTCGGAATGCAGGCCGGTGAAGCTGCTGCCGCCTTGAAAATGCTGCGCCGGGCCAAGGTGAAGCTGGAGACGGTGCATATCCATCTGCGCACCAACGTCGCGTCGCCGGACATCTATGAACGGGCTTTGCGCGAGGTGGCGGGGATTTGCCGGAGCGCAGGCTTCGCTCCGCTGCACGTGGATGGTGGCGGTGGCTTCCCGCCGCCGTTTGTGCGGCGCGCGAACGGCGGGCTAGTCGCAGGCGATTTTTCGTTGCGTGAGATGGCTGAAGTGGTGGAGCGGGCTTTGAACATGTTTGGGCGGGCGCGCGAGTTCTGGATGGAAAACGGCCGCTGGCTCACGGCACGCTCGGGGGCGCTGGTGACCAGTGTACTGGAGGTCAAGGAGCGCGGCGGGATGCGCCACTTGATCTGCGACGCGGGCCGCACGACAAGCGCCCTGGTTTCCGTGTGGGAGGATCATGACCTGCTGACGCTGCCAGTGCGTGGCGGCCGCCAAGTGCTGACCACCGTGCATGGGCCGACGTGCATGGCGTTTGACAAGCTGGCCCGGCGGCCTTTGCCACGCGGCATCCGCGCGGGCGACCGGCTGCTGTGGCTCGACGCGGGCGCGTATCATCTGCCCTGGGAGACGCGCTTTTCGCACGGCCTGATCCCCGTGCTGTGGCATGACGGCCGGCGGTTGCGCGGGGTGCGCGGGCGGGAAACATTCGACGCCTGGTGGGGACAGTGGAAATAAGCGCGCATCCGTGCCACAGTGCGGCGGTTTGCGCGCCGTGACGCCCATGTTGAAACGCCTTTGCAGTCCCTGGCTGCTGCTTGCGCTGGTGCTGCTGCCCCCGATCGCGCCGGCGCAGCTCACCTTCCAGTTCAACTACACCGACGCGGGCGTGGGTTTCAACGACCCCACCATCGGGGCCATCCGCCGGGGCGCGTTCGAGTCGGCGGCGGGCGTGCTGTCCGGCAGCATCCAGACCGCTTCGCCGGTCACGGTGACCATCGCCGTCAGCTCCTTTGTGGCCAACAACGCCTTTCTCGCCACGGCGGGCAGTGACCCGGTGTCGCTCACGCCCGGCTTCCATCCCACGGTGTTGCAGGACAAAATCCTCTCCCACGGCGCCCGTGACGCCAACGGCGCCAGCCCCGACGCCACCGTCTTCTGGAACTTCTTTCACAACTGGGACTATGACGACGCGGTGGGCGCGGGCGCGTATGACTACAAGTCCACCGTCACGCACGAGCTGATGCACGCGCTAGGCTTCATCTCGAACATTGACGCCGCCGGGCGCGGCTGGAACTTCGCCACCTCCGGCACGCCGGACGCCTGGAGCGCCTTTGACCGTTTTGTGGTGGCCGCCGACGGCACACCGCTGGTCAACGCGGCGAACCACAGCTTCAACACCAGCCTGCAAGCCGCGCTTACGGGCAATCCCGGCGCCTTCTTTGGCGGGCCGAACGCTGTGGCGGCCAATGGCGGACAACTCGTGCCGCTCTACTCGCCGTCGCCCTTCGAGTCCGCCAGCAGCATCCACCATCTGAATGACGCCTCCTTCAGCCACCCGGATTTGCTCATGGAATCCACCGTGTTCACCGGCCCGGCCCCGCGCGGACTCAGCGCCGTGGAGGCCGGCATCCTGAGCGACCTCGGTTACAGCGTGAGTGTCGTGCCGGAACCGGGCGTGAACCTGCTGCTGCTGCTCGGTCTGGCGGCCTTTGCCAGAAAGCGCCGGCTGGCGAACTGCCGCGGTTGATGTGCGGGGCTAACCGTTTCCCGGCCGCAACCACTCGTTCTCCCGGTTCTTTCCCGCATTGCCAACCTTCGCGCGGTGCCCTTAGCCTGAACCGGCATGGCAAACGTGGGTGAACAATTGCGGCAGGCGCGCGAGGGGTTGGGCTGGTCGGTGGGCGATGTGGCGGAATCCACCAAGATCAAGTCGGAGCACATCCGCGCGCTGGAGGCGGGCGATTACGAGTCGTTTGCCGCGCCAATCTACATCCGCGGCTTCGTCCGCACCTACGCCACGCTGCTCAAGCTGGACACGCTGGCCGTGATGGCCGATCTCGACGTGGAACTGGCGCGGACCACCAAGTTTCGCGGCGGCGCCAACCCCAGCCACCCCCAAGGGGGCGGGCTGATGTTCCGGCTGTCGCGCCTGAACTGGCGTCTCACCCTGCCCTTGCTGGCGCTGGTGTTGGTGGCATTGACGGCGGTCTGGGCGCTGCGCCGCTGGCAGGAGCGGCGGCACGCGGATCCCTTGCGCGATCTCAGTCCCGGCCTGTACCAGCCGGCGGACAAAACCAGCGGTCAGACGCTGCCCTTGACAGACAACAAAGGACAGTGACGGGCCGCGGGCAGCGCCGATCCTGCGCGCCTCCCGGACGCTCCACCGGCAAGTCTCGATCATCACCCGCCCCGGTTGTTCAGCTTGGTTTGGGAACGTGTTCCTGCCGGGCCTGGTCGCGCGCCGCGTGGCGGACTTCGTCCGGCAGTTCAATGCCGCCCTGCCGGGACACCCAGGAAAGCGCGCCCTGTGAGTCGCTGAAAAGGCCGTCCAGTTGCGCCTCGAACGCGGCGTCCAGCAGCCGGCCCATGTCCTTGCCGGGCTTCATGCCGAGTTGAATCAGATGGCGGCCCTGGAGGATGGGTCTGGGCGCCGCGTCCCGGAGTTTCAACTCGCCCGCAAGCTGGAGCAGGGCGGTGACGCCGGCGGGCGCGACCTGCGGCTTGGGCGGGCGGCCAAAGGCATCCGCCGTCATCACGAGGCAGAGCGCCTCGATGGTTTCCGGCGCGAGCCGGCGGGCGAGCCGGCGAACCGAGCGGTCGGTGGGCGTTTGCAGATGCGCGAGGTGGTTGACGACCAGCGGCACGACGCGTTGGCGGATGGCGAGCGGAGCGTTGAGGCGCGCAAGGAAAGATTCTGTGACGGGCCCACCCGCCGCTTCGTGGCCGGGCGAGACGATGCGCCATCGGCCGTCGCGCAACTCGCGTCTCGTGGTGGCGGGCTTTGCGAAGTCATGGGCCAGCACGGCGAATGAATAAACGACACGTGATTCCGGGTCCGCGCTTTGCCAGGCGGGGAGTTTCACGAGCGCGTCCAGGCAGTGACCGGTGTGCGTGAGGACGTCGCCTTCCGGGTGCCACTCCGGGTCTTGTGGCGTGCCGCGCAGGGCGCACACTTCAGGGAAGTGCTCCAGCCAGCCGGTTTCCTCCAGCACGCGCAGGCCCGCGGATGGGGTTCGGCTTTTGGCGGCCCATTTGAACCACTCCTCGCGCACGCGCTCGACGGCCAGTTCGTGGAAGCTGTCCTTGATGCGGCGGCAGAGCGCGGCGGTTTCCCGCGCGAGACGCAGATCAAAACGCGCGGCGAACTGCATTCCGCGCAGCACGCGCAGCGGGTCTTCCGTGAACGCCTCGCTGGTGTGGCGCAGGATGCGCCGGCGCAGGTCCTCCTGGCCGCCGAAGAAATCCAGCACCTCGCCGCGGCGCGGGTCGAGCAAGAGGGCGTTGATGGTGAAGTCACGTCGGGACGCGGCCTCGCGAGGTGTGAGGGACGGGTCAAAGGCGGCTTCAAAGCCCTTGTGCCCGGGAGCGATCTTGGCGTCGCGCCGGGGGATGGAGAAGTCGTGTGTCTGTCCGCCGGCGGTGGTGAGCTTGATCACGCCGAAGGAGCGCCCGACGAGGTCCACGCGGCCCCAACGCCGCAATGCCTTCACCAAGGTGTCGTAATCCACCCCGAACACCTCAATGTCGAAATCCTTGTTCGCCTCGCCCAGCAGCCGGTCACGCACGCACCCTCCCACAAGGAAGGCTTTCCGCAACTCCGGAGTGCCGGTCAGGATGGCGGTCAATTCGTCTGGGATCAAAGCGGCCACAGGCGGAGAATTCACCGGCCCACCGCAAACGCAAGCCACGATGGCAGGCTCGCAGTCCCGGCAGGAATCTCCTTGCCCGGCACTTTTTCGGGCCTCTACATTGCCATCCACCCGCGCGGGGAAAGTTTCCGCTCCGGGAAAATCGCTCGTTCCAGTGATTCCTGCTGACATCCTATGATCCGTGTCTTCCTTGGCTACGACCACCGCGAGGTGGTGGCCTACCACGTCGCCTGCCACAGCATTCACGTCCGCAGCTCGGAACCCGTGGAAATCGCGCCCGTGATGCTGTCCCAGCTCAAGGGGGTCTTCCACCGCGAGCGGAACTCCCTCCAGTCCACGGATTTTTCCTTCAGCCGCTTCCTCGTCCCCTGGCTTTGCGGCTACGAGGGCTGGGCCATCTTCGCCGACTGCGACATCCTGTGCCTCGATGACATCGCCAAGCTCTGGGCCTTGCGCGACGACCGCTACGCCGTCATGTGCGTCCACCACGACCACCGGCCCAAGGGCGACACCAAGTTCCTCGGCGAGAAGCAGACCCAATACGAGAAGAAGAACTGGTCCAGCGTGATGCTCATGAACACGCCCAAGTGCCGCGCGCTCACGCCGGAATACGTCAACACCAAGACCGGCCTCGAACTCCACCGCTTCCGCTGGCTGGAGAGCGACGCGCTCATCGGCGCCATCCCGGCGAAGTGGAATCATCTCGTGGACTACGACGCCCCGTTGCCCGAGAGCGAGCTGGGCATCATCCACTACACCGAGGGCGGCCCCTACTTCTCCGACTACCGAAACTGCGGCTACGCGGATCTCTGGCGACGCGAGCTGCGCGGCCTGCTCACGCCGCCCCAACCGCTCGAGGCCTGAAGCCCCGCCGAACCGCCATGGACCCAGCCACCGAGGCCGAATACATCGCGGGCGCGCGGACGGTGCTGCAAACCGAAATTCAGGAACTGCGCCGCCTGGCCGAGCGCGTGGACGGCTCCTTTGCCCGCGCCGTCGAGCTGCTCCGGGCCGCGCTGGCGGCGGAGCGCAAGATCATCGTCATCGGCGTGGGCAAGTCGGAGAACATTGCCATCAAAATCGTCGCCACCTTCAACAGCACCGGCGCGCCGTGCGTGGCGCTGGACTGCCAGAACGCGCTGCACGGCGACCTCGGCGTCGTCTGCGCGGGCGACGTGGTGCTGGCGTTGAGCTACAGCGGCGAGACCAACGAGCTGCTCGACCTCCTGCCGCACCTGCGCCGGCGCGGCGTGACGCTCGTGGCCATCACCGGCAAGCCCGCCTCCACGCTGGCCGCCAACAGCGACCTCACGCTGGATGTGAACGTCACCACCGAGGCCTGTCCGCTCAACCTCGCGCCCACCTCCAGCACTACGGTCATGCTCGCGCTGGGCGACGCGCTCGCGATGGTGCTGCTCCAGGCGCGCGGCTTCGCGGCGGAGGATTTCGCCGCGCTGCATCCCGGCGGCAGCCTCGGCCGGCGGCTGCTCACCCGCGTGGCCGACATCATGCGCAAGGACCAGCAACTCGCGCTCGTGGCCCCGACCGACACCGTGGCCGCCGCGCTGGGCGTGATGACGCGCTGCAAGGCCGGCGCGGTGGTGGTGGTCGAGGCCGGCGGCCAGCTCGCGGGCATCTTCACCCACGGCGACTTCGTGCGCGGCTACCAGGCCGACCGGCACATCGCCGATCATCCCGTCAGCCAGCACATGACGCGCCACCCCGTCGCCATCCGCGGCGACCGCCTCGCCGCCGAGGCCGTGCGCATCCTCGAGGAACACCGCATTGACGAGATCATCGTCGTGGACGAGGCGCGGCGGGTCATTGGGCTGGTGGACGTGCAGGATTTGTCCCGCGCGCGGATTTTTTAGAACGGCCTTGAACCGCGCCCCTGATTCCCCGCCCGCGAGCGACGCCCCGCTGCGCCTGCTGTTCGTCAAGCTCAAGCACATTGGCGACGCCCTGCTGCTCACGCCCACGCTGGTGGCCGTGCAGCGCGCCTATCCCAACGCGCAAAACTGGGTGGTCGTGCGGGCGGGCACCGAGGGGATCCTCGCCGGCTGCCCCGCCATCCACCGCCTCGTGACCGTGACCCCCGTCGAGTCCGACCGCCGGACGCCGGCCAGCCTGTGGCGCGACGCGCGGACCTGGCTCGCGCTGCGGCGGGAGCGGTTCGACTACGCGTTCGAGCTGACGGACGGCGACCGGGGCCGATGGCTGGCCGGCATGTCCGGCGCGCGGGCGCGCTGCGTGAACACCTTCCATCCACCGCTGAACGCCTGGTGGCGGCTGTGGTTCAACCGCCGGTCCGACACGCCGTGGACACAGGGACATCGCGTGGAAAAGGACTACGCGCTGGCGGCGGAGTTCCTGCGCCTGCCCGGCGAGATTCCGCCGTTGAGCTTCGAGCGGTCGCGCGCGGTGGAGCCGGACTTCCTGCGCGGCGTGGCGGACTTCGCGGTGTTTCATCCCGGCACGCGCTGGGTGAAGAAACGTTGGCCCAAGGCGCACTGGCTGGAGCTGGGCCGGCGGCTGCTGGAGCGCGTGGGCAAAATCCTCGTGAGCTGCGGACCGGACGCGGACGAGCGCGCGCTGGCCGCCGAGTTGGTGGCCGCGTGGGGGCCGGAGCGCGCGGTGAGCGCGGACGGACGGCTCACCTGGGCGCAACTGGCCGGCTGCCTGCACCGCGCGCGGGTGTTCGTGGGCGTGGACACGGCGGCCATGCACCTCGCGGCGGCGTGCCAGTGCCCACTGGTGGCGATCTTCGGCTACTCGGTCGTCAGCCAGTGGCGGCCGTGGCAGGCGCCGTGCGAAATCATCAACCTGGCGGCGGGACGGCGTCAGAGCGAATGCCCCGCCGAAGAAGTGATGCGGATGCAAACCCCGGAAATGGTCCTCGCCGCCGCCGAGCGGCTGCTGCGCCCGCCGGTGGAGTGAGGTTGCCGGAACGCCGGTTCCTGAACCGGCGGGAGGTTTCAAAGCCGGGCAAGCATTGGGGGGTCACTGCGCTTCCGGCTGCGTCTGCCCCGCTTGACATCCCCCCAACCCTTCCCAAGACTCGCCGCCCTATGGCCGAGCCGAAAGAGAACGCCCTGATGGAGAAAATCGTGTCGTTATGCAAACGGCGCGGGTTCATTTTTCAATCCTCCGAAATCTACGGCGGCATCAACGGCTTCTGGGACTACGGTCCGCTGGGCGCGGACTTGAAGCGCAACGTGAAGGATTACTGGTGGCGCAGCATGACGCAACTGCGCGAGGATATTGCCGGGCTGGACGCCACGATCATCATGCACCCGACAGTCTGGAAGGCGTCCGGCCATGTGGACACGTTTGCGGACCCGATGGTGGACTGCAAGGGCTGCAAGAAGCGCTTTCGCGCCGACCAGATTGAAGCGGCCAGCGGCACCGTCTTCCATTATACCGGCGCGCGGGAAGGGTCGTTTCTCGACACGCTGGTGGAGGAATTCAAGCCCGGCGCGGACATTGTCAGCACCATCAAGTCGGAGCTGACCCTCAGTCTGGCGCAGGCCCAGATTGACCGGCAGGGCGTGGAGCGTTCGATCAAGGAATTCCTGCTGCACACCGAGGACGAAACGAACAGGGAGCTGGCGGAGAAGATCATCGGCATCTTCCAGAAGATGTCGGTCAGCGAGGAGCACTTCTCCGCGCTGGCGCCGGAGGGCGGCAAGCCGGACAAGGCGCGCAAGCTGGCAAAGCAGTTCTACCAGTCGCGCGGCGTGGTGAATCCCGTGCTGGTCAACGAGCGCGAAGAGAAGGTCACCAACACCACCGGCTACTGCAACGAATGCGGCGGGCAATTGATGCCACCCCGGCAGTTCAACCTGATGTTCAAGACCTATGTGGGGCCGGTCGAGAGCGAGGAGAACGTCGCCTACCTGCGGCCCGAAACGGCGCAGGCGATCTTCGCGCAGTTCAAGAACGTGCTGGAAACCTCGCGCCAGCGGGTGCCCTTCGGCATCTGCCAGATCGGCAAGGCGTTTCGCAACGAGATCAACCCGCGCAACTTCACCTTCCGCTCCCGCGAGTTCGAGCAGATGGAGATCGAGTACTTCATCCGCCCGGACGAGGTGGTGGAAAAAGTGGCGGGCAGGGTCGCCAGGCTGGCGGACAACCCGGACCTTTCGACGCCCCGGGCCGACTGGGGCTGGGAAGTCTGGCACAAGCACTGGGTGGAGGAACGCATCCGCTGGTACGAGAGCATCGGACTGCCACGTTCGTCGCTGGGGGAATACTGGCAGAAGCAGGAGGAACTGGCGCATTACGCCAAGGCGTGTGTGGACATCCTGTTCAAGTTTCCTTTCGGCACGCAAGAGCTGGAAGGCATTGCCGCGCGCGGCGACTTCGACCTGTCCCAACACCAGAAGCACAGCGGCAAGTCCATGGAGTATTTCGACGAGGAGGCGAAGACCAAGTACGTGCCGCACGTCATCGAGCCGTCGGCGGGCGTGGACCGACTGGTGCTCGCCTTGATCTGCAACGCGTACTGCGAAGACCAGGCGCCCAACGAGAAGGGCGAGATGGAGACGCGCGTGGTCATGCGCTTTCATCCGCGCATCGCGCCGATCAAGGCGGCGGTGTTTCCTTTGCTCAAGAACAAGCCCGACCTGGTGGCGAAGGCAAAGGAGGTCCGCGATCTGCTCCGCCCACACATGTCGGTGTTTTACGATGAGACGGGCGCGATTGGCCGCCGTTACCGCCGCCAGGATGAGGCCGGGACGCCATACTGCCTGACGATAGACTTCGACACCCTGGGCGAGAAGGGGCCGGAACTGAAGGACACCGTGACCCTCCGCGACCGCGACACTCTGAAGCAGGAACGCGTGAAGATCAGCGAGCTGCCCGCACTGCTGCTCTCGCGCATCCGCTGACCCCCATGAAACCCCAGCCTCTTCCACCGGCTTTCCAAACCGCGGGGAACGGCTAGACTCACCGGCGATGCCCCTGCCCAAGCGCATTTCCTACGGTTTCGTCGCCCTGCTGCTGATTTTGATCGGGTGGTTTGATCTGACGACACCGCTGCTAACCGTGCTGTTCTCGCTGTTTGCCCTGGAACTGCTGCACCGGGTGATGAACAAGCACCTGACGGTGGTGTTCTTCGTGGTGCTGGTGTCGCTGGTGATCTACGGGTTGATCTTTTTCCTGAACCGCACTTTCGTGGAGCTGCCGCAAATCGCCTCCAAGACCATCCCCGCCGTCATTGACTTCGCGCACAAACAGGGGATGCAGCTCCCCTTCGAGGATCCGAAAAGTTTCAAGGAGGTGCTGCTGGAGGAGGTGAAGGGTGAACTGGGCCGCGTGGGGCACTTCATGCGCGTGGCCATCTGGGAGTTCGCCGCGCTGGTCATCGGCCTGGTCGTCGCCATCAGCATGTTCTTCAACGCCAAGTTCGACCTCGGGGAGGAGCACCATGCGGTGAAGAACAATCTTTACTCGCTCACCGGCGCGGAGATCGCCAACCGATTCCGCACGTTTTTTGAGAGCTTCGCCACCGTCATGGGCGCGCAAATCATCATCTCCGCCATCAACGCCACCCTCACCGGCATCTACCTCTTCTGGATCCACCTCCCTTACGCGACGGTCATCATCGCCATCACCTTCCTCTGCGGCCTGTTGCCCATCATCGGCAACATCCTCAGCAACACCCTGATCGTGGGGGTGGCCCTGACCATCTCCCCCCAGCTCGCCCTGGCCTCCCTCGTTTTCCTCATGGCCATCCACAAGCTGGAATACTTTCTCAACAGCAAGATCATCGGCGAGCGCATCAAAAACCCCATGTGGCTCACCCTGCTGGGCCTCGTGCTCGGCGAGCGCCTCATGGGCATACCGGGCATGATCCTCGCGCCCGTGGTGCTGCACTACATCAAGGTCGAGGCCTCCAAGAACCGCGTGGCCGGGGAAAGCATCGTGACGGTAGATCACTCGCCTTCGCCCTCGGACGCGCCCAAGCCGGACTCGGCGTCCCGCTGACTAAACTCGCGCGCATCGCGGCAATCATGCGCCCGCCGCGCCACAGATGAACACCCCCGCGCCAGCCAGCGACTTTTACACCGCGATGCCCAGCTTTGCGGACTTCCGGGAGTTCACGAACGACCGGCACTTTGTCCGCGCGCCGGACGACTGGTTCGTTGTCATCACCGATGTCAAAGGCTCGACCAAAGCCATCGAGGCCGGGCGCTACAAGGACGTGAACACCATCGGCGCGGCGTCCATCTCGGTGGTGAACGGGCTGCTGGGGCGGGATTTTCCATTCGTGTTCGGCGGCGACGGCGCGACGCTGCTCGTGCCGCCGGGAGCGATTGACCGCGTGCTGGACGGCCTCATGCGCCTGCAACGCCTCTCCCGCGAGCAGTTTCAGATCGAATTGCGCGTCGGGCGCGTCCAGGTGGCTGAAGTGCATCGGGCGGGCGCGGTCATCGAGGTGGCGAAGCACGAACTGACGGCGGGCCGTTGCGTGGCGGTGTTTCGTGGCGGCGGTCTGAACGAGGCGGAAAAACGCATCAAGGGCGAGGAGGCGAAATATTGCGTGCGGGCGGAGACGGCGGGTGAACTGGAACTGACGGGCCTTTCGTGCCGCTGGAATCCCCTGCCCAACCAGCGCGGCCGTATCATGGCCCTGCTGGTCTGCGCGAAGATCGAGCCGGCCGCGAAGGTCTATGATGCCCTGTTGGCGCGGCTGAACGAAATCTTCGGGGGCCGACTCGACGAGGCCAATCCGGTGAACACGGACATCATGCGCTATAACAGCATCGCCGAGTGCGTGAAGGAGGAGACACGGTTTCACACGCGCAAGCCGACCCTCGCCTGGTTCAAGCGTGTCTTTGAAATCGTGGCGGCGGTGCTGATCTTCAAGCACCGCCTGCCGCCGTTGATCTTCGACGCGGCGCACTACCGCAACGCCATGCGCCGACACGCCGACCACCGCAAGTTCGACGACATGCTCCGCATGATCCTCGACTGCTCGGACGCGCAGGCGGCGGCCATCCGCGCCTATCTCGACGAACGGCGGGCGCAAGGCGAGCTCTGCTACGGGACGCACCTCTCGGACTTCGCGTTGATGACGTGCTTCGTGCAGGACGTGAAGGACGGCCAGCACATCCATTTCATTGACGGAGGCGACGGCGGCTACGCCATGGCGGCGAAGCAGTTGAAGCGGCAGTTGAAAGGGGAGTAAGCCAGCCCCGCCCCTCACAAGGGCACGGGCACGGTATCCAGGATGTGGTCAATCACCGTCCGCGTGTTCGCGGAGACGGCGCGGGTGCCCTTGCGGATGATGAGCCGGTGCGGCAGGACCTGCCGCGCGGCCTGCTTGATGTCGTCGGGCAGCACGTAGTCGCGCCCGTGCAACAGCGCCAGCGCCTGGCTGTAACGCTGCATGTCCAGCCCGCCGCGCGGACTGGCCCCGTATTCAAAGGCGCCGTCGCCGCGGGTGGCGTGGATGATGTCCACGATGTACCCCGCCAGCGCCGGTTCGACACGTGTGTTGGCCACCGTCTGCTGCAGGTGCAGCACCGCCTCGCAGCCCATCACGGTTTTCACGGCCTCCAGCGGGTCGGCGGATTGTTGCTCGCGCAGCATCCGCGCCTCGGCCGCCTTGTCGAGATAGCCGATGGTGACGCGCGTCATGAAGCGGTCCATCTGCGCGAAGGGCAGCGGATAAGTGCCCTCCAGTTCGACGGGGTTCTGCGTGGCCAGCACGAAGAACGGCGCGTCCAGCGCGTGCGCCTCGCCATCCACCGTGACATTGTGCTCCTCCATCGCCTCGAGCAAGGCGGACTGTGTGCGGGGCGTGGCGCGGTTGATCTCGTCGGCGAGCAGGAGGTTGGCGAACACCGGACCCTTGCGGAAGATGAACTCCTGCCGGTCGCGCGCCAGCACGGTCACACCGGTGATGTCCGAGGGCAGCAGGTCGGCGGTGAACTGGATGCGTTTGAAGCGCGCCGAGACGGCCTTCGCCACCGCGCGGGCGAGCAGCGTCTTGCCCACACCCGGCACGTCCTCGATCAACACATGCCCGCCGGATGCCAGCGTGAGCGCCACCTGGGACACCGCCTCGCGTTTGCCGATGAAGGCCTGTGAAACGGTGTCAATGAGCGCGCGCAGCCGCGCAGCGGGCGGCGCCTCGGC
>Ga0073934_10006773_pt1 | contig 16416 bp, 14 predicted proteins | sample LarsenN4metaG_FD_76834 | JGI IMG/M metagenome (GOLD analysis project Ga0073934, IMG submission 76834) | Hot spring sediment bacterial and archeal communities from British Columbia, Canada, to study Microbial Dark Matter (Phase II) - Larsen... ...
GCTAGTCCCGTGTTTTGAGCACCTCGACGAGATCGAACGTCATGACGCGACGGAAAACGACCGCGGCCGAGAATGCGGCGGCCCCTACCACCACGAGGCTCGACACGGCAAAGGTGTCGAGCTCGACGACGAAGGGAACCCGGAAGAGATCGCTGGCAAGTACCTGCGTCACGACATAGCCGAGCAGGTATCCGAGCGCCCAGCCGAGCGGCTGGGCCACAGCGACGACAGTGCCCAGCTCGATCATCAACACGTTGAACACCTCGCGGCGGCCGAAGCCCAGCACGCGCAGCGTGGCGAGCTCGCGGGCCCGCTCGGACAACTGGATACGCGCGCTGTTGTAGACGACACCGAAAGCAACGATGACGCTGAGCGTGAAATAGACCGTCAACATCATCGTCATGTTTTGTTGCATGGTTTCGCGGAAAAGCTGGCGCGAGATGGCGTTCAGCGAGATCGAACCGAGGGCGGGGGTCGTCTTGACGGCGCGGTAGAGGTCGTCGAGGCGGGCGGAATCGATCTTCAGATGCGTCCCCGATATGCGCGGGCCGGTGCCCGCGAGGCGTGCCAGCGCGTCCATGTTCATGTACACGCCGAGGCCAATGTAGGTCTGGATCACCTGGGCGACCGTCGACTCGATCGACCGGCCCGTTCCGTCGAGGAGCTCGACGGTGACCGGATCGCCGGTCCGCAGATGCAGTATCTCGGCAACGCGATCGCCCAGCGCGAGCCCGGTGTCGGGCAAGACGACAGGCTCCAGATTGAGGTCGAGGACGCGGCTCAGATCGGTACGGGGTGGCTTGCCGGTGATGGCAAGGCGGCGGGAGTGCTGGCCGTTCACGAGCCGCACCGGCAGCACCCGGTAGGGCTCGGCAACCAGTATGCCGGGCAGGCGCTCGACCGCCTGAAGAACGGCGGGCGGCCGAGCCTGCGCGAAGGAGAGCGACGCTTCCTGCCGCTCGGTCCGGAAGAAGACGGCTTCCAGCATGAACTCGACCGAATCGAGCGAGCCCAGCGCCACGCAAAGGAGCGCGGTCGCCAGCGAGGTGCCGAGGGAGGTAAGCGACGTGCGCACCCAGTGGCGCAGCATGTGGCGGATCGCCATCGTTGTGAGCTGCGAGAACCAGCGCAGCCGCTCGAAAATGCCGACGGCGAGCGAACGATAGACCGGGGGCGCGGGCGGCTGCATCGCCACCGCCGCCGGAAGGCGAAAGGCGCGCGCGACGGCCGACAGCGCGCCGAGGACGGCGGCCGCGATCGAGACCGCGATGGCGATGAGGTAGATGTCCAGGCTCTGATCAAAGATCAGGAAGGGGAAGGAATAGAACTGCGAATACAATCCGGTCATGGCCCGGCCGAGCCAGGTGCCGGCAACGACCCCGATGACGATGCCGAAGGCGGCGATCAGGAGTACGAGCTTGAGGTAGTGGAAGGCGACGGCAAGGCGGCTGTAGCCGAGCGCCTTGAGGAGTCCGATCTGCTCGCGCTCCAGCGTGACCAGCCGGGAAAGAATCATGTTCACCAGAAAGGCGGAGACGGCGAGGAAGATCGGCGGAACGATCTGGGCCATGCCGCGAAGCTGGATCAGCTCTCCATCGAGAAACGCATTGGACAGCTGGTCCTTGCGACCGTAGGCGCCAGTGCCGCCGTATCGCTCGAGGATCGCGTCGAGCTCCTCGATCACCAGCGCTTCGTTGGCGCCGCGCAGCAGACGCAAGCTGACCGAGTTGAACGCGCCGGAGAGATTGGAAAGCGAAGCCAGCGCACTTTCCGGCATCCACATTACGCCGAACCGGCGCCGGTCGGGCATCAGGTCCCCGGGGCCAAGCGCATAGACATATTCGGGCGAAAGAACGGTGCCGACGACGGTCAGATCGAGCCTGGTTCCCTCGAGGATCACGGAAAAGACGGACCCCGGCGCGAAACCGTGGGCGATCGCGAAGGGCTCCGTCACGAGGGCTTCGCGCACGGCGCCCGCCTCGGGCATCCGGCCCCGGCGCAGAAAGAGTCCGTTGACGGCGGGCTGCCGGTGCTCCGGCCAGGAGATGACGACACCCGAGGCGGGCTCCCGCATGGTGTCGATGTCGATGAGGAGCGGCCTGACAATGCGCGTCTCCACGGCAGCGACACCTTCAATCTCGGCGATCCGCGGGGCGAGAACCTGCGGCACGCGGACGGCGGACGAAAAGACATCGCCGAAGAGGTACCGCTCGTAATAGGCGGTGCGCGTTTCGCTGAGGGAACGGTAGGTGCCGACGGAGAGGATGAGCGTGGCGACGCCGCAGGCGAGCACGAGCGCAATCGCCGTCCCCTGCGGTGCCAGGCGCCGCAGATCGCGCAGGAGCTTGATGTCGAGGGCTCTCATCCTCACCAGTGCACCGCAGAGGGCGCGACCCGCTCCGTGTTGACGCGCGTCTCGGCGATGCGGCCGTCGGAAAACAGGAAAACCCGCTCGGCAATGGCGCCGATGGATGCGTTGTGCGTGATGATGGCGCAAGTGGCCCCGAGCTCCCGGTTGGCGGAGACAAGGGCTTCGAGCACCAGCACGCCGGTTCTGGAATCGAGGGCGCCAGTCGGCTCGTCGCAGAGCAGGATTTCCGGACGGCGCGCGATGGCGCGGGCGATGGCAACGCGCTGCTGCTCGCCGCCGGAAAGCTGGGCGGGGAAGTGATCGATCCGCCCGGTCAGGCCGACCAGTTCGAGTGCCCGTTCCGGCGGCATGGGATTGCGCGCGATCTCGGTGACGAGGGCGACGTTCTCGCGGGCCGTCAGACTCGGCACGAGGTTGTAGAACTGGAAAACGAAACCGACGTGCTCGCGGCGAAACTGCGTCAGCGTGCTTTCGTTGGCGCCGGCCAGCTCGCGGTCGCGAAAACGGATGGAGCCGCTTGTGGGCGTGTCGAGGCCGCCGAGAATATTGAGGAGAGTCGATTTGCCGCTGCCGGAGGGACCGAGCATGACAACGAGCTCGCCCTCGCGAAGGTCCAGGTCGATGCCGCGCAGCGCGTGCACCTCGACCTCCCCGGTGCGATAGATCTTGGTGAGGCCGCGGACAACGAATACCGGCTCGGCCATTCCCGCCCTCTTTTCCAAAGCCCCGACGCTACCCGCGCGGGCGCGCAGGGCGTTTGACCCCGGTCAAGCGAGAAAAGCAGGATTCGGGCCGGGCGGACACCCCTTCGGGACGCCGCCAATGGCGCCTCAACCGCCCGCGGGCGGAAACACAGCCAGCCGCGCGTTGCCGGCAACAGCCGGCAGCGGAGCCTCGCCGGGGACGCCGGCGTGGAGCGGGAGGCCAACACGCTGCCACACATCGACCAGCGCCGCCGCAAGCGCGGCAATCAGCCCCTCGTCGTGGAGCGGCGTGGGCGTGATGCGAAGCCTTTCGGTGCCGCGCGGCACGGTCGGATAGTTGATGGGCTGGACGTAAATGCCGTGCTCCTGCAGGAGCATGGCGCTCGCCTTGCGGCAGAGATCGGCAGATCCGACGAAGACAGGCAGGATATGCGTCTGCGAATCCATGACCGGTAGGCCGGCGGATTCGAGCGCGGCCCGCGTGAGCTCCACGGCGCGCCGGTGCGCCGCGCGCTCGGCGTTCGAGTTCCGCAAATGGCGGATCGATACGGTCGCGGCGGCCGCCAGAGCGGGCGGCAGGGCGGTCGTGAAGATGAAGCCCGATGCGTAGGAGCGCACCACGTCGACGATCTGCCGGCTGGCCGCGATATAGCCGCCGAGCACGCCGAACGCCTTGGCGAGGGTGCCCTCGATCACGTCGATGCGATCGGCGAGACCGAGTTCTTCGGTGACGCCGCCGCCATGCGGCCCGTACATGCCAACCGCGTGCACCTCATCGACATAGGTGAGCGCGCCATGCCTTGCGGCAAGCTCCACGATGCCTTCAAGCGGCGCGATGTCGCCGTCCATCGAGTAGATGGATTCCACCGCGATCAGCTTCGGTCGAGCACCGGCCCCAACGAGCAGTTCCTCCAGATGGGCAAGGTCGTTGTGCCGGAAGATGGCCTTCGGCGCTCCCGATTGCCGCATTCCCTCGATCATCGACGCGTGGTTGAGTTCGTCGGAAAAGACCATGCAGCCCGGGATCAGGCGCCCGAGCGTCGAAAGCGCGGCGACGTTGGAGACATAGCCCGAGGTGAAGACCAGCCCCGCCTCCTTGCCGTGAAGGGCGGCCAGCTCGGCCTCCAGCTCGACCAGGGGATGGTTGGTGCCAGAAATGTTGCGCGTCCCCCCTGCGCCGGCCCCGTAACGGCGGGCCGCCTCGTTCATGGCCGCGACCACGTCGGGGTGCTGACCCATGCCGAGATAGTCGTTGGAGCACCAGACAACGATTTCGCGAGGGCCGTCGGGGGAGTGCCAAAGCGCTCGCGGGTAGGCGCCGGCGAGCCGCTCCAGGTCAACGAAGACGCGATAGCGGCTCTCGCTGTGCAGGGCTGCCAGCGCCGCATCGAAAATCGAACGGAAATCCATCAAACCGCCCGGGTTCCTCGGCCTGTCGGGAAATTAGGTCGGAAGGGTTCTAAAGTCCATCGGCACTTTGCCGCAATGCAGCGCGGTCTCACTTTGGCGCGAGCGCCGCGTTTTACACGATTTTCACGCTTGGCCCCCGATACTGCCGGGTATCGCGAGACATGGCCCGTGAAGATCGATTGCAGCCAGCTCACCTTCCTTCTGGTCGAAGACAGCGCCTATATGCGCGGCATTCTGCGCGCGATGCTCCAGGGCTTCGGCGCGCGGCGCATCTATGACGCGGAGGACGGGGCGGCGGGCCTGGAAATGCTCGACCGTGTCAGCCCGGACATACTGATCGTGGACTGGGTGATGCCGGTTCTCGACGGGCTCGAAACGGTGCGACTGATCCGGCAGCCCAACCACCCGATGGCCTTCGTACCGATCATCCTGGTGACGGCGCACACCGAGAAGAAGCGAATCGTCGCCGCCCGGAACGCCGGCGTGAACGAGGTGTTGTCGAAGCCGGTGTCGGCGACGGCGCTCTATCAGCGCATCGCCAGCGTGGTGACGCAGCCGCGCGAGTTCGTCAGGAGCGAGGCCTATTTCGGACCGAAACTGCGCGACGAGCTGCATCCGGCGCAACGCCCCTCGCCCATACAGCAGCCACCCGTCTCCGCAAGCTAGACGACGATCATCCGCGCGATCCGCGGATCGGGATGATCGCGGATCGAACGCAGCGGCTCCAGATAGTGGATGCCGACTTCGTGCGGCGTGCGCCATACGACATGGGCGCGCGCGACGAGACGATCCGCGACGACGATGAAGTAGAACTCGCCCGGAACGTTGGCATTGGCGTCGACCTGAAGACGCGCACCGGTGTCCGACATGTTGCGGATGACGACGTCGTACGAAAGCGCGAGGTTGCCGAATACGATCCGCCCCGCCTTGAGCGACCGGTGGCGCTCGCTGTGACGACGATCGGCCGGGGGAGTCCCGGCACCCTTGTTCTCCGCGGATGTATCCATGGCACCAGCGTAGGGAGTGGCTGTAAAGCCAATCTTACCAATTCGCTGAAAATTGCGGCCGAAAGGGGTACCGTGCGTCAGGCAATGCCCCTGAGTCGGGCCGCCAGACGTTCCGGCAGCGGCTCGCTGCGGATGCCGCCCTTGCCGTCGGCGACCGTCCAGACGCGCGTCTCGCGGCCTTCGACGGCGAGCGTGTCGCCCCTGAAGAGGCGGTGTTCGACCTCGAAGCTCGATCGTCCAACCTTGAGAACGGTGGAGACGATGGTCACCTCGTCGCCGAAGCTGCACGGTTTGAGGAATTGTGCCGAGGTCGCCACCACCGGCGCACCGGCGAGGCCGTAGGCCGTCATCATGTCCGCCTTCGTCATGCCGGAGGCGGCGAAAAGGAGCATGGCCGTGCTCCAGTCGAAGAACTCGAAGAAACGCGGATTGAACACGATGCCGGCCGGGTCGCAGTGGCCCCACTCGATCGTGAGCCGCCGGGTGTTGGAGAAACGACTCATGACGTGCGGCTACCGCGAAGCCAGGGGAATCACCGCTCGCTCTTCGGGGCCGTTGTAGGCGCTGAGCGGTCGGATCAGCGAGTTGGCGGCGAGCTGCTCGATGACGTGCGCGGTCCAGCCGGCGATGCGGCTCATGACGAAGATCGGCGTGTACATCGGGATGTCGAAGCCCATCAGGTAATAGGCGGGGCCGGTCGGGAAATCGAGATTGGGATAGATTCCCTTCTCATCGATCATGATCCTCTCGAGCGTGTCGTACATGGCGACCCACTTTTCGCCGCCTCTCAGCTCTGCCATACGAAGGAAGGCCTTCTTCATGGTCGGCACGCGCGAGTCGCCGCGCTTGTAGACCCGGTGGCCGAAGCCCATGACCTTCTTCTTTCTGGCAAGCGCATCGCGCATCCAGGCTTCGGCGCGCGCCGGATCGCCGATCTCCAGCATCATCTGCATGACCGCCTCGTTGGCGCCGCCATGGAGCGGGCCCTTCAGCGAGCCGATCGCACCGGTGACCGCGCTGTAGAGATCCGACAGGGAGGAGACGATGACGCGGGCGGTGAAGGTCGAGGCGTTGAAGCTGTGCTCAGCGTACAGGATCAGCGAAATCTCGAAGCACCTCACGATTTCGGGCTCCGGCACCTCGCCAAAACACATGTGGAAGAAGTTCTCGGAGAAGCCGAGCGACGGATCGGGCGGAATGCGCGGCTGATTCTTGCGGCGGCGGCGGTCGTAGGCGACGACCGTGGGGAGCCGCGCCATCAGGGACAGCGATTTCGCATGGTTGGCGGCGGGCGTGTTGTCGTCCTCCGCGGGATCCTCCGCGCCCATGACGCTGACGGCGGTGCGCAGCACGTCCATGCCATGGCAGCTCTTCGGCAGGGAGGCCACCGTTTCCAGCACGGTGTCGCTCAATTCGCGCTGCGCGCGTTCGCGGGCGGAGAAATCCGCAAGCTGCCGTCTGTCGGGCAGCTCACCGTTCCAGATGAGATAGGCGACCTCCTCGAAGGTGCAGTTCGCCGCGAGGTCCTGCACCGCGTAGCCGCGATAGGTGAGCGAATTGGTCTCCTCCATCACCTTGGAGACGGCGGTGGTGTCGGCGACGACGCCGGCGAGACCCTTGTGAATGGCGGTATCGGCCGCTGTCATTTCTTCCTGTCCGGCGGTTCGAGGGTGAAGTTGTAGATGCTCTTGTCGAAGACATTGTAGTCTTCGTAACCGAGGAGATCGTAGAGTCGCTGGCGCGTCTGCATGCGGCTTGTCAGGCCGGCGTTTGTGCCGGCGTCCCGGATGACGGCAAGCCCCTCCTCCACCGCGCCCATGGCCAGGCGCAGGGCTGTCACTGGATAGATCGCCATCGCAACGCCGGCTTCGCGCAAGGTTCTCGCGTCGAGCAGTTCGGACTTTCCGAACTCGGTCATGTTGGCGAGGATCGGCACGGACACCGCCTTGTGGACGGCGGCGAACTCGCCGGCGTCGGGGAGCGCCTCCGGGAAGATCATGTCGGCGCCGGCCTCGACATAGGCGCGAGCGCGGGCGATCACAGCATCGAGGCCCTCGACGGCACGCGCATCGGTGCGGGCGCAGACAACGAAATCGGGATCGCGGCGGGCCGAGACGGCAGCGCGGATACGCTGCACCATGTCGCCGACGGGGACCACCGCCTTGTTGTCGAGATGACCGCAGCGCTTGGGATTGACCTGATCCTCGATGTGGCAGCCGGCAAGACCCAGATCCTCCAATACGCGCACGGTGCGGGCGGCATTCATCGGCTCGCCAAATCCGGTGTCGGCATCGATCAGCGCCGGAAGATTCGTGGCGCGCGCGATCTCGTGCCCCCGGCGCGACACCTCGGTGAGGGTGGTGAGGCCGATATCGGGCAGGCCGAGGTCGGCGGAAAGGACGGCACCGGAGATGTAGACGCCGTCGAAGCCGAGCTCCTCGATGAGCATTGCGACCAGCGGGGAAAAGGCGCCGGGGAAACGCAGAAGCTGGCCGGAGGCGAGCGCGGCGCGGAAGGTCTTGCGCTTGTCCCGCGCGGTGGCAGTGGCGTGCAGCATCAGAATATCCCCTTCGCGGGATTGTCGCCGCGTCTTGCCGGATCGACGGGCAGCGTCAAGCCGACGAGTTCGTCCGGTTTCAGCGAGGGCAGCCGCTCGATGAGGGCAAGGAAGCGATCCTGCTCGGCAGGGGTGACGATACCTTCGGCAAGCGTGCGGAACTTCTCAATGTAATTCTCGCGCCGGAAGGGCCGGGCGCCGAGCGGATGGGCGTCGGCCATGGCGATTTCGTCCTCGATCGTCGTGCCGTCGTCCATAAGGATGCGCACGTGGCCGCCGAAGGCCTTTTCGTCCGGATCGGTCGCATGATAGCGCCGCGTCCACTCCGGGTCCTCGACGGTCCGGATCTTGTGCCAGAGCGCGACGGTATCGGGCCGCGCGGCACGCTCGGGCGCGTAGGAGCGCTCGTGATGCCAGCCGCGGTCCTGCAGCGCGACCGCGAAGATGTACATGATGGAATGATCGAGCGTTTCGCGGCTCGCCTTCGGGTCCATCTTCTGCGGATCGTTGGCGCCGGTGCCGATGACATGATGCGTGTGATGCGAGGTGCGGATGACGATCTCCTTCACGCGCGCAAGATCAGGCACTTTCGGCGCCATGCGACGGGCGAGATCGATCAGCGCCTGGCTCTGGTACTCGGCCGAATGCTCCTTCGTGTAGGTGGCGAGGATCGCGCGCTTGGGTTCGCCCGGCTCCGGCAACGGTACCTTGTATTCGGCTTTCGGTCCGCCCAGCAGCCAGGCAATGAAGCCGTCCTCGCCTTCCCATGCGGGGGACGGCGCCCCCTCGCCGCGCATGGCGCGATCGACCGCCTCCACCGCCATCTTGCCGGCGAAGGCTGGTGCAAACGCCTTCCAGCTCGAGATCTCGCCCTTGCGCGACTGGCGGGTGGTCGTCGTGACGTGGAGGGCCTGCTGCACGGCCTGATAGACGGTCGGAACGGGGAGCCCGAGCAGTGTACCGATGCCTGCGGCTGCGGAGGGACCGAGATGCGCAATGTGGTCGATCTTGTGCTCATGCAGGCAGATCGCCCGGACGAGATCGACCTGAATCTCGTAACCGGTCGCGATGGCGCGCACCAGATCGGCGCCGCTCCTTCCACAGTGCTGCGCAACCGCGAGGATCGGCGGAATATTGTCGGCCGGGTGCGAATAGTCGGCGGCCAGGAACGTATCGTGGAAGTCGAGTTCGCGCACGGCGACGCCGTTCGCCCAGGCGGCCCATTCGGGCGAGAAGCGTTCCGACAGGGGCAGGCCGAAAACCGTGGCGCCAGGGCGACCCGGGTGGGCGACTGCCTGCGCGCGGGCGCTCGCCACCGGGCGGCGCGCGATCGCGGCAACCGCCACGGCGGCGTTGTCGACGATGCGATTGCCGATCATCTCAACCACCGCGTCCTCTACCGGGACGGGATCGGCGGCGACGGCGGCAATCTTCCAGGCGAGCTGGTCCTCGCGCTTCAGCTTCTCGGCAGATTTCCAGGTCCGGACGGTATGCAACTTCACCAGGCGCTATCCCCCTCTTGCGGCGACTGACGGCCAGCTAACATCCGGCGGGGGCGGCGCTGTCAAGGATGTGAGCGGCGATGTCGCATCGCGCGGCCCGACCGGCTATGAAATCGGCCCGGAGGTTCCGATCGATCCGTTTCGGGGGTGCCGTGAAGGAAGGCCGTTTCCGCCGACACTTTTCAACGATGCTTCTTGCGGGGGCTGCGCTGCTTGCGACGGCCGGGCAGGGCGGGGCATTGCCGTGGCTGCGGAACGTCGTGCCCGCCAACATCATTGACGGCGCAGACGAGCGGGATTCGATCCTCAGGATCGGGCCGCGGCTCGGCCTCTCGCCGGCGGAGATCGCGCGCATCCGGAAGGTGTCGGGATATGTCGGGTGCCTGTCGCCCTCCCCCTCGGTCGGCGCGGGCGCGCTGTTTCTCACCAACGATCAGGTGCTCACCGCGGCGCATATCTTCTTCGAGCCGTCGGGCCGGAAGCGGTGGAGATGCTTCTTCCGGGCGCAGGAACCCGGCGCGCCGCGGATCGACCTGCTGATCGAGGCGGGGGCGGCGCGTTTCGGTGCGGCAAATCCGAAGCCAGGATCGAACGACGATTTCGCAGTTGTCCGCCTGGCGCAACCCATCGCGGACGCGGTGCCGTTTCCCGTCGAACCGGAGACGCCCGTCGCGGCGGGCGACAAGCTGATCGTGATCACTGCGCATCCGGCCGGGATGGAACGCGAGGTGCCGCTCGACGTGCCAGTGGCGCAGCGGTGTACGGTGCGGCGCGTGCCGGTTTCCTCGGGCGCCACCTCGTTCTACCGGACCGATTGCGATGCGTCGGGCTCGTCCTCCGGCGGCATGCACCTGTCGCGCGTCAAGGGACGGCTCGTGTTCCGCGGCATCACGATCAGCACCGGCGCCTGGCGCGACCCGAAGCTTCATGGTGCACCCTATGACGAAAGGACGCGGAGCGTGACGACGGCGCTCGGCACCGACGCCGCCGTGCTGGAGGCGGGAAAGGCTCTGGCGGCGGAGGCGTTCTAGCGGGGGGCGGGGGCTGCCTGCCGACGCGCCGTTGTGACGACCGTGAAACGCGCGGTCGCGCGCGAACTGGTTTCGGCCGTGCGGCGGCGCCAGCAGGCGAGCGCTGCGTCATAGGACGGAAACGGGCCGTGCAGCTCGCCCGTGCCTTCGTCGAGTGCAACAAACGTCACATCCCGGAAGGAGCCGCCGACCACCCAGAATTCCTCGTGCATGACACTTCTCCGCTAGCCGGCTATGGCCTTGGCCTTGCCGTCGGCGTGTCCGAGCGACTGGAACTGCTCGGTTTCCGTCGAACCGGCCATGGCGACCGTCGTCGAAGTCCCCGCCGTGACAGCCATCGCCACCGCGTCGAAATACGACGTTCCGACCTCCCGCTGATGACGAACGGCCGTGAAACCGCGTTCTGCTGCCGCAAATTCGCGTTCCTGATAATCGGCATAGGCGGCCATGCCGTGCTTCGCATAGTCGCTCGCGAGCTCGAACATAGACAGATTGAGGGCGTGGAAACCGGCGAGCGTTACGAACTGGAAGCGATAGCCCATGGCGGCAAGCTCGTCCTGGAAGGTGGCGATCGCCCGCGGTTCCAGATTGGCCCGCCAGTTGAACGACGGCGAACAATTGTAGGCGAGCAGCTTGCCGGGGAAATGTCGATGTATCTCTTCGGCGAACTCGCGCGCCTCGCCGATGTCCGGACGCGATGTCTCCCACCACAGGAGATCGGCATAGGGCGCGTAGCTCAGGCTGCGCGCAATGGCATGCGCAATCGAATGATCGCCGCCCTGACGCAGTCGGAAGAAGCCTTCCGGCGTGCGCTCGCCCGACAACCAGGGCAGATCGCGCTCGTCGAAGTCGCTGGTGATGAGCGTGGCGGAGTGCGCATCCGTGCGCGCGACCAGAATCGTCTCGACACCGCAGATGTCCGCCGCAAGACGCGCCGCATTGAGAGTGCGGATGAATGCCTGGGTCGGCACAAGCACCTTGCCGCCGAGATGGCCACACTTCTTTTCCGAAGCAAGCTGATCCTCGAAATGGACGCCGGCGGCGCCCGCCTCGATCATTGCCTTCATCAGCTCGAACGCGTTGAGCGATCCGCCGAAGCCCGCCTCCGCGTCGGCCACGATCGGTGCGAACCAGTAGGTCGATGTGTCGCCCTCGAGCTTCGCAATCTGATCGGCGCGCTGGAAAGTCTTGTTGATGCGGCGAACCACCTCGGGGACCGACGAAGCCGGATAGAGCGACTGGTCGGGATACATCTCGCCGGCGTTGTTGGCATCGGCGGCCACCTGCCAGCCCGACAGATAGATCGCCTCGAGCCCCGCCTTCACCTGTTGCAGCGCCTGATTGCCGGTGAGCGCACCGAGCGCGCGCACGACGTCGCGCTCGTGCAGCAGGCGCCAGAGCCGCGCCGCCCCCAGCTTTGCAAGCGTGTGCTCGATCCGAATCGAGCCGCGCAGCCGCTCAACCTCATCGGGCGAATAATCCCGGCGAATCCCCGCAAACCTTTCCGAAGTCATCAGCATTCTCAGCTCCCCCATGCGAATCCGCGTTGTTGGCGAGCCACTATCCTTCACAATAGTGTTGCGTCAATAACTGTTTGAAATTACTATGCAATCATGAATAATGTGAACAACTTCACATCCTGCTTCTGTGTTGTTGTAATCTATGTGAAGGAGATTGCATGAAGGCCATGCGCATCGGCGGAAGGCTCCGCCGCCTCCGGCAGGAGCGCCGGCTCACCCAAGCGCAGATGGCGCGCGCGCTCGGCATCAGCGCGAGCTACCTTGCGCTGCTGGAAGCCAACCAGCGTCCGGTTACGGTGCGCGTGCTTCTGAAACTCGTGGAGCAGTTCCATCTCGATCTGAAGGAGTTCGCGGCCGACACCGACCAGCGGCTTTCGCTCGAGGTCATGGAAGCGCTCTCCGACCCGGTCTTCGAGGGCGCGGAGGTCAAGGCGAGCGACGTGCAGGAGCTGGTGGCGACGCTGCCCGCTGTTGGCCGCGCGATCCTCGACCTCTACGAGGCCTACCGGCGGCAATTGCCGATCGACGCGCGCACGGACGAGGGCGTGGATTCGGCGGAAGCTTCCGCCGTTTCAATTCCCTCCGAGGAAGTCACCGAATTCATCCAGCGCCGGCTCAATCATTTTCCCGAGCTGGAAGAAGCGGCCGAGACTCTCTGGAAGGAGAACGATCTTTCGATCCATTCGCTGCGGCAAGGGCTCACCGATTTCCTGCGCACGCGCCATTCCATATCCGTCGAGGTGCGGCCGGTCGAGGCGATGGGCGGACGCCGGCGCCGCTACGACCAGCTCGCGCGGCGGCTCGAGATTTCCGAAATGCTCGAACCGGCGAGCCGGCGATTCCAGATCGCACATCAGATCGCGTATCTGCGCCACCACGACATTCTGGACGATATTGTCGCCTCGGGATCGTTTTCGACCGAGCAGGCGGCGGCGCTGATGCGCTCGGCGCTCGCCAATTACTATGCAGCCGCCGTGTTGATGCCCTATCGCCTTTTCCTCGATGCCGCGAAGGGCACCCGCTACGACATCGACATTCTGAAACACCGTTTCGGCGTTTCCTTCGAGCAGGTCTGTCATCGGCTCACCACCCTGCGGCGACCGGGCGCGGAAGGCGTGCCGTTCCACTTCATCCGTGTCGACATAGCCGGCAACATATCGAAACGTTTCTCGGCGTCGGGCATTCATATCGCCCGTTTCGGCGCCGCATGTCCGCGATGGAACGTATACGACGCATTCGGCACGCCAGGGATGCTCCGCGTGCAGGTCTCGCAGATGCCCGATGGCGCCACCTATTTCTGCATCGCGCGGACGACCACGCGGACGCGACCGGTAACGACCGGCGGCCTGCCGCATCGCATCGGTCAACGCGCGGTGGGACTCGGGTGCGACATCCGTCACGCCGGCGAGATCGTCTATGCGGACGGGCTCAATCTCGCCGACCCGCAGATCGTCACGCCCATCGGCGTGTCGTGCCGCACCTGCCCGCGCACCGATTGCGCCGAGCGCGCCATGCCATCGCTCCACCAGAAGCTCCGCATCGACGAGAACGTTCTCGGTCCTTCGGCCTATGTGCAGGCGTAGGGCGCGGAACGCTCCCGATATCGACGAATCCGGAGGATTGGCGAGCGCGAGGCGAGAGAGCCGCAGGTCGGCTCCGAAAGCAGATTATTCCGGCGTCGGGCTGCGCATGGGCGATGGCGGCTGTCCGGTCGGCGGTCGCGCAGGCGCCGGGGGCGGAGGCTGAAGCAGCGGCAGAAGCTGCAGAAGGGGAGCCAATTGCGCGGGCGGCTCCGCGGAGGTTTGCGGCGGCACATCGGTCGGCTTTCGTGTCGATTTGACCGGACGACAGTTGCCATTCACCAGCCTGGTGTCCGGCGGGCAGACTGTCTCCCGCCTGGGCGGCAGCGGGATCGACACGGAATCGTCCCGCGACACGCACGAGGAGACAGGATCGCCCCGAACGGAAGTCAGCAGCATCTGGCTGCCGGCCGCGCAGACACAGGCGGATTTCACCGGATCGAAGGTCGAGCCGGGCGGACACGAACAGCTGAACGTGGTGTCGAACGTCTGCCTGTTCGCGTTCTTCGGGCAAGCGCATCCGGCACCCCTGAAGAATATGCCTTCACCGCATTCGCACCTGCCGCGCTCGGCCGAATACGCCTGACCCGGACCGCATGTGGCGCAGGAATTCGGGCGCGCCGGATCGAAATAGCTCGGCGGATGGCACGCCAGCGGTTTTGGGGTTGTCGTCAGGACAGAATCGACCATCGACACGCAAGACGAGATAAGACTACCCTGTGTCGACGTCACCAGCATCTGCTGGCCGGCGCCGCAAACGCAGGCGGATTTCACCGGATCGAGCGTCGAACCGGGCGGGCATGCGCAAGTGAATGTGGACGCGAAGTCCACCCTGTTCGCGTTTTTCGGACAGACACATCCGGCGCCCTTGAAGATCGTCCCCTCACCGCATTCGCACCTGGCGCGCCCGGACGCGTACACCTGGCCCGGCGCACAGGTCGAGCACGAGTGCGGGCGCGCCGGATCGAAATAGCTTTGGGGAGGATTGCATTTCAGCGGCTCGCATTCCTTCGACGAGAATTCGTAGTACTGACCGCTCGGACATTCGACACAGGTCCCAACGCTGCTGTTGGAAGACTTGTAGGCCGGTCTCCAGCCTGCCGGGCAGTTCGTGCACTTGCCGGCCTTCACATCCCAGTACTGGATGCCATCGGAGCAGGCCGGTGCGCAGACGCCCCACTTGAAGACTTTCTGACCGTCGCCGCAGCAATGCACGACGCCGGACATCTGAGTGCATACTCCCTCGACCGGTTTTGAATCGACGGTCCAGTAACACGTGCCGCCCGGCTGAAACGTCTCTATGGGATCTGGACACTGGCTTGCGCACTTGTTGATCGCTTTCCCGCCGGAGATCTTCTTGACGACAACGTGTCCCGCTTTGCAGCGCAGGACGTTGCATTGAAAGCCCGACTTTGTGTAGATCGGCGTCGCTGTCCAGATCTCATCGGGCAGGTATTTCACCCAGCACTCCTGCTCCTGCTGGACACCCGGCTTCATCGACGGTCCGTGAAGCGCCTTGTGAATGTCTTCGCCCAGACTACCGGCGCCGTCGAGGATCGTGCCGACCGCATCGGACGCAAAATTCGCGCAGCCTTTGACGTTCTGGGAATATTCGTTTGCGATCTTGGAATATTCGCCGGGAGCTCCAGCGACAGTGCAGCCGCAGTCGATGTAGGCCAACACCGCATTGAGCGCAGGAAACGCGGCGACGATTTCTCCGAAAGTCAGCGGCGAGGTGCCCTTGACATAGTCGGTCAACAGGGCCTTGGCGTCAGCCGGCAGCGGCAGCGTCAACAGCGCGGATGCAACCATTTTGCCGACAACGCCGTTGATCTTCGCCTTGCACTCCGTGACGGTTGAGAACGCGCCGCCGACCGCTGCTGCTGTCAACCCCGCCACGGTCATCGCCATCACCGGGTCGCCGGTGGCCTGCGCCGAGCAGCTTCCTGCCTTGGCCGCTATCTCCGCGGCCTTCGATGCCTGTTCGAGCGGTGCAAGCGCCTGGAAGCAAGCGAACAGCGACGCGTGCGCACTTCGCTCCGCCGCGAACCCGAGCGCCATCGCCAGGGCCACGACACAGCCTAGTCGGCGAAAGCGAGGTCGCATTCGCGCCTGCCGGCCGCCCGCCGGTCTCCCGATCTCGTCGAAACATACTCAAAGCGGAGGCGGTTTGACAGCGCGATCCGATGCGCGGCAGCCCGAATTGCTGCGCGGGAGCGAACCCGCCGTCCACAGCGGACAGAATGCAGCCCAAGGGAATTGTCGTTGTCCGAGAACGCACTCGCTCTCGGCCAATCACAGGGCCATGGTGCCAGGGGCGGAATCGAAAATTCAATGCAAGCCATTGATATATAAAACGTCTCTCAATGTGATTTCGTCTTGAGCCAACAGGTCAGCCAACGCGTTTTCCGCCTTAAAAAATCGCGGGTTCGATTCCCGTAGCGAAGCTGGTGCGGCGATCCGGCGGCGCAAATCGACACGCTAAAAGTGAGACGCGAACCTATCTTCGGCGAAGAGAGCCGAACCCAATCGCGTCTCCGTTGTGAGAGATGATTCGCGCCGCGCGCGAAGATCGACAACGGCAACTCTGCATTCGGCGACATTCTACGGCCAATCTCGGATCAAGACGTAGAAAAAACCGCATTCGCGATGGCGACAAATCGGGGAATTTGTTTAGATTAATCCGCCATCGCCCGCAGGGACGCGGGCCTGACCGCCGGAGTCAAACCGGTCA
>Ga0073934_10006776_pt1 | contig 16410 bp, 5 predicted proteins | sample LarsenN4metaG_FD_76834 | JGI IMG/M metagenome (GOLD analysis project Ga0073934, IMG submission 76834) | Hot spring sediment bacterial and archeal communities from British Columbia, Canada, to study Microbial Dark Matter (Phase II) - Larsen... ...
GGTGCCGGTGCCGCCGATGCCGGCGCCCTCGCCGCCATTGCCCTGCGCCTGGACCTGCACCTGCGAAGCGGTCACATCGCCCGCATGCAAGGTGAGCAGGGCGCTGCCGCCGGTGCCGTTGCCGCCTTCGCCGATGACCGCGTCGGTCTGCGGGTCGATACCGCCGCGCCCGCCGAACCCGCGACCATTGATGACGAGCGTGGCGAAGGTTGCCGAACCGCCGCCGACGGTGCCCGGCCCGCCCAGCAAGGCAAGGCCGGCCTGCGCCAGCCCGCCGAGCCCGTCGCCGCCGCGTCCGCCTGCGATCTGGCCTGCACCACTGCCGCCCTGACCGCCGCTGCCCTGCGCCGCGACAAGCGCGCTGCCGCCCACCGACAAGGTGCCGTAATCGCCGCCGGCCAGCAGATAGGCGCCGCTCCCGAAGGCGGTATCGGCCTGGTTGGGCGTGGTGATCTCCCCGCCGACCCCATCCCCACCGCGGCCGGCGGCGATGGTGTTGCCGTCGCTGTCGCCGCCCCGGCCGCCGAAGCCGCTCGCAAGCACGCTGGCGTTGCCCGCGATCAGCAGTTCCGCCGCCAGCGCCGCGCTGCCATCGGCCTGGAAGAAGGCATTGCCCCCGCGTGCAAAGCCGCCCGTGCCGCCGAACCCGAAACTCGCCTGACCGCCGTTCGCCTGCGCATCCGCGCTCGCATTGGCGCCCAGATCAATCGTGCCGGCCACGGCATTGGCACCGGTGATCCCGCCGAAGGCATCGCCGCCCTGCACCCCGTTGCCGCCCTGGGCGCGGGCCGTCGACGCAAAATTACCGCCGACAGCGATCGTCCCCCCGCCGAAGGTGCTCGCCGAAGCGCGCCCGCCCAGCGCCGTCCCGCCAAGGCCGCCCGCATTGTCGCCGCCGCGCGCATTGGCCCCCAAGACCAATTGGCCGTTGATCGTCATCGTGCCGGCCCCGGCGATATTGGCGATCGCGGTTCCGGCATCGGCGAGCCCTCCGGCCCCGGATCCGTTCGCGCCGCCGCCGGTCGCGCCGGCTGTCACGCTGGCATCGCCGCCAATCGTCACGGTGCCGCCGCCCGTGCCGATCTCGAGGATCGCCGATCCGCCGAAGGCGTCGGAACCGGTCGCGGGATTGGCCAGTGATCCGATCGATCCGAAAGCCCCGGCGTTGAGGAACAGGCTCTGGCCGATCGACAGGCTGCCGCCCTGCTCGGCGAACACCCGTGCCAGCCCGGCGCGGGCTGTCGCGCCGGCGACGAGTTCGTCGGTGAAGGCGCCTGTGGCGTTGGCACTGATCTGGACGTTGCCGGTGATCGACAGGCTCCCGCCGACGGCGCCCAGCCGCGCCTCGCCGCCCTCGGTCTCCCCGGCGATGCCCCCGGTGCTCACCGCCGAGCTCAAGCCATCCGCGGACAGGGTCACCTGCCCCGCCGTCAGGGTCGCGGTGCTGCCGCTGCCGGCTTCGAGCACCGCAAGGCCGCCGGTGGCGGTCCCGCCCTGCCCGGTGCCCGCATTGGTGTTCAGCAGGATCAGATCGGCGGTGATCGCGCTTGTCCCTTCAAGGCTCAGCCGCGCCTCGCCGCCGATCGCGTCGCCGCCGATCTGGGTCGCGTTGCCGCTTGCCGCACCGCCCTGCGCCTCGATCAGGAGCTGCGATCCGGTGATGCTCGAATCGACCAGATCGAGAACCGCGCGGATGCTCGTGCCGTCGCCGACCGTGCCGCCGAGGCGGCCGCTGCCATTGGCGCTGAGACGCAGGCTTCCGGGCACGCCCTGCTGATCGGCGACGAGGTTGATGGTCGAGCCGGTGATGGTCGCGTCAACCGAACCGCTGGTGCCGGAACCGCCCGCGCCATTGGCCCCGCCCGCACCGCCCAGGGCATCGGCAGCGAACCGCGTCTCGCCCGGCAGGGTGAGCTGCGAGCCGGTGATCGCGATGGTGATCAGCGCGCCCAGCGCATCCCCGCCGATGCCGTCGAGCGCGAGCGCGTCGCCGCCCTGGACGAAAGGATTGATATCCAGCCGCCCGCCCGCAAGGTCGGTCTGGTTGATCGTGACGTTGACATTCGGGCCCTGCGCATTCCCCCCGCGCGTGACGCCGGTGCCGCCGCGTGTCACGAAGGACATCCCGATACCCGCCGCACCGCCGCCATCCGGGGTGAAGGTGACATCGGCATTGTCAAGGGTCAGGGTCAGCGAACCCGTCAGCCCGGTGAAGGGATTGACGGCGAACACGCTGCCGCCCTGCTGGCCCGCCCCGCCGACCGACTGATCGAAGACCGAGGCCTCGCCGATGATGTTCACCGTCGCATTGTCGATTGCGAACAGGTTCTGGCCGAGGAAGGCATCGCCGCCATCGCCGGTGCCCGTGCCCGCGCCGCCCCGCGCCCCGACGCCGCTTCCAAGCAGGAACAGCGTCGCATTGCCGCCGCCGCGCACGCTGACGGTGCGGGACCCGGCGAAGGCATCGCCGCCGGTGACATTGAGCGCGCTGCCGGAGGCCGTGCCGCCCTCGACGAAGGACGACAGTTCCGTCTCGCCCATGGTGAGCGACCCGCCGTCGACGTCGATCACGGCACTGCCGCCGAAGCTCGTGCCGCCCACGCCGCCATTGATGGTCGTATTGCCGCCGAAGCCGCGTGCGAACAGGCCGATGGCGCCGACGCTGTCCGGATCGGCCAAGGGCGTCGCGGGCAGCGCCACGCTGCCGCCGAGCTGCGCCGCCACGGTGACCGTCCCGCCGCGTCCGGTGCCGCCGATCCCCGCGCCGCCCGAGCCGAGCCCGCCCACCCCGTTGGCCGACAGGATCGCGCCGAAGTTCTGATCGGTGAACAGGGCGTTGGTGACATTGCTCGCGATGACGATCTGGCTTCCCGTGCCGGTCGCGGTGATGTCCGCCGCGCCGCCCGTGCCGTCACCGCCGACATAGCCGAGAATCTCGCCCTGACCGCCGAAACCATTGGCCATCGCCTGCAGCGTGGCGAGGCTGACACTCCCCCCGCCCTGCGCCCGCACCGAGGCCGTGCCGCCAAACCCGTCGCCGCTCAGTGCGGCGAGCCCGCTATCGGCCCCGCCGCCAAAGCCATTGGCGCTGACGATCGTGTTGCCGGTGACGGTGCCGCTGCCCACAGTCGCGCCGAGCACGCCGAGCCTTGCAGTGCCGCCGGTGCCGTTGCCGGCGGTGAATTCGCCCGTGCTGCCACCCGATCCTTCAGCTTGCACGGTGGCATCGCCGTTGATCTGCACGGTGATGCCCTGGAAATCGAGCTCGGCCTGCCCGCCCTGGCCGTTACCGGCGGTGCCGACCGACAGGAAATCGAACCCGCCGTACCCGCCGAAACCGTCGGCGCGGGCGGTGAAGAGGTCGCTGCTCAGGCTGCCGCCAAGGCTGCCGAAGCCGGCCGCGCTGCCGCCGGTGCCCAGCCCGCCATTGGCCCCGTCGCCGCCATAGCCGTTCGCATCGAGCGCAATCGCGTCCGTGGTCACCGAGCCGGCGTGCGCCGTAAGCAAGGCATCCCCGCCGATGGCATTGCCGCCGTCGCCGGTGGGAAAATCGCCGAACGAAAAACCGCCGGTGCCGCCGAAGGCGTTGGCTTCGACAAAGACCTGAACCAAGGTGGCCGAACCCTGCCCCAGCGAACCGTCTCCGCCGAGCAGCGCGAGGCCGGCCTGCGCCTGTCCGCCGAAGGCATCGCCGCCACGGCCGCCCGGCGTGACGCTGTCGCCAATGCCGCCGCTGCCGGCAAAGGCCGAGGCGAGGACGACCGCATCGCCGCCGACCGAAATCGTGCCGTTGTCACCGCCGGCGAGGAGATAGGCACCGCTGCCGAAGGCCGGATCGGCCTGGTTGGGCACCGCAATTTCACCGCCATAGGCGTCGCCGCCGCGCCCGGCCGGCGTGACCGAACCATCCGCCTGCCCGCCATTGCCGCCCGAACCTTGCGCGATCGCCACGGCATCGCCGCCGATCGAAAGCGTCGCGGTCTGGGTAAGCGTGCCGTCCGCCTGGAACGTGGCATTGCCGCCGCGGCCGATCCCGCCATTGCCGCCGAAGCCGTAGATGGCGCTGCCGCCCACGCCTTCGCTGATGGCCGAGGCGCGCGCTCCGATGGTGATCGCGCCGATCACGGCATTGGCCCCGGCAATCCCGCCGAGCCCGTCGCCCCCGGTCAGGCCGCCGCCGCCCACGCCGGTCGCATCGCTATCGAAGGTGGTGCCGACGGCAATGGTGCCGCCGCCCAAGGTCGCCGCCGTGGCCCGCCCGCCAAGCCCGGCCCCGCCGATCCCGCCGGTATTTTCGCCGCCCGTTCCCCGCGCAGACAGATCGACAGCTCCGGTGATGTCGATCAGGCCGGCATCTTCGATCAGGAGCCGCGCTTGCCCGGCAACCCCGATCGAGCCGGCGCCCGCCGCGTTCGCGTCCCCGCCCCGAGCATTGGCCAGCCCGGCGACATTGCCGTTGACGGTAATCGTGCCGCCGGTGCCGAAGATATTCATCAGCACCTGGCCGGCATAGGCATTGGACAGGGTGGAGGGATTGAACAGGCTGCCATCCGCACCGCGGGCCGAGGCGGTGAGGAACACATCGCTGCCGAAGGTGAGGCTGCCGCCTTGCGTGGCGAACACCTGCGCCAGCCCGCCCCGTGCCTCGGCACCGGTCAGGATACCGGAGAGGTTGGTGCCGAGCCCGTCCGCGCTGATCCGGGTGAAGCCGGTGATGTTCACCGTCCCGGCATTCGCCCCGATGAATGCCGTTCCGCCCAGCGCTGTCCCGGCGATGCGGTTGAGATCGTCCGCCCCGCCAAAGGCGTCGGCCGCAACCAGGGCATTGCCGCCGATGTCGATCGTTGCGCCGCCGAAGGCGCCGACGGTCGCCACGCCCCCTTGCGTACTGATCGCGTCGAGCGACTGCAGGCTTGAACTGACGACGCCGTAGTCCTGCGCCGATACCAGCACGTCGCCGGTGACGGTAAGGTTCTGCCCGTTGTTTGCGCTAAGATCAGCCGATTCGCGCCCGACCAGCAACAAATTGCCGCTCACCGAACTGGCACCGTTGACGGCAAGAGCCTGAACCCGGTGCGTGCCGATCGCGAGCAGGCTGCTGGTCGCGGTGATATCCTCGATGAAGATATCCGCGCGCACATCGCTGGTCGCCGAATTCGCCCCGAACACGGCGTTGATCCCGTCGCTGATCGAGCCGCCGTCGACGAACTGGCCGAAGACGTTGTGATTGGCCGACAGGATGATCTCGCCATTGACGACACCTGCGCTCTGCGCCGGATCGAAGCCGAGATTGCCGCGGAAGATCATGCTGATCGGATCGCTCTGGGCCGCGGCCAGCGCATAGATCATGTGATTGTCGCCCGGATTGCCGGTGCTCGATGGGCCGCCGATATCGCCGTTGAGTTCCATGACGGTCCCGCTTGCCGCGGTGCCGACCGGCACGGTGATGCTGAACAGCCCGTTCGAGAAACTGAGGTTGACCACCTCGCCGGCGACATAGGCATGGCTGCCGTTGATGCGCGCTGAGCCGAGCATCTGGATATCGGCGGCCACCACCGCGAAGAACGAGTTCTCGGGCGTCGCGGTGATCTGCGCGCCCGGATTGATCTGGATCCGCGCGGTCGAACCGGGCGCGCCATTGAGCGGCAGCAAGCCGCCGAATTCGGCAAAGTTCTGGAAATCGGTGTTGGAGGTGTCGAGCGTGGTCAGCAGCAGGCTGCCGACATCGAAGGTGGCATTGTCGCCGATCAGGATGCCGGTGGGCGAGTAGAAGGCGATGAAACCACTGCGAACCGCAGCCCCGTTGACGTCGACAAAGCGCGATATCACGCTCCCGTCGATCACCGCGATATTGCCGTTGGTGGACGGCAGGATGCGGTTGAGCACCGCGAAGTCCTGGAAATTGGTCGATTCGAAGATCGCCGTCGTCCCGGTCGGCAGGAAGTCGAGTGCGTCGCCGTTGACATCCTCGTTGGGTGTCCAGTCGATCACCGCGGTCTGGCTAAAGACGTCGACCTGGTCGGTGGTGGCATCGACATTGTTGATCTCGGCCGATCCGAAGACGACGCTGCCGCTCCCGCCGAAAGCCTGGGCTGCGGCCTTGTCCGGAGCAAACGCCAGCGCCATTGCCAGCGCCGTGCAGCCGCAGCCGAGCAGCAGGCGCGAACGGTTCGGGATCCGATGGGTCATCTCACAATCTCCACGGCAGCAGGCGGGCGGTCAGCGTGAACAGGAAGCGCACGTCGCCCTTGGTGGCGGCCAGATCGGGGCGTTCGAGCGGCGCGGCGACGGTGAAGTCGCCCTGCAGGCCGCCGCCCCAGGCCACGCGCAGGCCCCCGCCGGCCGACCACAGCTTGTCGGGATTGGACGGACGGCGGCTGGGATCCTCGTTCCAGACGAAGGCGACATCGGTGAACACGTAAGGCTGGAAGGCAAAGCCGTCGATTTTCTCGGGCGCGAGCGAACCGAAGCGCAGTTCGAAGGCAGACAGCACCCCGCTATCGCCGAGCACCGCGCCCGGATCGTAGCCGCGCCCGATCGAAAAGCTGCCCGCAGCCAGTTCCTCGAAGGCCGGGAGCGGATCGCCGGTGACCTGGCCTTGCGTATCGAGCGCGAAGGTCACCATCGGAACGGGGCGATATTCGAACCCGGCGGTGATCCGCGCGAGCAGCGGCGTGGGATCGGCCTCGATGCGGCTGGGCGGGGTAAACCCGCCGAACAGGCAGCCGAGCAGGTTGGGGCGGCAATCGGGGCTGGCCGAAAACACGTCGAGGCCCTGCCGCACCTCGAGCGCATAGCGCAGCCGGAAGCGCGGTTCGTAGGGCGAATAGCCATCGGCCCGCAGCACCGACTTCTGATCGGTCAGATCCCCCGCGATCCGGGCGAAGGCCATCCGCACCCGATCGCGCGTCAGCCCGAAATCGTTGACCGCGACATCCTGGTCGACATAGTCGAAGCCGACATCGGCGAACAGGCTGTGGCGGCGGTTGCGCATCAGCGGGTAGCTGGCGAACAGGCTGGCGAAATAGGTTTCGGATTCGACGTCGAACCCGGCAAGCCCGACCGACGGGTTGACCGTGCTCCAGGTGAACTGCCCGCCGATGCGCAGCCCTTCGCTGCCGACGCGGAAGTCATGCGCCACCTGCACGGTCTGCTGCTCGGCAAAATCGAGCGTGCTGAACACCGCCACCGAGGTGCGATCGCCGAGGCCGGTGAGATCGTAGAGTTCTCCGCGCAGCAGCCCGCCGTAGCGCCCGATCGCCTGTGAACCGAGGTTCTGGACATTGAGATCGAGCGACCCGCGCTGGCGCAGCACCGCGATTTCGCCGACCAGATCCCCCGGCGCCCCGCCCGCCGCCGGGCGCAGCGAAAGGCGCACATCGAGCCCGGGGATATCGTCGGCCAGGAGCAGGTAACGCTCGGCCGCGTTGGTGTTGAACACCTCGGCCTGGGTGAGCTTTTCGAGATAGGCCTCCACCAGCCGTTCCGACGGGCCGGCATCGCCGCGCACCCGCACCGAGGTGAGCCGGCCGAACACCACGTTGAAATCGGGCACGCCGTCGGCAAGGCTCTGTTCGGGAATCTCTACCGTGGCGAGATAGCCCTGACGCCGCAATATCGCATTGGCTTCGGCGCGGATGTCGCACAGCACCGAAACCGGCACCTCGCGCCCGCGGTAATCGCTCACCGCTTCATCGAGCGAGAGGCCCGGCACCTTGTCGAGCCCGTTGAACTGCGCCCCGGCGAGGGTGAAGCGGATATCGGCGAATTCGGGCCGGTCGAGCGCGCAGGGCGGGCGCTCGAAATCGCCGTCGATCGTCAGCGTCGGACGGACTTCCTCGCGCCGCAGCTCAGGAGGAATGAGATCGCTGCGGGTGGGCGGCGTGATCTGGGCCTGCGCCCGGGCGGAGACCGGCGCCTGCACGGCCAGCAGTCCCCCGAGCGCCAGCACCAGCGCCGACGCCGCGCCCCGCGCGCCGTTGGGGCCTGCGCCCGGCCATGAACCGCCCCGCCGTCCCGACGAATCCGGACGAACTGCACCTTGCGGGTCTTGCTGAGTGCCTGACAATTTTCCCCCCAGACCGTTCATGCCGCGGGTCGAACTTGTCGGTACCCCGCAGAAAACACGCTTGCTTTTCCGACCCGGAGCGCAGGCGTCAGTCCGTCACCGCTTTCCCCGGGCCTGAACGACCCCTTCGACGGTCGCAAACCTACAGCGACAGCCGACAAAAACAAGCGCGCAGAGCCATCCCGGCCGCTTCCGGGGCCAGATTGTCGCATTCGCACAAATCGTCATCGCATCGCATCGCCGCACCCGGCCGTCCCGCGGGAGCCGCAGACGTGCCGGATCAGCTTCCCGCGGCGAGCATGACCTTCGAGGACGCCGCCGACAGCGCCCCGGGCTCGACCGCGAGCTTGGCCGGGCGGGTGGCGGCGGGGTAGGCCTGCTTGAGCAGGGCGAGCGCCTCGGTGATGCGGGCATGGGCATCGGGATTCTCGGCCTTGATCGCCGCGCCCGAGCGGGCAAATTCGCTCTCGGCGACCCGCGCGAAGCCGTAGCCGTCGAGATAGGGCTCGTAGCGATCGTCCTTGGCGATCATGCGAAACATCGCGCTGGCGCGCTCGATCTGGTCGGCGATGATGCCGGTGGCGACCTGCGCGGCGCTGGCCTCGCCCGCAGGCGCCTTGGTCGAAGCGCCGCGCAGCGCGGCGATGATCGCCTCATAGCGCTGGTTCACCTCGGCCGCGCCCTTGCCGTCGCTCACCGCGACCGAGGCGTCGGTCAGCAGCGGCTTGAAGTCCTTGACCCCGAGCTTGGCGAAGACCGGGTCCATCTCGACCAGCACCTCGCTGGCCGGGTGGGCGAACATCTCGGCGGCGGCATCCTTCTTGCCTGCCGCAAAAGCATCGCGCGCGGCGACCACGTGGGCTTCGGTCACCGCCAGCGCGATACCGTAAGTGACCGGATCGCTATCGGCCTTGGCGACGGCGACGCCGCCCTCGCCCTCGCCCCCGGCCGCCTCGCCGCCGGTGCCTTCACCGCCCGCGCCGCCTTCGCCTTCGCCTGCGACCGCTGCGCTTTCGCCCCCGGCCTCGCCGGCGGCACCGGCCTCACCGCCCGCCTCGCCGCCGCACGCGGCCAGCAGCCCGCCCGCAAGTGCGGTGCCAAGGCCGAGCTGGGTCCAGAGCTTGAGCTTGCTGTTCATCGGGCGTGGGGTCCTTTGCATGAGTCGGTTGATCAGGCGGCGGGTCATGGCGGAACTGATAATCATTCGCAAGAGCCATTTGCGCGCCACGCGCCTGCGCTGCTCAACCCCGCGCAAAAGACGTTTGTCGATAGGGCCAATTCGGCCATTTCCTGACACCGCAATGTCGCCTAACAGACGCAAGCCTGCCCGCACCGGGCGAACCACAGCGCAAAGGCCGCCCAAGGGGGCGCGGCCTGCCGCAATCACGAGGTGATGCTTCAAATGAAGAACTTCCTGCTCGCCGGGGCCAGCGCCCTGATCCTGTCCGCTCCCGCTGCCGTCAGCGCCGATGAGGGCATGTGGCTGCCGAGCCAGACCGGTGCGATTGCCGAGGAGATGAAGGCGGCCGGTCTGGAACTCGACGCCGCGACCCTGGGCGATCTGCAGCGCCCCCCGCTCACCGCCATCGCCTCGCTCGGCGGGTGCTCGGCCGCGTTCCTTTCGCCGCAGGGTCTGGTTGCCACCAATCACCACTGCGTCGCGGGTTCGCTGCAATACAATTCCTCGCCCGAAAAGGACTACCTCACCAACGGCTTCCTCGCCAAGACGCTGGCCGACGAACTGCCCGCCGCACCCGGCAGCCGCGTCTATGTGATCGAGGACCTGCGCGACGTCACCAAGGACATGATGAAGGGTGCCGACACGCTCGAGGGCCGCGCCCGGTATGACCGGCTCCAGGCCAACCGCACCGCGCTGATCGAGGCCTGCGAGAAACAGGCCAACCGCCGCTGCGACGTGCGCGCCTATTTCGGCGGGCAGCAATACTGGCTGCAGCAGCAGCTCGAGATCAAGGACGTGCGGCTGGTCTATGCGCCGGCCGGCGGGGTCGGCAATTTCGGCGGCGAGAAGGACAACTGGATGTGGCCGCGCCACACCGGCGACTTCTCGTTCTACCGCGCCTATGTCGCGCCCGATGGTTCCTCGGCGCCCTTCGCCAAGGAGAACGTGCCGTTCAAGCCCAAGGCCTGGCTGCCGATCGCGCAACAGGGCGTCAAGGAAGGCGACTTCATCATGGTCGCGGGCTTCCCCGGCACCACCGAGCGCCTGCGCACGGCCGAGGAAGCGCGCTTCTATTACGAGGAGCTCTACCCCTATCAGCAGCGCATGCTGACCGAGTACGGCGACATGATCGACGCGCTCACCGCGGGCAATCAGGCCGCGACCATCGCCTATGCCGCCACGCTCCAGGGCGTCGAGAACTACGAGAAGAAGATCGCCGGGCAGCTCGCCGGGGCCGATGCGATCTCGCTGATCGAAAAGAAGCAGGCCGAGGAAGCCGCGTTCCGCGCGTGGATCAAGGCCGATCCGGCGCGCGAGGCGCAATATGGGCCGGCGCTCGCCGAGCTTGACCGGCTGATCGCCGAAGGCAATGCCGAAGCGCTCGCCGATGCCAAGCGCGGGATGCTCGGGCGCGGCCAGCTCTACGGCGCGGCCCGCCAGCTCTACCGCTGGGCCCACGAACAGGCCAAGCCCGACAAGGACCGCGAACCCGGCTTCCAGGAACGCGACCGGGCTTTCATGACGCAGGGCATGCAGCGCATCGAGCGCCGCTATGTCGCCGAGATCGACAAGGCGCTGTGGGAAGACGGCATTGCCGAATACCGCACCCTGCCCGCCGAGCAGCGCAACGCCAGCTTCGATGCCTTCATGGAAGGCAAGGACATCGCCAGCTTCTACGCCGGCACCACGCTCGGCGACACCGCGACGCGGCTCGAATGGATGAACAAGTCGGTCGCCGATTTCCAGGCGTCGAGCGATCCCTTCATCCAGCTGGCGGTCGCCACCTATGACGAGGCGATGGCCCGGGAGGCCGAGGACAAGGCGCGTTCGGGCCATGTCCAGAAGGCCCGCTCCAAGGTGATGGAAGCGCGCCTCGCCTACGCCGCGAGCCAGGGCAAGACCATGTATCCCGACGCCAACGGCTCGCTGCGCTTCACCTATGGCAAGGTGACGGGCAAGGCGGTCGACGGGCAGGTCTGGACCCCGTTCACCACCGCCGAAGGCATCGTCGCCAAGCACACCGGGCGCGGCGAATTCGATGCGCCCGACACAATGGTCGAGCTGATCAAGGCCAAGGACTACGGTCGCTGGGCCTCCCCCGAACTGGGCACGCTGCCGGTCGACTTCCTTTCGACCGTCGACATCACCAACGGCAATTCGGGCTCCTCGACGCTCAACGCGCGGGGCGAATTCGTCGGCCTCGCCTTCGATGGCACGATCGAGGGCGTGGTCAGCGACTGGATGTATGATCCCAAGATCAACCGCACCATCCACGTCGACAGCCGCTTTATGCTGTGGACCATGGACAAGGTCGACGGCGCGACCCGCCTGCTCGAGGAAATGGGCGTCGCCACCAAGTAAGACGACTGCGATTTGAATAAGTATGCGGCGCGTGGGAATCCCGCGCGCCGCCTGCTAAACCCCACGCCACCAAAGGCGGGGAGACGACAATGCAGGACGTGGTGGTGGTCGATATCGGCGGGACCCATGCCCGCTTCGCGATTGCCGGCATTGCGAGCGACGGGGCGATCAGTCTCGACGAACCCGAAACGCTCCACACCGCCGATCACGCCAGCTTCCAGACCGCGTGGGAGGCCTTCCGCGAACGCAAGGGCGGGACGCTGCCGGCCGCCGTCAGCATGGCGATCGCCGGGCCGGTCGGCACCCCGGGCAACCTCGCACCGGTGATCCGCTTCACCAACAACCCGTGGATCATCCGCCCCGCGCTGATCCCCGAGAAGCTGGGCGTCACCGAATACACCCTCGTCAACGATTTCGCCGCGGTCGCCCATGCCGTGGCGCGCGCCGACGACAGCCAGTTCCTGCACCTCGCCGGTCCCGATGCGCCGCTGGGGCGCGAGGGCACGATCAGCGTGATCGGCCCCGGCACCGGGCTCGGCGTCGCGCACCTGTGGCGTTCGGGCGGGCAATACCGGGTGCAGGCGACCGAGGGCGGGCATATCGATTTCGCCCCGCTCGACTCGATCGAGGACGCGATCCTTGCCCGCCTGCGCCGCCGCCACAACCGCGTATCGGTCGAGCGGGTCGTCGCCGGGCCGGGGATCGTCGATATCTACCAGGCGCTCGCCGCGCTCGAACACCGCACCGTGCCCGAGCGCGATGCGATCGCGATCTGGGAACTCGGCACCAGCGGCGAGGACAGCCTTGCCGCCGCCGCGGTCGATCGCTTCTGCCTCTCGCTGGGATCGGTCGCGGGCGACATCGCGCTGGCGCAGGGCGGGTTTGCGGGCGTGGTGATCGCGGGCGGATTGGGCTACCGCATCCGCGACACGCTGCTCGCCTCGGGCTTTGCCGCAAGGTTCCGCGCCAAGGGGCGGTTCGAGAGCCTGATGGCCTCGATCCCGGTCAAGCTGATCGTCCATCCCCAGCCCGGCCTGTTCGGCGCCGCGGCGGCCTTCGCCTCGCAGCACGGAGCGGCCGCATGAGAACCGTCGCCGACCTCGAAGCGCGGCTCGGCGCACTCCACCAGCGCACCCGCGAGACGCCGCTGTTCAACCCGGTGTTCCAATTGTCGCTCGATCTGTCGCGCGCGCTGGAGGCGGGCGAGCTCGGCCTCGACGATCTCGCCGCGCTGGTGGCCGCGCTCGAATGCGACGGGCTCAAGACCCGTGCGGGCAAGCTGCGCGGCCTGCTCGCCCCGCCCCCGGCACCCGCGCCGCTGGCGGACGCGGCGGACGACTTCGAGAGCTTCCGCGCCCGCTGGGAACGCCCGCAACTCCACGCCGTCTTCACCGCGCATCCGACCTTCCTGCTCGCCCCCGCGCAAGCCGACGCGGTAGCGCGGGCGGCTTCGGCCCCGGGCGAAGTCGACGATACGGTCTGCGCCGTCCCGCCGACGCGCGCTGCGGTAACGCTTGCGCACGAGCACGCCGCCGCAATGGCCGCGATGGCCCGCGCGCAGGACGCGCGCGACGTGATCGTCGCCCGGCTGCTGGAGGATGCGCGTCGCCGCTGGCCCGCCGACTGGCGCGGCTTGCGTCCGCTGCCGCTGCGCTTTGCCAGCTGGGTCGGCTACGACATGGACGGGCGCACCGACATCGGCTGGCACACCTCGATAGCCTTCCGCCTCGCCGAGAAAGCCGAGCGGCTGGCGCGCTACACCGCCAGCCTGGAAAGCCTCGACCTCGCCCACCCGCTGCTGGCGACCCTCAAGCCGGCCACCGCCTTCGCCCAAGCGCGCGCCGAGGAGTTCGCGGGCGATCTGTCCTCCGCCGAGGCGCTTGCCGCCGCCGCCAACCGGCTGACCACGCACAGCGCGGACAACCTGCTCTCGCTTGCCCCGCTGATCGCTGCGCTGGAGGAGGAGGCCAGCACCGCCGAACCGGCGCGCGCGGTGCGGCTGCTGACGCTGGCCGCGGCGATGCGCGCCGACGGGCTCGGCATGGGCTGGATCCACTTCCGGGTAAACGCCAAGCAGCTCCACAACGCCATCCGCCGCCGCCTGCCGGAAGGCGAGACGCTCGATCTGGCCAGCAAGGGCGCGCTCGCCACGCTGCGGCGCATGGTCGACGAGGCCCGCCCCTTGCGCACCAATTTCGCCGCGCTCGCGACCGAAAGCTCGACCGCGATCCGCCAGTTCCTCGCGATGGCGCAGATCCTCAAGCACATCGATGCCGACGCGCCGGTTCGCATGCTGGTGGCCGAATGCGAACAGCCCGCCACGGTGCTCGCCGCGCTCTATTTCGCCCGGCTGTTCGGGGTCGAAGGCAAGGTCGACGTCTCGCCGCTGTTCGAGACCGAGACCGCGCTCGAACATGGCGGCCGCTTCCTCGACGCGCTGCTCGCCGAGCCCGCCTATCGCGCCTATGCCCGCACGCGCGGGCGCGTGGCGGTGCAGACCGGCTTTTCCGATGCGGGGCGCTTCGTCGGGCAGGTGCCCGCCGCGCTCGCGATCGAGCGCCTGCAGGGCCGCCTGGCCGAGGCCATGGCCGCCAATGGCCTCGGCGACATCGCCGCACTGGTGTTCAACACTCACGGCGAGAGCATGGGCCGCGGCGCGCACCCGGCGTCGTTCCGCGACCGGCTCGAATGGCCGCTCTCGCCCTGGGCGCGGCGGCGGTTCGCGCGCGCCGGAATCCGGCTCGAGCCCGAGGTGAGCTTTCAGGGCGGCGACGGCTACCTGTTCTTCGCCACCCCCGAACTGGCGCTGGCGACGCTCACCCGCATCGTCGAATTGCGCCCGGCCGAAACCGACATGGCCGCGCCCGCCGATCCCTTCTACCACCGCACCGACATCAGCCTCGATTTCTACCGCGCGGTCAAGGAGCACCAGGGCGATCACCTCGCCAGCCGCACCTATGCCCGCGCGGTCACCGCCTTCGGGCTGGGCCTCTTGAACCCCAGCGGCAGCCGCGTCTCGCGCCGCCAGTCCGACATCAACGCCGATCGCGAGATGAGCCTGCGCCAGATCCGCGCGATCCCGCACAACGCGATCCTCCAGCAATTGGGCTACCCGGTCAACGTGATCGCCGGGATCGGCTCTGCGGCGGATGCGAACCGCGAGGAAATCGCCGCGCTGCTGACCGACAGCCCGCGCGGCCGGCAGATCCTGCGGCTGGTGCGCGCCGCCAATGCGCTCGCCAGCATCAAGACCGTGGCGGCCTATGGCGAGCTGTTCAACTCGGCCTATTGGGCCAGCCGCACCTATCGCGGCACCGAGGATCATCTGGCGGCGAGCTGTGCCGCGCTCGCCGAATATCTCGTCGGCGATGATCGCACGGGGGTGTTCCGCCGCCTCGCCTCGCGGCTGCGCATCGACGCGCTCAAGCTCCACCGGCTCACCGACCTGGTGCCCGACGAGGCCCCGGACAGCGCGCGCGAGCACGTGCGCCGCCGCATCGGGGTGCTGCAGGCGCTCCGCCTCGCACTGCTCCAGCACATGTTCCTGAAAGCGGTCGGTGTCCCCGCCTTCAGCCGCGCCAACGACATCAGCCGCCGCGACGTGATCGACATGGTGCTGAGCCTGCGGGTCGACGAGGCGCTCGCGCAATTGCGGCGCGCCTTTCCGGTGCGCATCCCGGGCCCGCGGGACTTCCCGCTCGACGAGCCGAGCGACTACCCCGATGGCGGCGAGGAAGGCTATGGCGCGATCGAGCGCGACTTCATGACGCCGATCGCCCGGGCGCATGAACTCAGCCTCAGGATCAGCACCGCCATCGCCAACGAATTCGGCGCGCACGGGTAATCCCGATCCTTCCCTTCAGGGGAGGGGGACCATCCGTCAGGATGGTCGAGGGGCGAGCGGCGGCCGCTCCTCCACCCCGACCCTGCGGGTCGCGTTCCCCCTCCCCGAGCGGAGCTCGGGGAGGATTTACTTGGCCGTGCTGCCGCGCACGATCAGCTTCACCGGCACCCGCCTGCGTGCGGCTTCGCCCTCGTCGAGCACCGCCCCGACCAGCGCCGCGCCGGCCTCGGCCGGATCGGGGGCGATGGTGGTGAGCGGCGGGCGGCTGAAACGGCCTGCCACCAGATCGTCGAAGCCGATCACACCGACGGTCTGCGGCACCGCGATGTCCGCCTCGGCGAAGGCCTCGATCGCGCCGAGTGCCATCGCGTCGCAGGCGGCGAACACCGCGTCGATGTCCTCCCCGCGCTCGATCAGGCGGCGCGCGGCGCGGCGGCCTTCCTCCTCGCGGGTGGCGGCATTGACGGTGGGGGCAAGACACGGCTCCAGCCCCGCCGCGCCCATCGCTTCGGCATAGCCTTCGTAACGTTCGGTGAATTGCACCTGCGGGGTGTTCAGCGCACCGAGGAAGCACGGGCGGCGGTATCCGGCGGCAAGCAGATGCTCGGTCGCCAGCCGCCCGGCGGCGCGGTTGTCCGAACGCACCCAGTCGAGCTCGTCGAAGGGCGAACCCCAGTAGGCGACCTTGCGTCCCTCGCTCTCGAGCCCGCGGAAATACTCCCATGCGGGCGCGTTGGTGGTGGTGCCGATCACCACGAGGCCATCGGCGCGGCCCTGTTCCTGATAGTGGCCGAAGAAATCGCCGGGGCGCGCCTGGAAGCTCACCAGCGTTTCGAACCCGCGTTCCGACGCCGCGACGCAGACCGAGCCGAGCAGGGCATAGGCGAAGGGGTTGATGCTGGCGGCGCTGTCGCCTTCGCGGCAGATCACCACCACCGCGAGCGTGCCGGTGGAACC
>Ga0073934_10006779_pt1 | contig 16404 bp, 12 predicted proteins | sample LarsenN4metaG_FD_76834 | JGI IMG/M metagenome (GOLD analysis project Ga0073934, IMG submission 76834) | Hot spring sediment bacterial and archeal communities from British Columbia, Canada, to study Microbial Dark Matter (Phase II) - Larsen... ...
CCGTATTCCTGTGGCCTCCGGTGAGCGTCTGGCCACCAAGTACGAGTTTGCCGAGTTACTCGAAAAGCAGGCGGCTGCCATTCTTCAGCCGGCCCTTGGGCGAGTTGGAGGGATCCTGGAGGCCAAGAAGATTGCCGGCATGGCGGAGGCGCATTACGCTCAAATTGCCCCGCACCTTTATTGTGGGCCGATAGAAGCGGCTGCCAATATCCAGCTTGCGACCTGCAGCCCCAATTTCTTAATCCAGGAAAGTATCGAGACCTTTGGCGGCTTCCACGCGAAGCTGCTTAAAGAGCCGATCAGGTGGGAGAACGGCTACATCCTACCTCCCAACAAGCCAGGTCTGGGCGTCGAGCTGAACGAGGTCGTAGCGGCCGAGCATCCCTATACCGGAACCCTATTCCCGGAGATGGGGGATAGGCCCATCTAGCCGCGGGCAGCTCCCCTTCGTCGAACCATACCCCCTGGCGATGAAGAGATCGCCTACGATGGAGCCAGATTCCGAAGCGGGCCTGGCTCCTGCGCTTTTATCAGGGAGAGGAAGGGCGTTATTGATAAATCCGGCAGGCGGCAACTCGTCGCTCGACCTCCTCTTTCACCAGACGGTAGGCGGCGCTGTCCAGGTCCTGGTACCGCCGCTTGAATTCCAGCTCCATGATGCCCTCCGGTAAGCGGTCCACCCGAGGCATAAACTCCTCTTCCTTCATCACCTCGCTCATCTGCCGTTGTAATACCCTGGCCTGTTGAGGGGAGCCGGTAGCCAGCTCTGCAAAACGTACCCCAGCGCGGTCCGCGGCCAGGTCGGCAAAGCTGAAGCCCGTACCCCCTCGGGAATCATCTATCTCCTTGAACACGCCCAAGACATTAGCCAGACCGCTATCGGCGGTTGCGGTGAGGGCTGCTGAGATCAGAAAATGCTTGGGCAGGTCCTGCCGATCCATCAAGGTTACCTTGAGCTGCCTGGGTCGTGGATAACGTTCCCCCTCTCCGGGGCCCAGGAGCTCTCCCACGTGCCTTCTGTTCACGTAAAGGGTGAGGATGAGAATAACCGCCCGGTTCTCTGCCTCAGCATCGCCGTCGGGAGGTGTGCGCTCCCGGGCCAGACGAAATAAGGGTTGCAGGTACCTGGTAAGGGAAACGCTCGGGCCCTCTAAAGCGCGGGAGATCTTCACCAGATGTTCGTGATAGGCTAGCAGCCGCTCTTTATCTGCTTCAGATAGCAGCAGGTCCCGGCCCTGAGCCCGAAGCTGCTTTACCACGTCCGGTCGCCACTGATAGACCAGGAGCAATTGGTTTTCCTGCAACTGAAAATCCTTTACGGCCTGAACCAGCTCGGCAACCCCCTGGTATCGATCAAAGTGCTGCAAATACCGGTGTGCGTAACGTGTCGCAGGGGTCATCAGCCAGCCTGGAAGCGTCACCGCCCCGATTTTCAGCTTTTCGATAGCCAGACTCTCGGACGACTTAGACAAGACCGCAGAGACGTTCAGGTAGGAACCCACAGGGTTCTCCGGCAAAGCCAGCGTAAGACGGACATCCGCAAAGTTCGAGGACAGGTCGACGTCCGCTTTTAAGTCTTGAGCCAAGGGGAGGTAGGACAGGGCATAAAGCAGCAGAAGATTGAGATCCCGCTCTGTGAGCTGTAGATCCTTGATCTCCCCGGCCTTGAGCTTGCGGGGATCATTCTTCTGCATCAACCGTTTGGCGCGCTCCATGTCCTGGATGGAAAGCCCCTCTCCCGATACCACCAACGGGTTCGATTCGATCACGAAGGCGATGAAAGCTATAAAAATACCGATGGGGGCCAGGAACAGGAAAATGAGAAATCTGGTAAAGAAGGTCCTAAGTCGCATATTTCCACCTCTGTCCCGTACTTCTACTCCATCCGCTTTCGTAGAGAAGAGGGCCAGGAACCTCCCCTGGCCCAACCCGGCAAATTCTAAGCGATTATACTTCCCACGTTCGCCGGAATCAAGAAAATTTTTGGACCCTCCTCCAGGAGAGGCTGCCCTTCCTACCTTTTGGGAGCCCGACCCTCTTTCCTCTCAAGGAAGGAAGATCCCGCTCCTCCGGCAGAGGGGGCCCTTCCTATTTTTTGGGAGCCAGGACCGAGGCCGCCATCCACCCGATTCGTCCATCTTCGAGCCTCACTAAATACCAATCGTCATCGAACCGGATGATGGTTACCGGGGTTTCCCGAGGGAGCGTTTCAATAATATTATCCGATCTATTGGTAGGGGTCGCCCTCAGATTGGCATTTTCTGTCGTCACGTAGAGGACCTCGCCGCTCTGGGCAGAGGCTTTAGATTTCCTCGTCGCCTCCCACTGAGATGGAGTCTCCGGGGACGCCTTTCCGGGCGGCCAGTTGTAGATTTTCATCAACACGAGCTTTTCCCCCTTATCCCCCCCCTCCGGGCGACTAAACTGGAGGAGGTATCGGCCCCGATAGGACCACGCCTCGTAGGGATTCGTATCCGATTTCTCCACGATTTGATCAGGTAAGCCTATGGAACGGACTACTTGATCCGCCGTCATGCCTTCGAAAATCTTATGGTCCGCGATGGCGTTGGCCACTGCGGTCGACCAATCCGGGTGCGTTCGGAGAATTTCTTGAACTTTCTTCTCCCGGACCCCCGTTGGGGCCCGGGAGGGGATCGAGCTACATCCGGCCAACAGCCCTAACGCAAAAAGAATACCGAAAACTAGAAGGGGTTTACTAAGCGGTGAGGACGTCCTGACGCTCATCTTAGCCTTCCTTTCCCTTTGAGACAGCCCTGCCTTCATACCCGTTCACCGATTCCACGGGCGGGAGCCGTGCGCGCCCATAACCCGGCCCAATGGCTATGAAGAGGTTACCGACCCTCCGACCCTCGGCTTTCATCAGGTTCCAAAAAGAGATCCTGGAAAGGGGGCCCGAGGGAGGGTAAAAGGAGATGCTAAAGCCTTTCTACGATAGCCTCTCCCACCTCCCAAGTTTTCGCACCTCCTCCGAGATCGGGAGTTCTGACCTTTCCTTCCGCGAGAACCCGGGTAACGGCGCTTTCAATTTTCTGAGCGGCTTCCAGGGCCTGAGCATCCCGATGCCGGGAGCCCAGCCACTCCAGCAGCATGCGACCGGATAAAATGGTGGCGATCGGGTTGGCGATCCCTTTTCCGGCTATCGTCGGGGCCGTGCCGTGGGAAGGCTGAAAGACGGCGTGGCGATCTCCGATATCTCCCGACGGCGCCATGCCCATCCCTCCCACGGTGCTCGCCGCCAGATCCGAAATGATATCTCCGAACATATTTTCGGTGACCGCCACATCGTACCGTTCCGGCGTCTGGTTCATCCACAGGACCATGGCATCGATGTAGGCATAGTCCCGCTCCACCTCAGGGTAATCCGGGGCCACGGCGTCGTAAATCCTCCGGAAAAAGGCGAAGCTTTTAAGAACATTGGCTTTATCGACGCACGTCACGCGCTTCTTCCCGTCTAAGGGCGCACCGTTCCGTTTTTTAGCCAGCTCGAAGGCGTATCGAACGATCCGTTCGGTTCCCTTCCGGGTCATGACCAGCGTATCGGTGGCGACTTCCCCCCTCAGCAGGTTCCCACCGCCCCGGGAAGCGTACAAACCCTCCGTATTTTCCCTCAAGATCACGTAATCGATATCGCCGGGCCTTCGGTCTCTAAGGATGGAAGTGACGCCGGGATACAGTTTAATAGGCCGAACCCCGGCGTAAAGATCCAGATCGAAGCGAAGCCTCAACACGACTTCTCCGGCGATCTCGGTGCCATCCGGCATTAAAACGTCCGGGTACCCGACCGCCCCCAGATAGATCCCATCGGCCTCTACGCAGGCCTTATAAGCTTCCTTCGGGAAGGGGACCCCCGTCTCCCGATAGCAATCCGCTCCGGCCCGATAGGTGGTAAATTCCAAATTTAACCCGGGGGTACGTTCTTGAACAGCCCGCAGGACCTTAATCCCCTCGCGGATCACTTCAGGACCGATCCCATCTCCAGGGATCACAGCAATTTGATATTTCATGACTGAAAGCGATTTGGCCCAGGGACACGCCTTGGGTCTTTGTGCCTCTGGGACTAAAAAGTTACGTCTTCAATAGAACGCCATGCTGGCAAAGCTGACCATAGACCGGGTCACGGGGTCTAAAGATTGATCGTACTTGAGGAGCTTACCCCGAGAGGCATCTAGCGTGGCCAGCAAGGCATAGATGGGAGCAACCCCACAGATTCGACGCCGGTTGTGATCCTTTTGAATAGATCGAAAGAATCCTTTCAGGCTCAACTGTTCCACCTGTTTGAGGGTGGAGAGATCCTCCTCGGCGATCTGCCTGAGGAGAGATCGAGAAGGCGGCTGAGGGTCTCCGTACCGAGGACCTATATGGCTCAGGTCCGCTCCGGCGATCATACAGACCTTGTAGGACTTTGAGGAGAGGATCGCCCGGAGGGCTTGAATAAAATCCCTAACCGGAGGGACCGTTAAGGGATCGACGCCGGTCACGATCAGCTCATGGAGGGAACCGCAAAGGATGGGAAGTATTTTGATCGGCTTGCGGTTCCGATAAAGATATTGAAGGAACACGACTTGAAACTCTACGGAGTGTTCCGTTTTATGGTTCAACTCGTCCTGATAGAGGTCGTAAGGGTACCTTTTTTCCAATTCTCGAAGGAAGGCCTTATCCGTTTCCACAACGCCCAGGGGGGTTTCAAAATCCTTTGAGGTCAGGGCAAAGAAGCCTTTTGTCTCATTATGGGCGGTGCCAAAAATGATGAAAACGTCCGCCTCCAAATCCGCGCGGAGCTCTTGATAAGCCCAGGCAAAGCAGGGCCCCCCGTACCGAAGGTCGATGTGGGGGGCTATGAGCCCCTTAAGGGTCTCCGAAGGCCGGTTCCCCATCTGGGAGCCCGGGCCTTCCGGTGAGGTGAAAAAACCTTGCAACTGTCTTTCTAAGCTGCGCGGATCGGCTTCATAGCTCTTTCCCGCCAGGGCCGCCGGGCGGCGCTCTAAGCCTTTGAATTCATCCTCCAATTGCTTCCGGTAGGCCGCAAATCGTTCACTTTCCAGCAATAAATGACCGTCCAGCGTGGTGATCAGTTCGAGGAGGTTCTCCTTATAGACCAGCTCTCCATACCGACGCATGTATTCGGCCTGAATATCTCGGACAGAGTGCCGGCCATCGAAAAAAGTCATCAGGGCAAAAACGCTGTGAGGAACGAAAAGAACTTCCTGGCAGAAACCGGTCGGATCCTGGAGGCAAATTAAATTTTGTCCTTCGTGCTCTATGGGAAAGGCGTTAACACAGCGCAGTTTAGGGTAATCCATTCCCTTCAAACGATCCACAGATACGGCAACCGCAAGTTAGATCGGCGCGAATCGGCCATTGCAGCACCTGCGTAACCTGGGGACCGTTCTACCTCACTACCACAGTTTTAACTTACCTTCTAAGACCTCCCCTTTTCGCTCGATGGTTTCTGTGGGGAGGGAACAGGCGCCACTGACCTTGATCACCAACTCATCATCTTTATTGTATTCTGCAGTACATTTAATAGTAAAGCTAGATTTATTCAAGGTTTTTGTTACATTATCCACAATTTTTGGCACCAATTCACTGGCCGTTTCAAAGATTAACTCCAGCACCTTATGATTATCGCTTCCTTCCTCACCCTTTTTAAAAGACACCACACCTGACATGGTTCTCCTTGTTTTAGGGTCCGCCGCCTATTGTCTGTAGCCGTTGGCAGTACCGAAGACCCGGCAGAGCGCCCGACGAGGGGCCACGGGCAACAGACTACGGACCCATTGAGGTTATCCGAACAGATCATCTGCAATTTGATTGTAATCCACGCCTCGAGACTTTTTATCGGGGGCGCCCTTGCTGATTCCTATGATGCGATCCGAATAAAGCCTGGCTAAAATTTCCAGCGTCTTGAGATCCCCAAACGGGCTACGGTGGATGACATCGTTTAAGGTCTCGCATTCATTGACGATTTTCAGCAGCTTGGCCTCCTCGGAAGTGATCTTCTCCTGACCGGTCACTGAGATGACCTCCACATAGGCATTGAGGGAGGGGAACTGTTCCATAAACCTTTTATATTTTTCTAATACATCCAGGCCCTCGAAGAAGATACTTTCGAGGGATTTCTGAACGTTCCGGCTTTTTACGGCTACGCCGGTGTCGAATCGAAACTTTCCTTCCCGCCAGGTCAATAACCGATACACGGCGCTCTCCCCCTTTAGGTGCTCAACTGTGGCATAGGTAATATTTCCGTTCTGCAGATAGACCTCCCCCTTTCGATCCTCCCAGCCTATTAAAAGTCTTCCGTCCTTTCGGATTAATATCAAAATCTGAATGATCTCTCCGATATTAATTTCTTTTAAGTTACCTTCCAGGGCCGCCGCTGGGGGTTCAGGTTTTGGAGCCGTCTTTTCATCGGAGACCTCCTCCTCTTCCATCTGACCGATAACCCTATGGGCATAAAGCCTGATCAGTATTTCGAGGGTCGTTGCATCCTCAAGCGGACTGGATTCGATAAGGCTTAAGAGGGTAGGCTGCCGATTTACGATGTTCACAATTTTGATCTCATCCACGCTGAGCGTTTTATATTGGCTCAGCGACAGGCTCTCGACCCGCGTTTCGAGGGGAGGTAGCCGGGCCAGCATGGGCTTGTATTGCTCCAGGCGCCGGGCGCACTCCATGACGAGGGTCTCCGTAGGGGTCCGAACGTTCTGGACCATCGGGGGGGTCTGGGGATCGAACAAAAATTGTCCGTTCCGCCAGAGGAGAAGCCGATAGATGCCCTTCTCGCCTTTTAAATTCCCCACGGCAGCGTGGATGACATGGCCCTGCATAAAGGAGAGGAGACCTTTTCGGTTCCCATAAACCACCAGAAGCTGACCGCTCTTCCCCATCAGAGATAACCCCCTCATAATCTCGTGGATGCTTATTTTCTCCAGATGGCCTTTAAAGACCACCCAGTCTTCTACCATGATAGGGAGATCTATCGGTAAGTCCCCTGGTTGGGGGGACTTGGCGGGCGGCTTCGAATCCAGCTTTTGAGACTTTCCGGAGACCTGGAGAAAACCCTTGACCTTGCGGACTATCTCCTCCACATCGATATGCTCCACGATATAATCCCGGGGGCCGGGTTGGATCCCGGCTTCCCCGCCCCAGGCATTTAGGAGGATAAACGGAATTTTGGAAGTTTTGGGATGGCTTCTTATCCGGGTATGAAGGTCAGTTCCCAGCTCGCTGGTATCCAGCACGATGACGTCAAATTTCTTCCTTTCCACGTAAGACCATGCGTCCAACGTATTATCGGAAATCGTCACAAAATACCCCTCTTCTTCCAGATGAATGTTGAGTAGGCCGATCACGCTAGGGTCCGTTCCTACGATGAGAATATTATAATCCCCCATAAAGTTCCCGATTAAAAAAATCTACCTCCAAGATAGGCGAAATTAAGACGAAGGTCAAGGGAAAAATCTACGATTTTCCCCCCCTCCCTTTCTTTACTTTACCATCTCTGCCCTCTGGTCCTGGGAAAGCAGGTCCCGGAACGTCATGACCGTCTCTCCCTTTCTTTACTTTACCATCTCTGCCCTCTGGAGCGTCCAGGACCCCTCATTTTTATACGAGGGTCAGTTCCTTTCGGCTAAAAGAGCAGAACAGAAGGACACCGATCAAAATATAGCTGACCACCATCGAGGTCCCTCCGTAGCTCACGAAGGGCAGCGTAATACCGGTCATTAAGCTAAAGTTACTCACCCCGCCGATATTAATCATGGCCTGGACAAAAATAATCAAAGCGCATCCCAGAGCCAGGATAAGTCGGATCTCCGCCCATTTAGCGTTCCAGGTATAATCTTTACGATTGGCAAAGGCGATTCGGATCCCTAAAAGGCCGAACAGGAGGTAAGCGATAATGATCAGGAAGCCACCTAGCAAACCCCCTTCATGGGTCAGCAGGGTAAAAATAAAATCATGTTGAACTTCAGAAGGAAAAAACTCGGGATGTCCTGCCCCCAGACCGGTTCCCCAGAGTCCTCCATCCTTAATGGCCCACAGGGAACGGACAATTTGTTCCCCTTTGGTATGCAGCCAGGGATTCTGCCAGATGTTAATCCGGTCCACGATGATGGAGGCATATTTAGGGACGGCGGCGTTGATCATCGGGTAGAAAGCGTTATACAGGTAAATGATCAGTGAAAAAAGGCCCAGGGTGAAAGCCACTTCAAAAATCCTGGAGGTCCCAACGAAGAACATGGCTATCAAAACCAGGGAATAGAGCATGAGGGGGCCGAAATCCTTTTGGAGGACGTATCCCACAAAAGGCAAAGAGAGGGTCAGTAGAGGGAACATCAAGAATCCCAAACGGTGTCGGATAGGAGTCTCCCACCCGCCTATTTTCTCACGATACCTGACCAGATGGTAGGTCAGATAGAAAATAAAGGTCATTTTGACGAACTCGCTGGGCTGGATCTGTATCCCGGCTACGGTCAGCCGCATGCCCGTTCCCAGGGCGATGGGAAGCGCCAGCAGGATAAGGGTCATAACGAGCCAGAGATGGTAAGAGACAAAGTTGTTAAATATCAGACGGTTAATGATCCAGGCCAGGAGAAGGTCGAGCTTCGGGGGTTTCAACAAAGCAAGGCTATCCCTGTGGATATCGACCTGCACACTGATTTTAAGGACCCAGGCCGTCAGGACCATAAGAAAAAGCCCGGCGGTTGAGAACAGCACCTGCTTACTGAATTCCTGCTGGAGGCCGAGACGAGAGAAATAACTCAATCGATAGAGGAGGAGGAGCCCGGTGCCGTTGAGCAGCGTTATAATTGGGAAGAGGGCATAATTCTGATAATTCACATATTTGAGGATGAAAATAAATGCGAACAGGTATGCAAGCAAAAGGAGGGTTACGTTCCGATCCATCCTGGGATTGTCCCGAATCAGAGGATAAAAGCCGATGAACAGGGTGAACCAGACCATGCCGGACAGTAAGATAAACTTGGAGAGCGAGATCCAACGGGCCCGTCCAAAAAATGCGATAAAGCTGAAGAAAAAAATGCTCACCAGGGTTATGGCATAGCTCCCCAAGAATACCGTATGGAAAGATCTGGGAAGGGTTTCTAAGTCTAGTGCTGGCATATCCTCTTTTCACAAGCTTTAAGAAGTTCTTTTCAAATTATTTTCCACGTCCGTCCTTTGATTAAACCTTTAGAAGCCGGGTTTGTCAATTAGAAATTAGCATGGATTATGAAGATTTTTCAACCCCCCCCGAGAATTTTTGAAACTTTTTCATGCCGGAGGCGTCTTGTTGCTGTAGAAGTATAGACCCCTCATCGAGGAGATCTATGGAGCCATAGAGAAATCTCCGGCTTTGATCGGGTGGTATATTCTTTGCTAAATAATTAGGTTGGAATTTCAAAGGTGATGAGAACGTGCATCCTCTTAGAAGCTGAGGGGGCCTCAGAGAGGGGATCCTCGAGTCGGAAGGCTTCTTCGGCCTCTAAGGTAGAGGTGATAAGGAAGAAATGAGAAAATCAGGTTTAATATTGTTAGTAGCAGGCGTTTTGCTCTGGACGGTGGGCTGTGCGGGGTATCGGACCCAAACGGGGGCGGCTATAGGTGCTGGAGCCGGAGCCCTGGCCGGTCAAGCCATCGGCCATAACACCGAGAGCACTTTAATCGGTGCGGCCTTAGGAGGGGTGACCGGAGCGGTGGTAGGCAACGCCATGGATAAGTATGATGAACAACGCTATGGGTATCCGTACGGTAATCCGCAACTCGGTTACTCCAATTATAAGACCGGCAGTGGCTACTGGACGACCGTGCCCGGGCAGTGGGTTAATGGGCAATGGGTTCCAGAACATCAGGTCTGGGTTCCGGGTCCGGCCCCCAGATAGTACCCCTATGCCCCCAGAACCGGTGTCCTTCCCTCAGCGGTGGCGCGAATAACATTTCGCGCTACCTGCGATAGCCTGCTTAACCGGCGGCGCCTTTATCCCGCTCGGCATTTACATAGTGAATCTCTTTTCTCCCCATTCCTAGTGTAGGAACTGTCCTTGTGGGACGCGATAGAGGCCAACCACCTCTAGAGGACGGCGAAGGGAACGAAGCCCTCTCCTTTTGTATACGGCCACTTTGGCGAACGGGAATAAGGCGATTACCTGGAAAAGTCTATTTATTGCCAAGTATCAATTTAGAACTTATACTAATAGATAGAGAATTCTCTCAGAGCCTATTATCCGAAAAATGAATGGTATCGCGAAACGGGGTTTCGTGTAAAGATACATAGGCACCAACAAGGGAGGCAAAAACTATGAGAAGATCGGGTTTAATTCTATTAATTTTAGGGGTTCTACTCTGGACGGCGGGTTGTGCGGGATATCGGACCGAAACGGGGGCGGCCATAGGTGCTGGAGCCGGAGCCCTGGCCGGCCAAGCCATCGGCCATAACACCGAGAGCACTTTAATTGGTACGGCTTTAGGGGGGCTAACCGGAGCGGTGGTAGGCAACGCCATGGATAAGTATGATGAACAACGCTATGGGTATTCACCGGCTTACGAACTGAATCGCTCGGCGTATAAGCCTGGTTACGGTCATTGGGTGATCGTCCCCGGGCAGTGGGTTAACGGACAGTGGGTTCCGGAACATCAGGTGTGGGTGCCGGAGGGAACTCCCATGCGATAAAATCGCAACGTAGCGCGTAAACGCTGCGACCCTTCTCGGGGACCGAAGATCGAGAATAGCGAGGAGATCCTATTAACTATCTGTTCCCGGTTGAAGGGGCTATCTTATCAGGAACCGAAAGGTCGAGAATAGCGAGGCGACCGAGGATCGAAGATGGAGGATTAAGATTCGTAACCTTTTATCTTTGATCCTCAGGGGGCCTCCATCTTCGACTTTTAGCGTCGCGTTTTATCGTCCCCGGGCACTAACCGTCTCCCGGAGATTTACCATCCACGACTGAACCGGTCCTCGGTCCAGGGGTCGGCGGTATTGCTGTAACCTCGAACCTCCCAGTACCCCGGCTCGTCCTCTTTGACAAACTCGATTCCTCGAACCCACTTGACCGATTTCCAGGCATATCGCTTGGGAACGACCAATCTGAGAGGTCCACCGTGCTCAGGAGGCAGGAGCTGATCATCGTGTTTATAAGCAAACAAGACGTCCTCATCCATCAAAACCTCCAGAGGAAGGTTAGCCGTATAGCCCCTGCCATCGTCGGCAATAACATACCTGGCTTCCGGTTTTGGTTTCACTAAGCTGGCTATATACCTGAAACTGACCCCTTCCCATTTATTATCGAGACGGCTCCAGGTGGTCACACAGTGGAAGTCACTGACCGAAGTGATCTTGGGAAGATTTAAAAACTCGCCCCAGGTTAATCGAATAGGTTTTTCTACAAGCCCTCTGACCTGAAAATCCCAGGTTTTTTCGTCAAAAACCGGGACCGGACCCACATGAAGCACGGGAAATTTCTCTGTAAGGGTCTGGCCAGGGGGAACTCGAACATCATCACCTTTTCCTGTAAACATATCTCGGGGATGGCCGCCGCCAAACGACCTCTGCCGCTCGCCGCTCGCCATCCTAGCATGGTTAAGAATGGTTTGGCCTCTTGCGAAATCAGCGTACGATTCCTTTGTAAAGTTCGTTCTCATACCCCTTAAAAACCCCGTGAGGGGAGATCTGCGGATAGCCGAACAGGGACCCCGTCCTGGAGAGGAAGCTCCGGGAGGAGCGACCCGTTGGTAGCCAAGGTTAACCCCCATGAGCCTCCAAGCTCCCATAGGAGCAATCTGTTTGTAACCGATGAAACCGGTCGCTCCTCCCGGAGCTTTGAAGGATTCATCAAGGTTAACTTTACAAAGGACTATTTTGTAAATTTGAATAACCGTTTCTTCCCCTCACCCCCAACCCCCTCTCCCCTTGTGGGAGAGGGGGCTCCCCGGAAGCTGGCCGGAGAGCCACAGGCTCCCCTCTCCTGCAGCGTGGGAGTTTAATTTATTTTTAGCGATCCCTTGCAAGGCGAGGAGATCTCCAGGCCCCCCTCCTTTCTGGGGTAGGTTCTTTATTAATCTAACCCCTAACGTAGCGAATAGCGAGTGGCGAGTGGCGAAGTAGGTTTTTTATTAACCTGACCCCCTAACTCCCCTACGCACCAGGATAAGAAAAAATCCCCCCTATCTCCCCTTTCGTAAAGGGGGGATAGGACCTGAATTCCCCCCTTTGTAAAGGGGATTTATTGGCCTTTGCCGGAGCCTTAGGAGCCAAGGCGACAGGATATGAATTCCCCCCTTTGTAAAGGGGGGATAGGGGGGATTTTCCCTGTATTTACCACCCTTTTCCTCCTTATCCTGGGGCTTATGCTCCTAACCCCCTTCCCTTTCCCCTTCCCAACCCCTCTCTCCCACCGCGTGGGAGAGGGGCCGGGGGTATAGAATCCCTCCCTGACGGTCGTGGCTCAGAGGCGTAGGTGACGCAAGTCCTCAGAGCCGCGACCGTGAGGGAGCGGTTGATCAGCATGAACGGGACGATGTAGTACTACCCCGTTTACTTAATTTTGAAAGGACCGTTTTGCCCTCTCCTCCTTTACCTGTTTGGTCGATGGAGACCGGGAGTCCTTACACTCAATCATATAGGACCTCTTTCTTATAAGGGCCCCTTCAAAAAGGTAGAACGAAGCGCCGGGTCGTTTACGCGAGACCGCGTTTCTTCCGACCATCCCCGTTTTTAGACGGTTGGTCAGGAAGTGTCGACTCCTCCTGGCGGGTGAAAATACTAGGTATCTTCAGATAAGTCTTAACTCGCAGCGACCCGACCTAGTGGATAGTGGTTGAAGAAGATAAAGTAGATGGAGAGGTCAGAATCGGGGAACCGTGGTGGTGAATCATAAGCCAGAGCGCCCCTTGCTTTTCAAAAATGTTGGTTGCCAGGATCGAAGATTCTATAATTTCACCTCCGGCGGAGCCCCAAATATTTTCCGTCAGGACCACCCAGGCAATCTGGTCAAACAGTTGAATATTTAGATGGGTTAAGGTAAACTCCATGTAGTCCGTATTGCTGAAAATATCCACCCAACTACGCCGAATCGCATCCCATCCTATTAAGAGATTCCAACCCGGATGAATACATTTTACGTAATTTGCCTTTGACCAGATGGCCTCCATGGCATCGATGTCTAAATTTTCAAAGGCCTTATAAAAATTTGCGTTCGCCTCCCGGGCCTGCTCTTTTTCGTCCTTCATGGTAAGGCGTTCAGGTTTTTTATTTTTTATAAGATAATCTATGCCTCAAAGGGTTGAACGCTCAACGTTCAAGGCATCCCACTGTTCCAATTTTATAGGGTCGAGTTCCTAAAAATTATACAGAGCTCATTCAGGAAGTCAACTTTTTTTATTCAAGTTTTCAGATTGTATGCTCCAATGACCTTTTCTCACAGAAAAAGCTTGACGTCCCAGAAGGGGTCCGGTATATTTTTTGCTAAATTATCCATTCCCATTTTTCATGATTTCCTTAATCCTAACAGAATAGGAAGGTGGGTGACGTATGAAGGTGCTTTTAAAAAGGGTCCTCGCGCGCATGTTCGGTGAATCGGAGGTGACGGCTTCTCATTTGATCAAAGCCCTGGAAGCCAGTATGAAAAAACATGAATGGGTATTAACTACGGGAACTTACGTGCCTAACGCCTACAGAATCCGGTTAAATTCTGAAAATTTTCTCAAACTCCATGCGGTAATGCCCGGCCTTGAGAAACAACTGGTCGATCGCGCCCGTCAAATCATTGGAGAAAAAGGCTATAAGCTGTTAACCTCTCCCATTTCCGTCTCCTTTATCGAAGATAAGAGCCTGATGGATCATTTTGTCATTGATTTGCTTCCCCCAGTTATAGGCCAGGGGGGTCTCTCTGACAAAGGGCCAAAGATTTCTCCACCCCCCGGCAAGAGATCTGGGAGGGTTCCGGAGAGGTTCCCCCATTCCCCGCGTCCTGACCTAAAAAGGGGGGAGAGGCGAACGGACCAGGATAAACCCCCGACCCTGAAAAAAGATGACAAGGATAAGAACCAGGGACCCAGGGTTAAGAGCGCGGAGCTTAAACCCGGAGAATCCGGCAAAAAGGTGCAAAATGCCAGCCTTGAAGTCCTAAGTGGAGAGGGGATCAAGGGGAAAAAATTTCCGTTGATCTACCATAAAACGATCCTGGGTCGAAGTCCCCTGGCAGATATTCGTTTTCCGGTGGAGATGCTAGATATCTCCGATCGGCACGCCATCATTCACTACGATAACCAACGCTTTTATATCGAAGATGCCAGTAGCACCGGCGGTACCTACGTCAATGAGACCCTAATCAAAAAGGTCAAGCTAGAGCCCGGAGCCGAGATCAGAATCGGAAGAGTGCTGATGCGCTTTATTCTGGACGCTTAGGTAAACCTCAGGTCAAGGTTCCACGGCCCCCAGCGCCGTGGCCGGGGGCGCAGACCTCCCTGAATACTTCTTATTGAATTTCTCCGAATATCTTCATTGAGTCCCAGGCGCAAGCGTAGGCGCTCTATGGTTTCAATTGGATAACGAAAGGCGCCCGTTGGAACCCCTGGGCGAAGTTCAAAACCCCTCCCTTCCCTCCCTTTCAGGGATATTTTTTTCGGACCTTAACCCTTCCCCTTCCCTACCAGGGAAGGGGAGAGTCAGGGCCCAGGCCCTTCCCAAGTCCCCCTTCCCGACGCGGGAAGGGGAGGAGGGGATCAGGTTCAGACGCCTTCAGGGCTTTTATAAAGGGGGTAGGGGAAATCGGGGCAACCTTATAGGCACGCGGATTCAAGTTTACTCTTTATTGGGAGATATTTCATATTTTTATTGACTTCTAGACCTCAACCTGCAAAGATCATTCTTACTTACTTACATGCCTGTAAAATTTGTTCCCACAATTTCGGAGAAGAATAACTTAAGAGAAGAGAATCTCCTGGAAAACTTTCCGAGCGTATTGCTGTTCCTCAAGCCTTTTCTCTAAAGCTACTGGAAGGTCAAGATATGATGAAGGTGCTACCCTCCCCGATATGGCGTTATGGTTTTTCTATTTTTAACGTAATGCTGGCGCTCCTACTTACTTTCCTCGTCCGGTCATCGATCGAGCGGACTCTTACCCCTTTATTTGTTGCTGCCGTAATGGTGAGTGCCTGGTATGGGGGTTTCGGTCCGGGCATCCTGGCCACAATTTTATCGACCGCTGCCCTTAATTCCTTTTTTGTCCCTCCGATTTATTCCCTTGCCCTTGATCTAAGGGATGTACTGTGGATGGCCGTGTTTGTCATGATTACCGGCCTCATTAGACGGCTTACAGCGGCACGTAAACGTGCTGAGGTGCTGGAAGAGCAACAGCGCCTGTGGTCTATGGTGACTCTATCCAATATCGCCGATGCCGTAATTACGACAGACGCAGAAGGGCGCATTCACTTCGTAAATCCCGTTGCAGGATCCCTAACCGGATGGACGACCTCCGAAGAGGTGAGGGGGCGGCCCTTGGAGGAAATCTTTCATATTGTAAACGAAGAGGGAGGGGCGCCGGTTGAAAATCCCATGGCCAGGGTTCTCAGGGAAGGGACCACCGTTAGGCTATCGAATCGCACCAGGCTCGTGGCCAAAAATGGACAGATCCTCCCTATTGAAGGCAGCGGTGCACCTGTCCGAGATCCAGAAGGCAACATTATTGGGATGGCTCTGGTCTTTCACGATCACACCGAGCGCAAACAGGCCCAAGAGGCCCTCCGGAGAGCCCACGACGAGCTAGAAATACGGGCCCAGGAGCGAACCCAGGAGCTTGCGCGGGCAAATGCTGTATTGGAAGCCGAGATCACCGAGCGCAAGCAGGTAGAGGAGCAACTGCGGGCGAGTGAGGGGCGGCTGGCAATGGTCCTCGAACAGCTCCCCGTCGGCGTGAGCGTGACGGATCGCGATGGTCGAGGGGTCCTGTGCAATTCGATCATGCGCCGGTTCGTGCGGGAGTCGATACCCTCGCACGATCCGCAACGTATCCCTCGCTGGCGCGCCTGGACGCCTGACGGCACGCCGTTAGAAGTCCACCGGTGGCCGGGCGTTCGGGCGCTGCGCGGCGAGAGGGTCGTTCCCGGCATCGAGTTCCTCTTCACCGATGATGACGGGCGCGAGATCTGGACCTCCGTAACTGCCTGTCCGCTGCGAGACGCCAACGGCGCTGTCACGGGCGCGATCGTGGTGGTGCAGGATATCGACGAGCGCAAGCGGGCCGAGCAGGCCCTGCGGGAGAGCGAGGAGCGCGAACGAGCCCGGGCGGAAGAACTGGAGGCTTTGATGGAGGCGGTCCCCGCCGTCGTCTGGATCGCCCACGATCCAGAATGCCGAACGATCACGGGCAGCCGCGTCGCCCACGA
>Ga0073934_10006780_pt1 | contig 16404 bp, 11 predicted proteins | sample LarsenN4metaG_FD_76834 | JGI IMG/M metagenome (GOLD analysis project Ga0073934, IMG submission 76834) | Hot spring sediment bacterial and archeal communities from British Columbia, Canada, to study Microbial Dark Matter (Phase II) - Larsen... ...
ACCTGCGTTCCGCGCGATGCGCCTACCAGCGCGAGCGCGGCGGCCGCCGCGGCGCTCCCCTCGACTACGGAGTCCGGAATGTCCTTCGGGCCGCGGAACCCGCCGGCCACGAACACCCCCGGCCGGTCTGTGTGCACGGGCGCGAACGTCTCGGTGGCGGCAAACCCCGAGCTGTCGAGGGTGATCCCGGCGGCCTGCGCCACTTCCGCAGCGCCGCGCGGGGGAACCAGGCCCACCGAGAGGACGACCAGGTCTGCCTCCTCCTCGCGCACCTGACCGTCCTCCTCCACGCGGAAGCGCAGCGCATGCGTGCGGGGATCCTCCCGCAGGGCGGCCACGCGCGTGCGCACATAGCGGATGCCCGCCGCGCGCGCCCGCTCCAGGTAGGCGTCGAATCCTTTCCCGAAGGCGCGCATGTCGGCGTAGTAGATGGTGCACTGTGCCTCCGGCGCATGTTCCCGAGCCAGCATCGCTTCCTTGGTGGCGTACATGCAGCAGACCGCGGAGCAGTAGCGGTTGCGCTGGTCGCGGGAGCCCACGCACTGGAAGAAGGCGATGCGCCGCGGTGCCGCGCCGTCGGAGGGACGCCGGATGTGCCCCTGCGTGGGTCCGGATGCCGACAGGAGCCGCTCGAACTGCGGTCCGGTGAGGACGTTGGGGAAGCGGCCGACGCCGTAGGCCTCGGCCTGGTAGGCATCGAAGGGCTCGGTCCCGCAGGCCAGGACCACTGCGCCGACCCGGAGAGTCTCTGTCCGCTCCGTCTCGGTGTGGTTGATGGCGTTGCGCTTGCAGGCCAGGACGCACTCCAGGCATTCCGCGCAGACCCCGCAGGCCAGGCAGCGCGACGCCTCACGCCGGGCCTCCTCTTCCGTGAAACCGGTGTCGACTTCCACGAAGGTGGCCCGGCGCGCCTCCACCGGGAGTGGGTGCACGCTGGCGCGCTCCTGGCGGTGGATCTGTCCTCGCGCCAGGCGCGTTGCGATCTCCGCGCCCTCGACCCGGGCGACGACCACCGGCGGTTCGGGCTCGACGGTTGTCCCCCGCAGGTGGGCGTGGATCCCCCGCGCCGCGCGGTGCCCCGCGGCAATGGCATCCACGACGAAGGCGGTGCCGGTGGCCACATCCCCGCCGGCGAAGAGGCCGGGGAATCCGGCGGCCTGGGTGGCCGGGTCGACCGCCACCGATCCCCAGGGTGTGGTCGCAATCCCCGGGAGGTCTTGCACGAGATCGAGCTCCGGCGCCAGGCGGATAGCGAAGACGATGGTGTCCGCTTCCAGGACGTGCTCACTGCCTTCCACGACGTCGAGGTGGAGCCGGCGCGCCTCGTCGAAGTGCATCGCCCGCACCCGCCGGGCCAGGAGGCCCGCGGCCCGGCCGTCCCGCTCGACGACCTGCTCGAACGACGTCGCCGGGTGGAGGATGACGCCCTCTTCCTCAGCCGCCTGGATCTCCCAGGGGTGGGCGGGCATCGTCTCCCGCGACTCGGGACAGGCCAGGTGCACCTCCGCGCCCAGCCGCACGCACGTCCGGGCCACGTCGATCCCGACGTTGCCGCCGCCCAGCACCAGGACGCGGCGCCCGATCTCGACCGGCGCGCCCAGGCGCTGGTTCTGGAGGACGTCGGTGCTGGTCAGGACTCCGGGGAGGTCGGCGCCGGGAATGGGGAGTTTGCGGGCCCGGTGCGCGCCCGTGGCCAGGAAGACTGCGGCGAAGCCTTGAGCGAACAGGTCGCGCACATGCCCCACGCGGGTACTGGTGCGCAGGTCCACGCCGAGGTCGAGGATGTCGGCGACCTCCCGCTCCACCAGCGGAGCCGGCAGGCGGTGCTCCGGGATGCCGACCCGCATCATTCCCCCGGGGACCGGCAGCGCCTCGAAGACCGTCACCGCGTAGCCAAGGACGGCCAGGTCCTTCGCGGCGGTCAGGCCCGCGGGCCCGGCCCCGACGATCGCGATCCGCTCGGGGTGGCTCGGCGTGATCCGGGCAACGGGCTCGCGCGACCGGGCGTAGGCCCAGTCCGCGACAAAGCGTTTGAGCGCCGCGATGGAGACCGCCCCGTCGAACGACGCCCGCGAGCAGGCGTCTTCGCAGCGGTGGTTGCAGACGCGGCCGCAGATCGCCGGGAAGGGGTTCTCCCGCGTGATGACGCGGAACGCCTCCGCGTAGCGCCCCTGCGCCACCAGCGCCACGTAGCCCTGCGCCCGCTGGTGAATGGGGCAGGCGTCGCGGCAGGGGGCCCGGCCCCGCTTATCAATGGCGTACGCTCCCGGGACGGCCTGCACGTACGGCCGGTACGCGGCCCCCCGCAGCGAGAGGCCGCTATCGAACTCGCTCGGCACTCGCACCGGGCAGGCCATAGCGCAGTCGCCACAGGCGGTGCACAGGAGGGGATCGATGTAGCGGGGGCGGCGGCGCACCGTCGCCGTGAAATCGCCCGCAGTTCCGGCCAGCCCGACCAGGTCGGTGAGCGTCAGGATCTCAATGTTGGGATGGCGCCCCACCGCGGAGAGTTTGGGGGAGATGATGCACATCGCGCAGTCGTTGGTGGGGAAGGTCTTGTCCAGCGTGGCCATGCGCCCGCCGATCGCCGGACCCCGCTCCACCAGGTAGACCTTGATGCCGGCGTCGGCCAGGTCCAGGGCGGACTGGATTCCGGCGATGCCGCCGCCGACCACCATCGCCGCCCCCACCGGGGAAGCAGCCTCGCCGTTCCGGGACAGAGGGGTGGCCCGCGGAGCGGGTACCGGTGTTGCCGCTGCTCCATCCCCGGGCTGCCCCACCGCCGCTCCCTCCGCCGGGGCCGGTGGGAGCGCATCATCGGACGTCGGAATCCGGAGAAGGTCGTCGAGCGATTCGAGTTGAGACCGTAAGCGTCGCCGGCATCGTTCCAGGATGTGGCGCTGCTCGGCGGTCAGGTCGCCGGCCCACCCGGTGAGCACGGCGTCCAGGTAGCTGGCCACGCGCGCGGCCGGGGCGCGCAGGTCGTACGTGGCCGCGGCCTGAAGCTCAGCCAGCTGCCGGCGGATCTGGGTCATACGCCCCTCGATCAGGTCCACCAGCCTGGCCATCACCGTATAGCCGATCTCCCAGTCCAGGGCCATCAGCCGCCGCAGCATCACGGCGTCAAGCGCGACCAGGGACGCTTGCTCCACACATACGGCCGAGAGGGTCAGCACGTAGGGCGGGACGACGGCGGACCAGGCCAGACTCTCCCCGGGCCCCAGGACCGCGACGACCACGGGACGCAGGGTCTCCTCTCCGGGCGACTGCATCTCGAGCGCCACCCGGCCCTCCCCGATGACGTAGAGGAAGTGCGCCTCCTGCCCCTGGGAGAAGATGCGCTCGCCGGCGGCGAACGTGACGATCGTACCGAGCGACGCCAGGAGGTCAAGCGCGCCGGGCCGCAGCCCCTGGAAGAGGGCGCACCGCTCGAGGACGTCGCGGGGGATCACGTCACGCCGCCGCGGCCGGGGCCGGCAATCCCCCGGCCTCCAGGATCCTGGGGATCAGGTGCTCCCAGCCCATGGCCATGATGTGCACGCCGGCGCTCAAGGGCCGCAGGTCGCGGATCAGCCGGCCGGCGATGGCCACGCTGGCGCCTTCGCGGTCCTTGGTCCCCTCCAGTTCCTTGATCAGCGCCTCGGGAACGTGGACGCCGGGGATGTTCTGGTTCATGAACCGGGCCATCTTGGCGGACTTGAGCAGGACAATGCCGACCAGAATGGGAACGCCGAAGGCCGCGGCCTGATCGCGGAACGCCGCATACCGCTCCACGTCGAAGACCGCCTGCGTCTGGAAGAACTCGGCGCCGGCCCGGACCTTCTTTTCCATCTTGAAGAGCTGCGGCTCTACCGGATCGGCGCACGGACTGACCACAGCGCCCAGGAAGAAGCGCGGCGTCCCAGCCAGGGCGTTGCCGGCCAGGTCGCGTCCCTCCGCGAGTTCCCGCGCCGTGCGCAACAGGGTGACGGCGTCCAGGTCGAAGACCGGCTTGGCCTGCGGGTGGTCGCCCAGGCTGACGTGGTCGCCGGTGAGGCACAGCACGTTCTCGATCCCCAGGGCCGCGGCGCTCAACAGGTCGGACTGCAGGGCGATGCGGTTCCGGTCGCGGCAGGTCACCTGGTAGATCGGCTCCAGGCCGCGCTCCGCCAGCAGGTGGCAGAGGGCGAGCGAGCCCAGCCGCATCACCGAACTCTGCTGGTCGGTGACGTTGTAAGCCAGCACCTGCCCCCGCAGGCGCTCCGCCTGCTGCAGGGCTTCCTCCACGGCGGTGCCCTTGGGCGGTTGGGCTTCCGCCGTGACGACGAACGTGCCGCCAGCCAGCGCTTCCCGCAGCGTCATCTGTCTCGCCCCCGCCGTGCGCGGTGCTCTAGAACAGGCCAACCACCTTTCGGGTCTTGAGGTCCAGGTCCACCTTCGTCGCCGCGGGCGTCTTGGGCAGCCCCGGCATCGTGCGCATCTCGCCGCAGAGGGGGTAGAGGAATCCCGCCCCCACCGAGGCGCGGATGTCGCGGATGGGCAGGCGGAAGTTCCGCGGCCGCCCCTTCAGATTCGGGTCGTGCGACAGGGAGAGATGCGTCTTGGCCATGTTGATCGGCAGCCGGTCGTAGCCGAGCTTCGTGTAGAGCTTGATCTTGGCCTCGGCCAGCGCCTCGTAGTCCACGCCGTCCGCGCCGTAGACCTGCGTGGCGATGGTCTCGATCTTTTCCTTGATCGAGGCGTCCAGCGGGTAGAGGAAGCGCATGTCGCTGGGCGTCTCCGCGGCCTTGATCACAGCCTTCGCCAGCTCCAGGGCGCCGAGGCCGCCGCGCGCGTGGTGGTCGCTCGTGACCGCGTCCGCCGCGCCGGCGGCCAGAGCGGCCTCCCGCACCGCCGCGATCTCCCGCGCGGTGTCGGTGGGGAAGAGGTTGATGGCTACCACTACCGGGATGCCGTGCAGCCGCATGTTCTCCACGTGCTTGGTCAGGTTTTCGCAGCCACGCTGCACCGCCTCGACGTTCTCGCTGATCAGTTCGGGCGGCAGCGGGCGGCCCGGCACCACCCGGCCCACCCCGCCGTGCATCTTCAGGGCCCGGACCGTGGCGACGATCACCGCAGCGTTGAGCTTGAGGCCGGAGTAACGGCACTTGATGTTGATCATCTTCTCCGCGCCGCAGTCCGCACCGAACCCGCTCTCCGTGACCACGAAGTCGGCCAGCTTTACCGCCATCCGGTCGGCCACGATGGAGTTGTTGCCGTGGGCGATGTTGGCGAAGGGCCCGGCGTGCACGATCACCGGCGTGTTCTCCAGCGTCTGGATCAAATTGGGCATCAGCGCGTCCTTGAGCAGGACGGCCATGGCGCCGGCGGCCTTGAGGTCCTCGGCGGTCACGGGTTTGCCGTCTTCCGTGGTGCCGACGACAATGCGCCCCAGGCGCGCGCGCAGGTCGTCCAGGTCGGCGGCCAGGGCCAGGATGGCCATGACCTCGCTGGCCACGCTGATATCGAAGCCGGTCTGGCGCGGACGCCCGTCGTCCCTGGTCCCCAGGCCGATGATGATGTTGCGCAGCGCGCGGTCGCTGATGTCCACCACCCGCGGCCAGGTGATGGAGTAGGGATCGATGCGCAGTTCGTTGCCGTGCATGATGTGCGCGTCCAGCATCGCCGCCAGGAGGTTGTGCGCTGCGGAGACGGCGTGGATGTCGCCGGTGAAGTGGAGGTTGAAATCCTCCATCGGCACCGCTTGCGAGTAGCCCCCGCCGGCCGCGCCGCCCTTGATGCCGAAGGTCGGGCCCATGGACGGCTGGCGCAGGGTGTTGATCGTTTTGCGCCCCAGGCGGTTGAGGGCCATGCCCAGCCCGATGGCCGTGGTCGTCTTCCCTTCGCCCAGCGGCGTCGGCGTGATGGCGGTGACCGTCACGTACCTGCCGTCGGGGCGGCCGGCCAGGCGGTCCAGCACGTCCAGGTGGATCTTGGCCTTGTACTTGCCGTAGAGGTCCAGGTCGTCCTCGCCCAGCCCCAGCCGCCGGGCAATCTCCACCACGGGCAGCAGGATGGCTTCCTGTGCGATCTCCAGATCACTCTTGATCTCGTGAACGGGTGCCCTCGCCGTGCTCATGCGCTTCCCTCCTCGCCGCTCATGAATTCCCTCCTGGGCACTCAGGCGATGCCTTGCCCGGCGCCCGGGCTCACGTCCTCACGCACGACCCGCCGCGGCCGGCCCACCGCGGCCACCGACCAGTCCTTCGGGCCGAGAATCTCCCGCATGGACTCCAGCTGGTTGAGGGCCTTCAATCGGTCAAAGATCAGCAGCCACCCGCAGTCCACGGTCGGATCCACCTCGCACTTGCCGTTGCGGTATCCGCCGCACGGACCGTTGAGCAGCCCCTTGGAGCAGCGGGTGAACGGGCAGATACCGCCGGTCCGGTCCAGCACGCACTCCCCGCAGCCGCGGCAGCGTTCGGCCCACCACCCGGGTGCGACGGTGACGCCCATGAACTTGGTGTCGAGGAGCGGGAAGACCCGCCGGTTGGGGAAAGCCTCGGCCAGCAGCTGCACCCCGCAGCCGCAGGCCATGGAGAAGACGGCCTCCGCCGCCTCCACCTGGCCCGCGATGGGCAGGACGAACTCCTGGTCGCACTGCCGGTGCACCGTCTCCTCCGCCACCTCCAGCGGGACCCCCTTCCGCTGCCGGGCCAGCTTCACCAGGGAACTCAGGGCGGCGACCTCGCGCGCGCCGCCGGCCAGGCAGACGGATGTGCACGTACCGCAGCCGACGACGAGAATCCGCCGGTACGGCGCCATCATGGTCAGGATGGCATCCAGAGGTTTGCGCTCGGCGACGATCATCGCGTCCTCCTCATCTGCGCCTTACGCCGCCGGCTGCGCGCGCGCGGCGCGGCTCGGCAGGCGACGGGGGCGCCGGGCCGCGGGCGGCAATCCGCCGAGCAGGTGGGCGCGCACCGGTCCGGCCACGTGGAACGAGCCCGCCACGCAGATCAGGTCGTCCAGCCCGGCTTCCCGCAGCGCCAACTCCACGGCATCGACCGGGTCGTCGACCACGTACACCTCCGGCACGCACGCGCGGAAGGCCTCGGCGACCGCGGCGGCGGGGAGGGTGCGCGGATCGTGCGCCCGTGTGGCCACGACGATGCCCGCTCGGGGGCCGATGATCCGGGCGATCCCGGCCAGGTCCTTGCTGCCCAGCAGGCCGATGACCAGCAGGACCCGCTGCTGAGAGAAGGTCTCGTCCAGAGTCGCCCGGAGCGCCCGGAACGACACCGGGTTGTGGGCGACATCCACGACCACTGTGGGGTGGCGCCGCACGATCTCGATGCGCGCCGGCCAACGCAGGTTGGCCAGGCCGGAGCGGATGGCCACCTCGGGCACGTCGTACCCGGCCTGCGCCAGCAGCTCGACGGCGCCGATGGCCGCCGCGCCGTTTGTGGCCTGGTGGCGGCCGATCAGCGGGACGGCCAGATCGCGGTAGCGCTGCCGCTCCCCCACCACCGTGAAGCGCACTCCGGCCGGGGTGGAGCGCAGCGTGCGGTAGCGGATCTGCTGCCCCACGCGGACCAGCGCCGCCCGCCGCGCCGACGCGGCCTGCTCCAGCACCTCGAGCGCCGCCGGCGGCTGGGGGACCGTGACGACCCGTCCCTGGGGCCGGATGATCCCGGCGTCTTCGGCGGCGATCTTGCGCAGGTTCCGTCCCAGCAGGTCGGTGTGGTCGTAATCGATCGTGGTGATCACGGAGACCAGCGGGTTGACCACGTTGGTGGCGTCGAGGCGGCCGCCGATCCCGACCTCCACGGCCGCCAGGTCGACGTGCCGGCGCGCGAACTGCAGAAACGCCAGCGCCGCCGCCACCTCGAAGTACGTGGGCGGCCACCCCGGCGCCCCGGCGCCGTGGGCGATCGCGGCGGGAACCTCGCTCATCAGCTGGGCCAGCTCGGCGGGGGTGATCAGGTCCCCGCCGACGCGGATGCGCTCGCGGAAGTCCACCAGATGCGGCTTGGTGTAGAGGCCGACGCGGTACCCTGCGGCCTGGAGCATGGAGGCGATCATCGCCGCTGTCGAGCCCTTGCCCTTCGTCCCCGCCACCAGCACCGCGGGGAAAGTACGCTCGGGATGCCCGAGCAGAGTGCACAGCGCCTGCATCCGGGCCAGCTTCACCGGGGTATAGGGCTGCGGCGTCCGCGGCCGCCCGGCCAGCAGGCCGTAGATGTAGGCGAGCGCCTCCTCGTAGGTCACAGCGGCTCCAGGCCCCTCCCGGCTCCCGCGGCCACCCGCGGCGGCGGCAGGACCTCCATCTCCCCCTCCAGCACCACGGTCCCGTCCTGGTTCTTGCAGAGGGTGCGCAGTCGCGCCCGCCCGCGCGACGGCAGGACCTCCACCACCTCCACGAAGGCGGTCAGGGCGTCGCCCGGGCGTACCGGCGCGGTGAAGCGGAAGTCCTGGGCTTCCAGGATGGTCCCCGGCCCGGGGAGCTTGGTGCTGAGCACCGCCACGACCAGGCCGGCGGTGAGGATCCCCGGGGCGATGCGCCCCTTGTAGCGCGTTGTCCGGGCGTAGGCTTCGTCCACGTACAGCGGGTTGAGGTCCCCGGTCATGCCCACGTACAGGTGGATGTCGGTCTCGGTGACGATCTTGGTGATCGCGGCGCGGTCGCCGACCACCAGTTCGTCTACGGTCTTGCCCAGTGCCTGTGTCACGGTTCCCCTCCTATGCCGGACGTCGCTGCAGGTAACTCTCCGCGTAGATCTCCTGGTTGAGCAGGATGCCGGCGGTCCGCAGCACATCCATCAGATCCTGATCCAGGGGATCCAGGATGGCCGCATCCAGTCCCAGGGCCATGGCCATCGCCAGGTAGGTCCGGTTGATCAGGCTCCGGTTGGCCGTGCCCTGGGAGACATTGCTCAGACCGATGATGATGTGCGGCGCGGGCTCGCACAGCGCGCGGAAGGACGGGATAGCCAGGAGCGCCTCCCGGCACTGATCCTGCGCGGCGTTGACCGGCAGCACGATCGGGTCCAGGTAGATCCGATCCCCGGGGAGGCCCGCCTCCGTGGTCCGGGCGACGATGGTCAGGGCGATCTCGGCGCGGGCGGCTGCGTTGCGCGGGATCCCGCGCTCGTCGATGGTGAGCGCGATCAGTCCCGCGCCGAACTCCGCCGCCAGGGGCAGGAGCGCGTCCAGCTTCTCTCGGGCCCCGGTGGTGGAGTTGATGATGGCCGGACGGCGGCAGGCCCGCAGGCCAGCGGCGATCACAGGCGGCCGGGGGCTGTCGATGGAGAGGGGAACGTCCACGGCCTCCTGCACCGTCTCGACCAGCCAGGTCATCACCTCGGTCGGGTCCTCGCCGGTCGGTCCGGTGTTGAGGTCGAGGGCGCCTGCCCCCGCCGCGACCTGACGCCGCGCCAGGTCGGCGATCGCGTTGACGTCGCGCTCCCGGATGGCGCGGGCCACCGACCGGAACATGCCGTTGATGCGCTCGCCGATGACGAACATCGTCCTTCCTCCTATGCCGCCGCTACGGCCACCAGATTCGCGATGGTGCGCCGGACCGACGCTACCGACTCCGGGTGCAGGAGCACCACAACATCGGCGCCCGACTGCAGGAAAGCAGCGGCGGTGGCCGCCTCCCAGGCCGGGCCGCGCAGAGCCGCCGCGCCCCAGGCGGGCGCGGCCGCTTCCGACAGGCGGGCCTCCTTCGCCTTCCAGGCCTCAGTGGAGATAATGGTCAGCATCGGCTGCGCCAACATCCGGTCCCCCTGCAGGCCGGCGAGCCGGATGCGCTCCATGATCGAGTACTCGTATTCCAGGCCGTACCCGAGCGCGGCGTTGCCCGGGTGGAGGACGATCCGCTCGGGTGGCAGGCCCATCTCGGTGATCAGGATGTTCAGCTGCTTCTGGATGTTGACGTCGATGGGGGCTTCGGCCAGGATGTTGTGACCATCGGCTAGGCAGGCGACCACCAGCGTCTTGTAGTTCTCCGGCACGGCGACGCCGACCAGGCAGCGCTCCCCTTTGGCCGCTTCAGTCACCCGCGGCCAGACGTCGTTGTCCTTGTCGGCGTGACCGCAACCGAGGATGATCAGGGGCACGGGGACCGCGTCGAGCACCGCGCGCACCGTGGCCGCGGCCGCCTCCGGTGGGGCGTCCTGCCAGTCCGGATGAGGGCTCTGCAGGCGCAGGCAGATCAGGTCGGCTCCATACTCCTCCACGCACTTCCGGGCCCAGGCCGCGGGCGATCCCAGCACGTCCGCCAGCGGCGCCCGCAGGTGGTCGGGCCAGTCGGGGGAGACGGCGTCGGCAACCTCCATGGCGACCAGCGGGGGATGGGGAGTGGGGGCGTCCGTGGGCAGAAAGGGCAGGGCGGCGTGCCCGCCGATCGTCACCGTCTTCGCGCGCGTGCCGCCTTCCGCGGCGGTGGCGCCGATGGTGACGGTCGCGATCTTCCCCGGCCAGGTTTCGCGGACCAGCTCCACGGTCATGTCGTCATCCCCTCACTCCGTTCCGGCGGCCCGGCCTCTCCACCGCGCCGCCCGCGGCGGCCACGAGTCGCCGGCTCACGAGTTCACAGAGGGCGGTCAGCACTTCGGCGTCCAGGTAGCCTTCCACCGAGGCATCGAAGACCACGGACAGACCCGGCGGGAATTCCTCATCCCCGCGCCAGAGGACGTAGACGATGGGCACGCCCGGCAGGGCCGGGATGCGCACGGCCACGTCCCCCAACCGCAGGGGCTCGCCGTCCAGCATCCGCGCCGCCTCTACCAGGCGTTCCGGATGCGCTCCGAACGCGTGCAGGACCGGCTGCATCACCCGCCCCCGGAACGACGCCAGGTATCCCGCACCGCCCGGCAACTGCTCGAAGGAGATCCACCGTCCCTCGGTTGCGCGTCCCGTCGCCTCCAGCAGGTAGAGCAGCAGCAGGATGGCCACCGAAACTTCCGCCGGCGTCCCGTCGGCGTTAGCGACCAGGCCCTCCGGATAGGTGATCTGGTAATCCCGCCCCGCGCAGCGCAGCCCCAGGCTGCCCTCTCCCAGGCGGTGCGCCCCGCTGGACGCCACGAGCTGCTCCAGCGGCCGGCTGCCCAGCCGGGCGCGCAGTCCATCGTAGGTGGGCAGGTAGACGTTCATCGGGCCGCTCCTGCAGCCAGGGCTGCGGTCAGAATCTCGGCGACCGCACGCGCCGCTGGCGTCTCGTCGGGCAGGTCGAGCAGCGGGCGCCCGTCCAGTTCAAAGGCCGGGATCGCCGGATCAAGAGGCACCAGGCCGGCGAGCTGCAGGCCGCTCTCCGCCACCGCCTGCCGCAGCGGCGCGGGCATACCATCCGCGCGGTTGAGGATCAGAGACATCTCCCGGACCGCCAGGTCCAGCTCCCGGACCAGGGCGGCGATGCGCACCGCGGCCCGCAAACCTGGAAGCGACGGATCGCTGACGATGAGCAGCCGGTCCACGTCGCGGGTGGTGCGCCGGCTGAGATGCTCCATGCCGGCGGCGTTGTCCATGACGACATAGGGATAACTGCCGATCAGCCGGTCCAGGTGCTCACGCAGCAGGTGGTTGGCAGCGCAGTAGCACCCCGACCCTTCCGGGCGCCCCATCACGATCAGGTCGATCCCGGCTCCCTCGGCCAGGCACTCCGCCAACTGGTACTCGATGTAGGCGCTCCGCGGCATGTTATTGGGGATCTCCCGCATCCCTTTGGTGGCGTCGAGGACGTCGGAGATGCTCTTGGCGGGGCGGAATCCCAGCACGGCATCCAGGCTGGTGTTGGGGTCGGCGTCGACGGCCAGGATGGGCGTGCGGCCGGCGCGCCGCAGCGCCCGCGTGATCAGCCCGGCCACGGTACTCTTGCCGGTGCCGCCCTTCCCTGCGACCGCAAATGTGGTCGGCATGGATCAGATCCTCCTCAGCTCTGCATCCCCAGCTCCGCGCAGACGCGGGGGAACCGGGCGCAATCGGTGTGGGGAAGGAACATGGCCGACACGTACTCCTCCATGAAGGCCGTGTCGGTGGAGAGCTCGCGGTAGGTCATCTTCTGGGCGACCTCGGCGGCGCGCCGCCAGACTTCATAGGAGAGGAGTGCCATCTTTGCGCCCGTCACGGAGCCGTTGCCGATGAAGGTCACCCGCTCGGGCGGGACGTCGGGCAGCAGGCCGATGCGGATCGCTTTGCCGATGTCCAGGTAGGTGCCGAAGCCGCCGGCGACGTAGATGCGACGGATCTCGTGGATCGAAAGGCCCAGACGCCGGGCCAGCAGGGCCGCGCCGGCGTAGACCGCCGCTTTGGCCCGCAGTAGGTTCTCGATGTCCGCGGCGGTGAGGGTGATGTCCCTGCCGGCGGCGCTCTTCGCCGCGGGGACCACGACGAACTCGGGACCGTCGGCGCCCACGCGCACGCCCGGACCGTCGGCGGCCAGACGCCCGGCGCGGTCGATGACCCCGGCCCTTAGCAACTCGGCCAGGAGATCGACCAGTCCCGAGCCGCAGATCCCGCGGGGACGGCCGCCGCCGATGACCGTCCAGGCCGGCGTCCCGTCGGGCCTGATCTCCACCCGCTGGATCGCACCCTTCGCCGCCCGCATGCCCCAGGTGATCCCGCCGCCTTCGAAGGCCGGTCCCGCCGAGCAGGCGCAGCAGACCAGGAAGTCGCGGTTGCCCACCACCGTCTCCCCGTTGGTGCCGACGTCGATGAGCATGGAGAGTTCCTCGGTACCGTCCATGCCGGCGGCCAGGACGTCGGCGGTGATGTCACCCCCGACGTAGCTGGAGACCCCCGGCATCATCGCGGCCAGGGCGCGCGGATGGATGCGCAGCCCGACGTCGGCGGCGCGGTAGGAGAGCGGGGTCGTGGCCACCGGGATGTAGGGCTCGCGGCGGATCTCCGCCGGCGAGAACCCCAGCAGCAGGTGCAGCATCGTGGTGTTGCCGGCGCAGACCGCGCCGAGGATCTGGTCGCGGGCCACGCCGTGATCCTTGGCCAGCCCGCCGATGAGCAGGTTCACCGTGTCCAGCACCGCGGCGCGGAGGCGCTCCAGCCCCTCGGGCTCCCCGGCGTGGATGATGCGGGAGATGACGTCCTCGCCGAACGTGATCTGCCGGTTGAGGGCGGCCGCCGCGCCCAGCGTGGTCCCCGCGTCCAGATTGAGCAGGTGCACGACGATGGTCGTCGTGCCGACATCGATGGCCACCCCGCAGGCCGGGGGCGCGGTCACGCCCGCGGCCAGGTCGATCACCTCGTAGCCGCCGTTGGCCCGGGCCAGCGCCGCCGTCACGTTCCATTCTCCCGCCCGCATCACCCCAGGCAGGGCGCGCAGGACCTCGATCGGAATGCGCACGTCGCGGATGTTGCGCCGGCGCCGCAGCTCCCGGGTCAGGCGCTGCTCGTCGCTGATGTTGTCGTGCAGCGTGGGCGGCGGCAGGTCGAGCGGCAGCCGGAAGGCCAGGGGACTGGGGACGAACAGGCCGGCGGTGGCCGGCAGGGCCGCTGCGGCCTCCTCGGGGATGGACAGGAAGGGCCCGAGGCCGCGCTCGGCCCCGGTCAGGATCTGCTCTCCCTCGATGCGCGACGCTTCGGGGACCTCGACCACGACGTCCCCGGCGGGGCGCGTCAGGCAGGCCAGCACCTGCCCATCCAGGCGGCCGGTTGCCTCCACGTGCACCGGGCCGGCGAGGACCTGCACACGGCAGCGCTGGCAGATCCCTCGCCCGCCGCAGACGCTGTTCAGGGGAACGCGCGCGGCAAACGCCGCGTCGAGCAGCGTCTGCCCCGCGTCCAGGGTGACCGCGCGCGCGTCTGACTGGAACGTGACGGTCGCGGGGGTCACGCGCCTGTCATCCTCACGAGGCCGCCGCCACGGCCAGCTTCCAGTGGGTCCGCATGAACGCGGGGATCCCCGCCGATTCCCTTGGTCCCACCAGGATCTGCCAGCCGCTCAGTTCCTCGAGCTTGCCGCTGATGGCGGCCACGCCGCCCGGGATAACGGCGCGACGGTGGGTAACCTGCTCCGCGATGCCGGACTCTTTGAGCGCCCGGGCGATGGTCTCCGCGTTGAACTTGTCCGCGGCCCACGCCGTCATCACCGATTGGCCTTCAGTGTTCACCACGACCACCCAGGCTGGCGTGCGGCTGGCCTCGGTGTCCGCTTCCACGGTGAAGTAGGTCAGCGAGAAGTTTGTGGTGACGAGCACCGGGGACTCCACGTCGGGCGTCCCGACGGTGTGGACGCCGGCCTCCACCTGAATCGGTTTCTGCGGGTCGGTGTAGATGTTCTGACGCGCGGTCAAAAGCGCCAGCGCCTGCGCGGGCGTGAGTTCCTCGCAGAGGATCAGGGCGGCGTACTTGCAGATGTAGGCGGTGCCCTCGGCGACCTGGTCGATGGGGTCCGCGGCGGTGACGATCGCCATCGCCGGATAGCCGAGCGGACGAAACGTCTTGCGCAGGGCCAGGCGCCGGATCTGGGTGAGGTCCGACAGGGCGGCGGCCTGGGAGCGGGCGCCGCTGTCCAGCACCAGGTCGGTCACCCCGGCCGCGGCGACCTGCGCTGTCAGGTCGGCCAGGCTGGCGAGACCCTGCCCGCGCACCGCCAGCGGGCACTTGTGGGTTTTAGCCACCTGCACCATGGCCTCCCAGTTGCCGGCCGTCGCCGCGTAGAGGAGGGGCCGGTGCTCGGCCACCACGGGGGCCGCGGCCCCCAGCGCCTCCGGCGACTCGCTCATCAGGACGAGCGCGAGCCCGCTCTCCGCGGCCAGCTGCGCCGCGGCGGTGAAGGCCGCGCGGTCGCCCGTCGCATCCTCCAGGGCCACCGCCTCGACCCGCAGCATCTGGCCGACCCGTTCGAACTGCAGCGCGCGCACGCGCTCGACCGCCTCAGGGAGGTCGGGGCGGTCGGTGCGCAGGCGCACGGCGATGGCCGGGGGATGGTAGAAGGTTTCCTCGTGGCGAAACAGGACCGTCTCCTTGCCCATCGCGATCGGCTGATTTGGCGGGCCCATGGTGACCAGCCGGATCGGCGGCGCCGCGGCCCCGGCCAGGGTCGCCTTGGCGTCGTCGCTGGCGTAGGGACAGGCGTCGATGGCCGCCTTCTTGGTGGCCAGCTGCATGGCGAAGGCCAGGCAGGTGGGGAATCCGCACTCCCCGCAGTTGGTCTTGGGCAGGATCTTGTAGATGTCGAGCGCCGTGAGCGGCATAGCCCCCTCCTACAACAGGGCGGGCATCGCGAGCGCCGGATGCCCGACGCGCTCCAGGTGGACCACCAGTTCCTCGGCCGTCGTGGCCACGCTCTCGTCGGCGATCTTGTCCACCAGGGTCTCGTCGCCGAGCTCCCGGGCGCGGGCCACCAGGCGGTCGCGCAGCGCGTCCTTCAGTTCCTTGGGCATCCACACCAGCCGCCGGAGCCCCCCTTCGGCGGGGATGAACTTGCGGCTGGTCAGGTAGAGCCGCCCCACGCCGAGGAACCCCGGCGTCTGTACGCCGCCGCCCACGAGCCCGGCCAGCGTGCTGAAGGTCATTCCCACCGGCGTCATCCCGGTGTACTCGCGGTTGACCACCAGGACCCCGTTGACCTCGGGCACGAGCCCGAGGATGCACTCGAAGCAGCCGCAGGAGGTCATCGGTGTGTGGATCATCGAGTAGAGGGTGACCTGCTCGACGGTCTTGTTGGACTTGGCGTGGACGAACTGGTTGATGCCCTCGTAGACGCCCAGGGCGGGATCCAGGCAGGCTCCCTTCTCCACCGGCTGGTTGGGGCCCGAGGGGTTGATCTCGTAGGAGGCCTTGCCGTCCAGCCAGTTGTACGCGCCGCACAGCCCCAGCCGCTCCGGCGTGATGATGCAGACGTGGTTGGGGGCGTAGGACTGGCAGAGCGTGCAGGAGTAGTAGACGTCCACGGTCTCGTCGGTCATGCCGGCGACGCGGGCGTCCCGCTCGTCCCAGACCTTGCGCGCCTCTTCGATGATGCGCAGGATCTGCTCGGGCTCGGAGTAGATGGTCACCTGCACCTTGTCCACCAGGGCGGGGTACTCTTCGTGGTACTTGGCGTGCAGGATGTCCCCGAAGTGGCGCAGTCGGAACCCGGCCTGGACGGCGTCCTGGCTGATGCGGATCCAGGGCATGTCCCGCTGCCCGATGTGCATCACGCCCATGGCGCCGTTGATGAAGCGGTGGACCTGGCGCTCCAGGATCGGCTCGAAGTCCTTCTGGAGCTTGCGGCCGGCGACGTCGATCAGGATCCCGAGCGGCATCGACCCGCCGACCTCGGCGCTATCCAGATCCGGCCCGATGACTTCGATGCGGCCATCCTCGACCTCGGCCATCTCGCGGCCGCGCAGGTACTCGAACGCCGGGGCGAGCTGCCGGCCGAACTCCACCCGCAGCTGCTCCTTGCGGACCCGCTCCCCCTCGAACGCCGCGCTGTAACTG
>Ga0073934_10006782_pt1 | contig 16401 bp, 15 predicted proteins | sample LarsenN4metaG_FD_76834 | JGI IMG/M metagenome (GOLD analysis project Ga0073934, IMG submission 76834) | Hot spring sediment bacterial and archeal communities from British Columbia, Canada, to study Microbial Dark Matter (Phase II) - Larsen... ...
CGACGGCGTGGACGAAGCCGCGGTCGATCAGTCCGAGCCAGGAGCTGCGGAACTGGGGCATCAGGCTGAAGCCGTAGGCGCCGTAGCCGGTGACGAGGGTGGGATTGCCGCCGGCGCGGCGCCGGTCGGGCCGATACATCAGCGTCACCGGCACGGCGACGCCGTCCGGCGCCGTGACGCGGATGCGCTCGACCGCATAGAGGGAGGGATCGAACCATTCCGCCGCCGGCGCGCGCTTGCGCAGGGCCAGCTCGACGGTGGCGTGCAGGCAATCTTCCTCGTGCTCGCGGCCGGTGCGCGCGATCTCGAGGTAGAAGCGGTCGCCGAAGACCGCCTTCCATTCCGCCAGCAACGCCGCGGCGGCATCGGCGTGCCCGCTGACCAGCGCCTGGCCGATTTCTCCGTCGCGCCCCGCGGACAGCGCGATCAGGCCGGCGTTCAGTTCATGCAGCCAGGCGCGGCGTATCACCGCGCGCCCGAGCGACTGGTTGTGCAGGTGTGCACGCGAGATCAGCTCCGTCAGGTGGCGATAACCCGTGGCGTCCTGTACCAGCAGCGCGATCAGCGTTGGCGGATGGTTGGGCTCGCGTGATTCCAGCCAGAGGTCGGCGCCGGCAATGGGCTTGACGCCGGCCTTGATCGCCGCGTTGTAGAACTTCACCAGCGCGAACAGGTTCGACAGGTCGGTGACGGCCACCGCCGGCATGCCGCGCTTGCTGCAGATCGCCGGCAGGCTCTCGACGCGGATCAGCCCGTCGGCGAGGGAGTATTCGCTGTGCAGTCGCAGGTGGACGAATCCGGGGTTCATCGGGCAACTCGGCGGGACGGAAATGGTTCAGGGCCCATCCGGTGGCGAGGCCACCGCGGCCGCCCATATTGCCGCGCCGCCGGCCGCGCGGGAAACACCGTTGTCCCGGCCTCAGGCCGGTTCGTCGCGGCCCGCGAACAGCGACAGCTGCAGCGCCACGGGGGCGAAGGACTGGCGATGCGCCGGCGTCGGGCCCAGGCGCGCCAGGGCATCGAGGTGCGCTGCCGTGCCATAGCCCTTGTGCCGCGCGAAGCCGTAGCCCGGAAACTGTTCCTCCAGCGCAACCATCTCGCGGTCGCGGGCGACTTTCGCGAGGATCGAGGCGGCGCTGATCGAGGGCACGCGGGCATCGCCGCCAACAACGGCCTCCGCGGGCAGCCCGAAATCGGTCAGGCGGTTGCCGTCGACGACGACCGCCGCCGGGTGCACCGGCAAGGCGGCCACCGCGCGCCGCATCGCCAGCAGCGTTGCCTGCAGGATGTTGATGCTGTCGATCTCGCTGACCTCGGCGCGGCCGATGCCGAAGGCGAGCGCGCGTTCGCGGATCAGCGGCTCCAGCGCGTCACGCCGGCGCTCGCTGAGCTTTTTGGAATCGTCGAGCCCGGCAATCGGGCGCTGCGGGTCGAGTATCACCGCGGCGGCAACCACCGGGCCGGCCAGCGGGCCGCGCCCTGCCTCGTCGACACCCGCCAGCAACATGCCGGGGACATAGGCCAGCCGCTGCGGCCGCCAGGGGTCGGCCAGGCCGTATTCGGCGTAAGGCAGCGCGCCGCCGCGGTCAGCCTTGCGCCCGGCCACGCGCCTGCACCAGGGCCAGCACCGCTTCCGCGGCGCGCGCTGCTGCGTCGCGGCGCAACTGCACGTGCATCGCCGCGAATCGCGCGCGCACCGCCGCCGCCGCCCCTTCATCGTCGAGGAAGCGTGCCACCTCGGCCGCCAGCAGGGCCGGCGTGCAGCGCTCCTGCATCATCTCCGGCACCACCTCCTCGCCGGCGAGCATGTTCGGCAAGGTCACGAAGCGGGAGGTCAGGAGCCTGCGCACGATGAACGCCGTCAGCGCGTTGAACTTGTAGGCTGCCACCATCGGCCGCTTCGACAGCAGCCCTTCCAGGGTGGCCGTGCCTGACGCCAGCAGGATGACGTCGCTGGCGGCCATCACGGTGCGAGCCTCGCCGTCGACGACCCGGATGTCGGGCAACCCCGGCGCGGCCGCAAGCAGGCTGTCGATCTGCCGGCGACGCTCCGGCGTGGCCGCCGGCAGCAGGAAACGCAGGCCGGGATGGCCGGCCGCCAGCAGGCGCGCCGCCTCGAGGAAGTCCGGCAGCAGGCGCGCGACCTCGCCACCGCGGCTGCCGGGCAGCAGCGCCACCACGCGCGCATCGCCGGGCAGCTGCAACTGCGTACGCGCCGGCACGCGCTGGTCTTCCAGCGGCATCATGTCGGCCAGCGGGTGGCCTACGAAGGTGACCGGCACCGAGGCCGCCTCATAGAAGTCCGCCTCGAAAGGCAACAGCGTCAGCATGTGGTCGATGGCGTCGCGGATTTTCTTCACGCGACCTTGGCGCCATGCCCACACCGAGGGGCTGACGAAATGCACGGCGGTGACGCCGGCGTGCCGCAGCCGCCGCTCCAGCCCGAGATTGAAATCCGGCGCATCGATACCGATGAAAACGTCGGGCCTGTCAGCGGCGAGCCGCGCCGCGAGACGGGCGCGCAATCGCAGCAACTCGAACAGGCGGCCCAACACTTCCACGAGTCCCATCACCGATAGCCGCTCCATCGGGTACCAGGTCTCGAACCCGGCGGCGATCATCTGCGGGCCACCGACGCCAACGAAGCGCGCATCCGGGACGCGGGCGCGGATGGCATCAATGAGCGCCCGGCCGAGCAGGTCGCCGGACAATTCGCCGGCGACCATCGCGACGGTGAGCGGACGTTGCGTCATGCGGTGCGAAGCCTGGACATGAGCCGGCGAACAGCGGGCGCGGTGCCGCTCAGCGGACGATGCCGCGCGTGGAAGCGCGGATGGAATCGGTGAAGAGTTTCACTTCCGGATACGCGGCTTCCTCGGCCCGCAACTGCTCCAGCGCCTCCTCGGTCTTGAGGCCGCGCAGGTAGACCGTCTTGTACGCCAGCTTGAGCGCGGCGATCAGTCCGGGGGCATAACCGCGGCGCTTCATCCCCTCGAAATTCATGCCGTGGGCCTCGGCGACGTTGCCGCGCACCATCACGAAGGCCGGCACATCCTGGTTGACCGCCGAGGCGAACGCGGACATCGCAAAGGAGCCGATGCGCACGAACTGGTGAACGGTGGTGAAGCCACCGAGGATGACGCCGTCACCCACGTGCACATGGCCCGCGATGGCGGTGTTGTTGGCGAAGATGTTGTTGTCGCCGACAACGCAGTCGTGCGCGACGTGCGCGTAGGCCATCAGCAGGTTGTCGCTGCCGATGCGGGTGATGCCCTCGTCCTGGATGGTGCCGCGGTGCAGGGTGCAACCTTCGCGAATCTGGTTGCGGTCACCGATCACCAGTTGCGTCGGCTCACCCTTGTATTTCTTGTCCTGGCAATCCTCGCCGACGGACGCGAACTGGAAGATGCGGTTGTCCTTGCCGATGCTGGTCGGGCCGCGGATCACCACATGCGGCCCGACGCGCGTGCCGCTGTCGATGCGCACCCCGGGACCGATGATCGAGTAAGGGCCGATTTCGACGCCCGAAGCGATTTCCGCTTTCGGATCAACGATGGCGGTGGGATGGATCAAGACAACCTCCGGCAGAAAAGCTCACCGCCGAAGGTTAGCAGGTTGGTGTCGCTGCGTCGCCCGCGAGGGGCGGCCCGCGCCGGCGCGTCAGACCTCGCGCTCGGCCACGAGCAACTCGACCGAAGCGACCAGCGTGCCGTCGACGGATGCTTCACAGAAGAACTTGTGTATGCCGCGCTTGCTGCTGCCGAGCGTGGCACGGAAGTCAAGGCGATCGCCCGGGACGACCTGGCGCTTGAAACGGGCATTGTCGACGCCGGCGAGCAGGTAAACCACCCGCTCGTTCTTCTCGCGATCCGCATTGGAGCGGATGCCGAGCAGGCCGGCGGCCTGGGCCATGGCCTCGATGATCAGCACGCCGGGCATGATCGGCTTCACCGGAAAATGGCCCTGGAAGAACGGCTCGTTCCGGGTGACGTTCTTGTAGCAGACGATGTATTCGTTCGGCACCAGTTCCACCACCCTGTCCACCAGGGCAAAGGGATACCGGTGGGGCAATGCCTCGGTGATCTGGTTCGCATCCATGATCATGCCTGTCGCTCTCCCGCTCGTTACTTGCCTTCAAGTTCCTTGAGGCGTTTTTCGAGGTCGGCGAGTCGTCGGGCCATGGCATCAAGCTGACGGAACCGGGCGGCATTCTTTGCCCAGCTGGCATGCGGCTCCATCCCGGTACCGGACGTGTATACGCCCGGCTCGTCGATGGATCGGGAAACCACGGTCATGCCGGAAATCTGCACGTTGTCGCACAACTCAATGTGCCCGACGAGCCCGGCCATGCCGGATATCAGGCAATGTTTGCCGACTTTCGTGCTTCCGGAAATCCCGGCCTTGCCCGCCATCGCGGTGTAATCACCGACAACCACGTTGTGGGCGATATGCACCTGGTCATCGAGGATCACGCCGTCACCGATCACCGTGTCTTCGATGGCGCCGCGATCGATCGTGGTGAGCGCGCCGATATCGACATCATTGCCGATACGAACACCACCCACCTGCGCGATCTTCTGCCACTTGCCGCCGTCAGGCGCAAAACCAAAACCATCGGCGCCGACCACGACGCCGGCGTGCATGATAGTGCGCTCACCCACGGTGACATGGTGGCAAATTGTAACATTCGGCCACAGGCGGCAATTCGCGCCCAGCGACGAATTCATGCCGATAAAACACTGCGCACCGATGCTGCAGCCATCGCCGATGCTGACGCCCGCCTCGATGACGACACAGGGGCCGATATAAACGCCGTCACCGATGCGCGCCGACGCATCAATGACCGCCGACGGATGAATTCCCGGCGCATAAACCGGCGCGCGATCGAACAAATGCGACGCGCGCGCGAAGGCGAGGTAGGGATTGGCAACCACCAGGGCGTTGCAGGGGCAGCGCGCCAGCATCCGTTCCTGCAGGATGACAGCCGTTGCGCCGGTGCTGTCGAGATGCGACTGGTACTTGGGGTTGGCGAGAAAACTCAGGGCGCCGGGGCCGGCATCCCGCAGCGCGGCCAGCGAACTGACCTCGGCACCGGCGTCGCCAACCAGCGTGGCACCGAGGAACTGCGCAAGCTCACCGAGTTTCATCGCCCGCGGCATCACTTCATTGCGTTGAGCTTGGCGGTCACCTTCGCGGAGATGTCCAGCTCGGGCTTCACAAACGGAACGGCCTCACGGTGCACCAGGATGTCGTAGCCGCCCTCCTTCGCGAGCGCCTCGATGGCCTTCTGCATTTTCGGACCGAAATCCTTCAACAGGGCCTGCTGGCGCTCATTGATGGTTGCCTGCAAGGACTGCCCGACATTCTGGAAGTCGCGCATCTTGTTGTCACACTCGGTGCGCATCTTGACCTGCTCGGTCGCCGACATCATCGCCGAGTCGGTGGTGAGCTTCTGCTTGCAGGTCCGGATTTCCCCGAGCAGTTTGTCGTGGCGGTTACGCTCGGCGGTGGTGTCCTTTTCCAGGGCAGCCATTTCCAGCTTGGCCACTTCCGTGTCGGCAATGGCCTTCAGCGGATCGATCACGCCGATTTTCAGTTCGGCCGCGTCGGCCTGGCAGGCCATCGTCAGGACGGCGGCAGCAATAAGCAGGTTGCGCACGGGAGTACCTCGTTGCATTGGGATTGTTGTTTTCAGAACGGCTGGCCGAGCGAGAACTGGAAAGCCTGGCGCTCGTCCCCGGGCTGCTCGTTCAGCGTTTTCGACAGGCTGAAACTCAGAGGCCCGATGAGTGTATACCAACTCAATGCGACCCCCACCGAGGTGCGGAGTTCCTCGATGGCGGGCTCGAATGCACTGCCATCGGTAAGGAACACGTTGCCGGCATCGTAGAAGAACGAGGTTCGCAGGGTGCGCGACTCCGGCGCGAAAGGTGGCGGGAAAATCAGTTCCAGCCCCGCCTCGACAAGGAAGTCGCCGCCGATGGTTTCCGGATCCGGGTCCGTGGTGTTCTGCACCACGAAGATATGTGACGGGGCGCGCGCACCCAGGCTGCCGTCCTCGTAACCACGCACCGAGCCGTAACCGCCCGCCGTGTAGCGCTGGTAGAAGGGCATTCGCCAGTCGCCGCCGTAGCCGTTGCCGAAGCCGAGATCCGTGCGCGCCTTGACGGTCCAGCGCCGGGTGAGCGGGAAATAGCGTTGCCCGCTGTAACCGAGCTTGTAGTAAGGCGTGCTGCTGCCCGGCAGGGCCATCTCGGCATTGATGCGATGGTACGTGCCGCGATCCGCGAGCACCCCGCGATTGAGCGTGCTCCAGGTCCAGCCGAGGTTGGCGAGCCAGGAGTCGTACACCGAGCCGTTGTCCTCGACATAGACATAGATGTCCTCGGCCACGAGGTCACTGATCACCGCCTTCGAGCGGTCCAGGCCCAGGCCGAACGAGAGGCGCGAGATCTCGCTCAGCGGGTAGCCGAAGGTGACGGAAGCACCGGTGCGGTCCAGCGAGTAGCTGGAGATGTTCGTCTGCGAGTAGTCCGTGGCCGTGTAGTAGAGGCTCCAGCCGCGGCTGACACCATCCGGCGTGTAATAGGGGTTGTTGTACGACAGGTTGAGGCTGTCGCGGACCTGGCTGCGGTTGACGGCGAAGGCCACCTTGTTGCCGGTGCCGAAAAAGTTGTTCTGCGACACGTTGGCGCCGAACACCAGGCCGTACCCCTGCGAATAACCCACGTTGGCGCCGATGCTGCCCGACGGCTGCTCTTCCACGGTGTAGTTGAGGTCGATCTGGTCGTTGCTGCCGGGCACGCGCGGCATGTCCACCTTGACGGTGGAGAAGAAGCCGAGACGCTCGAGGCGCTGTTTCGACTGGTCGATGGCCGCCTGCGAGGCCGGCGCGCCCTCGAACTGCCGCATCTCGCGCCGCAGCACGTCATCGCGGGTCTTGTTGTTGCCGATGAAGTTGATGCGGTTGACGTAGGCACGCTCGCCGGGGTCGATGAAGAAAATCATCTTCACGGTGCGGTCAGCCTCGTTGATCTCCGGCAGCCCGCGCACCTCGGCGAACACGTAGCCGTCGAGCCCGAGCCGACGGCTCATGATCTCCGAGGACATGGTGACCAGTTGCTGGGAGAACGTCTGCTGCGGGCGCACGAGGATCAGCGGCCGCAACTCCGACTCATCGACCACCAGCGACCCGGCCAGCTCGACGGAACTGACTGAATAGCGCTCGCCCTCGGACAGGCTGACGGTGACGAACACCTCCCGCCGGTCGGTACTGACGGACACCTGCGTCGATTTGACCTGGAAATTGATGTAGCCGCGATCCATGTACCAGGAGCGGATCTTCTCGAGGTCCGCGGACAGCTTTTCGCGAGCGTACTTGTCGTCACTGTTGAAGAAGGACCACGGGGAGTACTCGCGCAGCTTGATCAGCTTGTGCAGTTGCTCGTCGCTGTAGACCTGGTTGCCGATGAAGCGGATGCCACCGATGTTCGCCGCCTTGCCCTCGCGGATCTTGATGGCAACGGAAACGCGGTTTCTTGGCTGCGGCGTCACGTTGGCATCGACGCGCGCACCGTAGCGCCCCTGGGCAATGTACTGCCGCTGCAGTTCGACCCGCATGTTCTCGAGGGTGGACCGCCGGAAGACGCCGCCCTCTGCCAGCCCGGCATCCTTGAGCCCGTCCTTGAGCTGGTCGGTATCGATGGACTTGTTGCCCTCGATGGTGATGGCACTGACAGCCGGCCGCTCGGCGAGCGTCACCACCAGCACGTCGCCATCGCGCGCAACCTGCACGTCCTGGAAGTCCTCGGTGCGGTACAACTGGCGCACGATCGCGGCAACACGGCGGCTGTCGACGGTGTCGCCGGCCTTGACGGGCAACACCGCGTAGATGCGTTCAACCGGGATACGCTGCAGGCCGCGGATGCGCACATCGCTGGCCGTGAACGACTCAAACGCAAAGGCACCTGCCGAACACAGCAACAGGAACGCCGCGACCAACCGCGCAATCTGACTCACCCGCCGTTACTCCAGAACCCGCATCACGTCGTTGAAAATGGCCAGCGACATCAGTGCCAGCAGCAGCGCCACGCCGATGTTGAGTGCCACCAGTTGCACGCGCTCCGGCAGCGGCCGGCCGCGCACGGCCTCGATCGCGTAGAAAACCAGGTGGCCGCCGTCGAGCACCGGGATCGGCAGCAGGTTGAGCAGGCCGATGCTGATGCTCAGGAAGGCCATGAAACCGAGAAAGACCTCCGGCCCCAGCGACGCGGTGGCACCCGCCCCCTTCGCAATGCTGATCGGGCCGCCGACGCTCTGCACCGACATCATGCCGGACACCATCTTGCCGATGGATTCCAGCGTGAGCACGGAACGCTCCCAGGTTTCCGCGACGGCGCGCGGCACCGACTCCAGCGGCCCGTAGCGGATCTCGCGCACGTATTCGCGCGGCCAGTCCTCGGGCCAGCGCAAGGTCTGCATCACCAGGCCGACGGCGCCGATGGTGACGCCGTCCCGCGTCATCGCCACCGGGGTCAGGGCGACCGTCTGCGTGGCGCCGTCGCGTTCGATGTCGACCTGCAACGGGATGGCCGGCGACGCGCGCACGGCATCAACCCAGTCCGACCAGTCGCTGACCGCCAGACCGTCGACGCGGAGAATGCGATCGCCGGGGCGCAAGCCGGCCCCGGCAGCCGGGCCCGGGACGCTGCCGGCGTCACTGTCGATGCGCTCGACCACCCGTCCAACCACCGGCGGGACGGACGGGAACCAGGGCGCGATACCGATCTCGGCCGACGGGCTGCCATCCTCGCGGCCATGCATGAAGGCGTCGACCGGCAACGCGACCTCACGTTCCCCACTGGCCGCGCGCACGCGAAACAGGATGTCCCCGCTCTCTCCCACGCGCGCGGCAAGGCGCAGCGGCACATCCTCCCAGCTGCGTACCGCAACGCCGTCGATGGCCAGCACTTCATCGCCGGCGACGAGGCCTGCGCGTTCGGCAACGGAGGACTTGGCCACGCTGCCGATGACCGGGGCGAGCTGTTGCGTACCGGCCACAAACAGCAGCCAGCAAAGCAGCACCGCGAACAGCAGGTTGACCAGCGGCCCCGCCGCCACGATGGCAAAACGCTGCGCCACCGGCTTGCGATTGAACGCGCGATGCAACTGGTCTGCCGGCACCGGCGCCTCGCGTTCGTCGAGCATCTTCACGTAGCCGCCGAGCGGGATGGCGGCGACGACGTACTCGGTGCCGTCCTGTCCGAGGCGTGACCACAGCGGGCGACCAAAGCCGATGGAAAAGCGGAGCACCTGCACGCCACAGCGGCGGGCAACGAAGAAGTGTCCCCACTCATGCACCGCGATGATCACGCCGAGCAGCACGGCGAAGGCGAGCAGCGCCCACAGCCCGTTGCCGAAAGCATCCAGGTACGAACTCATGCCGCGCTGCCTGCGAGGCGGCAGAAGCGCGCGGCATGCGCCCTCGCCTCGACATCGAGGGCCAGCAGGGTGTCGATGTCACTCGCCGGCGGTGGCGCAAAGGCAGCCAGCGTTTCGGCGATCACCCCGGCGATGCCGGGGAACGACAGGTGACCCTCGAGGAATGCCTCGACGGCGATTTCGTTGGCTGCGTTCAGCACGGCGGGCGCACCGCCGCCGGCAACCATCGCCTCCCGCGCCAGGCGAAGGCAGGGAAAGCGCGCTTCATCCGGCGCCTCGAAATCGAGCCGCGCTCGCGCGACCAGGTCCAGGAAATCGACGCCGGCATCGATGCGTTCCGGCCAGGCCAGCGCATGCGCGATGGGCGTACGCATGTCCGGGCTGCCCAGTTGCGCCAGCACGGAGCCGTCGACGTACTCGACCAGCGAGTGAATCACGCTTTGGGGATGGACAACGACATCGATCCGCGCCGGCTCCGCACCGAACAGGTAGTGCGCCTCGATGACCTCGAGCCCCTTGTTCATCATGGTTGCGGAATCCACCGAAATCTTGCGTCCCATCGACCAGTTGGGGTGCGCCACCGCCTGTGCCGGCGTGGCACGGGCGATTTCCTCGGCGCTCGCCCGGCGAAACGGACCGCCTGAAGCCGTCAACAGGATGCGGCGCACGCCGGCGAGGCCGGCGTTGCCGGCAGGCAGGCACTGGAAAACCGCATTGTGCTCACTGTCGATGGGCAACACCGTTGCGTTTGCGTTGCGGGCGGCCTGCATGAAAAGACGGCCGGCCATGACCAGCGATTCCTTGTTCGCCAGCAACACCCGCTTGCCGGCGCGCACCGCCGCCAGCGTCGGCACCAGCCCGGCGGCACCGACGATCGCCGCCATCACCGTGTCGACCTCCGCCGTTGCCACCAGTTGCGCCATCACCGCGTTGCCTGCATGCACTTCGCAGTCTGACCCGGCATCGCGCAGACGGTTCCGCAGGCGCGCGGCCGCCGCCTCGTCCGCAAGCACGGCATGGCGCGGCCGGTGCACGAGCACCTGTTGACAGAGTTCGGCATCACGGCTGCCGGCGGCCAGCGCCCAGACGCGGTAGCGGCCTGGATGGCGGGCAACGACGTCGAGCGTGCTTTGCCCGATGGATCCGGTCGAACCGAGGACGACGAGGTTCTGCACGGGCATCGATCAGGCCAGTGCCGACAACTTCAGGCCGAGCGCAAAGACAGGTAACGCACAGGTCACACTGTCGATGCGATCAAGCATGCCGCCGTGCCCGGGCAGCAGGTTGCCGCTGTCCTTCACGCCGGCTTCGCGCTTGACCAGGCTTTCGAAAAGATCGCCGAGGATCGAGGCAAGCGTCGCGACCAGCACCAGCAACAGCAATTGCGCGAACGGCCCGGCGGGCAGGCCGAGTGCCGCGCCGAGCAGTGCGCCCAGCAACAGCGTCAGCAACAGGCCGCCGACGGCACCTTCGACCGACTTGCCGGGGCTGACCAGGACGGCCAGCTTGCGCTTGCCGAATGCGCGGCCGGTAAAATAGGCGCCGACGTCGGCACCCCAGACGATGACGAAACCCGCCAGCAACAGCAGGCCGCGCCATTCACCGGCCGCCTCGCTGCCATTGATGTCGATGACGATGGCCTGCAACTGGACAACGGCGTACCAGGCGGGGACGAGCAGCATCAGGCCGACGCAATACATCAGCCAACCTTGCCTGGCCCACGCGGTAACGGCCGGGTAGCGCACCACCAGGTACAGCGCGACCAGCCAGAAAATGCTGGCGGCATACAGCAAGGGCAGCGCACTGCCCGGCATGCCCGCTTCCACGACGTGAACCAGCGCCAGCGCGAGCAGCAAGACGACCGGAAACGCGAACTGGCCCAGCCGGGCCATGGCGGCCCACTCACGGCCGGCGATCAGGACGGGCACCACCATGGCCAGTGCGAACGCATCACCGGGCAGCAGGAAAATGGCGGCCAGTACCAGCGGGAGCAGGACCAGCGCCGTCACCACACGTTGCCAAAGCATCGGGTTCTCCTGTCAGTCCTGGCCCAGTTCGGCGCCGGACCGGCCAAAGCGGCGCTGGCGCGACGCGTAGTCGGCGAGCGCGGCATCGAACGCATCGGCACCGAAGTCCGGCCACAACACGTCGCAAAAATAGAATTCGCTGTAAGCGGTCTGCCACAGCATGAAATTGGAAATGCGAAGTTCGCCACCGGTACGGATCAGCAGATCGGGCGGCGGCAGGCCGGCTAGGCACAGCCGCTGGGCGACCGCATGCTCGTCAATGCTGTCGGCGGCTATCAGCCCGCGCTGCACGTCGAGCGCCAGCGCCCTTGCTGCCCGTGCCAGGTCCCATTGGCCGCCGTAGTTCACCGCCACCGACAGGTGCAAGGTGCCGTTGCCGGCGGTGAGCCGCTCGGCTTCCGCGATACCGGCGCGGATTTCCGGCGCAAACGCCGACAACTCGCCGATGAAGCGCAGGCGGATGCCATTGGCGTGCAGTTCGGCAACCCGCTTCTGCAAGGCGCCGACAAACAGCGCCATCAAGGCGTTGACCTCGTCCGGCGGCCGACGCCAGTTTTCGCTGGAGAACGCGAACACGGTGAGCGCCTCGACGCCGCGGCGGCCCGCATGCTCGACGAGATCACGCAGGGCACGCTCGCCGGCCGCGTGACCCTCGCGGCCCGGCAGGCCACGCGCACGCGCCCAGCGGTTGTTGCCATCCATGATCACCGCGACATGACGCGGGACGCCATCGCGGCGCCAACTGTCGATGTCGGGTGCTGCCGATACGGGTTGCGTGTCCACGCGGAAAGACCGGTCAGGAGTCGCGCAGGTCAGATGGCGAGCAGTTCCTGCTCCTTCTTCGTGAGATTCGCATCCACTTCCGCCACAAACTTGTCGGTCAGCTTCTGCACGTCTTCCTGGGCCTTGCGCTCCTCATCCTCGCTGACCTGCTTCTCCTTGAGCAGTTCCTTGAGGTCGTTGTTCGCATCGCGGCGCACGTTGCGCACGGCGACACGCGCATGCTCGGCCTCGCTGCGCGCGACCTTGATCATGTCCTTGCGGGTCTCTTCGGTCAGCGCCGGCATGATCAGGCGAATCACCGAACCGGCGGTGTTCGGGTTCAACCCGAGATCGCTCTTGAGGATGGCCTTCTCGATTTCGGTGACCATCTGCTTTTCCCAGGGAGAAATGGACAGCGTGCGGGAATCCTCGACCGTCACCTGCGCGACCTGGTTGATGGGCATCTCGCTGCCGTAGTAGTTCACCCGCACGGTGTCCAGCAGCGACGGGTTCGCCCGCCCGGTGCGGATCTTCTTGAAGGCGACATCGAGGGATTCGATGCACTTCTTCATGCGCGCTTCAGCGTCTTTCTTGATGTCGTTGATCACGTCGGCAGCCCTCGGTGTGATGTGTTCGCAATGACTCTTGCCTGTGTTTCAGCCACGCTCGACCAGCGTTCCCTCGTTGCCGCCCACCATGATGTTGACCAGCGCCCCGGGCTTGTTCATGTCAAACACACGCAAGGGCATGTCGTGGTCGCGACACAGGCAGATCGCGGTGAGGTCCATGACCTCGAGCTTGCGGTCGAGCACTTCGTCAAACGTCAATCGATCGAATTTGCGCGCGTCCGGATTGCGCTTCGGGTCAGCGTCATAGACGCCGTCCACCTTGGTCGCCTTGAGCACCAGGTCCACGTCGACCTCGATGCCACGCAGGCAGGCGGCGGTGTCGGTGGTGAAGAACGGGTTGCCGGTGCCGGCGGCAAAGATGACGACCTCGCCTTCGTCCAGGTAACGCGAGGCGCGGCGATGGTCGTAATGCTCGACGATGCCGCTCATGGGAATGGCGCTCATCAGGCGGCAGCGGATATTCGATCGTTCGAGCGCGTCACGCATGGCCAGCCCGTTCATCACCGTCGCGAGCATGCCCATGTAGTCGCCGGCCACGCGGTCGAGGCCAGCCTCGTTCAGCGCCTTGCCGCGAAACAGGTTGCCGCCGCCCAGCACGAGCCCGACCTGCACGCCGATGCCGCGCAACTGCCCGATCTCCAGGGCCATGCGGTCCAGCACTTTCGGGTCGATGCCGAAGCCTTCGTTGCCGGCCAGCGCTTCCCCGGACAACTTCAGCAGGATGCGGCGGTACTTCGTCTGGCGTTCATTGCCGGCTGCCATGCCTCACCTCATTAGCGTCGTCTGGATCGGAAAAGGCCCGCGTGTCCGCAGGCCCCTTGCGAAAGCGGCGCCGTGGGGCGCCGCCGGGTCGAACATTACGCGCCTTTCGTCATCGCGGCGACTTCCGCGGCGAAGTCGACTTCTTCCTTCTCGATGCCCTCGCCCACCTCGAAGCGGACGAAGGTCTGGACGACGGCACCGTGCTTCTTGACCAGGTCGCCGACCTTGGTTTCCGGGTCCTTCACGAACGCCTGCTCGACCAGGCTGACTTCGGCGAGGAACTTGCGCAGCGAGCCTTCGACCATCTTCTCGATGATGTTGGCCGGCTTGCCGGACTCGGCGGCCTTGGCGGCGTAGATTTCCTTCTCCTTGGCGATGACCTCGGCAGAAACGTCGGCCGGGTTGACCACCTGCGGATTCGCCGCGGCGACGTGCATGGCGATGTCCTTGCCGAGTTCCGCGCTGCCACCCTTGAGGCTGGTCAGCACACCGATCTTGCCGCCGTGGATGTAGGCACCGACGACATCGCCGTCGATCTTCACAATGCGGCGAACCTGGATGTTCTCGCCGATCTTCTGGACCAGTGCCAGGCGCGCGGCTTCCAGTTCGCCGCCGTTGGCGGCCATCAGGCGGGCGACGTCGGTTTCGCCGGACTTCATCGCCGCGTGAACCACTTGCTGCGCGAACGCGGTGAAGCTGGCATCACGACCGACGAAGTCGGTTTCGCAGTTCACTTCCGCCATCATGCCGGACTTGCCATGCGCCTCGATGGCAACGACAACGGTGCCCTCGGCAGCGGTGCGGCCGGCTTTCTTGGCGGCCTTCGCCTGGCCGGACTTGCGCAGGTTGTCGATGGCCAGCTCGATGTCGCCGCTCGCCTCCACCAGCGCCTTCTTGCACTCCATCATGCCCAGGCCGGTACGCTCACGGAGCTCCTTGACCAGGCCAGCGGTAATTTCCATTGATGTCACCTCGCAATGTGTCTCGTTTGGATGGGAAAAAGGGGGCATTGCCCCCTTTTCCGTCGTTGCAGCCAATACGGTCGTTCGCGGGCAGCGGAGTGGTCCGCGCCCCGGGAATCAGGCCTTTTCGCCCTCGACCTCGACAAAGCCGCCCGCGTCCTTGGCGCCTGCGCCGGTCAGGTCAGCGTGCTGGCGACCTTCCAGGACCGCTTCGGCCGCTGCCTGGACGTAAAGCTGGATCGCGCGGATGGCGTCGTCGTTGCCGGGGATGACGTAGTCGATGCCGGCAGGATTGGAGTTGGTGTCGACGATGCCCACAACCGGGATGCCCAGCTTGTTGGCCTCGCTGATCGCGATCTGCTCGTGATCAACGTCGATGACGAACATGACGTCCGGCAGGCCGCCCATGTCCTTGATGCCGCCGAGCGAGCGCTCGAGCTTTTCCATCTCGCGCGTGCGCATCAGGGCTTCTTTCTTCGTCAGCTTGGCAAAGGTGCCGTCCTGCGACTGCTGCTCGAGATCCTTCAGGCGCTTGATCGACTGGCGGATGGTTTTCCAGTTGGTGAGCATGCCGCCCAGCCAGCGGTGGTTCACGTACGGCATGCCGGCGCGGATCGCCTCGTCCTTGACGATCTGCTGGGCCGCGCGCTTGGTGCCGACGAAGAGGACTTTCTTCTTCTTCGAGGCTTCGGAATTCAGGTAGGTCAGGGCCTCGTTGAGCGCCTTGGTGGTGTGCTCGAGGTTGATGATGTGGATCTTGTTGCGGGCGCCGTAGATGTACGACGACATTTTCGGGTTCCAGAAGCGGGTCTGGTGACCGAAGTGCGCTCCTGCCTGCAGCAGCTCGCGCATGGTGACTTGTGCCATGTGTTTTCTCCGTGACCGGGTTGGGCCTCCGCATTTCCCGCCGCCCGACCCGCACAGGGGCACCCGGGGACGACGTGACGAAATGCGTGAGATTTAGGGAAATCCCGCGAAATTCGCGGGGTTACGTTCGCTCCCGGCGTTTTCGCCATCCCGGTTGGCCGCTAGAATGCGGCCTCCCCGGCAGCGCCCTGGGCCAGGTTGTACAGGCCAGGGTCACGCCAAAAGCGGCGCGCTTTATACCACAGGCCGTCGTCCGCAGGCGACTCCCCCATTCCCTTCCGCATTGCACCGGAGCCCGTCATTCCGCCATGGCCATCGTCCTCAAGACCCCAGCCCAGATCGAGAAGATGCGCGTTGCCGGCCGGCTCGCCGCGGAAGTCCTCGAGATGATCGTGCCGCACGTCCGCGCCGGCATCAGCACCGGCGAGCTCGACCGCCTGTGCCACGACCACATCGTCAACGTGCAAAAGGCGGTTCCCGCCCCGCTCAACTACGGTGGCGGCGAGGGCAGGAACCCCTTTCCCCGCTCCATCTGCACCTCGATCAACCAGGTTGTCTGCCATGGCATCCCGAACGAGGCCAAGACGCTGAAGAAAGGGGACATCGTCAACCTCGACATCACCGTCATCAAGGATGGCTGGCACGGGGACACCAGCGCCATGTTCCAGGTGGGCGAGGTCTCCCCGTTCGCGCAGCGCCTGGTCAAGGTCACCCAGGAGTGCCTGTACAAGGCCATCGCACTGGTCCGCCCCGGCGTGCGCCTGGGCGAGATCGGCCATGTCATCCAGCAGCACGCGGAGGCCAACCGCTTCACCGTCGTGCGCGACTACTGCGGCCATGGCATCGGCGAGGGGTTTCACGAGGATCCGCAGGTCCTGCACTACGGCCGGCCGGGCACCGGCATCGTGCTCGAGGAAGGCATGACCTTCACCATCGAACCGATGATCAACG
>Ga0073934_10006783_pt1 | contig 16400 bp, 14 predicted proteins | sample LarsenN4metaG_FD_76834 | JGI IMG/M metagenome (GOLD analysis project Ga0073934, IMG submission 76834) | Hot spring sediment bacterial and archeal communities from British Columbia, Canada, to study Microbial Dark Matter (Phase II) - Larsen... ...
AAGCGTTAGCATAGATCTAGAACTTAATTGATTGGGGTGCACCCACTGGGTGCCCCTTTTTTGTATCCTCTTCTATTCTCGCTAATCCGCCCCGTACTCCCCCAACCTCCGGATGCGCCCGATTGGCAGCACTAAATTGGCTCGAATTTTTAGGCTTTTCAAAAGCGATTGGTGACAGGCTTGAATATTTGCTTTTTCTATATCCTCAATTACATTTATTCTCCTCTTTTGAAAGTACTTTTGCCAGTACAGTTCAAAACACGGATCATAGATTACCCGGCCTATAATAGAAAACTCATCAGAGCTGACTGATTCTGCAATAACCAAGCCGTTCCAGGCCAGATCAAAGCGGCAAATAACAACTCGCTCAGTGCGTAAAAAATGACGTAATTCCACAACGGTTGCATTGAAGACTGGGTCGAGGTCAAGGGAGTGGCAACTTGGCTGTGGAATAGACTTTAGAATTTTTTCTAGCACGGCTTCGGACAACTTTTTTTCAGACTCCCTACACTCAGATTCTTTTTGCTAAAAATCTTGGTCAATGCTTTCGATCAGGGGGATGAGGATGTGAGACGGTGAAGAACCGCGAATAAATTTTGTTGTTGTTAGCTCAGAGGCATCTGCTGCGATCGCTGAGATTGAACTTTGCTCAATTGAACAATATTTTTATCTTACTCATATTCAACATCCCTTAGAACTTGAACCAGCTTAAAAACTCTTTGGTGTTCCTATCTAGTTTGTGAAGGTCTTCTCAGGAAATCTTTTCAACTCATCTCTTATTTATGAACCATCTAAAGCCTTGCTAGTTAAGATACAGAGTGCAAACAATATCTTTTTTCTAAAAATCGCAAATTTAACCAAACACAGTAGTTTGCCTTTGAAACCGTGATGCATACAGCAATGCCTTTGTTGGTTTGCTGTTCAGCATCGGCATAGGCTTTTAATCGATCTTGGTGAGAGTAAGCCCGAAAGAGAGTATAAATTTCATTGCGGTGAAACATTCCATCTAGAATTTTTTGATCCCAATACTTAAATTGGTAAATTAGCTGCTCGTCTACAACGGATGGAAGTAACATGTTTCAGTCTGCTAAGCTCTCAGAACTGCAAAAATGGTTACAAAAAAGCTAATTGAAAACAGTCGCTTTGAAGGGTAGAAGGTTGAGTAAAAACTAAATCACTGAAATTTTTAGAAACAGTTCAAGTAAAATAATTTCAACTCGGAGAGGGCAACCCCAATACCCAGCGTCCCAAACTTAGCCTGAATTTGAGTAAGTTGAGTGGTACTTATATAGTAAGTATCAAATGTGACATTAATGTGACAAGTTCAGTGAGATTGGTTTAGCGGATCCAATTTCTAAATTAACTAAATCCATTTCGCTATCATATATACAACTCTCTGTCTGGAGAAAAGCGATCGCTTAAGACAAGGGAACTGCCAGTTTTCACTTCACTGGTTTTCTTTGGGTATCTCTCTACCCACCTGTCTCACAAGTGATTTAGGACTGCAGTAGGTTAAGTCAAGTTTAAATAAACGGATACTGTAACCGCGAAATCAACAATTTAGTTTCTACATCCGGATGGATATCTACAAACGTTGATTACTATCTCGTGGTAGACATAAAAAGTGAAAGATACCTCTAGTATTAAGTCTAGTAATTGGCTTAAAAGTGAGGTAATCCGTGCTAAATCTTAAGGCTCTTTGTCAGAAATACTAAGTTCTGATCCTTAAATCTAATGGGAATAAAGATTTTATCTTGTGGCAACAGTGTCAATTGGCATTGAAAATCAATGTTCTACTAAATAAGTCCAATAGTGGAGATCTTAGAGCAGCCAATTTATAACTTCCAAAAAGCTGAAGAAGTTTGTTGTAAGGCAACAAACTAATTTTCTTGAGGCGTTGAGTCTTAAATCTTTAACCTGGTTTCTAGCAAGAATAATTTCGATCCAGAAACTATTCCTAAAAAACTTTTGTCTTATCGAGACTAGCTGAATTAGAACTCGAAACTATTTCATCTCTTCCCTGTGTAGGATTTCGCTTTCATTTAATTTCATCAGCAGAGAGATGGTTCAACTCCTTACTTCAACTGTTTCAAAGAAAACTGCAAACCCCAAAGAATTAAAACCAAAGCGGCTTGTGTGGCTTGAAGGTATTCGATTTATGGCAGCCGTCATGATTCTGCTTTACCACGCTCAAGTTTATTTTGGAAAATATGAATTTACACCGCAACCGACTGGCCTAAGCGACAACTTGCAGCAGCTCTTTGCGATCGCAACTCCCAGCCAGATACCACTTCCTATGCAAATACTGACGGCCCCTCTATGGTTTGGCTTTCAGTTTTTAGACGTGTTCATTCTCATTAGTGGCTTTAGCCTGATACTTTCTCTCAAGGGGCAAGCAATTAACACGATTCAGTTCTTTAAGCGGCGTTTGTTGCGATTGTTATTTCCCTTTTGGACAGTGGCATGGCTCTCTTACCCGTTGCTGTGGTTAATTGGCACTTTGACGAACAGCTACAAGCCTGATGCATGGCATAGTTTCGCTGGGCTGACTTTCCCTCTTACCGCTGACTATCGAGGCGATTTGCTACTCTCAACAAGTGGGCCGTGGTGGTTTATTCCATTGGTTATCAGCTTTACGCTTGTTTCCCCCGTACTTCTTAACTTATTGCAGCGCTGGGGTTTGAGAAACCTGCTCTTGTTTAGCATTCTACTTACGATTGCTTACCGCGCTTTAGCCGTTTACTTGCTGGGTGGGCATCCGACTTATATTGTGATCGATACGCCAGCAGATGAAGAGCCATTTCAAATGTTTCTTTCTAAGCTGAGTACGTTTGTTGTTGGCATGGCGATCGCGATCGACTATCAAAAGGGCCGTGGACCAATTTTTTGGAGTCAGCGCCGAGCTATCTTGATTGGTAGTTTACTTTACGCAGTTGGATTTATTTGTCAGTTTTATCGAGCTGGTTGGGTTGTGGTTGATCTGCTCATACCTCTAGGTTTGACACTTCTTTCGATGGTGTTAACGCGTAGCCTTAGCCGCATCTCCTCTTTGCAGTCTTGGATGATTCGCTTAGGTGCTTGTAGTTATAGCTATTTTCTAATCCATAATTTTGTTGTGGATCGTATTTTGAATCTAGTTGTAAAAGAAAATTTGGTTGGGTATTTGCTGTCTTTACCACTTATGGTTGGGTTAACGCTACTGTTTGCTTTCGGTGTCAATGCCATTCAACCTGTTTTGCAGCAGCTTGTTCTAAATATTTGGAAGTTTATTGACTCCATTTTTTGTCGCTCGTATCAAGCTGAGTGAAGAGCCACCAAGACAAAACATAGACTTACTATCAAATCCGGTTCATCAATCATTCAGAATGCGTAGGGTGGGTTTTGCTTCTACCCCTCCCTGTTTGCGATGGAGCTTGAGAGAAAGTTATGGGTTGGGCTTACAAAAGCGCCATTTAGCGATTAACCAGACAGCTACAATGTAATTACCTACCCATAACAGCTCTTAATCTCAAAATTTTCTTCGGTGAGCTGGTTTATACAAGAGGTTTAGACGGTATTCTCTTCTAAGGTGGAAAAATCAAACGTGGTGATTTAATCTGTTCCTGTATGGATAAGCCAATTCTATTGCTGATTAACCTTCACTCCAAGCAAGGACTTTTGCGTTTTGGTGAAGTTGTTGCGAGTTTTAATAACCTGGGGGTTCAGTACATTATCGGGCAAATTAATCAGGCAGAAGATTTTGCTAATTGCATTCGTCAGTACCATGATAAAGTCTCGGCGGTGGTGGTTGGCGGTGGTGATGGCACCCTCAATGCAGCGGTTGATGCCCTCCTTGAAACGAACCTGCCACTGGGCATTTTGCCCTTGGGTACAGCAAATGACCTGGGTCGCACACTGAATTTGCCCCGCACCCTTCCAGAAGCCTGTGCCGTCATTGCTGCAGGGTATCGACAACGTATTGACCTAGGGCGGGTGAATGGTAAGTATTTCTTTAACGTAGCCAGTTGTGGCCTGAGCATCAAAATCACGCAAGCGCTTTCGGGCAAGTTGAAAAAGCGCTGGGGTGTGTTTGCGTATGCGATCGCCGCAATTAAGACGATTACAACGGCCCGTCGTTTTACCACAGTGATTCAGATTGATGATGGCGCTGAGATTACCCGGCGATCGCTACAAATTGCGGTAGGTAATGGTCGTTATTATGGGGGTGGGTTAACGGTTGCTGAAGACGCGGCGATCGATGATCAACGGCTTGACTTATACAGCATGGAAATACCCCGTTGGTGGCATATTTTCTTTCTGCTGCCAGCGCTCCGATCAGGGCGATTTAGCGAAAGAATTGGCATTTCGAGATGGCATGGCCGAAAGATCAAAGTTTGGACTCGGAGTCACAAGCGAATTAATACCGATGGCGAAATCACCACAACTACTCCAGCTCTATTTGAGCTTTGCCCTAAAGCCTTAGAAGTCTTTGTCCCCAACCCTGCAACAAAGCCTCTAACCGAGCAAGTAGCTAAGGGTAAAGCAAATGGCTCCCTAGCTTAGCTTAGAAGGGTTCACATTCAGGCGTGTAGGAAAGTTGAATATCACCCACACCCGAAATATATTCGGTGTAAGTTGTTTGAATGCCATCGCCTAAGCAAATTCGGTTATCGTAGAAGCCTTCATGTCCACCACCGTAATAGCCTGGTACTGGGGTGTAGGTTGGTGGTCGGTAACCGAAAATATATTCAAAAAAGTTGAAAGCTGTGGCGCGATCGTACACAAAAGCCTGCCAAGCCTTATCTTCAACCGGAATCCCCGCTCCTGTCGCTGGTACTAGAGCGATCCACTGTGCTTTGCCGTTGACAAAAATAACTTTGAACTTTGCATTAGCAGGCAAATTGGGAATCATTCGACGCAACCGAGTATTTGAGTAGGTTCGCTCTGTCAAAACCTCATTGCCCTGTTGTCTTTTCGATTCGGTTAAATGCCGCCCAAAGTACCGTTCAATAGTTGAAAAAGATTGGTTAAGCACATAGCGCCCTGCCTGAGCAGGAGCGACTGCCACCATCCCACTACCAAATACACCTAGACTAATAACAAGTAATCGATACAAGACTAGTTTGTGTAGCATATTTACTTATCAAGTAAAAAATAAGTTAAAAGCCTTCTCAACAAAGAAGCACTCCTTTATAAACAATCTAACTGGTTACCCATGATTGGCGTGCCAATTGCAGGTTTACTACAAGATACATCGACATCAACTAATATCCCGAAAAGACGAGAAACTTACTATAAAAACTCTGTTTTAAGGTGTGATCTTTTCTAACTTTATAACCACTATTTACAGGTGAACAAACGTATCAATAGGCTCAAACTAAACGCCTAAACTAACCATTAATTGCACATCAAGAGTTAGTAGGAGCTTGGAGGTTCCTTTTGCGAAAAGTTCTAGTCATTTGGATGCCTGTAATCACTAGCCCAATCAAGCCAGCCCCCACCAGCAAAACATAGATAGACTGTAGAGTAGAGCCTAAATAAGCGCCCTGATGCAGGTTTATTAAAATTGAGGCGGGTCTAGCAGGCAAACCAAACCAAGCCTTTCCAACTCGAAAAGCAACCCCTGTTGAAGCACTGATTAATAAGGGAAGAAAGAAGATCAAAGCTAACAAATGATGAAACCAACGCACGTTTCGTTTGGCATTAGCTTGTAGAGCTTTGCGCTGGTTTTTGATCATCACTACACCAGTTACAAGCATTCCGAGCAAGCCTACCCCTACCAAAAGAACGTAGACTGGCACGAGTTTCCCGCCCAAAAACTTTCCCTCATGAATGTCCATCATGAAGCTACCTAACTCATTAGATAAGCCAAACCAGCTTGTTCCAATTTGATAAATCACGCCAGTTAATGCCATTAACAAGAAAGGAATAAACAGGATAGGAGCTGTTTTACGATGAAGTCTTCGCAAGTCCATTTTCAAAAATCTTAACCTCTGTTCTATTTACATCGATTTTTCTGGGATGACTGGCAAGGTGCTAGTTGATAACGGTACAAACTATGGTTCAGCTTTTTGGTTAAGCGTTTGTCAGCATCCCAAAAATAAATAAGCTAAATGCCTATTTCATTTACCCTATAACGAATTAAAAAAACAGGTTCTATATCGCTAAAAAATTATTTAACTCTTTAGGTTTAAGAAGATTTTTGGGAGCGATGGATTCTTTTTGTTCTAGCTGAGACTCACCAGGAAGTGAGCATGATGAGAACCTTCCAAATAGCCAGCAGAGGAACGGATGTAATACCAATTCTGCAAAACTGGGCTACAGATGCTTATCTGTAAGAGCGGTATTTCCTTCGGAAACGCTACACGAACGCGAACCACCCCTACGAGGATCTGTAAATGGGACTTAGAGAATTGGTATAAGCCATTGTTGAGAACAAATGCAATTAGGTTGAAAATAAAGAATAATTACAAGCGCCACTTCTTCCAGATTAAAATCCAAACTTCAAAAAATCATCTAATTTTGATCATCTCGAATATCTTTCAAGATATTTTCTTACTTGCAGTCCACTCTCTAGCTTGTTATCTCACCTAGCAAGCACTTTTCTAAAAAATCTCTCTAATACTGAAAAGCCAATAGTTCTCAAACGATATTTAAGACGTTTTAGAGGGAGGATAGATGCCTCTTAAGTCCTACAATTGAGGTAGGGCTTTTGCTAGACACGCTCTAACAAATGGCTTAAACGGATAGAACAATCCTCTTCTACAACGTTTGGCCGAGTCGGTATCGTTTAAGCCGCAATACTGATAAAGTTTGGCAGTGCTTCAACTTGAGCAGCAGAAACTTTATTGATAGCTTCAGTAATTGTTCTGTTGAGACGATTTAAGGAATTTTGTCAAAATAATGGGCAATAAGGGCATCTAACACTCAAGTAGTGCAACTACCGTTCACACCCCTTGAGGACTGATATAACTATATGGTCTTTGGGGATGGTCAAACTTCAAACAGCCGAATTTCAATATTGACTGCTATTAATTGCGGTTTACTTTGAGTATCCTGACAACAAGAAATTAGATGAACTCAATAGTGCATCGTCTAATCAATCTACTTGCTAGCCAAAACAAGCAAAATCTATCACTAAGCTAGAATTTGGCATCTTTTGATTAGGATGAATTAGGCTATCAAATCCTGAATTTGAGGCTTTGGCATTCACTTCCAAGACTTTTGCAGCAGCCCAAGATGGTGACGAACCGTGATTAGGTTTGCCTGAAATAGTGTGTCTTAGATTGAGCGATCGCGCAGAATTGAGGATTGCAATTGTGCCACCAAACGCGATCGGTCAATTTGCTAAAATCTGCAAACGGCAAAGAGACGGCGGCTGAAAATAAACGTGCCTTCACCTGAGAATTACGAATCAGCAGAACTGTTCAATTTACCTGGTTATCGCTTCTGCTTTGCTCGCAACAACAATAATAGATCCGTCAAATTTACTTTGACAGCAAGTTCTCTAAACCTATCAGGTTGAGATAGGCAAAACTCGCTGGTCGCTCGATTATAGCGCTACGCGTAAAGTTTGGTATGAGGCCATAGGGGGTTGGTTACACCCCCAGCCAAGGGGTTTCGTCCCTGCACCCCGTCCTAACTTTTTCCAGTACTGCTATAAATAGCTCTGCGCTCAAAACGCTTCAGTTTGTCTGAGTGGTTTGGGATATTCAATGTCTGAATATAGCTGTTGCTAGATGACTGAGGAGATTGGAAATAGAAGAAGTGTGGAAGCTGTGTTCTAAGCCAAGAATTTCACCTCTGCACCTCGTTCTAACCAGGATGCCTATGACTATAGCAAGGCATCCGTAGAAATTCTGTAGTGGTGAATAATACTGAAACGTTTTTGAGGTTTTGAAGTAGATAAAGAATTGACGTTTTTTTGAAAACTTTGCTGAAATCAGATTGCAAGTCCTGAAAGTAATCTATACCATCACATAGCATTCTGTTGCGGGCTTTTCATTCACCTGGGTTGTAGTGAGTCAATCAAGTTACTGACAGCTCAACGTTTTCACTGCGACTCGACTGTATGCCTCAAAATAAAACAGAGCAGTATTCTCATGTACCGATCTTGGTTTGGTCTCATCACCCTGTTAGTTAGCTACGCAGTTACAGGTTATTTACTATCCAATTACGAAGCAACGGCTGCCATTTGGTTATTGACTGAAATCATAGTGGTCTATTTGGCCTGGACTGGAACGGGTGCCATCTTTCTCTCAATTGCGGGTGGCATTGGTATTGTTGGTATCGGCGTGCTGACTGCAGACCTACCTTATGGAATGTCAGGATTGCCCTTCAATTTGAACGCGGCTCAAGTTTGGGCGATCGACTTGGGCTTTAGTTTATTTTGGGCAATCCTTGTCATTTTTCAACTTGCGTTTACGACTCATCGCCTGAAGTTGTCTGGATGGAAGAGCCTGGAAGTTTTTTGGATTGCTTTCATGGTCGCCAACCTGGGCTTAGTTTTTGGAAATATGCTTAACCTCAATCATCTATGAATGTAACGACTCAATCAGAAAAAGTCACTTCCGTTGATTACAAATCTCGAACTCCTGAATACTATCTTTCAACTATTGCTCCCCAAGTTTTGCAGAGCCTCAGTTCAGAACAGCTATTGGAACTAAGGCGTGTGATTGACAGCGCAATTCCTAAACCAGCACCCAAAATTGTTGACCTGAGATTTGTGGTTGACCTACTCTTCTCACGATTTTACGTGGTGCTATTTATCGGTAAAGATCGCCGTTCTCAACCTCGCAAGCATGTTCCTGAAAAGGTGACAAAGATTGGAAATACGATCGCAGCCACTATTATATTGATTGCACTAAACCTGACAATCAGTGTGTTTCTTGTGCTGACGGGCTACCTGGTCAAATCTGCGATCGGGATCAATTTACTTCCAGGTCATTTTCCACAATTAATTAAACACTTTTTCTCGTCTATGTAGGCTAAATCATCCACTAGCTGCCATCTCCCAGTGAATGAATCTAATTCAAACGCCTGGTTCATTTGCAATTATGGGTGAGTGCCTGCGATCGCGCTGAGACAAAAAATAACCAACCAGTTCTGTAGAGAGGGCAATCTCAGCTCTTTTTAGCAGAACTTGTTTGCTTTTCTGCGCCTTACTCGTTTGCCAATATAGCTATCGTCATCTTGGTTAGAGCGGGAGACTGACCTCAACAACGTGATTGGCAAAAGTCTTACCAAATTGCGAGACCAATAGATCCAACTCTTAAAACTGTCGCATTGGTGTAGACGACTCCATTCTCTACTTCCAAAATACCTGAAATGCAATTTCAGCAAGGGTTGAGCTTCATAAACCTAGCGAATGCAGATAGCGACCTCAGTTTTTATTTTTCAGCAAGTCATAAAACTCAGACAATTAATTGCAATTTTCTCCGAAAATAAGTTACTACATTTGTAGTTCCATATTACAAATCTCTGTGATTCTCACTTTATAAACGGCTTCATCGGAGGAAAAATATGCTAGTCCTGCCAATCGTCACTTTCGCGGTCTTAGTTGCGTTGTTTATTGCTGACTTTAAACCAGCTCCGCCTAAATCGGCTGAAAAAGAATTGGGTGAGGCGATCGCCAAATATCTTTCAAATGGGGTGAAAGTTCAGATTGTCGAGAACAAAAAGAACTAAGTAGGTAAGCACAATTTTTGTTACAAGGAGAGTGGGGGGCGTTGCTCTCAGACGGGGGTTTCCACCCCCTCCACCCCAAATCATCTTTCGTTTAAATGCACTTGACTATTCATAGCTTTACTTTTCCTGAAGCTCGCTATCCATTCTTCTGCGCCTGATCTGCACGTCACTTCAGTATTTAACACCAGTGTAGAAGCGCAGGATTCACATTTTCTTAACATATACGGAGAAGATGTATAAAATCTATCAAGGCTGACCGTGTTTTCACGATATCAACTGATTTACCTGTAATTGCGAATAGTTGACTTAGTAGAGGATGGCTCACCCATGTCACTGTTCGCAATCATTGCCCTGTTGCTCTTTCTGTTTGTACCAGCCTTTGCGGGTGGTGGTGGTAAACAATCATCGAAACCCCCTGCGGCACCTTCTCCATCGCCTACGGTCGATCTTCCGAAGCCCAATCTCCCCGGTATCCCCCCTCCAGAAACGCCCCAAGGCAACGGCGGGGTAAATCAACCTACACCAGTACCAACACCTGCACTACTACCAGGTTTAATCGGCCTTGGCGTACAAGTTGCACGTAAGAGAAAGAGCGAGGCAAAAGAAGCAACGAACGATATCAACTAGATCAATTCGATCAGTAACAACTGCATCTGCGCTCAGGCGCAATTGTTCAATAAACCACATCCCGCCCTTGGCATGGGTGGATGCAAAGCTAGACAACACACAACTATCTCTGCACCACCCCATGATTTCAGGGTTGGAAAAAGTATTTTTAGAGGGGGCATTTAAGTCAGTTGTAATTGGAGCAACACCCTTTTTCGCTTCGGCTCACGTATCAATGCAAAAAATTATTCATATCTTGACTGCACCAAGATGATGAGTCACCTCCTGGTTTAGCAGCCTGCCAATTGCGCAACATAAAGGTAGAAGGCTGCACCTAGAATTTTTAGACTTTTAGACAGGCGATCGCACAGATATATTCGGTAAACCCATTCACAGTGGTGAAAGAACCGTAGGTAGCTGAGAACATCATGCGGAAGACCCTAAATAGAAGGGAAGTAATCCCATCTGGCAGCTTGCTGGTAGCTGAATGAGAATAATCACTGTGAGAAGTCTAAAGGTCAAAGGGAATTTGATTACTAGCTTCTTATTCCCACCTATCAGGAATGATCTCAATGAAAATGGAAAGCAGTTCACAGTTGGCTTACAGCAAATTTATTGAACAGGTCAAGAGCTTTCAGGTTGAGCGGGTAACGATCAAGCCCGATCGCATTGAATATACCCTCAAACCAGAGTTTGGTAGCCAACGGTTTTTCACGCAAGCCATTGGGCAAACCGAAGACCTACCCAGCCTGTTACAAAGTCACAACGTCGAATTTACGACGATGCTTGATCATGCGGCAACAACGACTGGCATTATGGGTTTGCTCTTGTCGGCTGGGCTACTCGTGGGCACTTTCGCATGGTTATTGAAATTTAGCAATGCGGGGGGTGGCATTGGTGTTGGTGCGGGAATGGGCAAGAGCAACGCTCGTGTTTATAACCAGGGCAAGACAGGCATCACCTTTGCAGATGTGGCTGGGGTTGATGAAGCCAAGCATGAACTGCAAGAGGTGGTTGACTTTCTAAAGAATGGTGAGAAGTATCGCAAACTTGGAGCCAAAATTCCTAAAGGGGTTTTGTTAGTTGGCCCTCCGGGAACAGGTAAAACCTTATTGGCAAAGGCGGCAGCGGGTGAAGCGGGTGTTCCTTTCTTAAATATGTCGGGTTCAGAGTTTGTTGAGCTTTACGTGGGGGTGGGCGCATCTCGCGTGCGGGATCTGTTTAATCGAGCCAAGCGCCAAGCACCTTGTATCGTGTTTATCGATGAACTGGATGCGATCGGTAAATCCAGAGGTGGTAGCCCAATTGGCGGCGGCAATGACGAGCGCGAACAAACCCTAAACCAGTTGCTAACCGAGATGGATGGCTTTGACGGTAATCAAGGGGTGATTGTAATTGCGGCAACAAACCGTCCTGAAATTCTTGACCCTGCCTTGCGTCGTCCCGGTCGTTTCGATCGCCAGGTTTTGGTTGATCGACCTGACAAGAGCGGCCGACTTGAAATTTTGCGCGTTCATGCTCAACCAATTGTGATGGGTGAAGATGTCGATTTAGAAGTCATTGCGGCTCAAACTCCCGGTTTTGCGGGAGCCGATCTCGCCAATCTGGTCAACGAAGCCGCGTTGATGGCTGCCCGTAACAACCGTCAGGCAGTGTTGATGGCCGACTTTAAAGAAGCGATTGAGCGAGTCATTGCGGGGCTAGAAAAGCGATCTCGGATTCTGACTCCGCTGGAGCGTCAAACCGTGGCTTACCACGAGGTAGGTCATGCCCTGGTGGGTGCCCTGATGCCCGGTGGTGGCAAAGTTTCAAAAATCTCGATTGTCCCGCGTGGTTTAGGTGCCTTGGGCTATACCTTGCAGATGCCTGAAGTAGATCGCTTCTTGCTGTTAGAAGACGAATTGCGGGGTCAGATTGCGACGCTGTTGGGCGGGCGATCTGCTGAAGAAATTGTGTTTGGCAAAGTTTCTAGCGGAGCCAGTGACGATATTCAAAAGGCGACTGACCTGGCAGAACGCGCCGTGACCCAATACGGCATGAGCAATATGGGGCCGGTTGCATTTGAAAAGAACTCAGCGCAGTTTTTAGATGGTGGCAGCACACGCCGAACGGTTAGCTCAGAAGTAGCTGTTGAGATTGATCGGCAAGTGAAGCAGGCGATCGATAAAGCTCACAATATTGCCTTAGAAATTCTTCAGCTCAACCGCGAATTGCTGGAGTCTGCGACTCAAACGTTGCTGGTGCAAGAGGTGTTAGAAGGGGACGTATTGCAAGCGATTCTGGCGCAAGTGAAAGCTCCAATTGGTTTAAACACCTGGTTGTCTGAAGGCTAGTGTTCCTCTTTTAAGGAAACTCACCCCTTTTACGTGAGTCACCTGGGTGAAAACCAAAAAAAGTCCCCCAATTTGGGGGACTTTCGCTTAGGAAATGTATCTAATTGAGCCAGAAAGCAGTCATCAAACAGCTAAACAATCGGCTTAGCGGTCGAGAACAAGCTTCTCACAGACTCTCTTTAGCGTGCCCAGTAAATCACCTTCTTCTCGACGACAGCAAAGGCAGAATATAGCAAGACACCCATAGCCGCCAAGACGAGCAAGGCTGCAAATGCAAGCGGCACATTAAAGTCAGCTGTCGCTTGTACAATCAGATAGCCCAACCCCGCATTTGAAGCAACCGACTCAGAAATAACAGCACCAATGAAAGCAAAGGATGCCGCGATTTTGAGTGAAGCAAAGATGTAAGGCAACGTATGCGGCCAACCAATTTTCTGGAAAACTTCAACCTGGTTTGCACCGAGCGATCGCAGCACGTCTTTCATCTCAGGTTCAACGGTATCTAGCCCCAGCGCGACGTTCACCGCAATTGGGAAGAATGCCAACAAAAATGCCGTCAGTGTGGCTGGAATGGCGTTTGCTCCAAACCAAATTGCCAGCAGTGGAACGATCGCCGCCTTAGGAATGGTGTTGAACGCGACCAGCAGGGGATACAAGGTGATGTAGGCCAGGCGGGAATAACCAATCATGAAGCCTAAAATGACCCCGACCGCGATCGCCAGCACGAAACCGACCATCGTTGTCCATAGAGTACGACCCGCATTTTGTAATAACTGCGGTGCAAACTCTACCATCGAGCGAAAGATGCTTGATGGCGCTGGCAAGTTAAACGGTGGAATCTTGAAGATAAAAACAATCAGCTCCCACAAAATAAATAGCGCAAGTGTTGCGACAAAAGGTAGCACAAAGCTCGCTGATTTAGACCTTAAAAATTTTTCCATGGAAACTCACTAAACTCGTTGTTAGCTGCCTGAAAAACGCAGAAACCCAATGGCTAAAACTCAACCGAATTGTGATGGAGCTAGTTGTGGTGAATATTTTGACGAATCGATGAGAAGTAATGGTTAAACTCATCGGTCAGTTCCATCTCTAATGTGCGAGGACGGGGTAGATCAATCTTCACACGATGGATAATTGTGCTGGGACGAGGACTCATGACATAAACATAGTCAGACAAAAAGACAGCCTCGCGTAAATCGTGGGTGATTAAAATCCCGACGCATTTGGCCTGCATCCAAAGCTTTTGAGTCATGACCCACATTTCTTCGCGGGTAAATGCATCGAGTGCCCCAAACGGTTCATCAAGCAGCAGAATCTCAGGCTGGTGAATCAAGGCACGACACAGCGATGCTCGCTGCCGCATCCCCCCCGACAATTGCCAAGGATACTGCTTCTGGAAATCTTGCAGCCGCACGGTTGTTAACAGCTCTTGCGCCATCTGAATGTAGCGGGCCTTTTGCTTTGAAAAATCGCGCTTGAACGGTTCAACAATCTCAAGTGGCAATAGCACATTGTTCAATGTGTTACGCCAGGGCAGCATCACCGGGTTTTGGAACGCAATTCCAACATTCTTGAGCGGACGATTAATACGTTGTCCACGATAGCGAATTTCGCCAATGCGAGCTGGGCTTAGCCCCGAAACCATCCGCAAAATCGAAGTTTTACCGCAACCGCTAGGGCCGACAAATGAAACAAACTCACCTGGTTGAATTGAAAGCGTCACATCTTGAATGATGGTTCGCATTGCCCCTTCAAAGGGATACTCTAGCCCAACATGATCAAACTCTAACAGTGGCTCGCCCGTATTACCCGATAAACCCGAAGTATCTAGCTCAGTAATTGGTTGCGTCATGGCGTTACTCTAGCTGGAGTGAAAGAAGAATAAAAAAGGCGATCGCCATCAAACGATCACCTTACTTGAACAGAATTAGGAAAGAGGCTTGCGCTCAGCAGCGGGAGGCACCTGCCGTTGCTCTTTAGGTGGTAAAAACTGATCGCTAAAGATATCCGCAACTTGTGGCTTACTCTTTAGTCCAAAGCCTGCCACAGTCTGATCAATGGTTTCTTGTAAACGAGCCGTATCAGCCGCACCAAAACCATTCTTCTCAACTTCAGGAGTTACATACATAGACTTCAAAGCAATGTCTAGACGAACCTTCTCTGCTTGCCGATCCATCAACTTACTTTGGTCTGCTGCAATCACAGCATCTAAACCCGCAGTCGGATCTTTGATGACATCTTGCATTCCACGGAAATAAGCCTTAACAAAGGCTTTCACAACTTCTGGGTTTGCTTTCGCAAAAGAATCTTTAACCAGAATTGTGTTGCCGTAAAAATCTAACCCGTTTTCGGTGTAGTAGAAGGTGGTGATATCTTCTGGCTTTTTACCAGCTTTCAATAGAGAAGGAATTGCTGAGGTTGAAAAACCGCTGATTGCATCAACCTTGCCTTGCAGCAAAAAAGTCTCTCTTAACTTTGGCTCCATTGTTGTCCACTCAATGGACTTGGGATCAACACCCACTTCCTGAGCAAACAATGGAAACAACTTCCGGGGGCCATCACCGGCGGGCGCACCGAGTTTCTTACCATTCAAATCTTTAGGCGAGCTAATGCCCCTCTCCTTCAGCGAGAGAACCGCAAAAGGAGCTTTGTTTTGAGTAACCGCAACCGCAATCACTTTGTCATTGGGGTTCTTCTCATTAAATTCTAAGGCGTTGTACATATCGCTAAACGCCATATCAAACTTGCCAGTTCCCAACTTGCTGATCGTGTCTGCGTTACCAAAACCACGCTCAAACGAAACGTTTAGACCTTCTTCAGCAAAGTAACCCTTATTGATTGCAACGATTAAAGGTGCATCAAGACTCTGCATTAAAAATGAAAGCTGCACCCGCACATCTTTCAAATCTTTCTTATCAGTTGTTGCTGCTGGATTGGCAGATGAACCTGGGCCACCAGAAGCAGTAGGAGATTGGGTCGCACAGCCTGTGAACAAAGCTGCACAAGCAAGTAGTAGGAAAAAGCGAGACAGACCCTTGAGGCTTGCCTTTCGATGAATCACGTTGCGCTCCTAAGGTTTAATCAACAGAAATGAATTTGAACTAGAACAGGCGAACGAAGAAGACCGAAAACGCTAGTTTTGGTTACGTATAAAACAGTATCTCAGTGAAGCTTAGCAAGGGGTTATCCCTGGACAGGACTCAGCAAATTAAGATCTAAATCTGGATTCTGTATACACGAATTCTAGATGCTCAGTATTGAAGCTATAAGTAGACGAATTCTGTATAGCAGATTACTTATAGGTGTGGAACCTCATTCATACGTTCATTACAAATGGGTGGACTAAAGTTGCTTTTTAGAAAACTTTTTCAATCGTTCACATGACTCGGGAAGACCGCAGATGGATAAATGAATAAATACGCAGGAAAACATTGCTAAAGACGGCACCGATTCGCTGGAACAAATTGCGAACATCCCTAACCCACCACAAAGCCGTGCATAGGTCAAGAGGAGTAAGCCGTTCCCTCTACGCGACACTACTTTGATCCCCACTAAAAAGCTCGATCAATCCCCCTATTTGAAATGTTGTAACTTCTCAGTTGCCAAAGCAAATTTAGATTATCAGTACGTATAGCAGCCCTGAATCATTTACGCAAGCTTGAAGTATTTAGTCCAGCAATTCTCAGTATGGCAAAAGGCTGTTCAAGTCCTGAAAATGCCTGTATTGTAAGGACATCTGAGAGAGCCAAGAGAGCCAGAACGGTTGAGCGAACGGGGGTTATTTGACACTATCGT
>Ga0073934_10006784_pt1 | contig 16400 bp, 13 predicted proteins | sample LarsenN4metaG_FD_76834 | JGI IMG/M metagenome (GOLD analysis project Ga0073934, IMG submission 76834) | Hot spring sediment bacterial and archeal communities from British Columbia, Canada, to study Microbial Dark Matter (Phase II) - Larsen... ...
CGCCCGCTGCGGGCGCTCGTGAGCGCGTGTCGCGCCCGATTGACCGCTCGCCGCGAACGGTACCGCACCTGACCGTCTTTACAGAACGCGCATTCCACGCCGTTTCTTTTCCCTATGCTCAATGTGAGCATGCTCATGACCGAACCTCATCGCGCGCAGCACGGGCAATACGTCGCGCGGTATGTCGCCACCGGCGACGCGCATATCATCGGCAAAGGCCGCGAAGTCGAGGCGCGCCGCGCTAATGGCGAGGTTTTTCCCGTCTCGCTCTCTGTCGGCGAAGCCCTAGACGGTGAAAAGCGGCGTTTCGTCGGGATCGTGCGCGATCTTTCCGAGCAGCGGGCTGCCGAGCAGAGCACGCGCGCGCTCGAGCACAGGCTCGCGCACGTCGGCCGTTTCAACTTGATGGGCGAGATGGCGGCCGGTATCGCGCACGAGATCAATCAGCCGCTGTCCGCCATCGCGACCTACGCGCAGGCAGGCAAGCGGGTCTTGCAGCGCGGCAATCCCGATATCGCCTTGCTGCGGGATATCTGCACCAAGATCGACGACCAGGCTCGGCGAGCCGGACAAGTCATCGACAATCTGCGCAAGTTCATCCGCAAGCAGGAGATCGAGACGCAGTCGCTCGACGTCAACCGCGTAGTCCAGGACGTGCTGGAGCTCATCGAGGTCGATGCTCACTCCGAGGGTATTCCCGTGCACTTGCGAGCCGCCGAGGCCCTTCCCAAGGTGCGCGCCGATGCAGTCCAGCTGCAGCAAGTGCTGCTCAATCTGACCCGCAATTCGGTCGACGCCATGCGCGGCGGAGTGGGCAAGGAGCGCGGCATCGTCATCGCGACCGAGCGCCGCGCCAACGGCAGCGTATGCGTCACTGTCACGGATCACGGCCACGGTGTTGCCGCGCAGCTCGGCGACAATATCTTTCATCCGTTCGTCACTACGAAGCGGGACGGCTTGGGTGTCGGTCTTGCGATCAGCAAGACGATCGTCCAATCTTACGGCGGGACGCTGGCCTACTCGGACAATCCGGCCGGCGGCACGGTCTTTACGGTCGAGTTGCCAGCGGAACAAGGGCCGGATTCGGCGCAGGCGCAGACATGAGAGCGAAAGACGACCGTCCTATCGTCTATCTCGTCGATGACGACGAGGCTGTGCGGGATTCGCTCGGCATGCTGTTCAAATCGATCGGGCTCGTGCACGAGGCGTACGCTTCGGCGCTCGACTTCCTGCAGCACTACGAGCCCAAGCGCCAGTCATGTCTCGTCGCGGATATCAGGATGCCGGGCTTATCGGGTCTCGAGCTGCAGCAGCGCTTGAACGACCAGCGGGCGGAGATTCCCGTGATCTTCATCACCGGACATGGCGACGTGCCGATGGCCGTCACGGCCATGAAGTCCGGCGCCGCGGATTTCATCCAAAAGCCGTTCCGCGATCAGGATCTCATCGACCGCATCAACAAGGCGCTCGCGCGTGACGGCGAGCGGCGTAAAGGGCGCGCCGAGGAGGACGATATCCGCCGGCGCATCGCGTTGCTGACGCCGCGCGAAAAAGAGGTCATGGAGCGCGTCGTGCGCGGCCAGGCCAACAAGGTCATCGCCATGGATCTCGGCGTCAGCCAGCGCACGGTCGAGCTGCATCGCGCGCGGGTCATGCGCAAGGTCAGGCTGCGCTCGGTTGCCGAGCTCGTGCACGCCATCGACCGCATCGGCGGCGTGGAGAAGCTCGAACCTACGGCTGCTGCCGGTACTGCAGCGTCGAAATGAACTCGACCACGGCCGCGATACGCCGCCGCACCGTGCGCTCCGGCGCGTCCTGATCCGCGCCCTTGAACACGTCGCCCCAGATCGGCATCAGCCGGTCGCCGTGCGCGGCCTTTTCGGTTCTACCGTCGACGTACGCCGCGACCGCGTCCGCGGGATAGACGCCGCCGTTGCGCTGCGCGAGCGTGCGGAGGTTCGGCACCGTGACGCGCATGCTGGCTGCCACCGGGCCAGTTCCTTCGCCGTCGTCGCCGTGACAGGCCGCGCAATGGTTGAGGTACAACCGCGCGCCCGTGTCCTGCGCGGCGCATACCTTCGTGCCGATAGCCATTGCGATGCCGAGAGCAACGTGAACGGCGACTCTCATGTCGTTTTCCTTTGCGATCCGGGTCGCTGCGCGCTCCGGCTGGGGGGAGGAGCCGGGGCGCGCAGCGCCGGCCTCAGGCTGCTTTGACGGGGATCTGCTTGACGCGCTCTTGCGCCTCTTTCGTCTTCGGCAGATCGATCGTCAGCACGCCGTCCTTGAACTTCGCTTCGATCTTCGCGGCGTCGACGCCGGCCGGAAGCTCGATCGTGCGGCGGAACGAGCCGTAGGCGCGCTCGCGGCGAAACACGTCCTTGTCTTTCTTTTCTTTCTCTTCCTTCTTCTCGCCGCGGATCGTCAACGTGCGATCGTCGACGGTCACGGCGACATCCTTGTCCGTCATGCCCGGTAGCTCGACGGTGACGCGGAACGCTTTGTCCTCGTCCACGACGTCGAGACTCGGCACGACTTTACCGGTCTTCCACGCATCCGAGAGCAGAGCCGGTGCGAAATTGCCATTCCACGCCTCGCCGAACAGCCGGTCGATGCTACGGTGCAGCGAGTCCATTTCGGCTCGGAACGAATCGAACGAACGGTCGTCGTCGAAGCCGCGCAAGCTGCCCCAGCGCCAGGGGACGAGATTGCCGATGCTCATGTTTGAATCTCCGTCAGTTGTAGGGAGTGACGGCCAGATTGTCGACAAGACGCTCCTATCGCGGCGATACGGGAATGTACCTAGTGCCGCTACGGCTGCAGCGAATAGATCACTTGATGGATATCGTCCGGATCGCGCTGCTCGGTAAAGCCGACGTCGTGCGCGAGCCGTCGCATCGCGTCATTGCTCGCGGAGTCCATCGAGTACAGCCGCCGGACGCCGCGAGCGCGGGCATGCTCGATGAGCCGGCGCAGCAGCAACTTGCCGAGCCCTTGATGTTGCCAATCGTCGGCGACGGCGACGGAGATCTCGGCGCCGGTGTCGGTGTCGGTGCCGCCGGCGTAGCGGCACACGCCGATCTGGCGCTCGCCGCCGGCTCCGCCCACGGTGGCGACGTACGCCATGTCGTGCGGGTGGCTCGAGTCGCACAGGCGCCGCAGGGCCGCGTCGCTGAGTCGCGCGATGCCGCCGAGAAACAGGGCGTGCTTGCTCTGCGGTGATAGCGCGTCGATGAACGCCGCCGTTCGCGCCACGTCATCGCGCCGTATCGGCCGGATCGTAGCGCTGCGGCCGTCGCGCAGCGTGACCTCGGTGGGGGCGGTGATCGACGTCGACATGGGCGTTCTCCTCGTAGCGGCGAACTCAGGATGCGCGCTCGGTGGCCCGTGTGCCAAGCTCGGCCAGTAGCCGACGGACGGCATCCTCGAGAGCCGAGCGAATCTGCGCCCGCTGCCCGCCGCTCGCGAGCTCGAGCGGGTCACCGAAGGCCACGCGCACAGGCGCAGGGCGCGGCCAGCGGCGGTGCTTCGGCCAGGCGGCGAACGTACCATCGATGGCCATGGGCACGACGGCCGCCGCAACGTCCTCGATGAGCACCCCGACACCGCCTTCGAATGCCTGCAACTCGCCCGTCGGCGACCGCTTGCCCTCGGGAAACCACACGACGTCGTAGCCGCGTGCGAGCAGCTCGCGCGCGGTGCGCACGGCGCCGGCCAGATCTCGGTCCGGATCTACCGGGAATACCTGCGTCGCGCGGCTCACGAGCCGCCGCCACCGGCTCGTGTGCATGACGCCGACCCAACCGGCCCAATAGGTGCGGCGCAGCCGGCGCCAGGGCAGGGCGGCCGCGACGACAAGCGGGTCGAGATAGCTCGTGTGGTTCGGGGTGATCAGGGCCGCGCCGGGCGGCAGTCGCTCGGTGCCGGTCACCGTCGGCCGCAACGTGACGCGCACGAGTGCCCGTGCGAGGGCGAGCAGCACCGCGCCGAAACCTCGTAGCACAGGTCCCGGCGGCGTAAACGGCACTGCCGCCCGTTGCGGTGTGCCGCCGTGTTGCGCGGCGGCCTCGATCTCGCGCAGCAGGTCGCGCAGCGTGAGGATGCGCGCGACGTGGTCGGCGTCGAGCACGACCTTGAAGCGCTGCTCGAGCTCGACCGTGAGCGCCACCCAGCCGAGGGAATCGACGTCGAGCTCGAGCTGCGGGCTCGTGTCGAGTGTCAGGCGCGCTTGCGGATAGCGCTCGGCCAGCCAGCGCCAGACGGCGCCGCCGAGCGGCGTCTCGATGAGCGCACGGTCCGCGGCGGAAAGCTCGGTGGGCGCGCTCGAGGTCTCGACGGCGGCGCCGTCGAACAGCCCCGGCAACAAATGGCGGCGCAGCTTGCCGAGTTGGGTGCGCGGCAGCGCCGCGCGCACGATGCGGTAGCTCGTGATGCGTTGGTAGGGCGGCAGGCGCGAGGCGAGCTCTTCGAGCGCGTCGCGCACGGACGCAGCCTCGCGCAACGCGCCGCGCTTGCGCACCTCGCCTTCGTCGGGCACTACGACGGCGGCGAGCTTGCCGCCCCGCTCGAACACCCCGATCTCGCGCAGCAGCGGCGAGACGTACGCTTGCTCGACGACCTCGGGGAAGAACTTCTTGCCGTCCGCGAGGACGATCAGCTCCTTGCTGCGGCCGACGACATGCAGATACCCCGCGGAATCGAATCGGCCGAGATCGCCGGTCCGGAACCAGCCGTCCGCCGTGAACGTCGCGGCCGTCGCCGCTGGATTGCGCCAGTACCCGGCGAATACGCTTCGGCCGCGCGCGAGGATCTCGCCGGGCGTGCCGTCGTCCTCGGCCGCGATCCGCACTTCGACGCCGGGTAACGGGCGCCCTTCCGAGCCGAGCTTCGAGCGCCGCAGCGTGTTGAACGTGAGGACCGGCGAAGTTTCAGTGAGCCCGTAGCCCGTCAGCACGCGGAAGCCGAGCCCTTCGAGGTTCCAGGCGAGCTCGTCCGCGAGCTTCGCACCGCCGCAGCCGATGAGCTCGAGGGAGCCGCCGAGGCGCGCGCGGACGGCGCGGAATAGCCAGCGGCCGACGCGCAGCTTCGTCCGGCGGCGGAGCACGATGCTGGCCGCCAGCAGCGCCGCGAATACTCGCGCCGCCAGCGCGCCGCGGGCCGCGGCCCCCGCAAGCACGCTGTCCATGAGCGCCGCGCAGAGCCGCGGCACGGCAAGCAGTGCGGTCGGTCTGCCGAGCCTGCAGGCCTCGAGGATGTCGGGGCCCGAGATGCCCGCAGGTAGCACGAGCGTGCCGCCCGCGGCGAGCGTCGTCAGCAGCCCGACCGTGAACGGATACGTGTGATGCAGCGGCAGCGGCAGCAGCACTCGATCGTTTGCGCCGACGAGCCGTGCGGCCGTGAGCTCGGCGACGTTGGCCGCGAGGTTCGCGTGCGTCAGCGGCACGGCCTTCGGGTTGCCGGTGGTGCCGGACGTGAACAGCAACGACGCGAGGTCTGCGCTGCGAATCGGCGGCAGCTCGCAGGAGTCGCCGGCGGCGCCGAGTGCGGCGACGCTGTCGCTGTCGCTGCCGGCGGCGTCGAGAAGCCAGCAGCGCAGCTCGCGATCGGCGGCGAGCGCGGCGTGCTGCGCGCGCGTCGTGATGATCGCAACGGGTGCGGCGTGTACCAGAGCGGCGGCGGTGGATTCGGGTGTGCTCTGCGGATCGAGCGGGACGGCCGCCGCGCCCGTTTCGACGATACCGAAGTAGGCGGCAATCCAGTCAGGGCTATTCGGGCCGAGCAGCGCGACGCGCTCGCCGGCGCCGATGCCGTTCGCCCGCAGGCCGCGCGCGATTCCGCCTATCTTGGCCGCGAGCTCGGCGTACGTCAGAGTCGTGGCTCCACCGCGCGCAACCGCGACGATCGCGTTACGCTGGCCGCGTTCGCGGAACCGCGCAACGAGCGCGGCGAGCGTCTCGAGCGGCGGCTCGACGCTGGCGTCGTTGCGTGCACGACTTTGCGGGCTGCTCTGTTGTGTGACCGGCGGCATCGTTCCTCACTTAGCTACTAGTATGGCGCCGCGATCTCTGCGCGGTGTACGTACTACTGCGAATGACGCCGCTGCGGGCTGCTCGCAACAATGCGGCCCATGTTCAAGAAAGTGCTCGTCCTCACCGATGGCGACGATCCTCGTCAGCCGGCCCTGCGGCGCGCAGTCGAATGCGTCGCCGAGAGCGGCGAGATCGAGATTTTCGCGATCGTCTACGAGCCGATGCTCGAAGGCTATCTCGGCAACAGAGAGATATACGAGCCGCTGCGCCGGCGCGTGCTCGACGAGCGGCGCGAGCGTGCGGCGGCACTTGCGCGCGCGGTCGAGAGCGAAGGCGTGCGCAGCTCGTCGAAAGTCGTCTGGTCCCACCCGATGCATGCCGCCGTCGCCGCCGAGGTCGAGGCGAGCGCCATCGACCTCGTCGTCGCCGCGCCTGCGAACCTGCATCAAGGCGGCGGCGCGCGCAGCGCCGGGCTAACGCACGGCGATTGGCAGGTCGTCACGAACGCGCGTGCTCCGCTGCTGCTCGTCAAGAGCGACGGTCGCACTCCGTACCGCCACGTAGTGGCGGCCGTCGACCCGTTCCACACACACGCGAAGCCCGCGGCGCTCGACCGCGACATTCTGCGCGTGGCGAGCGAGGTGAAGCGGCGGACGGATGCCACGCTGGCAGCGGTGCATTGCTACGTTCCGATCGAGTATTTCGGCGCCGATCTGACTCGCATGGCGTCGAGCGACCCGCGTCTCGTCGACGCGCGCCTGGAAGCGGTTCGGGCACTGTGCGCGGCAGCGGGCATACCCGAAAACGCCGCGCGGCTCGTCGCCGGCGCGCCGCATGCGGTGCTGATCGACATGCAGCAACGCGGCGAAGCCGATGTCGTCGTCATGGGCGCGCTCGCGCGCGGCCGGTTTGCCGAGCTCGTGCTCGGCAACACGGCGGAGCGTGTGCTGCATCACGGCACCGGCGACGTGCTGGTCGTGACGCCGGCACGGCTCAAGACCTAGCAATCATCTGCTTGAAACAGGATGATGCGGAGTCGCTGCGCGACGACGACGCGCACGCCAGGGACGGAGCTGCAACTTGCGCGTGTGCCTACTCATGATCCGCCGCTCGCTGTGCGCGGTGCTGACGGCGGGCTTCTGCGCGGCCGTGTCGAGCCAGGAGCGCGAGGTCGAGCCGGCCGAAGCGTTGGCAGCTTACATCGCCAAGCCCGATGCGAGCTTCGCCTGGCGCTTCAAGCGCCGCTATGCCCACGGCGGCGCCGAGATCATCGAATTTCAGCTCGACTCGCAAACGTGGCAGAGCGAGCTCTGGAAGCACCAGCTACTGATCGTGAAGCCGCGCCGTGTCAGGGACGAGCGTCATGCCGTCGTAGTCGTCGGCGGCGGGCGGTGGCGCGACGAGTACGATTCCGTCCTGGCCGACGCGCCGCTGCCGGAGGACGGTGAGCTGTTCGTTACGATAGCGCGGCTGCTCGACTCCCCGGTCGTGGTTCTCGGCCAAGTACCGTACCAGCCGTTGTTCGGCTTGACCGAGGATCGGCTGATCGCCCACACGTTCGAGCGGTACCTCGCGACGGGTAACGCCGAGTGGCCGTTGTTACTGCCGATGGTCAAGAGCGTCGTGCGGGCGTTCGATGCGAGCTCTGCGGCGAGCGAGGGCGAGTGGGGTACGCCCCTCGAGCGGTTCACCGTGATCGGCGGCTCGAAACGCGGCTGGACGACGTGGCTTACCGCGGCCGTCGACGAGCGCGTCACGGCGATCGCTCCTGCCGTCATCGACGCGCTGAACATGGAGCTTCACTTCCCGCATCAAGTGGAAGCGTGGGGCGCGCCTTCGGAGGAGATCCGGCCATACACCGAGCTCGGTCTCGATCGCATTCTCGCTTCGAGCAAGGGTGCAGATCTGCGGCGGATCGTCGATCCCTTCAGCTATCGTGCCGAGCTCGCGGTGCCCAAGCTCGTGATACTCGCGACGAACGACGAGTTTTTCCCGCCCGACTCGGCGAACCTGTACTTCGAGGAGCTGCGCGAGCCGAAGCACATGTTGTACTTGCCGAACCAGCCGCACAGCATTCGCGACTACGAGCCCGTCGTGCGCAGCCTGCGGGCGCTGCACGCAGCTTCCGCCGACGGCGAGCAGCTGCCGGGCGTCGAATGGGAGTATCGAATCGGCGACGCCTGGACCCTATGCGTGCGGGCCGCGGACGGGGCCCGCAGCTTGCGCCTGTGGCGCGCCGTTTCGGCGGACCGCGACTTGCGCGATGCGGAATGGGAGCTCGTCGCCCGGTCGGGTTCGTCCGCTGCCCGCTTCGTTCTCGAGCCGCCGGCGCAAGGCTATGTTGCGGTCGTGGGCGAAGCCGCTTTCGGCCGGGGCTTAAAGGCATTCACGCTGTCGACGAGCCTAGCCGTCGTGGCAGCCGACAACGAGCCGCCCTACGGCCCGCGGCCCGCGGGCCGCGGCGCGGGAGTCTGCGCCGCGCTGGAAGCGGCCCCTGCCGTCGCCGTGCAGTAGCGCCGCCGGCTCGCGGGTACGCATCTTCCGTAATGCAGTCGGTTGCAGGCTCGGGCACCATGGCTCACAGGAATCCGAAAGGGGCCGTCATGCTCGGCGACGTGCGCAATCTGAAGACCTCCGACATCGAGCTCAACCAACGTTTGCCGACGCTCGAGTGCGAGTGGCTCGTCGGTCAGTTGCGCTCGCGGCCTGGAATCGCCGCGGCGTCGTGTGCGCAAGATGCGCGCCGTCTGACGGTCGAGTACGACGCCGACGAGGTCGCAACCGGCGACTTGCTCGACTTCCTGAACCAATGCGGTGTGCGCGTGGCGGCGGTGCACGCGGTTCGCATCTAAGTTGAGCTCGAGCGAGGTTCGCTGGCACCGCCTCTCGCGGGAGGCATCGCTCGAGCGGCTTGCGAGCCGCACGGCCGGCTTGTCGCACGCGGAGAGCGCGCAACGTCGTGCTGAGCACGGCTTGAACGTGCTCGTTGAAGCGCCGCCCCGGTCGCGCTGGGCGCTGTTCGCCGCGCAATTCGCCGATTACATGATCTTGGTGCTGCTCGGCGCTGCGCTGATTGCCGGCGTCGTCGGCGACCTTGCCGACGCGCTCGTGATCGCCGCGATCGTCGTCTTGAATGCCGTGATCGGCTTCGTTCAAGAGTACCGCGCCGAGCGCGCGATGGCGGCTCTCAAGGCCATGGCCGCGCCGGTCGTCACCGTGATTCGCGGCGGTGCGCCGCACATGGAGCCTGCAGCGCAGCTCGTGCCCGGCGACGTCGTCCATGTCGAGGCCGGCGCGATCGTTCCGGCCGACTTGCGCATCCTGCAGTCCGCGAGTCTGCGCATCGACGAAGCGGCGTTGACGGGGGAGTCCGTGCCGATCGACAAGGCGCACGAGTCGATCGATACGGAGGATGTCGCGATCGCCGATCGACACAACATCGCACATAAGGGAACGCTCGTAACCCACGGACACGGCTTAGGTCTCGTGATCGCGACGGGCATGCGCACGGAGTTCGGCAGGATCGCACGCTTGCTCGAGCAGGCTCGCTCCGTCGATACCCCGCTGCAGCGCCGGCTCGCCGCGTTCGGCCGCCGCTTGGCGGGCGTCGTGCTCGCGATCTGCGCGATCGTGTTCGTTACGGGCGTGCTGCGCGGCGAGCCGGCGCTGCCGATGCTGCTGACCGCCTTGAGTCTTGCCGTTGCGGCGATCCCGGAAGCGCTGCCGGCCGTCGTCGGTATCGCGCTCGCGCTCGGCGCCCGCAAGATGATGCTGCAGCATGCGTTGATTCGCCGGTTGCCCGCCGTCGAGGCGCTCGGCTCGGTGACGACGATCTGCTCGGACAAGACGGGCACGCTGACGGCCAACGAGATGCACGTCGAGCAGTACTACTGCGACGGCGGCTCGGAGCCCGGCAGCTCCGAGCCCTGGCAGCTCCTGAAGCTCGCCATGACCGTGAGCCACGACGCCGTGCGCGGCGGGCAGGGCGAGCTCGTCGGCGATCCGACCGAGGTAGCGCTGCTGCGCGCGGCTCTCGCCGAGGGACGCGATCCGGTCGCCGACCGAGAGCGCTGGCCGCGTGTCGACGAGATTCCATTCGATTCTGTGCGTAAGTGTATGAGCACACTGCACAAAACTCCGGAGGGCCGCTGGCTGTCGATCACCAAGGGCGCGGCTGAAGTCGTCGTCGCCGCGAGCGACGCCGAGGCGCGGGCTGCTGGCGCGTGCCCCATCGATCGCGCCCGCGTGCTTCATGAAGCGGATGCCCTCGCGGCCGGCGGCCGGCGCGTGCTCGCCGTCGCCGTTCGGCGCTTCGCGGCTCGGCCCGAACCCTATGACCCGGCTCGAGCGGAGGGCGGGCTATCGTTCGTCGGTCTCGTCGGTCTCATCGATCCGCCGCGCCCCGAGGTGGGTGCAGCCATCGCGACGTGTCACGAGGCCGGCATCGTGCCGATCATGATCACGGGAGATCATCCGCTGACGGCGCGTGCGATCGCCGAGCGGTTGGGTCTCGTGGCCGGCGATCGCTCGGTCATCACCGGTGCCGAGCTGGCGGCGCTGCCGCCGGAGGAGTTTTCGCGCCGGATCGACGAGCTGCGTGTGTATGCGCGCGTTGCACCCGAGCAGAAGCTTGCGATTGTCGCGGCGCTGCAGCAGCGCGGCGAGATCGTGGCGGTCACCGGCGACGGCGTCAACGACGCTCCGGCCTTGCGGCAAGCCGATATCGGCGTCGCCATGGGAATCACGGGCACGGACGTTGCGAAGGAGGCGAGCGGTATGGTGCTGCTCGACGACAACTTCGCGACGATCGTGCGCGCCGTGCGCGAAGGCCGACGCATCTACGACAATCTGCGCCGCTTCATTCGTTACGTGTTGACGACGAACGCCGGCGAGATCCTGACGATCTTCTTGGCACCGTTCTTGGGGTTGCCGATTCCCTTGCTGCCCATTCAAATTTTGTGGATCAACCTCGTCACGGACGGCCTGCCCGGGCTCGCGCTCGCCGCGGAGCCCGCCGAGCGCAACGTCATGCAGCGCCCGCCGCGCTCACCCGGCGAGAGTGTATTCGCGCGTGGCCTCGGCGCGCACGCCTTGCTCGTCGGTCTCGTGATGGCGGGCATCGCGCTGGCCGTGCAGGCCTCGGCACGGCATGCCGGCAGCGCGCAGTGGCAAACGCTCGTGTTCACGACTCTTTGCTTCATGCAGCTCGGCCACGTGCTGGCCATTCGCTCCGAGGAGACGTCGCTGTGGACGCTCGGCTTTTTGACGAATCGGCCGCTCGCGGGCGCCGTCGTGTTGACCGTGGCGCTACAGCTCGCGGTCGTCTACCTGCCGCCGTTGAACGTCGTCTTCAAGACGGTGCCGCTGTCCGCCGGTCAGCTCACCGTCGCGGCCGGTAGCGCGGCTGCGATTCTCGCGATCGTCGAGGCGGAGAAGTGGTGGCGCCGCCGGGGGGCGCGCCTAACGATGTCCACGACGGCGGCGTAACTACGACAGCATCGACGTCATGCGACTGCGTACGCGAGGTCGCCGACGGGCTGGTCTGCGACGTCGCCGGTCAAGACCAGAGGTTTCATGAGCTCCGTCGGTACCTTGCCGTCCGCCGATCGATCGATGACCGTGCCCTCGGGAACCCGGCAGCCGGAGTCGACGATGACGCCGCGCAATCGACAGCCGGCACCGATCATGGCCCCGGGCAAGATCACGCCGTCAATAATCTCCGAGCCGCGGCGAATCTCGGCGCCCTCGAAGACCACGGAGCGCTCCACTGTGCCGTCGATTGTGCAGCCGCCGGCGATCAAGGAGTTGCTCGCCGGTTCGCGGCGTTTAGCCGCGTCGCTCACGATCAGGCGTGGTGCGATGCCGGCGACGGGCAGCGGCCAAGCGGGATCGTCGAGCCGGACGCTCCGGGCAGGGTCGAGCAGCTCCAGGTGCGCGCGCCAATAGGCTTCCACTGTGCCGATGTCGCGCCAATAGGCGGGGCGAACGCCGTCTGCCGCTCGGAACGTCCACGCGAAAGCGTCGGCGTCACGAATGAGTCTCGGCAAGACGTCGCAGCCGAAATCGTGTCGGGAAGTCGCCGAGAGCGCGTCGAGGCGAAGCGCACGACTGAGGATAGCGGCGTCGAACACATAGATTCCCATCGACGCCAGTACGCAGCCGCGATCGCCCCCGGGAATTTCGGCGGGCGTTTTCGGCTTTTCGATGAAGCGATCGATGCGACCGTCAGCAGCGGCCGTCAGGACGCCGAATTGGGCCGCCTCTTCGATCGGAACCTCCAGGCAGCCGATCGTCACGGCCGCACCGCGCTCGCAGTGCTGCTCGAGCATCGGCCGGTAGTCCATTCGATAAACGTGATCGCCTGCGAGCACCAAAACGAGCTTGGGATGAAGCGGCTCGATGTTCGGCAGGTTGCGATAGATCGCGTCGGCCGTGCCGCGATAGCCGATGCCCGGTGCGCGTGTTTCAGCGCGCCACGGTGCTATGAAGTGCTGCGGCTCGGTTGCGACGTTGCTCCACACGCGTGCGAGGTGCTCGAGTAGCGCCTCCGGTTTGTGTTGCGTTGCCACGCCGACGCGGCGTAGACCTGAATTCACGCAGTTCGACAGCGAGAAGTCGATGCTGCGGTAGCCCGCGGCAAAGGGCAGGGCAGGTTTGCAGATCTCGCGCGTCAGCGGTTCGAGCCGCGTTCCTCTGCCGCCTGCAAGGACGACGGCCACGGTGTCGTCGACGAGCGGCTTGGCCGCGGCCGTATGTCGTCGCGGCATTTCCCAACGGGATCTCGCGAGCTCGATGGTCGGCATCATGGTCGGGCCACTCCGTCGGGACTTCGGTGGCAACCCTACGGTGGGTTAGGCGCCGCCGACATTCGAACTTCTACGTAGTGCCGAAGGCAGCGATACGTACGTCCCGCAGTTGGCGTCCCGGTCGGGGAGGCGGACCATCTCGTCACGAGACAGCGGGCCATCGGCCCACACACGCAGCTGCAACCAGTGAAGCTTTTCGGCTTGAACGCATCGAAGGAGCTCGCGGCGAGCATCGCAGAGCGCGCCGGTGTTCGGCTCACGGCGCACGAGGAACGCGATTTCGAGGACGGCGAGTTCAAGGCCCGGCCCTTGGTCAGCGTGCGCGGCGAGTGAGTGTTCGTTTGCCAATCCCTCGCGTCGATCAACGGTCAGAGCGTGAACGACACGCTCGCCCGCTTACTGTTTTTCTCCGGCGCCGCCAAGGACGCAGGCGCCGAGCGGGTCGTCGCGCTGGTCCCTTATCTTGCTTACGCACGGAAGGACCGCCGAACGAAGCTGCGCGATCCCGTCACGACCCGTTACGTCGCACAGATGTTCGAGGCCGTCGGGGTTGACGCGATCATCACCGTCGATGTGCACAATCCGGCTGCGTTCGAGAACGCGTTTCGTATCGGCAAGGAGAATCTCGAGGCTGCCCCGTTGTTTGCGGAGCACTTCGCGTCGCTCGCGACGGCGGCCGAGCGAACCGTCGTGCTCTCCCCGGATGCGGGCGGCGTCAAACGGGCCCGAGCATTCGCGGGACTTCTCGAGCGTCTGTCCCAGAAGCCCGTCGGGCTTGCTTTCCTGGAAAAGCATCGCACCGAAGGACGAGTGTCGGGCGAGCTATTCGCCGGCGACGTCGCCGGCGCGCTCGTGATCGTGATCGACGACCTGATCAGCGGCGGAACGACGGTTGCGCGTGCCGCCGGGGCCGCGCGCGAGCATGGCGCGCGCAGCGTGCACGCAGCGGCTACGCATGGCGTGCTCGCGGCGGCTGCGCCCGAGACTCTCGGCGCGGCGCCGCTCGATTCGGTCGTCTTGACCGATACCGTGAACGGCGTCCGGCAGCGCGGCGCGTTCCTCGGCTCGAGGCTCCGCGTGCTCGAGTGCGCGCCGCTGTTCGCGGCGGCGATGGAGCGCTGGCTCCGCCCAGCGATCGCAAACGCGCCGCCCCATCCCGACTGACGACGGGTTCGTGCCGAGTCAACTCGCCTGGCCGGAATCAGGCTCGCTGCAAAGCTCGGCACGCAGTGCCCGGACGAGGGCCGGCACGTGAAGCAGATGCGGTTCTTCGCGTCGCAAGACGTGCTCGAACGCCCGGCGCCTGATGGCTTCCACGTCGACGCCGGCGAGCGCTTCGCGGCCCGCCGAATCGCACACGATGTCGATGAGCCGATCGATGGCCTGTAACCTGCCGAGCAGATAGTCGTTCTCGCGGAACGCTCGCGAGAAGAAAGCGCCGAAATGCAGGAACGCCGTGCCTTTGAGGTCGTGGCCGCCGCGCGCAACCGTGCGAGCGTCTTCAGGGCTGATCCGGTCGACACGGATCTCGTCGAACTCGCCGAGATCGCGCCAGCTCGTGACCGAGAGCGTCAGAATGTCCCAGAAGGGGAAGCCGATATAGTTGACGAGCAGCTCGCGCCTCGTTCGAGGCTCCCAGCGTGCCATGTCGATTTCCGCGAGCAAGGTATCGACTTCGTGCGTGGCGGCGTCGAGCGAAATTTGTGCCGCGGCGCGGTCGATCAGTTGCGCGATCGCCTCTTCGTGGCGCTGCGCAAACTGAAGCGCGTGCTCGCGCACGGCATTCGGATCCTCGGGCGCTTGCGATTCTGCGAACAGCCCCTGTAGCTCTTCGCACGTCATTCGCGAGTAGAACTCCGGGCTTTCGTAGCGGCGGAGCCGATCGAGGCACCGATAGAGCTCCCGCTTCAGTGCGTCGACTTGCCGGTGTCGCTCGCTGGGCCGCTCGTCCCCGAACAGGCCGTACAGGCGGTTCAAGCCTTGAATCAGAAAGATCAAGCGTCGTTTGCGAAAGTCGACGTCGAATGCCTGCAGAAACGCGATCCACGGCGGAGTGGCATCGGTCGAGCGGCCGACGATGCGTTCGACGAGCCGCCCGAGACGGTGCCCCACGTCCTTGTCGCTGTAGACGATGCCGCGCCGCTCGGCCCAAGCATCGACGATGGCGGCGATGGCGAGGGACTGGGGCGAGGCCTCGCCGCGCTGGCAGATGGCGCTCAAGAGCCGCGCGACGTAGGCGCGCGCGCCATCGAGCTTCAGACGCACGTAGCCGCGGTAGGCAAAGCCCGCGTCCTGCGCCGCCCGCTCGTTGGCGGCTTCTCGCCAGGCGGCGATTTGCTCCACATCGAACGGTCCGTCGAGCCGCGATTCCGCGAGACCGGTCACCAAGCCGGCGATCTGGGGGCGAGCTGCATCGATGATGGCGCGCAACCGGCGCACGCGCTCGTTGAAGTCCGCGATGCCGCCGACGGCATCGGCGATCGGCTCGTTGCGCGGTAAGTCCGAGAGGGCCCCCTTCAGCGTCGCGAAGAAACCCGGCGCGCGTTTGCTCGGCGGCGGCGGAGGTTGGACCGGGTCAGGGTCGATGTACACCAGACGGCGGTCGACCTGACGATACGCGGGGCGATTGCGAATCGCCTGCAGTGCTTCGGCGAACGGCTTGTTGTTGAGCACACTGCCGTCGATGAACGACGTAGCGAGCGGATCGAGGCCGGCTTGCGCATAAGGGCGGAAGTTTTTCGCGAGAAACAGCGAACGCTTGGGCCACGCGCCGCCGGCATCCCTGACGACGCGGTCGACTTCTCCGATCTGGGCGGGCGGGAACGCGCCCGGATAGGCCGAAGTCGCGCGTGCCGCGAACGCCAACGCTGCGGCGTTGTCGCGGCCAAAATCGCTTTCGATCTCGCCGTTCGGGAAGCGCCGATAGCCGAATCGCAATACGTGCCGGTGCTCGCGCTCGCGGATCAACGGCGGGTCGTGGCTCCGAATCACCCGTTGATAGCCGTAGAAGTCCGTCAGCGCGACGAAAAGGTCGAGCTGAAGGCCGACGGGCAGCAGCGAGGCAGCGGGATCGGCGGATTCGCCCATGTGCTCGACGGCGTCGAGCATCAGCTTGGTCATCTTGTGACCGTCGAGCGGCGGTTTGAACCAGCGCGAGCGCACGAATAGCGAGAGCTTCCGGCGAACTTCCGGATCGCGCACCGTGCGTGAGAGGCCGCTCCACCCGAGCGCCCAGACGAACGGGCTCATGAACGGCTTGCTCCAGGACCGCGCGCGCCGCGACGTGGCCAAGAGCTCGCCGACGTCGCCGGACTGAAGCCACATGTCGCGCAAATGAGCGACCGGCAGGTCGTGCGCCAGAGCGCGTGCCAGCATCACGCCGTTGATTCCGCCGGCAGATGCGCCCGCGATGACGTCGACGATGACGCGCAATTCGACGTGCCGTGCACGTCTTCGGCTCGATAGACTTCACCGGTGCGTTCGATATCGACGTCGGCCGCGAGCGCTTCTTTGACGAAACTCTGCATCTTTTCTTCGTGGGACGCGAGGCGCTCGACGGCCTCTA
>Ga0073934_10006786_pt1 | contig 16398 bp, 14 predicted proteins | sample LarsenN4metaG_FD_76834 | JGI IMG/M metagenome (GOLD analysis project Ga0073934, IMG submission 76834) | Hot spring sediment bacterial and archeal communities from British Columbia, Canada, to study Microbial Dark Matter (Phase II) - Larsen... ...
GCCAGGCCAGCCGCCTTCGCGGCGCGGACCGCCCGAACGAACGCCGTCCAGCGCGTCTCGCTGGAGAGGTACTCGGTGAACGAAACGTTGCAGACCACGCCGCCAAACCCCTGATCCAGCAGCTGGCGGATCAGCCGGTCCTGGGCGGACGCCTCGTCGGGCCACGAGTGGATGATCTTGAGGATTCGCTCATGCGGCCCAGGGTTTGCGAACCGCTTCCGCAGCGCCGCCGCCTCTTGATCGGGTGTGGCTGTGACGGGCCGAGTGCATGCGCACGCCAGGGCGAAGAGGAGGATCCGCAACGCCTGTGGGAAGGAGATGGTCATCATCCAATCCGATGGGAATGCCTCGTGATGAGCCGGCCCGGGCATCTGGCACCTGCCCCCCCCCCGTCCCAGATGACGAGCGTCGGGGAAGCACTGGCTCGGGGGTGTTGCAATGAGGACTATACGCTGCGCGGAGCGAGGGCACATCCCCTGATCGGCGGATTGAACATGTCCTCCTTGGGCGCGCCCAGCGCGGCTCCCACACCATCTGCTTGACCCGCGAGCCCGAAACAACCGAAGGTGTCACAGCGTAAGCTTAGTGTAGCGGCAAAGCGCCGACTCTCACGCCATACGCGAGGGGATGAAAGCCATGAGCAGAGACGCGCTGATCGATGCGCTGAACGACCAGCTCTCCGCGGAGTACCAGGCGATCATTCAGTACATCCAGTACTCCGCGGTCGTGACGGGTCCTCACCGCCCCGAGCTGGTGACCTTCTTCCGGGCGGAAATCCCCGACGAGCAGTCGCACGCGCAGTACCTCGCGGACAAGATAGCGGCACTCGGCGGCACGCCCACCACCGTGGCGAAGCCGGTTCCCACCGCCAGCACGCCCCGGGAGCTGCTCCAGAACGTGCTGGAGGCGGAGGAGCAGGCCATCGCGGCCTACACGCGCCTGATCAAGCTGGCCGACGCCGCCGGTGAGATCGGCATCCGGACCCAGATGGAGAACTTCGTCCAGGATGAGACCGGCCACCGGGACGAGACGAGGAAGATCCTCCAGGGCGGCTGGTAGCCATGCAGCAGAGGTGGCGAGTGGGAGGCGCCTCCCCCTCGTCACCTCTGCTGTCGCGCAGCCTGGTTCGTGAACGAAGCGCCCCGGGCGGCGCCAACGGATCGCAGAGAGATGGTATCCGTGCAGGTGGCCCGGGTTGCCTCCCGCCCGCGAGTTCCGCCAGCTCGGAACCGGTGAGCCGCTCTTTGCTCTCCCGGCCCACCTGCACGGCCACGCGGCCCAGGCTGATGACCACCTCGTCGCCGACGGAGGCATACCCCGCAAGCATGGGCACCTGGCGCAACAACTGGAAGTGCGCGTCGCTCAGCGCCTTCACGCGCACCACCTTCTGGCCAGGCTTCACCGCGTTGTCGAACCAGACGTCCTTGCGCTTGTAGAAGACGCGGCCCGCGACAGCCTGTACGCGGGCAGCCTCCTGCACCTGCTTGTATCCGGGCGCGCTGGCCGCCGACCCTCTCGGCTTGCCCGCTGCGCTGAAGTAGTCCAGCGACAGTTTCTCCTGTGCGGCCTCCCCGCCGGGTTCCGCGGGCACGCCCAGGCTGCTGCCGCCGCGGCCGAACCCACCGGGGCCGCCGCCAAACCCGCCCTGGGCCGCGCTGGGCGCCCGGTTGGCCTGGTAGAGCCCCTTGGCATTGAGCGACCGGTGCGTCTCCGCCGCGCCGGCCTCGCCCCGGTTCTTCTCGCTCAGCCGGCGCAGCTCCGAGACGGCGTCGCGCGTCTGGGCGCCCGCCACGGCGGAGTCCTCGTCATAGTAGAGGACGTGGTCGCCGGCGCGGGCTACCGCCTGCCCTGGGGCACTTCCCAGATTTCCTGAAGCAGGCGATGCATCTCGGGGTCGTGCTTCTCCAGCTCGGCCCGCACAAACGGATAGAAATCGTTCGTGCCGAAAAAGGCCTCGGTGGATTCGGCGAAGTACTCCGTGGGGTTCGTGAGGGCGTAGTGCCGGCGCAGGCTGCCGTTGATGTGCAGAACGGACTCGTAGCGGCCGCCCTTCACCATGGCGGCGTGGGCGGCCTTGATTCGGGGCTCCTCGAAGGTGAGCACCTGATCATGGTAGCCGTGGGCCAGCTCGTGAAGCAGCATCCAGGGTTGCTGGCGCGACCAGGACAGGAAGTTCTCCGGGTTCGCTATCTCCACGGCCCCCGTCTTGTCGGGGTTGAAGCCGTTGGCAATGAGCCAGCTGCGGTCGGCATGGTAGCAGGCGCAGGGGTGGCGGGGGTGGTGGCGCTCCACCCAGATGGGAATCTGGCGCAGCCGCTTGAGGGGACCTTCGGGGACCTCGCGCGCCGTCTGGTAGAGCTGGTGGGCAGTCAGCCGCAGGACGCGGTCACAGAGGTCGCGCTCCTGGATCAGCCGCCGATGGACGCGCACGGTCCACCCCTCGATCTCTCGGGGCTCGTAGGCGCTCGTCGGGTCGTAGGGCTTGGGGTCGTCCGCTCGAACGCTCCCGCCCATGAAGCCGAGGAACAGCCCTCCGGCGAGCACCTGGCGGCGCGTGGGTGTGGCGCGGCCGGACCAGCCTCCCCGGACTCCGCCAGACCGCTCAGCCATTGCGCATCCGCGGCTCATAGCGGTAGGGGTGGATGGCCCTGTCCAGAGGCAGGCCAACGACCTCGATCCGGCGCGGGTCGTTCGTGCCCAGGCCCAGGGCGGCTGCCAGGGCAAGGTGATTGTCGCCAGGAAAGGGCCCGGTGGCCGGTCCCGCCATGGGATCGTATCCCATGCACGCCGTGGCGATGGCATCGGTGCACACGGGGTTGCGGCCCGCAATGAGAAGGCGGGGGGTCTGGCGAACGAGCTGCTGCACCCAGGGTCCCTCGCCTCCGGAAACGGTCTCGATGCCGTCGATGATCGCCAGATGGATCGGCCGGATGCCCACCGCGTCCACTGTGTGGCGCGGCACCCGGTAGGTCTGGCGCCGCGGCGAGGCCGGGTCCACCTCGGCGGGAAGCCCCACTGGGAGGGGCACCATCCCGGAATGGAAGTTGGCGCGGTTGCTGGTGTTCTCCTCGCTGGCCCGGGGTCCGCCATAGAGGGCGGTGGGGGTGATTCCGAAGTTGTTCTTCATGGCCAGTGTCACGCCGGCTGCGGAGTGGTTCTTCAGCTTGGCCAGCGACACATACACGTCGCAGTCCACGTAGGAGTGGTTCAGGTCATAGGCAGGGTAGAGGCTGCCGCCCCAGGGCACTCTGACGCGGTGATACTTCTTCCCGCGCCCCAGGTTCCGCGTGTCCTCGAAATCCACGGCCGCCCGCAGCGACTGGAAGTCCCGCAGGTTCCAGCCGCCGGAGGTGAAGAACTCCTCGATGGGCTGCCGGCTGAATGTGCTCTCCAGGAACCGTATGCGCCGGGCGCCCGCCTCGTCCAGAAGCATGGCCAGGGCCCGGGCGACGTTGGGGTGCACGTGGTAGGTGCGGCTGGCGGGCAGCCCCGCCGCCTGCTGGGACGGGGTGTTCACCAGATTTACCTTCACGGCGACGGTCTTTCCGGAGACGAGCCGCCGCAGGCCGCCGGTCTGGTCCAGGAGCGTGCGCAGACTGCCGAGCACGCCGTCCAGGGCGTAGGAGTCACACCGCGCCAGCGCGACCGGAGAGCTGGGTGCGGCTGCAGCCGGGTGGGCGCGAGCCACCAGGAGCGCCGCCGCGGCTCCCCCCACAAGCTCCCTCCTGGAAAGGGCATTGTTCATGACTGCTGGCCTCCACGGGACGGTCAGTCGACCCTGACGTCCACATGATACCCGAGTGCATAGCGCGGTGAAGACCCTGCCCGGATGCCTGTTCCCCGGCGAGCGCCGGGGCGTCAGGTAGAATGACTGGACCTGGCGGAGAGCGTGCGCCCAATGGAGCCAGACCAGATACGTCTTGAGAGCCTGGAGAAGGTCTATCGCGTCCACGAGCGGGAGGCCGGCGTTCGCGCGTCTCTGGGAAGCCTGTTCCGCCGCAAGTTCCGGGAGGTCCGCGCCGTCCAGGGAGTCACGTTCTCCGTGCAGCCCGGCGAGGTGGTGGGATTCCTGGGCCCCAACGGTGCCGGGAAGACCACCACCCTCAAGATGCTCGCCGGCCTGCTGCATCCCACCAGCGGGGACGCCAGTGTCTTGGGCCATGTTCCCTGGAGGCGCGAGCGGGAGTTTCTCCGGTCCATCAGCCTGGTAATGGGCAACCGCAACCAGCTGGTGTGGGACATCCCGGCCATGGACTCGTTCCTGGTGAACCAGGCCATCTACCAGATTCCCGAGCGCCAGTTCAGGGAGACGCTGGACGAACTGATCACCCTGCTCGACCTGGGGCCGGTGGTCAAGAAGCCCGTGCGCGGCCTCTCGCTGGGGGAGCGGATGAAGTGCGAGCTGGCCGCGGCGCTGCTCCACCGGCCCCAGGTGCTCTTCCTGGACGAGCCCACACTCGGGGTGGACGTGACCATGCAGGGGCGGATCCGGCAGTTCATCGCGGACCACAACCGGCGCCACGGATCCACGGTGCTGCTCACCAGCCACTACATGGCGGACGTGACCGCGCTGTGCCGTCGGGTGATCGTGATTCACCATGGGCGCCTGCTGTACGACGGGGACCTGGCCCGTCTCGCCGAGCGGATCGCGCCATTCAAGCTCGTGCGCATCGATGTGGAGGGGACGGCGGCGGCCGAGCGGGCGGAGGGAATTGCCGAGGTGACGGCTCGCGAAGAGAGCAAGCTCACCCTGCGCGTGCCCAAGGCGGAGACCAGCACCGTCGTGTCCCGTCTCCTGACAGAACTGCCCGTGGTGGACCTGACGGTGGAGGACCCTCCCATCGAGGAGGTGATCGACCAGATCTACCAGGGGGCTGTGCAGGTGGATGGCGTGCCCGCGCCAGCGCCGCCGGTTCCGGCCACCTGACGGCAGGCCCAGGGCGAGACGGGCGCCGGCGCGCCAGCGCAGCCCAGCACGCAGAGGGCGGACACAGTATGATCACGGACAACCGGCCCGCGGATCAACAGAGGTCGCGGCTCACCGGAATCGCCTACTTCTGGCGTGTCTATCGGGCCAATCTGCGGATGGCCACGTCGCTCATGGCCCAGTACCGGTTCGCTATCCTGATCTGGGCAATCTGGGGCTTCGTGGGTCCGCTGATCTCCCTGGCCGTCTGGAGCGCCGCCACCTCCGGCCGGGGCGGCGCGATCACCAATGCCTCCTCGGGCGTTGCCTTCAGCCGCGCCGACTTCGCCGCCTATTTCCTGATCTTCATGATCTTCGGCCACCTCACCATGTCCTGGGACGCCTTCGAGTTCGCCTGGCGGGTGCGCGACGGCAGCCTCTCTCCGCGCCTGCTCAAGCCGCTCCATCCCATCCACACCGACGCGGCTTACAACATCAGCTTCAAGCTGCTCACCAGCCTCATGGTGCTGCCCGCCTGGGTGCTGCTCTTCGTGCTGCTTCGGCCCACGATGCCCACCTCCTGGGCGTCCGCTCTTCTTGCGGTCCCGGCCCTGCTGCTGGCCGGCGTCATCCGCTATGTCTGGCAGTATTCCCTGGCTGTCGTTGCCTTCTGGACCACCCGGGTGGAGGCGCTCAACCAGCTGTTCTTTACCGTGGACTCGTTCTTGTCCGGAAGGATTGCACCGCTGGCGCTTCTGCCCGGATGGATGGGTGTGGCCGCGTGGTATTCGCCGTTCCGGTCCATGGGCGCCTTTCCGGTGGAGCTGTTTCTAGGACGCGTCGCCGGCGCCGATGTGTTGCCCGGCTTTGCGTTGCAGGCACTCTGGCTCGCCACTGGGGTGGTGCTGCTCCGATTCCTCTGGGCGGCGGGAATTCGTCAGTACTCCGCGGTCGGCGCATGAATGCCCGGTGGAAGTGCGCGCCCGGTCTGCCGAGAATAGGACATGCTTGCAAGCGTCGCATGCTGACATGGTCCATCCACTCGCCGAGACCGCCGCTGAGTCCGCGCCTGCGCGGAGCTACCTGGAGACGCTGCTCCATCTGGGGCAGCTCCTGAACTCGTCTCTCGAAGTCTCCCAGGTGCTCCATATCGCCATTGAGCAGGTGGTGCAGTTTGTGCAGGCGGAGCGGGGATTCGTGTTGCTGGTGGAGGAGGGAACGAGCCGGGTATGGGGCCGGGCCACACACGGAATCGACCCCGCGGTCCTGGAAGCGCACCTGAGCGGACGCGATCCGGGAAACGAGCCGCAGATCAGCCGCAGCATCGTGGAGCGCACCCTGAAGGAGGGGCGGCCTCTGCTCTCCCTCAACGCCCTGGACGATCCGCGCTTTTCGGACCATGCCAGCGTGCGGCTGGCGCAGGTCCGCTCGGTGCTCTGCGTGCCTCTTCTCTCCAAGGGCCGCCCACTGGGCGTGGTCTATGTGGACAACCGTGTGAAGACCGGCGTCTTCGACGAGCGCCACGTGGAAATGCTCACCGCCTTCGCCAACCAGGCGGCCATCGCCATCGACAACGCCCGGCTTCACGAGAACGTGCGCCGCTCCGCGGAGGAGCGCCTGCGCCTCCAGCAGGAGCTCCACGCGAAGGAGACGCAACGGCGCGCCCTCGAGGAGGCCAACAAGCTCAAGTCCGACTTTATTGGATTTGTATCTCACGAGCTGCGCAATCCCCTCACCACGATCCGGGGTTGCGTGCAGACGATGCTGGCCGATCCCGAACTGGATCCGGCGACGCGGGCGGAATTCCATGAGGTGATCGAGGCCGAAGCCGACAGAATGCTGAACCTGATCGGCGACCTTCTCGATTCCGCGCGGCTGGAGGCCGGCAGGCCGCTCTCCCTCAATCCACGCGAGCTGGACCTGCGCCCCATTCTGGAGAAGGCCGCGCGCGCCCAGAAGTACTACAAGTTCTGGACGGCCCGGCACCGGCTCACAACGCGCATCGCGCCGGACCTGCCCCGGATTGAAGCCGATGCGGAGAAGCTGCACCAGATCCTTACAAACCTGCTCAGCAACGCCATCAAGTACTCCCCGCAGGGGGGCGAGGTGCGGCTGGAGGCATATGCCAAGGACGACGGCCTTGCGATCCGAATCTCCGACGAGGGCGTGGGCATGAACGAGGAGCAGCGTGCCCGCCTCTTCGGGCGCTACGAGCGGCTGGAGCGCGAAGACATCCGGCGCATACCGGGCCACGGCCTGGGCCTCTTCCTCACGCGCCGCCTGGTGGAGCTGCACGGGGGAACCGTGGACTGTCTCAGCTCGCCGGGAAAGGGCTCCACGTTCATCGTGACACTCCCCGCCCGGCAGCCGGCCGCTCGCCCCCACGCAGATGCCTGAACTGAGTCAGGCTCAATCAGTGGGACTGACTCGCGGTTCTTTGGCCGCTCTGCCGAGCGCCACCTGTTCTGGAGGGGCCGCTCTGCGGGGCCGCCGACGTGGCGGACGCGCCTCGGAAGGGCGAGCGGCTCACGCCGGACCTGGCGCGCGGCAGCACGCAGCAACAGGCCGGGAGGCGCCTGGCACCGGCGCAGCAGCCTGGCGGTTGCGGCGCCTGCGCTCGATCTAGCGCGCGTTGTCCAGTGAGGGCACGGCGGTCACTCCCGGGCCAGCACATCCTCCACCCACGTAAGGGCGGCAAGCATGCTGGGAAAGCCGAGGGTGGTGAGCCCCAGCAGCACCACGTGGCGTACCTCGTCCGGGGTGGCCCCCGCGTCCAGCGCCCGACGGGTATGGGAATGGGTGCCGCCCTCGTGGCGATGGCCGATGGCCAGCGCCAGCTTCACGAGCTCCCTGGTCTTCTGGTCCAGCGGACCCCACTCCTGGGTTGCGCGGCCCAGCTCCTCATACGCTCGCGCGATCTCCGGATAGGACTCCCGGAACTGGAGGTGGCTCTCGGGGATGGGTCTCATGTTCTTCCCTCACGATCTTCGATGGGCAGCCGACAGGCGACACACGGCGCGGGATCGGGCGTCAGGCCCGGGGTCGTCCCTTCCTGTCCACTACGCCCTTGCCCGGCCGTCATCCTCCCCGAGCCCCGCGCGGGATCCGGGATTCCGGCGCTGCAGTGGAGCGGTGCCGGAGTTGGGGAAGGATGCGGGTGGTGTCGAAGCTAGCCGAGTCGGACGGCGGCGACGAAGAGCACGGTGAACCAGAGGGCGTAGCCGGTCTCAACCAGGCCGATGCGCTTGAGAGGCGGCAGGCGGCTGGAGAGCGTTGCATAGCCCATGAAAGCCCTCCAGAGCACCGGCAGATAGGCGAGCCACGTGAGGAGGCCTGCAAGGCCGCCAATCCGGACGGAGAGCCCCGCCACCAGCACGGCGAGAAGGACATGGTAGATCAGGCTGTCGCGCCCGGCCAGCCAGCGATCCGACGCGGAGAGTTCTCGCCGGATCTTCGCCGCGCCAAGGAGCATCCGCACGTGGAAGATGCCGCTGGCATAGAAGAGGAGACTGGCCGCCCAGAGGCAGAGGGCGGTGCTGTCCAGCCGCCCGCCTGCGGTGATGTGGGCGGCGGGGGCGGTGGACGTGAGGGCGATGGTGCCGAGCAGTTCGCCCCACTGCGACCGGTCCAGGCGTTTGCGGGTTGGGAGCGCCGCTAGGGCGGAGTGCACCCCAAAGCAGAGCGCCACGGCCAGCTCCACCCAGAGAAGATCCACCCGGCCGTAGAGCACCACCAGCGGCAGGCCGCCGGCGAGGAACGCTGCGCCATACAGGGCAAGCCAGAGGTCGGTGGCGTCCCTGGCCCTGCGGCGCATGAGGAGGCTGGCAGCATGGCGGGCCAGGTACCCGCCCGTGACGGCCAGCACAAGCAACAGGGCAGGAGCCAACGGGAACGACGCGCCGACGGCGAACGCCGCGATCATGGGGCCGAAGAGAATGACCCATGCGCCATGCTCTCGCGGCAACGGGGGTGGCCCGATGCCCGGGCGCGCAGTCGCAGGTCGTTCGTGGGCCGGGTTCGCCGTGGCCATGAGCCTCTCCTATACGAACAGCGTGGGCGGTTTGCGGCCGGCAATGGCCGCCCGCCAGTCGGAGTATTCTGGTCTGTCGACGAGCCCCTTTGCATCCTCCGTCCGGCGGATCCTGCGCCCTCGTGCCGCGCGGCGGCTAACGGGAGGATGCCGTTGTCTGCCCCGCGGCGGGCGGAGCATGGTGCGGTGGCGGGGTCTCCAGGAGCCCCTTGAGCGTAAGGGTGAAGATCGCCAGGATGATCACCAGGCCCACATCCATCACCCAGCGCCGCTCGGCCGGGTGCCGGGAGTCCGAGCGGTCCAGCCATGGCAGGAAGAGCATGCCCATGGCCACAAGCCCCGGAATCACCACCGTGCCCAGCACTTCCCAGCCGGGTGGCATCAGCTTCAGCAGCTCGTAGAGCCCCAGGTAGTACCACTCCGGCCTGGGCGAGAAGTCCACCTTGGACGGATCGGCCAGCGGTCCGAGCTCCGGCTTTGCATAGGCCGCCAGCCCAACCAGCAGTCCGATCCCCACCACAACCACGACGGCATCCCTGAACAGCTGCACGGGAAAGAACGGCACGGGCTTGCCCTTCTGCGGGACCACGGGCCCTGCGATGTGCAGGCGCCGAACCAGGTACAGGTGCGCTGCCGTGAGCGTCACCAGAGCCACGGGAAGCAGCATGATGTGGGCGGCGTAGAAGCGCGTGAGGGTCAGGGCACCCACCTCGTCTCCGCCTCGGATGAGCCGCATGAGCTGCTCACCCACCAACGGAACCGTGCCCGCGATCCGGGTCCCCACGACGGTCGCCCAGTAGGCCTTCTGATCCCACGGCAGGAGGTAGCCGGTGAACGAGAAGCCCAGGATCACCTGGAATATAAGCACTCCCACCACCCACGTGAGCTCCCGGGGCTTCTTGTAGGACCCCCAGAAGAAGACCCGCAGGATGTGCAGCACCACTGCCACCACGATGATGGAGGAGCCGAAGTGGTGCATCCCCCGGATGATCCCGCCCATCCAGACCCTGTCAGAGATGTACCGGACCGATTCGTGGGCGTGGTCGGGCGTGGGAGCGTAGTACATGGCCAGCGCCACCCCGGTGACGAACTGGAAGGCAAGCAGCGTCAGGACCAGGTTGCCCAGGGTCTGCCACCACCCGACCCCCGGCGGCAGGGGCTCGTCCAGGTTCTTCCGCACGAACCCCCACCAGCCCAGGCGCAGGTCCAGCCAATCGCCCAGAGAGGGCCGGGCACGCCGCAGCTCGTGCAGCTCGTCCTGCCCATTCCGGCGAACCGGATCGCTCAGCTCGTCCGGCTCCAGGGCCGGTGGTTTGGCAAGAGTGTCTGCCATGGCCGTCACACCTTCTCAATCCAGATGCGCCCGTCCTCGACTTTTGCCGCGATCCTGGCAAGACCCCGGGGGGGCGGTCCCGAGATGCGCTGCCCGTCCTCGGCGAAGACCCCGCCATGGCACGGGCACACATAGCGCTTCTTGCGCGGCTTGAACTCCACGTGGCAGCCCAGATGCGGGCAGGAGGGGTCGTAGGCCACTACGCGGCCGCCCTTGCGGTGGAGATAAGCGCTGTAGCTGCGCCTGGCCTGCATATAGCCGTCCTGCACCTCCAGCTCGTAGGTCACGTAGCGGGTCTCGCCCTCCTTGAGTTCGCCGTCGCTCAGGATCGGAACCCAGACGGCGGGCTTCCTCTTCTCCCGCACGGGGGAAGCTACGAATCCCAGGGTGGGCGCCAGAATTGTGCCCGCGACCCCGGCATTCAGCACCCCCACCAGCCAGCCGAGCAGGGTGCGGCGCTTCACTCCGTTCTGCTTCTCCGATCCGTTGCAGCCGCCGCAGCCGTTGCATCCGCTCATTCCGTGTGTCCTCCACTAGGTTGCGCTCGGCAGGGACCGCCGTGCCTGCTGAGAGCAGGCGGGGCGGTGCCGTGGGCGCCCGGCGTCGTCAGTCGTCATGCTCGCGCTCGTCGTCGCGTCCCTGTTGCTGCGTCACGGGGGAATCGCCCCCGGAAGCGCGGATCTCCGTGTGGCGGATCTGTCCGCCCAGGTTCGCGGTCCAGCTCATCGTCCCCGCGGAGGCCACAGCCAGCACCAGCACTGCCGCCAGCGCCAGCGATGCGGTCGGCTTCCGGAAGCGGCAGAGCAGCAGACTGGCGAGGGCGGCAGCTCCAGCCAGCAGCGACGCCGCCAGCGCCACCGTCGCCGCGGCCTCGTGGCGCTCGATGACGGACCCGCTCACTCCTGGGAGCTTCTCCACGAGGTGCTCGGCTGGCTCCCCCGTGAGGTACGCGGCCAGAGCGGCGACGGCGGACAGGACAAACGCCACCAGCCCCGCCATCCGCACTGGCGTGCTTCGCGCGGCAAGACCACCCGTGAGGAGCGCGATGCCGAACAACGTGCCGAGAACCGGAATGTGGTTGAGAATCAAGTGAACGTGGGCCTCGCTCATGGTTCTGTGCCTCGCCAAGGGATCACGGATAGTAGCGCAGGCGGAACGGCGCCTTGGTGTTCGGGTCGATGGACTGCAGGACGGAGGCCGCGATCCGCTCCGACTTGTGGTGCCGGCCTGGAGAGGGCTCGTTGCAGAACCCAAGGTCCACGCCGCTCTCCGCCACAGCCTGCGTGATCTTGGTGAGCGCCACCAGAACGGGCACCAGAAAGACATGGGAGAACCGGGTGAAGGGTGCGGAGACCAGCAGGACCGCCACCGTCGCAAGGTGGAGCATGTAGAGCGGGAGCACCCACTGGATCGCCCCCAGGGCTCCGAGGTCCTGGGTCAGGAATCCGGTCAGGATGGTGATCGTCAGCAGATTGAGGAACAGATAGTCGCGCCCCAGTGTGAGTCCGTTGTCAATGTACTCGTCTCGCTTGTAGCGGATCCGCACGTAGACGATGCCGATCAGCACCGCCACCCCGCCCAGGTTGGGCAGCAGCTTGAGCGGATGCGAGTGGGGGAGGGAGCCGCGCGTGGGGTTGAAGATCGACATGAGGATGTCCGCGAGCCCCAGCGCCAGGAATCCGTAGAGCAGGAGGCCGTGCATGGCCCAGCGGAAACGGCTCTTCTTCCACAGCGAGGCCACGAGCAGCCCGTCCACTATCAGCGCCTTCACCGCGATGCCCAAGGCGCGTCCCCAGCCCATTCTGGCGATGCGGGGCCGAAGCTCGCGCCACCCCGCTGCATGCAACCAGTAGGCCAGCACCTTGAGCGAGAGCAGGACGGACAGGAGCCCGATGAAGGCAAAGGCGATGCCCACGTTGTGCGTGCTGAAGAGGCCCGCCACCTTGTAGGAGAACGGCACCAGGGAGGGATCGAGCTTCATGCCGTGCACATGGTCATAGAGGGTGCGAAGCTCGCCGTCGGGCAGCTCGGCCGGCGACGTTGCCGGCATCATGCCCTTGCCCCCGCGCACGAGGTTCAGGAACTTCGTATAGCTGAGGGTGGTGCCTGCCAATGGCGGGCCGAATCCGCCATGGGCATTGGCGCCGTGGCATCCTGCGCAGGCGGTGCTGCTCCAGACCTCCTCGGGCGTCTCCACAGACGCAGCGGACGCCGGAGCGGTCTGGGCGCGTGCACCTCCCAGGGAGAGCAGGAGCAGCCCTGCGGCGACGAGTGCTTTCAGGCCGACCCCCGCCGGCTGGCGGTCATCTCGCCGGCCGGTTCCGCTCCCCAGAGGCTCCAGCCCCGCAGCGGGCTCCTCAGGCATCCGCTGGGCGGCGATCAGCGGCTCCGCGGCCCCTCCCAGCGTGCTGGACTGCTGCTGGGCCATGGTGGCAAGGTAGACGTTGGCTGGGTCGGTGCCAGCCTCGGGCACGAGCTGGAAGGGTGTGCGGCCCGTCTGCGCCTCCTGCTCCGCGATGTACCGGCTGATCTTGCTGCCGGGGTCGTCCTTGTCGCCGAAGATGCGCGCCGTGGTGGGGCACGCGACCACGCAGGCGGGCTCCAGTCCCTCGTCGACCCGGTGGGCGCACAGCGTGCACTTCCGGGCCACTCCCGCATTGAGCCGCGGCCTCACGTAATCGCGCTCATACGGCCGGTCGTCTGGGAGGTACCACCGGTCCTCCCTGTCCGAGAGGATAATGTTGCCGTAGGGGCAGGCCGAGACGCAGGCACCCGTGCCGCGGCAGCGGTCCTGGTCAATGAGGACGATTCCGTCATCCCGCCGGAAGATGGCCTTGTTGGGGCAGGCCTTCAGGCAGGCGGGGTTCTCGCAGTGGTTGCAGAGCACGGGAATGTAGACCCGCTTGACGTTCGGGTAGGCACCCTGCTCCACGTTGAGCACGCGCGCGAAGAAGACGTCCTGGGGCGTCCCGTTCTCCTGCTTGCACGCCACGGTGCAGGCATCGCACCCGATGCACCGGGTCAGGTCTATCAGCATCGCCAATCTGGCCATGGTTGTCCGCTCTCCGTCCCCGGGCCGGAGCGCCCGGGCGATACTCACGAACCCGGCTGCTGGTGTCTCACGAGACGCCGCCGTCCGGTCCGGGGTGGTCTCTCTGCATACTCGCCGCCTCGCGGCCGCATCCTTGCTGAAGGGCCGTTCGCGAGAACCCGGCTGATTCGGGGTGGATCGGCCCGCGTCGGAGGGTCTGCCACCTCCAGCCAAGGAGCTCGCGCCGTGACGCGTGATCGCGGCCGCCTATCGCCCGCTGTCCTTCACCCGCCGCACGTCCACCCGTGTGTCCTTCCAGTGCTGGCCCGGGGCGTAGACGGCCGGCAGGAAGTAGGCCTCATGGGTGGGCTTGATCTTCTGGTGCGTGTGGGGAGCGTGGTACTTCCCGGCTGCCAGATACCGGTCCCACCATCCGTGGTCCACGCAGAGCACCCCCGGCTTGATCGCCTCGGTCACGAGCGCCCACAGCTGGTAGGCGCCGTTGCCGTTGAATATCTCGACCTGGTCCCCATCGCGGATCCCCCGCTGAACCGCGTCCACGGGGTTGATCTCCACCACCGGCTTGCGGTTGATGTTCAGCAGGACGGGGTTGTTGCTATGCGTGGAATGGACACGCCACTTTGAGTGCGGGGTCACGATGCTGAGGGGCAGCGCCTGCTCCTCCTCCGTCAGGTGGCTGAATCCAGGTATGAAGCGTGGGACAGACTCGCCCAGCCTCTGGTAGATCTCCTCCTCCTTGTAGAACTCCATGCGGCCCGTCTTAAGGAACTCGCGCTGCTGCTCCACTTTGAAGGGCAGGGCCCGCGGCGGGAAGGGCTTCTTCTCCAGGAACTGCTCGTCAAGGCCTATCTCCGGGTCGTGGACATTCAGCCGCACAGGGCCCTCGAGGAGCCGCTCGACAGTGATCCCCTCGGTCTCGCGGCCCGCTGTCTCCAGCAGGACCTTCACCGCGTCCAGCTCGGTGAGGTCGAAGTAGGGCCACAGGTCGGGCTGAACGCGCTTTATCAGCTCTTGCACCATCCACAGCTCGGTCCGGGACTCGTATTGTGGCTTGATGACCGGCTGCTGGAGCTGCAGGTAGGGATGACAGCCGGTGCCCACCAGGTCGTATTTCTCCCAGAAGGTGGGGGCCGGCAGGACCACGTCGGCATACTCGCAGGTAGGCGTCATGGAAAAGTCGCACGCCACGAACAGCTCCAGGTCGTCGATGGCCCGCTTCATGGGCCCGCTGAACTCCGTAACCAGCGGGTTGGCGTGGGAGACAAAGAGCATCTTGAACCCGTGCTTCGGAAACTTGATCTTCGGGTTCATGGTCTCCGTGGGCGCGCCGAGCACGAAGTAGTGGAGCGGCACGACGTTGGGCCGCCTGCCGTCCGGCCACCAGAACCCGCTGATGTCCAGGCGGAAGTGGTGCTGGCCGGAGTAGATCGAGACGCCGGATCCGGGGGTTCCGTAGTTGCCCGCCAGGGCGCTGAGCAGGAGGATGGAGCGTATGGTCAGGTCGCCGTGGAGGCGGTGATTGATCCCCATCCCGATTATGATGATGGCCGGGTCGATGGTGGCGTATTCCCGGGCCACTTGCCGGATGGTCTCTGCGGGAATGTCGGTGACCTTCGCCACGTTCTCCGGCCGATACTCGTCCCTGCAGATCACGTCCTCCAGTTGCTGGTAAACCGGGCGGACGCGAACGCTTCTGCCGTCGATCTCCACGTCCCAGAAGCCGCGAAACGCTGGCCGCACCTCTCCGGGCAGCTCCAGAGTGTCCGATGGCAGCTTGAAGAGTCGGCCCGCGCTCTCGTCCCAGACCAGGAACTCGTGCTCGCCCCCCATGCCCACGTCGCTGGCTCGGAGGCGCATTCCGTTGTCCTCGCGTATGAGGGTGGCGCAGTCGGTGTAGGTGCGCAGAAACTCCCAGTCCACCAGGTCCTCCTGCATGAGAACCTGGCACATGGAGAGGGCCAGCGCGCCGTCGGTGCCGGGGTTGACGGGCAGCCACAGGTCCGCGCCCTTGGCAGTCTGGCTGCACCGCGGGTCGATGGCGACGATCCGGCAGCCGTTGGCCTGCTTCGCCTCTGTGGTGAGAAAGTGGGCGTCGGGAATCCGGGTCTGGAAGACGTTCGCCGACCAGAGGATGGCGTACTTGGCCTTGCCCCAGCTCTTGGTCTCGCACTCCACGCTGTCGATCCCCAGCGTCTGGGTGAAGCCCATGGAGATATCGCCGTTGTAGTCGTAGGCGGTGGCGAATGACATGCCGAGAAGCGCCGCCATGCGGATCTGCGCGCCCTTCTGGACGTAGCTGGTGCCCACCACCTGGTTGAAGAGGAGCATATGCTCCGGCCCGTAGGTGTCGCGGATGCGGACCATGTGGCCGGCAATGTAGTCCAGCGCCTCGTCCCAGGTGGCCTCCTTCCACTTGCCCTCGCCGCGGGCGCCGGTGCGGATCAGGGGAGTCTTGATCCGGTCCGGACCGTAGATCAGATGGGTCATGGACATCCCGCGGAGGCAGCCGCGGGGATTGTACTCCTGACAGGGGTAGTCGGCGGCCGGCTTGAGGTCCACGATCACGTCGTCGATGACGGTGGCGTTCCAGCCGCAGGCGCCGGTGCAGTTGGGGCTGTCCGTGGTGCGGACCACACGGACCTCTCCGGTGCGTCGCGGCTTGGGGGTTCTTCCTGGGACGGCGTGCAGCGTCGCCATGGTGCGTGCCTCCGGTGGTGGCGTCCGGCCGGTTCGCCGGTCGGATTCTCCTCACTGCCAGGCGCTGGAGGGCGCAGCGGGCAGTCAAGAACTGGATAAGCAGATAGATATATCGTCTATGGGCTCGATTATGCCTCACGGCATCGGCGCGCGCATCCTCGATTCGGCGGATTCTTGGAGGAGCCGCTCAGGCCTCGACTTTGGCCGCTCCGGCGGGCAACGGCCTCTCCCGAAGGGTGGAGGACCAGTCCAGAAGGTCTCTGCCCTCGTCCAGGCAGCGGTCCCGTGCCCGGAGGATCTCCAGCGTGGCCTCCTCGGGCAGGACCTCCACCATGATGGACAGGCCGTCGCAGTCGCTTACGTGCGGAAGGATCTCTCGC